>Ga0163147_10003551_pt1 | contig 20686 bp, 19 predicted proteins | sample OliLakLV19MP6G1_FD_148597 | JGI IMG/M metagenome (GOLD analysis project Ga0163147, IMG submission 148597) | Freshwater microbial mat bacterial communities from Lake Vanda, McMurdo Dry Valleys, Antarctica- Oligotrophic Lake LV.19.MP6.G1 | ecosystem: Environmental > Aquatic > Freshwater > Lake >...
ATTGCGTCCGGTTGGGGCGGCGGGATGGTCGAGGCGCTGCCGGAGTCGATCTTGATGCTGGATAAAGCGCCGCATTCATGGCTGTTCGAGCGCGTCGCGGCGGTAATCCATCACGGCGGCGCGGGGACGACGGCGGCGGGGCTGCGCGCGGGCAAGCCGACGATGGTGATCCCGCACTTCACCGATCAGCCATTTTGGGGACGGCGGGTGCATGAATTGGGCGTCGGGGTGAAGCCGATTCCGCGCCACAAGCTGACGGCGGACGCGCTGGCAGCGGGGATACGGGCGCTGACGACCGACACGACGATGCGCGCGAAGGCAGAGACGTTGGGCGCGGCGATCCGCGCGGAAGATGGAGTCGGGGCGGTGGTGGCGGCGGTTGACGCCCTGGCTAGGGAGCGGACAGCGGCGGGAAGTCGATGAACGCCGGCGGCAGCGCCGTCACCAGCCAATGTTCAGCCTCCGGGCGATGGAACACGACGCCCGCCCTGCCCGCCGCCGCGGCACGGATCGTCAAAATCACGATATCGCGGCTGTGCCGTCCCGCGACAATCGACGCGCGTTTTTCGTTGCTGGTCAGATGGACATATTGGCGCGCGCGCGCTTGCAAGCCGTGTGCGCGGATCGACTCCAGCACGTCGCGCGTCGTGCCGTGATACAGCACATCTGGCGGATCGGCGGGCGGATACACAATGGGCGTGACGGCGCTGTGTCCGAACAGCGCGCGAATCTCCGTTCCAGCGATTTCGTAGCGTTTTTTGCCCGTCTCGTCGCCTTCGACCACCTTCAGCAGGTCGTCATACGTGTACTTGCCCGGATACCGTTTCTGAACGTGCGCCCAGACCGCATCAGCAGCGGTGAAGCCGTCCGCATCGAGCGTCAAGCCGAATTGGTCGGCTTCGTGGCGGAGGACGAGGGCGAGAAACTTGGAGAGAGGTTTCAGGTCAGCCATACGCTAAATAAGTTCACAGGGGTAACGTTCAAGTCGAATCAATCCAGCACGATCTATAACCCTTTCCGCATCATTCAATTTGAGCAAGAAAACAGTTACACGTCCTTCAGGCGTCAACGGTTCAATCCCTGCACCATGGAGACGGAAATGATCTTTCCATCGTTGTTTACGCGGATGAAATAAGAAAGTCGCTAATTTCGTCAGCGGATCGGCAGCGGCGACATCACTCCCTTTTGCGTTGTTACAGTCGTAGCAACTCAGGCACAAATTTTCACTTTCCGTCAAGCCAAGATGTTTTTCAGACGTGATATGATCGATTTCAAAGGGGAAAACATGATCATTCACATTCAATAAACAATATTCACAGCAGTTTCTCGCACGCGCGATCACCTCTCGTCGTAACACAACCGGAATATAAGTCATTCCAATCCTGCCAGTTTCAATCGAGCGCGGAGTTTGACTCGATTCATGAATTGTCCCATCCGCGTAAACTCATCCATCTCCGCACGTACATCAGGTGTCAATGTTCCCTCTCGATTTTTTGCCAACAGTTCAAGTGACCGCTGTTCGATGGCTTCAGGAAGTCTAAACGCGATTATTTCTTCGAGACTCGGCGCTGAACCCAAAAAATCGCTGATCACTGTTGTGATGGTAGCTGGCGGTGCAATTGTCATGACTACCTCCTCCAAATCTGATTTCCATTATATACGGAGGCGCAAAGAAATGTGTCTCTGCGCCTCCGCCTTTCTGCGGTGAAAATCCCTACTTCAGTTCCAGCGACTTGCTCTCCACCACGCCCGTCGCCAGCTTGATGAAATCATCCAACGGCATCGCGCCCAAATCTTCGTCCGTCCGCAAGCGCACGCTGACGTTGCCCGCTGCCATGTCGCGGTCGCCCATGATCAGCATGTACGGGATCAGTTGTTCGCGCCCCGCCACGATTTTCGCCTGCATCCGGTTCTTCGACGCATCGACCTCGACGCGCAAGCCATATGCCTTCAACTTATTCGCCACCGACGTGGCATATTCGACGTGCCGATCCGTGATCGGGATCAGCAATGCCTGCACGGGCGCGAGCCACGCCGGGAACGCCCCCGCGAAATGCTCGATGATGATGCCGATGAACCGCTCCATGCTGCCGAACGGCGCGCGATGGATCATGATCGGTGTCTGGCGCGTACCGTCCTCTGCGACATATTCCAACTCGAAGCGCGCGGGCAGATTGTAATCGACCTGCACCGTCCCCAACTGCCAACTGCGCTTGAGCGAGTCGCGGAAGATGAAATCGAGTTTGGGCCCGTAGAACGCCGCTTCACCTTCCTCGACGACATAATCCAGTTTCAATTGATTGCACGCCTCGATGATCGCCGCCGCTGCTTTCTCCCACAACGCGCCGTCACCCACGTACTTATCGCTCTTGGGATCGCGGACGCCGACGCGCGCGCGGAAATCCGTCAGCCCCAACGTGTTGAACACATACTGAATCAGCTTCACGACGTTGATGAACTCTGGCAGCAGTTGTTCCGGCGTGACGAACAAGTGCGCATCATCAACCGTGAAGCCGCGCACGCGCGTCAAGCCGTGCAGTTCGCCGGACTGTTCGTAGCGATAGACCGTGCCGAACTCGGCGTAACGGATCGGCAGCTCGCGGTAGCTGTGCATATCGCTTTTGTAAATCTGGATGTGATGCGGACAGTTCATCGGCTTGAGCATGAATTCGTCCTCGTCCACTTGGATCGGCGCGTACTGGCTGTCCTTGTAGTACGGGTAATGTCCGCTCGTCTTGTACAGGTTCAGATTGCCGATGTGCGGCGTCACGACCGGGCTGTACCCATTGTCCACTTGGACTTGGCGCAGCCAGCGTTCGAGCGTATCGCGCAACTGCGCGCCCTTCGGTTTCCACAGCGGCAGCCCCTTGCCGACCAGCGGCGAAAACGTGAATAAGCCGAGTTTTTCGCCCACGACGCGATGATCACGGCGCTTGGCTTCTTCGAGCCGATGCAGATAATCGTCCAAGTCAGCTTTCGACTCGAATGCCGTGCCATAGATGCGCGTCAGCATCGCGCGCGTTTCGTCCCCGCGCCAGTACGCGCCCGCTGGACGCTTGTATGTGACATTGATCGCGTCTGGGTCGATCTCGCTCGTGTCCGCGACGTGGGGACCCCGACACAAATCCGTGAATTTATCCTGCGTATAGAACGTCATTTTCGCGGCGGGCGCGGCGATCTCGTTGCCGTTTTCGTCCACGCGCCCCGATACCAAGTCATCGATCAGTTCCAGCTTGTAAGGCTGATCTTTGAATTGGGCGCGCGCCTCGTCGGGCGTCACCTCGCGGACGGCGAAAACGTGCTTGCCGCGAATGATTGCTTTCATGCGCCCTTCGACCCATGCCATATCCTCGTCCGTCGGCTGGCGCGGCAGGTCGAAATCGTAGTAGAAGCCGTCTTCAATGGGGGGCCCGATGGCGATTTTGGCGTCAGGAAAACGCTCTAACATCGCCTCTGCCAAGATATGCGCCGTCGAGTGGCGGATGCGATACAGCTTGCTGTCTTGATAGGACATAACGATCAACTCCATGATGATGTGAGCAAAGCAGACGAAATCGTAGCGCATTGGCGCGATAGTGCCAGCGCGCGATAGTGCCAGCGCGCGATAGTGCCAGCGCGCGATAGTGCCAGCGCGCGATAGTGCCAGCGCGCGATAGTGCCAGCGCGCGATAGTGCCAGCGCGCGATAGTGCCAGCGCGCGAACGTTCACCGTCGGAATGTGGCGCGCCAAAACCGCACGATGCGCTGATCGCGCCCCGACAGGACACGCAAACATCGACGCATGGAGGAGTTTAGCACGCCAAATACGCTTGGCGTACCAAACTCGCACCATGGGCATAGCGCGTCCTGATGAACAGGGCTTGAGTTGTATGTGGGGGGAGTGTGTGTTCGTCGCCGTCAGGCGACGGTCGAATCTGTGCAGCGCAGGACTTCAGTCACGACGACCGCCGCCACTTCGGATGTGGCACGCTTGCCGCCGGACATGCCGACAGGCGCGATGAACGTCAGATCGAACGTGTCGTGGTCTTTGTCGTCCGTGACCAGCGTAAACAGGGTGTAGAATGTATCGAGCGCCAGCAGATTATCGATGGTATCTTCGATGGTGTCGCGGCTGAGGTCGGGGACGAGGATATGCGGCGTCTCGAACGCGGCATAGCGCGCGGCGGGCATATCGGGCAGATTCTTGCCGATTTGGTAGCTCAAATCCATTTGGCGTTCAAGGTGCGGCAGCGTGACGAACATCGCTGTATAGTATGCGCCGTCTTCCATTTCAATGATCACATCACACGCATCCATTGGATCGTGCATTTCGATCCAAATGCGTTCAGGAATGGCGAAGGATTGCAGTAAATTCATCGAATCGGCGCGCGATACCCCTGTCTAAAAGCAGGGGGAGGGATAGCGCCTTGTCCTTTCTTATAGCTGTAGCCGACAAAGTGACCGTTTTTTAAGTTACCTCTGGAAAACGGTCAAACCTGCTCCGCTTGCGCGGGTGATGTTCGCATCAACAATGTTATCGACTGGTTTGACGCGAACGACACTGGCTTTTCCCAAGCACCAGTTTAATCGCTCACCGCAGCGTTCGGGACTTGCGAGGGATCCCGACGTGCCTATTTCAGTCGTAACATAGCCTTTATGGGCTGAGTCTGGTAAGCATGAGGGCTAAAAGCCCCGCCTTTAGGCATGAGGATGCTTATGGTCAGCTCTCAGTAAACCGGACGAATCGCGTATCACGCTCTGAATTGCAGCATACGCCGGATTTTTATTATCTGTCAAGCAACCAGCACGTAGATGAGACGAATGTCAAAAACTGAACCGTTAACGACCATGATAACCCCATTACAGGGTGAGGAAGCACGCCGCGCCGCGCGCAATGCTGCTGCGATTGCCGCCGCGCGCATCGTCAGCAACGGCGCGCTGTTGGCGTGGCAGTTGATTCTGGGACGCTTGTTGGGCGATGCGGCGTTCGGCGTGTACGGGACGGTTGGCGGGCTGATCGGCGTCGCCGCGCCGCTGGTGGCGTTCGGCATGAGCGCGATTTTGATCCGCGAGACGGCGCGCCATCCAGACCGCGCAGGGCGCTACCAAGCAATCTCGCTGGTTGTGCAAACCATGTTGGCGCTGGTCGCGTATGCGGCGCTCAACGGCGCGGCATTCGCACTTGGGTACAGCGATGCGATCCGCGCGTTCGCCGCCGTCGCCGCGCTCAGTCTGTTCATCGATCTGCCCGGCAATCTGTCCTACGATCTGCTGTTGGCGCGCGAAAAGATGGTCTGGACATCGGGCGTCGATATCGTCCACATCGCGGCGCGTGTCGGTCTGGGCGCGGCGCTGTTGGCGGCGGGATGGGGACTGGCGGGCGTTTATGTTGCTACGATCCTCACGGGCATCGGGCGTTCGACGGCGCTGTGGCGGTTGGCGCGGCGCGCGGGCGTGCGTCCAACCTTCCCGTTGGATCGAACGACGGCGCGCGGGTTGTTGATCGATGCCGCGCCGCTGGCATTCGCATCGGTGCTGAATATGTCGTATGCGTATGTGGATCGCTTGCTCACGGCGAGTCTGTTGACGGAGGCTGACACTGGACACCTGACAGCGGCGTTCGTGATTGTCTACGGCGTGATCGACCTGCTGAGTACCACGATCTTGATCGCGCTGTACCCGATGATGGCGCGCGCCTACACGCCCAACGGCGACAACACGACGTTTCGGTTCGTGGTCGAAAAATTGGCGTGGTTCACACTCATGCTCGGTGTGCCGCTGGTGGCGCTGTTCGCCGTCTATGCTGACGCGATCACGCTTCCGCTGTTCGGCGTAGATTTCGCGGCGTCCGCCGATGTGCTGCGCGCGCTGATCGCGTATGCCGCCGTCGCCATGATATCCAACGTGTTCGCACAAGCATTGATCATGCAGAATCGCCAGCGCGTGACCGTGACGTGGCGCGCCATCGGGTTCGGCATCAAATTGGCGCTGAGTTTGGCGCTGCTGCCGACGGTGGGCGTGGTGGGCGCGGCGCTGGCGTCGGTGGGCGCGGAACTGCTGGTACTGGCGATGGTGGCGCGGGCGTTTTATTCGCGTGACCTCACCCCCCGACCCACTTTACATACCGGAGAGGGGGAGAGGACAGGTTTGAGTTTCTCCCGCATTGACCTCAACCCCCAACCCCCTCTCCGTACCGGAGAGGGGCAGATTTTCGCTTTGCGTTCTCCGTCTCCGAATCGGAGCGGGGGGCAGGCGGTGAGGTTGGCACTTGTCGGTATTTTGACGTTCGGCGCGCTGCTGGCGTGCGCTGCGCTGAACATCGCGCCGCTCATCGGCATGATCGCGGGCGGGCTGGCGTATGTCGGCGCCGTGTTGGGCTTGCGCGTGCTGCGTGACGATGATTGGGACTTGCTGTATCGCTTGGCGGCGGCGCTGCCCGGCGGGGCGATGGTGCGGCGGGTGTGGCGGCGCGATGTGACGGTGAATTGGTGAAGAAACAGGGCGTTTGACCCTTAAAAACCCTCCAAAATCGTTTATAATCAGATTCACAAGCACAAACGGAGGGTCGCTCGGCAAGCATCCGGGACGCGCGCAAACCTTCAATCTGGCGTTCGGCGCGGCGCATGGGTTCTATCCCGAAGCGACGATCACGGCGCTGCCCTGTCGCGGCGGCGCATGGGTATCGCGCGCGCTATCTGCCGATTGGCGAGGTCGATCCGGTGGTGGGCGCGGCGAGTCAGATGGCTGTGTTTGAGCAAGGACAATACTATGACTGAGACATTGAATACGCTGATGGAATCGCTTCAGCACCCTGATCACAATGTGCGGGGGCGCGCGGTGGTACGCTTGGGCGATCTGCACGACGAGGGTGCCTTGAACGTCCTGCTTGGACTGCTGCACACCGAACATGATTTCTTCGTGCGCGAGGATATTGTGTGGTCGCTGGCACGGTTCGGTGAAGGGGCGGTACCGCCCTTGATCGATCTGCTGCGCGACGCCAATTCCGCCGTCCGCCACGGCGCGGCGCACACCCTGAGCAAGATCGGGGATGCGCGGGCGGTCGATGGCTTGATGGGGGCGTTGAACGACGCTGATCCCGTCGTGACCGCGAAAATCGCGTTCGCGTTGGGACGACTGGGCGACGCGCGCGCGATTCCGGCACTTGGCACGTTGTTGAGCGATGAAAACATCGACGTGCAACTGGTGGTCAACACGGCGTTAGCGGGGTTTGGCGTAGCAGCGATCCCCCTGCTGACCGAGGCGACGTTCGCTGAGGACTGGTACGTGCGGGAACGCGCAGCGGACATTCTGGGCTTGATCGGCGATCAAACCGCCCTGCCCGCCTTGATCGAGACCTTGAGCGATGAGGAATGGCAGGTGCGCTTTGCGGCGGTGACGGCGTTGGGATACATCGGCGGCGCGGACGCGCGGGCGGCGGTCGAGGGGCTGCGCGGCGATGCGGATGAAAAGGTGCGCGCGCTGGTGCCGAAGGTGCTGAAGCGGATGAAGGTGAAGCGCGCATGACTCGAATCATTTATGCCGCGTATGACGATGCGGGTGTGTATGTATATCAGGCATTCGCGCCCGCGATTGTGGAAGCCACGCTTAAAAAAGGTGCGTTTGGACTGGTTTATCCTTGAACAAATATGTAGACGTTTTAAGAGTTGAAAGAGGAAATTATGCAGATTCAAAGAAGCAGCAAAACAACTATCAGTCCTCGAGGCTTAGAAGAACTCATTAATCGCATGAGTTGGACTTTCTACAACATTCCTCGAAATCTTCGTCAACCGGTTGGGATTTATAATTTATCTTTGTCTATGCTCTGGGAGAGTTTTGAAGAAGTGTTGGATGAACTCGATAAGGCACTGGTTGCGGCTGAATTTCGGCAAAATCCACCTACTGCTTGGGGACACTCGCTTATTCGTCGTCAGGAGTATCTTTTGTATCGAATGATGCAACATTTTGACGATTGTCGCAGTATATTGACATGTTTCTTTCCACAAAAGAAAACAAAGCCTGATTCCGACAGAGACGACATTTTGAAACAGCCTGTACTTCAACCAACAATAGGAGCAATAAAACCTTATAGAGATCACATAGCTAATATAGTAAACCATATGAAACACAATCAAGGTATGCTACGCGGTGTTGTTGCGTTTAACGATAATGTTGTGGTTCTAGGCTACTTTGTCGAGTATGTAGATCAAAATGAGGCTTTAACACCTCATCCGAATGTACATAAACTCTTTAACAAGCGAAATACTGCTTTCTCATTCTATCGTGATCTGAGATATATATTTTGGATCATTTATGATGTTTCCGAACACTTAGCTGACGCAATTATAAAAATATCCTCACCAACGCCGAACGTATTTTCAGATACACCTGTTGATGAAAACGTCATTTCAATTGCGCGTCGGATTGAGGCTTTGCCGAGAACGCTTTTTGAGGATGAACTACACGCTGATTTTCCATATGTTGGTGTAGAAGAGACAAAGGGAATTGTAGCTTTGACGCTTGAATATCCTAGCTCACGAACAATCCTTCCGGCTTTGTCAGGAAATTTCAAAGTTCTTGCTAATTGGTCTGGAGATGGCGTTACACGAAAGTTTGCTCCACCATATTTCACTCCGTAGGGATTAAATGACCATCCTGATCCCCAACTTCGCGCTCGTCGTCCTCGTCGGCGTCTCCGGCAGCGGCAAATCGACGTTCGCGCGGACACATTTCCGCCCCACTGAAATCATCTCGTCGGATGTTTGTCGCGGACTCGTCAGCGACGACGAAAACGACCAGTCCGCGACGACCGATCCGGCGCGTGCATGACTGTGTATTCGGCGTGCTGGCGTTGGAGAGCCAACCCGCCGATCCCTGTTTGTGAACGCGATCACGCCCGCGCGTGCAGCGTGATCACCGTCACCTCTGGCGGACAGCGAAAGCGGATCGGGATGCCCGTCGTCCCCAAGCCGCGATTGCTGTACACCATCATGCGCTGCACCAGATACAACCCATTCGAGTAGCGTTCGCCATAAATCGGCAGGAAACGCGGCGTCACGAACGGGATGCGAATCTGCCCGCCGTGCGCGTGTCCCGATAGCTGCAAGTCGAAACGGCGCGTTGGCGCGGCAATGTCCGCGAAATCTGGCTCGTGCGCCAGCAAGATCGCGCAGGGTTGTCCCGCCGCGTCGCCCTGTTCGCGCGCGGCGCGATTCAGCGCGGACAAGACGCGATCCAAGCGCGCGCGGCGGCGGCTCATACTGTCCACGCCGCACAGCGTCAGCAGCGCATCATCCCGTCGCAGCGGATGGATCGCGTTGGCGAGATGGTGAATCTGCGCTGCCTTCAGGACGCCCTCGACCATGTAGCGATGCCGTTTGTGATCGTGATTACCCATGACCGCGAAGACGCCATCAGGCGCGCGCAGCGTCCGCAGATGCGCGATCAGCGCGCCCGTATCGCCGGGCAGCTTGAGCGTGACAAAATCGCCCGTCAGCGCGATGGCGTCCGGCTGCGCCGCATTAATCCACGCGACGGCACGCGCGAGTCGGGCTTCGGCGGCGGGCGTCCCGTCCAAATGAATATCGGTCAAGTGCGCGATTTTGTAGCCGTCAAAGGCGGGCGGTAGGTGCGGCAGCATCAGATCGAGCTGACGAAACTGAATCCGCTGCGCTTCACGCTTCCCGCCCACCCATGCGGCGGCGAGTCCAACAGTGGCGGCGAGGGTCATGCCGACTCCCCACCGCCAGCCGCGAAAATCCGACATGAAGTGTCCTTCGATACGCCTTAAACCGAGGCGAGATTCGCGTCGATCAAGCTTTGCAGCAGTTGACCGATGCCGCTGCTGAACAGCGCGCCCGCCGTGAAATAAATCACGTAAATGATCACAGTGCTGACGATATACGCCAAGCAGCCCATGCCCGCGCCGAACGCATACGCTTCGCCAATCTTCTGCGAGCCTTTGATCGAGATGAACATCGTCAGCAGCGGAATGAAGATCGATCCGCACAGCAGCGCGTAGGGCGTGACGAAGACGAGCGTACTGATCACGCAAATCAGCACGAACAGGAACGGCAGGAATTTGTTGTAGACCGCCGTAACCGTCGTCAATTGGTAGACGAAGCGCCCCCTACCCCCGAACAACCCCGCGACGAGATGGATGATCGCCGCTTGAAAGAACTGAACGAAGACCGCCCCCAACCCCGAAAACACGAAAATCAACAAGACCGCCACCACGATCACCGCATTGAAAGCTTGCGCCAACGTTTGAACCTGCTCCAAGCTGTCCGCTGCACTTGAGAACTGGTCTGAAGCGGCAGCCGACTCGATCAACTGCGTGGCGAAGTTGACCAAGCCCTGCACGCTGATCACGAAGATCAGCGCCGTACCAATGCCGTTGACAAGAAAGAAGACGAACAGCTCGAACAGCAGCCCGGAACTCGTCGCCCCGCTCACCTTCTCCGAGTGCTGGTCGGCGCGCTTTTTCTTCTGATCCTTCTGGCTGGATTTCATCGCCTCCGCGCGCTTTTCGCCGCTGATCAGCACCGCGACGGCTTCATCGCCGTCTTTGCCTGTGATGGTGGAAGCAACGCTGTTGAAAAAGCCATCGTTGATCAGATTCGGATCGAGCTTGAGCGCCGCCGCGAGGGTTTTCAGCGCCTTATCGTTCTTGCCCTGTTCTTCCATCGACAGCGCAACATCGATATTTTTGCGTGCGCGAGCGCGATCCTCTTTATCGATGGTGTATTCTTTACCGCGCACAAAGCCGTAGTCGGCAAGCGAAATCGCGGGCGGCGTTGGCGCATCCTCGACCTCGCCATCGTCCCCCATGCCGAGTGCGCCGCCCGCCGCCAATGCGCCGCCCGCTACCGCCGAGCGTCCGCGTCGCATTGAAGTTGGCTTATAGTTGATCGGTTCATCGTCGGGCGTATCGTCCAAATAGGCGCCGAGATCGTCGGGGTCGTCGTCGGTGTCGATCTCCGCCAGCGTGCGGTCGTCCGATCCGAACCGCGCTGCGCCGAAGCGGGGTGGCGGTGCGTCGCCCTCGTCGGCATCGAGCGGCGTTTGCTGCCGCCGCTGATATTGCTCAATGCGTTTGGCGGCTTTGATATCGGAGGCATCGTCGTCACCGCGCACGGACGCTGAAATATCCGACAGTGAGCGCCGCCGCAACCCGGAGTCGGATGGAGTCGGCGTGCGTGGGGGCGGCATGGCATTCGGATTTTGCTGACGGATGTACAGTCCCGCCTTGCGCGCGAGTTCGCGCAGATCGGTGTCCGCGTCACCGCGAAACACGTCCGCCAGTGGGCGCAGCGCGGCGATGTCTTTGCTTTTGCCGAGCGCGATGATCGCTTGACGGCGGACGGCAGGATTACGGTCACGGAGCTGCTGGATCAAATCGTCGATCATCGGCGTTCCCCCCCCGAATGGCAGTTCAACGTGCAAAAGCGAATGGATAACGTAGTTTAGTTCGTCCATTGCCAGCGCGCCATGCCTGTAACTGGGGGGATGCGATGAAGATTAAAATAAAGGCGGACGCGCCGCTGGCACGCCCGCCTTGATGGCAATCGTCGAAATCGGGCGACCGGGTGGGTCGCCCCTACGGTTACTCGCTGCTTGTGCCTTCGCCCGGCGCGCTCTCACTCAGCGCGGATGGCGTGGCGACGAGCGGTTGCTCGGCGGGCAGCGCGGGCGCGCTGTACGGGAACGCAGTCGCCGTCGCCAGCAGGGTCGGCGCGGCGATCAATGGCGCATCGAGTCCGAAGGCGACGCCAGCAGGTGCAGAGCCGGGAAGATAGCATTCTGTACCATTCACATCAAGTGCCGGACGGCGAAGCAAGGACACATTATCGATGCGATACCAGCCAGCGCTGTCGGCGCTCGACGCATAGAACGAAATATGTGCCGCTGTCCATGCTTCGGTCGTGAACGCCCGCATGACATAATTCCCAAGCGGCGCGTTGGACGGCAGCCAGAACGTGCAGACTTGCAAATCTGACCAATCGCTGTCATGCAGAATGACCGTAATGCGTTTGCGAAGCGCGCTGCTGTTGCCCAATTGGAACTGCGCTTCGATAGGCAGCCCGTTCGCTAGGCTGTCGCCGCTGTTTTGCAACACAACGGCGCTGGTAGCGGTGGTGGCGCGTTGAAACTCGAACACGCCGCCGCTGACGCGCTGCGTCATGCCGGCAGTCGGCTGCGCGAATGTCCCCCAATTCGTGCTGCCATTTCCGAACGTCCCGTTGCTTAAGAGGTTGCCGCTGTTCGTGCCGGAAGCGGGCGCAGGCGCGGTGGGATCGCCGCACAGCGCCGTCAGCGCAAGCTCGGCGGGCGCGTGGTTGAGCGTGACGCTATCGACCTGATACGCGCCGTTTCCGCCCGCCGTCGAGGCGTAGAACGATAAGCTGGCGTTCGTCCAATCTTTCGTTGGCGCGGCGCGCATGGTATACGTGCGCAACGGCACGTTGGCGGCGAGCCAGAACGTACAGATTTGCAGATCACTGAAATCAACATCGTGCGCGATCACCGTGATCCGCTTGCGCGCCGTCCCCGTGTTCCCTAGTTGGAACGACGCTTCAAACGCCACGTTCGCGGGGAGCGCGACACCCGTGTTTTGCAGCACGACGGCGCTATTACTGCCCGCCGCGCGCGTGAAGTTCAGGATACCGCTCGTGATCTGGCTGGTGATCGCGCCGGGCGGATCAGCGAACGTCCCCCAACTGGACATCGACGCGAAGCCGCCATTGTTGATCGCACTCACGCTAGGGAACAAGCGTTCCGGCGGGATCGTCATGCGCGGTTCGTCAGGGCTGCTCCACTGCAACGCGATTAACGCGCCGCCCCCGTTCTGGAAGTAGTCCAACCGGATCGGGTACAGACGCCCCGCCGTCAGCGCAATCGTCCCCTGATCCCACGTTCCGGGATGATCCGTCCAATTGTTGATGATCGCCTGATTATCGACCCACAGGCGCACGCCGTCGTCACTCAGCGTATAGAACGTGTACGTTCCGCTGAAGCGCGGCTGAATCCAACCCGTGTACGAGACCGAATACGTCCCCACATCCACGCCGCCAACTGGGGGATCGCCACTGAACAACGCATTGATGCGCGGGATGATCGTCGTTGTGACGTGAGCCGTCAAATCGGTGTTGTTGTACCAATCCGCGCGCAAACCACGCCCCAAACCCGTCGGCGGCGCGTCGCATTCCGTCGTAGCGACGTTCGGCGCGCCCACTCGGCGCAAGCTGACCGCATCAAGCGTGTGATAGCCCTGATCATCAGGCGAAAGCGAGCCAAATTCGATCTGCAACCGCCCAAACGTCACCGGGACGCGCCCGCGCACGATGTGTAAACGCGGCGCTGTGTTGGGCGGCAGATAGAAATCACATAAGATAGCGCCTGCCCACGTATTCGCATCGCGGACGACCATCCCCATTTTTTTGGTGACGCCGCTGCTGTTGCCCAACCACGCGCGCAAATCGACCAAGCTGTCGGCAGGCGCGCTGTAGTTGATGGTCTGTCCAATGACAGCCCAATCCCCGCTGTTGGCGGCGCGATACCATTGGAAGGCACCATTGCTGACGCTCGGATTGACGATGCTCCCCCACGTCCACCAATTTGCCGTCCCCGCATCAAAGTTGGGATTGCTCACGACGTTGGTATCGAGCGGGAGCGACGGGATGCCGCTGCCGATCATGCCCTCGTTCGGGATCGCGCCCCATTGACAGCGCGTCAAACCGTCGTAATTGCGCACCATGCAGCCCTGATATGCCGCCGCGCCCGCGCGCACGTTCCACCCGCCCAAATCGATATCGTGCCACGAGCGCGCCGTACCGGAGCGGCGCAGCGAGAAATGGACGTGATCGCCCGTTGCGCTTCCGCCGCAGCCAAACAAAGCACCTTGATTACCGATATAATGTCCGCGTCCGATGCTCTGCCCGTTCCAGACTTGGATCGAGTTTTCGGGCATGTGGTAGTAGCCCGTCTGCCAGCCGTCAGGATGATCGACGCGGATAAAATTCGGGCAGGTCGGGCTGCGCCAAACGGTACCTTCGCGCGCCGCCCGTATCTGCCCGTTGCCGCCCGCGAAGTCAAGCGCCCCCCGCCCCGTCGTATCGCTCTCACAGCAGTTGTGCGGTCCCCCGGTCACGGTCCACGTTTGACCCGCTGCCCACGGCAAGCTCAACTGCGACGATCCGTCCCCGCGCGTCCCGCCCCATCGGGCGGCGGCAGCATCCATCAGAGCCGCGCGCCCACCGCCAGGGATCAGCCCATCGGGGATCAGCGTTAGCCACGCGGCAAATTCGGATTCGGTTTCGAGCTGCACCTCCCAGCCGCCGACGGTATAGCGCGCCAAGAACAGATACAGCCACGGCGATCCATGCACGCCCTCCGGCGCACGGATCACCGCCATGCCGAACGCCCAATCATTGCCAAAATACAGATCACCGACGCTCACGCCGCCGCTGAGATCATCGGTGACATTGGTGACGGTGTGCGCGTAGACCGCGTCGATCAGCGCGGGGACGGCGCGCGGCGTGGGCGGAGTCATAGCGTTAGGGACGATGGGAGCAGGCGTGGGCGTTGGATTATCGGCGCGAACAGGCATCGAATCGCTGCTGAGTAAGCCTACGCATAACAGCGATATCCCGAAGATGAGACGAGCTAAATGATAAGGATGCATAAAATACCTCAAAGCGATACATAATCGATGCTTCATAATATAACGAATTAACAATAAAAATATTTAGCAGCGAGTATGAATTTTTTGTGAATTTCAGTGAATCACGGATTAGATTCATCTCAACCCCCTCTCAACATTGTTGAGAGGGGACAGGAGTCAGGTGGGTCATTTCGTGATTCACGGAATTTTAGCTTCGGGATTTTCGACGTGACAACGCCTATCATTCTAGGGTAATCGCTGTAACTACTCAGGTAGTTGTTGAGGGGAAATCCCCACGGTGTAAGTGACACCCTCGAAATTATTGAGGGAAGAAGTGACTCCATTCCTGCCGATTTTGGCGATCAAATTCTCCAAAATGAGAAAAAAAAGAGTACCTGAGTAGTTACTAATCGCTTCAAATTTCTGATCGGTCAACAAAAGGTCATGTCGGGTTTGTAGGGACGGCATTCTTGCCGTCCGAGGTTGCAGACGCGAAAAATCGCGTCCCTACAACAGAATGTGACCCGTCCTGAGCCAAGAACCAATTTTGAATTTTGAAGCGATTACCCTGTCATTCCCCCCATTTGACACCCCCTCCCGCGCATCCTATAATGCCCCTTAAATCCATTTCATCCCAGCGACCCATAGAAAGCTATTCATCGTGTTCACTGATCCCCCCGCCGGACGCGATTGGCGCACCGACTCCGCGGTGTTCGAGCCATTGCACCAACAAAATAGCGGCGACAGCGCCGATGAACCCTTCACCGAAGCCGAACGCAACGCCATGCGCGCCTACTTGCAGCGCACCGAAGTCCGCTTGTCCACGCTGCATCGCATCGCCGTCACGTTCATCAGCGGCGCGGGCTTGCTGCTCCTGTTCCCGACGTTCTTCAAAGAAGAAATCACCGTCCTGATCCGCATCTTCTTGGATCACAGCGTCGATTTGTTCACCGCGTTCGGCGCGAACCAGATCGTCCTCGTGGCGCTGCTGTATCTGCTGATGGGCTTTCCGTTCGTCCTGTCGCTGACGATCCCGATTTATGCGCTGTACTTATTGCTCAAAGATATCGTCCATTTCTATTTCACGATCTATACGCCGGGCTTCGCCACCAACGTATTCACGCCGTCGTTTGCGCTGTCTGGCGTCACCTTCTCGCCCGACGAGTCGCCGCGCGTGAAAAAAGCGGTGTTCGAATATCAATACAAAGCGAGTTCGGTCAATTTCGCCATCCCGTTCAGCGCCGAAAAGCGCGAAAAGTATTTCGACGAGACCATCGAGAACACGGACGGCGAGATCATCCCACGTTCGCGCCGCCCTGACATCCTCGCGCAGTACGACATCACGCCAGATGATGCCGAACATCAGCGCCGGATCGCGCATCTGAACACGGCGTTTGGATTGGCGCGGACGACGGATCGGCGCTTGGTCGAAGAAGTCGCCATGCAAGAAATGTCGATGACCCGGCACATCTTGTACTTGCGGCGCTTGGTCATGCGCTATGTGAAAACGCTGCTGATGTTCGTCTGGACGACGATCAGCACGTTCGTGATGCTGCCGTTTTTGCAGGACGAGCGGCTGCCTACATTCATGATCTTCTCGCTCGGCTATGTCGTCTGGTCGGCGGGGGCGATGCCGATCATGCACGCGCCGCTCAGTTGGATTTATCGGCACAAAAAGGGCGCATGGGACAAGACACATATCGATAAACAGATGCTGCTGTTGGAACAGCGTGTGCGCAACTATGTCTACGCGGCATTGGTGTGTTCGTTGGTGGCGTTCGCGCTCAGTTTCATCGTGTATTTCACCTAAGGGCAGCGATTTAACGCAGAGAAAAGCGGCTATTTTCTCCCCCCTTTCGCTCTCTATGATCGCTGCGTCTCTGCGTTAAAATATCGCAATCATGCGACTGCTCAAATTAGCATTCCTCAGTGCCATCATCGGCGTCCTCGCGGGGACAGCATCCGCGCTGTTCCTCGTCGCGCTGGCGTGGGCGACGGATTTTCGCGTCGCTCACCCCGACATCATCGTCGCGCTGCCGTTCGCCGGCTTCGCCATCGGGTGGATGTATCACCGCTTCGGGCGCGCGGCAGCGGGCGGAAACACGCTGATCATCGCACAGATTCACAGCAACAATGCGCCGATCCCCGCGCGCATGACGCCCATGATCCTCGTCGGCACGGTTGTGACGCATCTATTCGGCGGATCGGCGGGGCGCGAAGGCACCGCGATTCAAATGGGCGCGAGCCTAGCGGATACGCTGCGCCGCCTATTGGAGCGAATTGGATTGACCATCGCGCCCGACGAGCGCCGCTGGCTGCTGTTGGCGGGCATGAGCGGCGGTTTCGCGTCCGTGTTCGGCACGCCTGCCGCCGGATTCGTGTTCGCGCTGGAAGTGCCGCGCGTCGGTCGCATCGATACTGATGGGATCGCGCCGTGCCTGATCGCAGCGTGCGTCGGGGACGTGGTGACGCGCGCATGGGGCGTCGGACATGCCCATTATCCGGCGCTGCCTGTCACGCCTATCGATGCGGGTTTGCTCATCAATGTGGTGCTGGTTGGGGCGGCGTGTGGGTTAGTCGCGCGCGCGTTCGTGGCGCTGACTGATGCGATCCGCCATCAACTGCGAACGCGCATCCCTTATCCGCCGCTGCGTCCATTGATCGGCGGCGTGATCGTGCTGCTGATGGTCGCCCTCGCCGGAACGCGCGACTATCTCGGCTTGAGTCTGCCGTTGCTTCAAGCCAGTGTGAGCGGCGTGGATGTGCCACCGTTGGCGTTCGCCGGAAAATTGGCGTTCACAGCGGTGACGCTCGGATCGGGCTTCGTCGGCGGGGAAGTGACGCCGCTGTTCGTCATGGGTTCGACGCTCGGACACGCGCTCGGCGGGATCGTCGGCGTCGATCCCGCGTTCATGGCGGCGCTGGCATTGGTAGCGGTGTTCGCGGGGGCGAGCAAGACGCCGCTGGCGTGCGCGATCATGGGCGTGGAGTTGTTTGGCGGCGGGGCGGCGATCTACAGCATGGTGATCTGCGTGGCGGCGTATCTGGCGGCGGGGCGGCGCGGGATTTATGCGTCACAGCGAATCGAATTACGGCAGGACGATTGAAACGCACAGAGCGCAGCAGAGAACCATGAAAGTCATGATCCACCTTATTTTCTCTGCGTTAAATTCTTTTCCCTATCGCTCTGCATCCTGTGTGTTGAAATTGTTCCTGTATAATACGTCCTCATTGTGACCACTCAAGATAGGACACCCCCATGAAACTTGGCATTATCGGGCTGCCCAACAGCGGCAAGACCACGCTGTTCAACGCCCTGACGCGCCAGAACCTCCCGACGGGCGCGGCGACCAGCGGACAATTCGAGATTCACACCGCCGTCGTCCCCGTGCCGGATGCGCGCGTGGATCGTATGAAAGCCATGTACAACCCCAAGAAAACGACCTATACGCAGGTGACGTATGTCGATATTGGCGGACTCGACAAAGGCATTGGCGAAGGCGGCTTAAAAGGACAGTTCCGCAACGAACTGGCGCAGTTGGACGGCTTCTTGCACGTTGTTCGCGTGTTCAAAGATGATAACGTCCCCCACCCCGCCGACAGCATCGACCCTGCGCGCGATGTCGTCACACTGGACGCCGAATTTGTGCTGACCGATCTGGTCATGGTCGAAGCGCGCATCGAACGCCTCGAAGCCGAAATGCGCCGCAAGGGGCGCACGATGGAAAAGGCACAAGTCGATGAGATGGAACTCGTGCAGCGCCTGAAAACGCATCTCGAAGCCGAACAGCCACTGCGCGACATGGAACTGACCGACAACGAGATCAAATCGCTGAAGGGCTTCGGCTTCTTGACGCTCAAGCCCGCGTTGATCGTGCTGAATACGGGCGAAGATGGCAACCTGCCACAGCTTGAGTACGCGCACGCACAAAGCATGATCGTCCCGCTGCAAGCGCGCATCGAGGCGGAACTCAGCCAGCTTGAGGGGGACGACCAAACGCTGTTCATGGGCGAATACGGCATCACCGAACTGAGCGCGGATAAAGTCATTCGCCTGTCCTACGATTTGATGCACATTCAATCGTTCTACACCGTTGGCGAGGACGAGGTGCGCGCGTGGAGCGTCGCTATCGGCGCGACTGCCCCCGAAGCGGCGGGCGTCATTCACAGCGACCTGCAAAAAGGCTTCATCCGCGCCGAAGTGATGGCATACGCCGATTTGATCGCAGCGGGCAGCGAGTCGGCGCTGAAATCGACGGGCAAAATCCGCTTGGAAGGCAAAGAATACATCGTCAAAGACGGCGATATCGTGCATATCCGGTTCAATGTCTAGGGACAGTGATCCGTGATGCGGAATGAGAAAAGGCGAAAAACCTTTCTTTTACTCATCACGCATCGCTCATCACTCGATGAACCTCTTTATCGCCTCTGGCATCTTCTACCCCGAACCGGGCGGGCCCGCGACCTATCTGCGCGAAATGCTGCCGGAATTGATCGCGCGCGGCTGGGACGTGCGCGCGCTGACGTTCAGCGAGGCGCAGCACATGGACACGCCGAGTCCCGGCTATCGGGTGACGCGGATCGCGCGCACATCGTTCATGCGGCGCTATCCGGCGTATTGGCGCGCATCGCGGGCGGGGTTGGCGTGGGCGGACGTGGTGTATCTCCATTCGCTCGGCTTGCCGCTGGCAGCGAACCGTCATGCGCCGCGCATCGTCAAGATCGTGGGCGATGTCGCGTGGGAACGCGCGATCCGCAAGGGCTGGATCGCGCCGACGGAGGATATCGACGCCTTCCAGACGCGCCGCTACGGGCAAGCGCTCAACGCCGACAAGGCGCGGCGCGCGAACGAGGCGCGGCGCATGGATGGCGTGATTGTGCCGAGCGAGTATCTGAAACGGATGGTCGTCGGCTGGGGCGTGCCGCCAGAGCGGGTGCGCGTGATTTATAACGCTTTACCGTCGTCTTCATCCCATCCCCTGACCCCCTCGCCACTGGGTGGGGAGGGGGAGACCTCACCCCTTCCCCCCCTCCATGTGGCGGGGGGTGAGGTCAAGGATGAGGTGATCATTCTCACCGTCGGGCGCATCCTCCCATGGAAGGGCGTCGATCATCTGATCCGCGCGCTGAAGATCTTGCGCGAACGGGGAACGCGCGCCATTCGGCTGATCGTGGCGGGTGACGGCGAGATTTTGGACGCGATGCGCGCGCTGGCACACGCAAGCGGCGTGGCGGAACAGGTCACGTTCTTAGGGCGTGTACCCAATGTCGAGGTACAGCGGTTGATGCGCGCGGCGGATTACGTGGCGTTGTATTCGGGCTACGAGGGCTTGTCGCACACGCTCTTAGAGAGCTTGCGCGCGGGGACGCCGTGCATCGCCAGCGACAAGGGCGGCAACCCCGAAGTCATTCAGCACGGCGTCAACGGCTTGCTCGTGCCGTACTTCGCGGACGATGGCGCGGCGGCAGCGGCGGCGCTGGCGGCGGCGCTGACGACAGCCATCCAGCCAGGAATGCGGGATCGTCTGGCGGCGAACGCGGGCGTCGGGATGGAACGTTTCACGTTCGCGCGCATGGTGGCGGAGACGGCGGCGACGCTCGAAGCAGCGCGAAAGTGAGTTATACTTAACCTGACTTTTGGATAGGTATTTTGCGTGACTTTAGGGTTCACCTCACCCCCCAACCCCCTCTCCACTGCGTGGCTGAGGGGAGGACACCTTTTCAAGCACTCCACCCCTGACCTCCTCTCCACGAAGTGGGGAAGGGGAAAGCTCGACGGAGACTCCCCCTCTCCGGTACGGAGAGAGGGTTGGGGGGTGAGGTTAATGAGGGAGAAACTCAAACATGTCCTCCCCTCTCCATTGCATGGAGAGGGGGCTTTCAAACCCGTTGTGACCTGTTCTGCTCCCCCTCTCCACAGCGTGGGTATTTATTCACCTACCCGTGCAGACCGCATTTTGCCCCAGTCCTATTGGGTTCATTATGTGTTTCTTGGGTTCAAATTTGTGGATTTTGAGCTTAATCCCATGGATAGGTGAATAAATACCA
>Ga0163147_10003566_pt1 | contig 20618 bp, 16 predicted proteins | sample OliLakLV19MP6G1_FD_148597 | JGI IMG/M metagenome (GOLD analysis project Ga0163147, IMG submission 148597) | Freshwater microbial mat bacterial communities from Lake Vanda, McMurdo Dry Valleys, Antarctica- Oligotrophic Lake LV.19.MP6.G1 | ecosystem: Environmental > Aquatic > Freshwater > Lake >...
ATGGCTTAGCCGCAAATCTCCAAAAGTGTTGGTCAGATTGCGCTCTGAGTAAGATGTCCGCACCTATTTCTGCATATTTTTATTTGTCAAAGAACGTAGTTATTCTGTGGGTAATCGAAAGACCTTGGAGGTTTAGTAACCCTGACGATCAATGCCCCTTTCCCAAAAATTCACAACCTTTGCATTAAACCTCTCCCCCGCTTCCCCATCCAAGCCCGTACATTGTTCACAATCAAATCATTTCTACAGCATGAAAACACTGAGATTTTCTCCCCTGTTGGGCATCCTTGCCCTTTTGTTATGCTCCTCCCCTTTATTCGCGCAACAAGACATGGAAGCCGACAGCACCGGGCTTCCGGGCGACAACTTCAGCCTCGAAGCAGCCATCGAACTGTTCAAAAAATCCGACTCTCCCGAAGATTTTGAAAAACGCCTGAACTCCGAAAACAACGACGCCAACAACCTTGACCTGAACGACGACGGCGAGATTGACTACATCCGTGTTGTGGACAACATGGACGGCGATGTACACGCGCTTGTGCTACAAGTGGCCGTCAGCGAAAAAGAATCGCAGGATGTAGCCGTCATCGAGATCGAAAAGCAAGGTGCGGATAACGCCATCCTCCAAATCATTGGAGATGAGGCCTTGTATGGAGAGCAGACCATCGCTGAGCCTTTCGAAGAAGAAAAAGTGAAAAGCGGGAAAAACAAAGGTCCTGCCGCAGAACGAGCACCCGTTCGTATCGTAGTGAACGTGTGGATGTGGCCCAGCGTCCGGTTCATGTACGCACCTGCCTATCGCGTGTGGGTTTCACCGTGGCGCTGGCGGGTATACCCGGCTTATTGGAGGCCCTGGAGGCCGCACCCTTGGCGCGCATTTCACGTCCGCGCAGTACCATACCGCGTGCACAGCCATGTTGTTCGCACACACCGAGTCCACCGTGCCCATGCGGTATATGCTCCGCATCGCGCACATTCAAAAGTAGTACATACACGCACCACCACAGTGGTAGCAGCAAGGGGCAAAAACGGGGCTGTGGTTGGCAAAAAAACGACCACCACTACCAAGAGAAATGGCCATGTCAAACAGTCAAAAACCACCACAACAACCGCTAAAAAGGGTAAAAACGGCAATGTGGGCGTAAAAAAGACGACCACAAAAACAACCCGAAAAAGAGGGCATTAACGCTCCTATTCAATTGGCTTCCAAGTTGTTCGGTGTTTCGGCCAGCCTTTTTGTTTGAAAATGTAGGCAGGAATTTTTTTCAAAAATGCGTCTATGGTTTGGAAGTTGGCATAAAAGCATACTTTTACGGTCTTATTTGCTAACTTTTTACCAATCAAAATCATGAGCAAAATTTTTAACGACATCAAATCAAAGGTCGCCGAAATCGAAGGAGACGTGAACAAATTCTACGGTGGCAACAACGCTGCTGGTGCTCGCGTACGGAAAGCAATGCAAGAACTGAAGGCATTGGCTACCGATCTCCGCAAGGACGTTCTGGATACCAAAACTAGTCGCACAGCGAAGTAATTTCCCTGTGGAAAAAATCAAACACCTGCAATGCCAGTCGGCGTTGCAGGTGTTTTTTTTTGTGGATTTGGGGATTTGGTTATTCGAGTGGCCAAGCTTTGGCGCTCGAATAACCAAATCCCCAAATAAACAAATCCCCTATCTCCATTTATTCTGCGCTCCAATCGTACGAACGGTTCTTCAGGCTCTCCAGCGTGTCCTTGAGTTTTTGGTCAATGATGGCCTTTTCTTTTTCCACCGTGGCGTTGGCGCGATGGATACCTATTTCAGTATCAACCTTGAGATTATTTTTTACGCTGTTACTCAACTGCGTGGTTTGTTCCAGATTTGCCATTTCGAAAACGTGCTCTTGCTGGTGCAGCACAAAATCATAAGGACTTCTGTATGAGATCAGCTTGACTAAAATGGGGGCGGTTTCTACCGCGACAAAAAGCAGCGTGATAAAAATACTGGCCCAAAAAATGGCAAGACTTCTGCCCGCGAGCCTCGAAAGCGCATCCAAACGGGCAGCGAGACCATCGTAGCGGCTGCGGTCAAGTTGGGCTATATCCATCTGAGCAGCGGCTTCAAATTGTTGTGCAGCCAATTCTTTTTCGCGTACAAGTGGTTGGTTCTCAAGTAAAAAAGCATTGAGTTCTGCTTGGGCTTGGTCGGCTGCGTCCTTTTTGGCGCGGTAGATGGGGCCGAGATTTTTTTTGCGCGAACCCCCTGTACCATCTGCTTCTTGCACGGCAGTTTTGGCAAGCGAATCGCGATAGGCTGTTTTGGCAGAGAGCTCTGATTTGAGGGCTGTTGCTTGTCCGCGCAATTCAGCAATCTGGCTTAAGTAGCGCAATTGCACACGGTCTTCCTGTTGTTTGAACACTTCTTGCTCCATTTGCACCATCTCGGCACGGATTTCCTTCTCAAAAATTTTCAGTTCCAAGGGTTTTGAAATGACCAGAGCCAACAATACGGCCATGACCAAGCGCGGAAAGGCTACAAAAAAATCTCGCCACCATTTGCCATTGCTCTTCATGCTCATTACGATATAACGGTCAAGATTGAAAATCATCAATCCCCACACCAGTCCAAACCCTCCAGCCAGCCAGTAGGAGTCAAAAACGGTGAAAAGCGCGTATCCGGAAGAGAAGAAAGCAAGCACACCCGTAAAAAATACGGTGGCGCCGATGCCGGCGTATTTGTTTCGGTCAATGGGGCATTTTTCCAGCACGCTGGATTCCACACCGGAGCAGAAGAGAAAAAAGTCTTGAATGTTTTTCATAGCAGCATGTAAAGCGAAATTCATTTCGCAGAAAGATTGACAAGAGGCTGTCTAAGGAACGGTGTCAAAATAACTTTCCAATTTCAGGCCAATTATTTTGGCGTTAGCCAACTATCTTTTGAGGCGAATAGTGGGGCTATTTAACGAAAAAGACAGGATGGATGGCGGCAAAAGAATGGCATCAAATTGGGAAGTTATTTTGACACCGTTCCTAAATGGCAAAGCAAACGCTAAACGCACACAAAGAAATTCTATTTTCGATAAACAAGGTACTTGGTTATACAAAATACTAAGTGGTTTGTTTATTTGAGGATTTGAGGATTTAGTGAATTGTTTCTTCGCCTCGCTACCTTCGCCGTATGAAAATTCACACCCTTGATCTACAATTCTTGGGGATCGAAAAGTCCATCGCAGTTTTTGTGCTAGAAAGCACCCATGGGCTTGCACTGGTAGAATGCGGCCCAGCCTCTACCCTACCCCGTTTGCAAAAAGCCTTTGCCGAAAAGCGTTGGAAAATGAGTGATATTCAGCACGTTTTTCTGTCGCACATTCATTTTGACCACGCAGGGGCTGCCTGGGCATTTGCTGAACAGGGAGCAAAAATCTATGTTCATCCAAAAGGTCTGCCCCACCTCGCCCAACCTGAAAAACTATACAATTCGGCCCGGATGATTTATGGCGATGCCATGGATCGGCTGTGGGGGGAGATGCGTCCTATCCCTGAGAATCAACTATATGCGCCTGAAAACGGCGAAATCATCGAGGCCGTTGGGCTTAGATTCACCGCACGGTACACCCCAGGCCATGCCGTACACCACATTGCTTGGGAAGTAAACAATTCGCTGCTGCCAGGAGAAAATGTGCTGTTCACAGGTGATGTAGCGGGCGTTCGGATGGGCGGAGGGCCTGTGATGCCACCTTGCCCGCCACCGGACATTCAGGTGGAAGATTGGTTGGCCTCGATTCAACTGATGCGAAATCTGCCTTCTGAAAGGTTTTTTCTGACCCATTTTGGAGAAATCAGCGACAAAATCACCCACCTTGACGCGCTCGAAAAACGCTTGCTTACATGGGCCGATTGGATGCGCCCATACGCGGATGCGAATACAGCAACCGAATCCATTGTACCTGCTTTTCAAGCATTTGTCAATACCGAACTCATGGCTGCCGGCGTTGCAAAAGAAGATTTGGCGCGATATGAAGCAGCCAACCCAGCCTTTATGTCGGTTGCTGGATTGATGCGTTATTGGAAGAAAAAATTATGATTAGACTTTGGACATTGGACTGTTGGACTTGCCACCAGCGTTTGTCTAACATCCAATGTCCAAAGTCCAAAGTCCAAAAAATGAGCATACTTCAAAAAATTGAAAATCGAGATGTCCTCATCGTGGGGGATGTGATGATTGACCGCTATCTGAGGGGTTCGGTGAGCCGTATCTCGCCCGAAGCGCCGGTACCAGTGGTATTGGAAAAAGGGACAGAAGACCGGCTCGGTGGAGCGGCAAACGTCGCGCTGAACGTTCAGGCACTTGGCAGTCGCGCTTTTTTGTGCAGCATTATTGGTGACGACGAGGACGGTGATAAATTTATGGAATTACTTGAAGCACATAAGCTACCTCAAATTGGAATCCTGAGGTCCTCAACGCGCCGTACCACCGTTAAAACCCGTATCCTCGGCAACCATCAGCAGATGCTTCGAATTGATCGCGAGGACACCCATGACATAGACCCGGAAGAAGAAGGCAAATTATGGAACAAAGTCATGTCCATCGTGAGCCATGAGCCTATCAAAGTCATTATTTTGCAAGATTACAACAAGGGCGTTTTGACAGAATGGGCAATCAAAAGAATTCTGGACGGTGCAAAAGAGAAAGGGATTTTCACGGCGGTTGACCCTAAAAAAGCCAATTTTTTTGCTTATAAGGGGGTTAATTTATTCAAACCCAATTTAAAAGAAATGCGTGAAAGCACCCCGTTTCCCGTAACACCCGACGAAGCATCCTTGCAAAAAGCCTCCGATTACCTCCGAGAAAAACTAGGGAATCAGTTCACCATGCTCACACTCTCGGAAAAAGGATTATTTTTGGATGGCGGTACGGTCGGCAAATGCTTCCCCACCACGCCCCGAAACATATCCGATGTAAGTGGTGCAGGAGATACCGTGATAAGCATAGCAGCCATGGGCTTGGCGGCAGGATTGGACTTGAAAACGGTAGCAATGCTTTCCAATATGGCAGGCGGACAGGTGTGCGAATCGCCGGGAGTAGTGCCCGTGAATCGCGATCGCTTGGAAAAAGAATTGGCCAATACCAACATTTAGCATTGGTACTACGTCTGACAAGCATACACAATCACTTTTCTCTTTTAACTCGGTTGCTATGAAACTTTTCTGTACGATTTTCGCCATTATTTTTCTGCTCCATCCCCTCTTTGGACAAGCGAACGATCCCGCTCCAGATACCCTCTTGCAGCACACCTTTGAGGGAATACTTGACCCTGCCGACACGATGCTGACATCGCCTACTGGAAACGACCTCCATTGGGTGAACTACGATCAAGACAATAAAACTGGTCTTTGTGTAAGCAACGGTGTTACACCAAAAGGATGGTACTGGGAAAGCGACCTTGGTTTCGTTGATCCCAGCATGGCAGACAACTATGCGTTCACAAGTTGCTCCTTCCTGCAATCCTCCGTTCCGCAGAATAAAAACTGGTTGATTACCAGCCCAGTCTATATCCCTGACGATACCTATTGGCTTTGCTGGCGCTCGCTGACGTATTATGGCCCAGATTTTATGGACGGCTACCGGGTGCTCGTCTCTACCAGTACAAACTTTCCTGAGGCTTTCAACGATACGCTGTTCAGTGTTGCACAGACTGTCCTCGGATCTTCTCCTGCTGGTTCGCTTGACCCCAACGACTATATCTTTTCCAATGGCTACATTCACGCCAATGGCTATACGGATACTGCTTACTTTTTTATTGATGCTGAACCTAATGGGCTGTTTTACCACGGCAAATTGGAACCTCACAGTGTGAGTCTCGCTGGCTATGCGGGACAACCCATTTACATCGCTTTCCTGCACGATTCTTACGACGATTTTCAATTGCAGGTGGATGACATTTTGGTTGCCAATTCCAAGGTGTCTACCACCTCTACCCTATCTAACTTTCTCTATTTCAATATTTTGCCCAACCCCGTCCACGATTTTGCTTTCGTGAATTGGAAAACCCAAACACCCGTGGCAGGACGCATGAGTGTGGTGGATCAGTCTGGCAAAATTGTTTTTGAACAGCATTTCAACAGCCGTGAAGAGGGGCAAATCCATTTAGATGCGCAAGCGTTCGCATCGGGAATCTACTACTGTAAACTATCAACTGCCACAGGGCAAGCCACGAAGATGCTGGTGAAAATTTGACATGAATTGTTTTTTGACAGGATGAGCAGGATTTGCAGGATGGAGCGGATTAGCATATGCTTAAATCCTGCAAATCCTGTTCATCTTGTCAAAAAAACCTTGTCTACACCTCCTGCTTTCCATCCAAATATATTATCGCTCGCTCGGCAATATCTCCTGTCACTTCGCCTGGGTAGAGAAAAGCCCTGTCGCGAAATATTTCTCTCAAATCTGCGGAATCCAGTGCCGTAAGTTTTGAAGCGAATTGCTCGGCCCGCTCGAAACAATATTGCAATCGGTCGAGCAGGAATTGATAGTCTTTTATCCAGATGACCGTATTAAGAGGCAAAATTTGGAATAGCGACACCTTTTGGTCCTGCCGAAACCTGGTGCTAAGGTTTGGCACGATGCTAAGCGAGGAGAGATTTCGCTGAGAAAGCTGCGTGGTTGGATCAAAAGTTCGGATGGTATCTACCTCATCGTCAAAGAGTTCGATGCGATAAGGCAGTTCGTTTCCGAAAGAAAAAAGGTCAATGATACCACCCCGGATGGAGAATTGACCCGGTTCAAAAACGAAGTCGGCACGCTCGAAACCATATTCCACCAGCACTTGAATCACAAAATCAGCATCGAGTTTTTCGCCTTTTTTTACTTCAATCCGGCTTTTATTGAGCACTTCCGGTTTCACCACTTTTTCAAACAAAGCTTCAGGATAAGTAACGATTACGCCGCCCTCACCCCCCAGCCCTCCCTGAAGGGGGGAGGTTTTGCTGATTACCTCCGAGCGTTGCAGCATCTGTGTGGGGTTAAGGTCGTCGAAAAACGCAGGACGCTTGAACGAATCGGGAAATAAATAAACGGCTTGGCCACTCAAAAGCCCTTCGAGGTCATTTTGACGGTATGCAGCCTCTTCTTTTGAATTGGCAACAAAAAGATGGCAACCGTTGACCCTTGAACCTTGATTGTTGACCGTCGCAGCAACCACAAAAGATTCCTGCGCACCCGTTAGCCCGGTTAGTATTATTCGCGCAGCAGCAGCTTGGCTTTCAAGATTTTGGGCAATTTTCATCACTGCCGGGTGATTTCGGTAAGCGGCAAGTAGGTGGGAGAGGTTGCTCATAAATTGGGGCGCGAAGGCAGGTTTTACAAGGAATTCCGTTCCAGCCAGAACTCCGCGCTTGTACCGTCAGATGTTTCACGAAATCCGATATATTTGAATCCACTTTTTAGCAACACCTTTTGAGAAATGGCATTGTCAGGGTGCGTGAACGCCACCAAATGCGGAGCAGGCGATTGTCCGAAACAATATTGGTTTAATGGCGGCACCAACTCGCTCGCCAAGCCTTTCCCCCTGTATTCTGGTACGAGAATGTACCCAATCTCATATTCATGGCTGGAAGGATCATACCCAACTTGTCGTGCCACACAAAATCCTGCAAATGCACCTGAATCCTTCATTTCCATGACAAAAGTGCCCAGTCCGGGACAGTTTTCAGCATAATCAGTCCAAAACGCCATTCGGTCGCGGGCTTGTTGTTCTTCGGTAAAGGGTGCACGGATATAACGCATGGTTTCAGGATCGCTCAACAAGCGATAAACGCTGTTGAAATCTGAATCAGCAAGCGGGCGAACGCTCAGTCGTAGTGTTTCAAAAATGGTCATCTGTCAAAAAACGCAAGCAAATCGCTCATCATTTCCTTCAGGTCCTTGCGGTTGACAACCAAATCCATAAAACCGCTTTCCATCAAAAAATCTGAAGTTTGGAAACCTTCAGGCAGGTCTCGTTTGATGGTTTCGCGGATCACTCTGGGGCCTGCAAAGCCTATGAGCGCGTCGGGTTCGGCCAAGTGAATATCGCCGAGCATAGCAAAAGAAGCCGTCACGCCGCCCGTTGTGGGATCGGTCATAAGCGAAAAATAAGGAAGACCGGCCTTGGCGAGGAGGGTAAGCTTGGCACTGGTTTTCGCCATTTGCATCAAGGAGAAAGCACTTTCCATCATACGCGCGCCACCTGATCTGGAAATAATCAAGAGGGGGCTTTTTACCTCCAGGCAGTAGTCAATGGCAAGCGATATTTTCTCTCCTACCACGGATCCCATAGAACCGCCAATGAATTTGAAATCCATGGCTGCCACCACAAGTTTGTGCCCGTTCACGTTGCCCGCGCCGATGGTGAGTGCATCGTTCAGGCCCGTTTTTTTACGGCTATCCTCCAGGCGTTTGTCGTAGGGTTTGAGGTCTGTGAAGTGGAGGAAATCCACTGAAATGAGGTCATCGTGTAAGGTGATATAGTCGTGATTATCAAAGAGAATTTCGAAATACTCCTCCGAGCCGATGGCCGTGTGATAATCGCACTTTGGGCATTTATAGAAGTTGTCGTGGAGTTGTTTTGTCGTGCTGGTCTCTTTGCATTTTTTGCATTGGAACCAGATGCCTTCCGGCACATCTTTTTTAGACTTGGTGGCGGTGGTGATGCCCTCGCGCAAGCGTTTGTACCAACTCATGGGACAGGTGTTTGAATGACTTTAGGAAGCTGTTTGGGCGGGCAAAGATAGTCAAGGACAAATGGGGATGACCAAGAAATTGGCAAATCGTTTTTTGAAAGGACAAAATGGCGCTTCAGTGTATCTTGGTAAAAAATTACCGTCATGAAAAAACACCTCCTTTACATTTTCTTTCTTTTGCTGGCCACGCACAGCCTGTCTTCACAAACCAGCCTTTGCCCACCCAATACACCGCCCGCCGAAAGTTGCGAGACGGCCTGCGTCGTCTGCGGCTTGAACGGCTTTGCGGGCATAAACAATGGTGCACCCTCTGGTGGCAATACTCTTTGTGGGTCGATTGCCCTCCACAACGACCAGTGGATGGGCTTTTTTGCGGAATCGTCCACTATAAGCATCAATGTGAAAGCCTCCAATTGCCAAAACGGCGATGGCCTGCAAATCGCTTTTATTGAAGATTGCAGCTCCCCGGATGCCATCCAATGTAACCCGGGCACTTTAGGCGGGGGCAGTTTGGACCTTATGATGGAGTACAACAACTTCACAGAGGGAGAAACTTACTACCTCGTGGTTGATGGCTTCAACGGGGATGTTTGCGATTATCAAATTGAAGTATTGTCTGGTTCGGTTGGCCCTTGTGTTGATATTTTGAAGGTTTGCGGAGATTCCTGCCTGACCGTGTGCGACAGCGTTTTTTGTGGCGAAGGCTTGAGCAGTGTTGTTTGCCCCGACAGTATCTACTCTTTTTTCCTTCAGCGGGCTAGCCCAAAAGCAGACATCTTGGGCGGCGGGACCATCACTTGCGACAACCCAATCTTAGGCATGACAGCACAAAACCCCAATGGAAACCCGATCTGGTTGGACAATTTAGGCGTAGTGCAGCAAACTGGAAGCACCTTTATCGTAGATGAACCTGGCTACTATACACTCCGGGTCACGGATGGGCTATGCGTAGCGGAAGACAAAGCTTTGGTCAAGCAAAACAACATACCGCCCCCCGTTACCGCCATAGGCGGAATCATTAACCCTGGCACGGGCACGATCCAGTTGATGAGCCACAGTATCATTTCTGGCGTAAAATATCTCTGGACAGGGCCTAACGGCTTTACCTCGATGTTGAAAAAACCGATTGTCTCCGTGCCGGGTTTGTACACCCTTACGGTTACAAACCCGCAAACTGGCTGTAGCAACAGTATTGTTGTAGAGGTTTCGAACTGAAGTTTGCTAAAAACCAGATTCCCAAAGCCACTTTATCTTAAAAAAATATTTGACATGAAAAAACATCTAGCGCTGTCCATTCTTTCCGCTTCATTGCTGACCGTTCTTACCAATAACCATCTTTATGCGCAGTGCAACTCCCAACCCTGCCAGGTGCCGACACCCTCGATGAACGCTCAAGATGCCTGCATTTTGCCAAACCCTGGGGCATTGGACTGCTATTTTGGCGCTACTACACTTACTGCTCCAGAATCTTTTCCTCCATTTTGGTGCACCACCATCGAAAATAACCATTTTTTTGCTTTTGTAGCAGATGCCCCAATCTTAACTTTTGAAATATGTACGTTTGATTGCATCTCTGGCGAGGGGATTCAAGCAGCAATCTTATATACGACAGACTGTGTCAATTTTGAGTTTGTATCTCCCTGCCTTGGGAATATCTCCTCGGGGACTTGTCAAAATTTGAGTGCCAATGGACTTAATCCAGGGGTAACTTACTATTTGATGATTGACGGAAGTGCCGGGGCACTTTGCGATTACTCCATCAATGGCGTGAACCCAGCGATCAATGGCCCTATTAATGGGCTTTGCCTGCCAGATACCTCCGCCAGTACATACTCCGCCAGCACGGTTTCTACGTGGACAATAAACCCTCCCTCAGCGGGCAACATTCAAGGAAATCCCATCAGCGCTTCGGTAGATATTATTTGGGCAGAAACTGGACCTGCGCAAGTATGTGCCAAGTCAATCAGTTGCCAGGACGCGCCCAATCAGTGTCTTGATGTTGTCATTGGCGAAGATGTGCAGAGCACCGAAATGGTGGAGCTTTGCCAAAATCATACCGTGGAATGTGCTGGGCAAACCTTTTCAAATGGCGGCATTTACACAGTCGCACTCCCATCTTATTTGGGCTGCGACAGCATTGTTACTTGCATGGTGCAAGTGATCCCGACGGTAGCAACGACTCAAACTGTACAGATGTGCCAGGGAGGGTCAGTCTTTTGTGCCGGTGAAGAATTTTTCTCCCCTGGTCTTTTCCCCGTAACCTTTTCCACAGCGCAAGGCTGCGATAGCGTAGTACAATGTATCGTAAGCGTAGTGCCGATCATCACTGTGAATTTAGGCACACAGATCATTTGTCAAGGCACTTGTTTTCAATTGGGCGATTCGCTTTACTGCAATTCGGGCAGTTATGTTCAAGTTTTCAATTCTACTCTAGGTTGCGATAGCATCGTTTCGTTCAACCTTGTCGTGCTAACAACCAACACCGCTGCCAATATCCAAACTCCACAAGGTCAAACTATTACCTGCATAAACCCAAGCCTTACACTTCAGGGAATCAACCTGCCCAATGTAGCCCATTTTTGGAAAAACAGCCAGGGCGACACTTTGAGCACCGCCGCCTCTTTCACCATAACTACGCCGGGTAATTACACACACCAAGTAGTGTTGAGCCAGGGAGGGACCTCTTGTGAAGCGACAAAAAAGATACTTATCAAGCAAAACAACACCCCACCACCAGTCACTGCAACTGGTGGCACACTTGATGCTACGCACCCAACCGTGCAACTCGTTGGTCATAGCATTATTTCAGGAGTTACTTATTTATGGACAGGCCCGAATGGTTTTACCTCGATACTGAAAAAACCAATTGTATCGGTACCAGGGTTTTATACACTCACAGTCACAAACCCTCAAACTGGCTGTAGCAATAGCATTACTGTGGAAGTGATTATGATGGTGTGACCCATTGGAAAAGCAATTTTTGAAAAAGTGTGGCCCACTTAAATTCGCAATGCTAAAAAAACGGCCCTTTCCACACCTGAGGAACGGTGTCAAAATAACTTCCCAATTTGATGCCATTCTTTTGCCGCCATCCATCCTATCTTTTTCGTTAAATAGCCCCACTATTCGCCTCAAAAGATAGTTGGCTAACGCCAAAATAATTGGCCTGAAATTGGAAAGTTATTTTGACACCGTTCCTAAGCGGAAAGGGCCCTTGAATTTTTAAGTGATTGAAAATCAAATAACCACCAACATTTTTGTCACGGTCGAACCGTTCACTTTTACCTGATAAAAGTAATTGCCAGGACGGAGGTCGCCGCGATTATAGGTAACGCGGTTCACACCAGATGGATAGGAGCCTTCGGCAACCGTTTGTAACACGCGCCCAGCCATGTCCAACAACGAAATGACCACATAGCCGCCTTCGGAAGTGAAGGTGAAAGTGGTAGCACCGTGGAAAGGGTTGGGGTAATTGCCCACATCCATTAGATCAGGGGTATGAATCACCTGAGTGCCCGACTGTGCTGCTTTGAAAATGGGTAAAATTGGGAATTGCTGGCCGAGTATGCTCTCCGGGTTAGCAATGCCAAACCAATCTTTCAACGCACTGGCATAAATCGAACGGAAATCGTGTTGCATGTCCACGTCATAAGAGACCAATGGAGTACTCGGTATTACAGGATTGTCGCCAATGATGCCGGGGATAACCTCTTTGCCAAACACGAACAAGGGTGCTGCTGCTCCGTGGTCGGTGCCAATACTGCCATTGGAACCGATGGTACGGCCAAATTCCGAAAAAGTCATGCCCGCTACGCGGTCGTCCACACCCAAAAGTTTGAGGTCGTTTTGGAATGCTCCAACTGCATCTGATACGGTCTTCAAAAGATTCGCATGGTTACCCTCAGCGTTGCCGAATGTGCCATCTACCTGCTCACTATGGGTGTCAAACCCTCCCAACTCAACGATGTAAATCGGGGTTTTTAAACCGCCACTAATCAATTGGGCAACAATACGCAGTTGGTCAGCCAAACTATTTTGCGCTGGGTACTGCCCTAAATTTTGGCCGTTTTCGGCCGCATTTTTCACCGTATCATAATACACCTGTGCTTGTTGCGTCACCAAGCGAATGAATTCCAATTCATGGCCATACGGCGTATTCGGTGCTGGCTCCGGAATGTCGCTGACAAACTGATAAAAGGCTGTTGGGTCCGAGATGCCCATGCCCACCGGCACTGAGTTCCCCATCAAAGCGAGCGAGACTACCGCACCGATTTGAATGGCGAGCGGGTCGGGATTGTCTGGATTGGGATACCCTTCGGGATATAATGGGTGTTGGCTTTGCAAATAACGCCCGGCCCAACCCGTTTCAAGGTTTTGATCCGAATCTGAGCCGGACATCCAAATATCTGTTGAGCGGAAGTGAGAATAGTCTTGATTGGGGTAGCCCACATTTTGAACCACCGATACGAGGCCATCATTGTACATATCCCGCAGGGCAGTCATGCTCGGATGAAGGCCATTTTTGATCGTGCCATTCAGGTTAAGTATCTGGTTTTCATTGATCAAGACATTGGCGCGATTGGCCGCAAGGTTGTCGTACTGATCCAATGGGATGAAGGTGTTTAGACCGTCGTTGCCGCCATTCAATTGAATAAGCACCAACACACGGTCTTGAGGGTTGCCACCTTCTGCCAATGCGCGGAGAAACGGCACTTGCGCCATGGTATTCATGGCAAAGCCTTGGTGCTGGAATGTCGCCCATGCAGCAGCGAGGCCTGTATTGCGGAGAAAATTTCTTCTTTTCATAAATTTATTTTTTAAGTGGTTTGGGGATTTGAGTGGCCAAGCCTTGGTACTCGAATAAACAAATCCCCAAATAACCATTTAGATCAATTGATATTCAGCCAAATTCATAATGTACTTGTGCAAACTCGCCAACCTGAACCACACCGTTTGGAAAGCCATTGGGTCGGTTGGGTTGTTGATATAAGCGTTCCAAGCATCTGTCCAATAATGGTCGCTAAATTGCCCGGAGAGCAGGATGCTTTTGAGGAATGTCTTTTTCAATATCGAAATCGGCATAGGAAACAACAGAGCCAGCATTTCATCAATCAATACGTTTGGATCAGCCGGGTTTGAAAACTGTGCCGCAAAAGCTATATGGTTGATGATCAATTTCTCCGTCCCAACATCTACTCCAACGAATGCCATTACATCTGTGAGGATATTGCGATTGCGGATGGTATCGCTACTGATCCACACCCGATAAAAGTTGGGCGATTGACGGTACGCTGGCCAACCTGCCACGTTGGGAGGATCGCCTGGAAGCATTTGCAATGCGCCACAGAAAAAATTGATGCTAAGCCGAATAAAGTATTCGTCGTACAGGGTCGGGCTGGGAAGGCTCAGGTTGTAGTTGCGCAAAATACCAGCCGTCAAATCCAGTGGGGTTTTTATTTGACAACCCTTGTTCACTGCATCAAAAAAATGTTCGCTCAAGAGCAGCGCACGCATTACTGGTGCGATTTCGTAGTTGTTGTCACGGAAAATTTGCGCCAGGGGTACAATCACATTTGCCTCTACGTCTGCATCAATTTTGTAGTAAATAAAGAAGCGGTAAATCTCACGGCAAACAAAAAGCGATACCTCTTCTTTTTGAAAAATCATGTTCACGAGCGCGTCCAACTCTGCATCTCCATTGGTGGTTCCTTGAATGATCGTATTGTTATAAAAAGAGGAAAATACCTTGATGCCAACATCATGCAATTGGGGGACGAAAATCGTATCCAGCGTTTGAGGATTTAGGGTCCAACCAGTCAAGATACGAGCAGCAACTACCACATCGTCTTCAGAATAGGTATTGGCCGATTCTTTACCGACGGTAAAAAGCTCTTGAAGTTCCCGGGAATAATTCTCGTCGGGAGAGGCCACATTATTGAGGTAGCCATTGAGAAAATAGAGCATCAATGGGTCCAGCGTCACAGATTTCACAAACGCTTTGAAATTGCCCAAGGCATGCACCCGCAACATCTTATTGTGATTGTACACCGTTTTTCCACTGAATATCGCCTCTGACTTGGTGGCAAAGTGGTTGTGCCAGAACAGTGTCATTTTCTCCTGAATATTGGCCTCCCCTTCTATCATTCGATTGAGCCACCAGCCGCGCCAGCTTTCTATCCGGTATCCTTCTGCGTTAACGTCGTAGGCTGCATTGACCCAGGTTTGACCTGAGGGCACATTTGGGTCAGCATAAGGTGGGATGGCGTTGGCGTTGTTGTAATTGTTGACCGGTGGCGCGGGAGGAGTAGTCGGCACATTTAGTAATGCATCAACTGCCGCCTCAGCATTACCTAACGCGAGCATTTGGTCGAGATGTGCCTTTTTCACACCGAATGTTGTGCGACGAAGGAGGTGGGCCGCTTCGGCTTTAGTCCAGAGACCTTGGTAAGGGTCGAGGCCGCCCTGGAGTGTAAATTCGGTATTGAATGATGGCAAAGCGCCCTCCTTCGAAAAATCTTCAGAAGGCAAAGAATGCAAATGTTCAATTTTGACACTTATGCCCGCCTTCGCTCCTGCCAGCCAAGGCTTGGCAGGCGGGGTGGTTACGGCAGGTTGACCACCCGCCTTCGCTAAAGCTTCGGCGGGTAAAGCGGGTAAAGGAGCCAATTTTTTGATAAATCGCCTGCGGGAAAGTTTGAAATCGCCCATAAGTGAGAAATGTGAGTGATGTGAGAGATGTGAGAGATGTGAGAAAAAATCGGTGCGTGGAAAAGACGGGACAAGATGCGAAAAAGTTACTTCATTGAACGTTAAATTTAGCCTTCAGATTTAAGACCTATTAGGTTTATGGAAACCTTATAGGTCTCGTATAAAAAACCAGTAGTTTTTGGCATTGCTGATCAACCCCCTGATTCGCAAGGGTCATGGATCACCAAAACCATAGCATGAAAACCTGGCTTTCTCTTCTATTGGACAAAAACTAAAGTTCCAAAACCGTGTTTCATCAGGCTTTTCTACCTTCGCGCTCAAATTTATGCAGCACCGCCTCGGCACATTGTTCCTCATCCTCAGCCTCTTCGTCCCTCCGACGAATGCTGCTTTGGCTTGCAGCGACCAATCAGCGGCAACCGAGGGGCAAGCTTCTACAGAAAAGTCGTGTTGTTCGGATGCAAGTGGAAAAAGGAGCGCAGGCTGTTCCAGTGAAACTGAGGGCTGCGCCAAAGAGCACCCTGGTCAAAAATGCCCTGATACCGATGGTTGCGGTGGCTGTCATTGTCCTGGCTGTGGTACCATTGGTTCTGCCCCTACAGCGTTTACTACCGTGGAAGATGTCATACCGGCATTGCTCCCTTTCGATGAGACGATGAGCAGTCAGGCATTCTACTTTGCCGAACATTTGCCCGAAGATGTTCATCTTCCTATTTGGCAGCCGCCTAAAATTGGCGCTTGATACCACGTCAGCCCGACGTGTGCGTGCTCTGGAACAACGTTCCATCTATTTCTTAATATTCGCTCCGGAACAAAGTTCCGGGTTACTTTTCAATATCCATTTTTATGAAAAATATGCTCATCGCGGGCTTTGCGCTCGCTTTGTCAATCATGGCGTTTTCCGCCTGTAAAAACGACCCCTCCAAAAACGCCGCTACCTCCACCGAAGTCGCTGTGCCAGGTACAAAATACATCTGCCCGATGAACTGCGAGAAGGGCAAAACCTACGACCAAGCTGGCTCCTGCCCTGTATGTCACATGGATATGGAGCCGATGAAGGCCGAAGTGGAAGCCAATAAAGCCGAGTATTTCACGGCTTTTTCGGCCAATCCAGCCCAACTTGAAGCGGGTAAACCAGCCATGCTCTCCTTCACCCCCAAGATGAAAGGCAACGAATCTGCTCCCGTTCCGCTCGATCTGGTGCACGAAAAAAAGATGCACCTGATACTCGTCAGCGACGATCTTTCCTGGTTCGATCACATCCATCCGGAGTATCAGGCCAGTGGCGCTTATGAGATCAAGGTACTTGGTAAGGGAGAAAAATTCAACAACGGACGTGGACACAACGAGACACGCTTCGATTCAGGTGGCAAATACTGGGCTTTCACGGATTACAAACCGCTCGGAGCTTTGAATCAAGTGAACAGAACCGAACTCGATGTGGCGGGTAAAGCGGCCAAATCCGTCGCGTACACCGAGCCAAAAATGAGCAGTACTGTGGATGGATACACCGTGAAATTCGACTCGCACGGCTCGACCATCGCTGCAGGCATACCCGGCCATCTGCACATTGATATCATGGAAAAGGGGCAGCGAATCACGCCAGACAAAATTGAAAACTATCTCGGCGCGAAAGCCCACGTTGTGCTCATTGAAACCAGCTCAAAAGAATTCGTTCACGTTCATCCGGAAGCCGTCGGCGACGAATTGGAGATGAACACCACTTTCGCCAAGCCCGGCATGTATCGCGGTTGGCTGCAATTCCAAACTGCAGGCAAGGTGCACGCGGCCGATTTTGTACTGAAAGTGGAAGAAGGGAAGCCTGGGGCGACTGGAAACAAAGGACATAACCATTGATTTCAAACGGACTCGTCCGATGATTTGAGGTCATCGGGCGAGTCCTTCGTCAAAAATTATGCTCAATCAACTCATAAAATTCTCTCTCCAAAACCGCCTCTTTGTAGTGGCCGCCGCCGCCCTGCTGCTCGTGTGGGGCAGTTGGACGGCCATCAATCTTCCTGTGGACGTGCTTCCCGATCTCAACCGCCCCCGCGTAACGGTGTTTCTGGAAGCCGGTGGGATGTCGCCCGAAGAAATCGAAGTGCAAGCCGTGCTGCCTATCGAGACTGCGCTCAACGGCTCGCCTGGTGTGGAAGTGGTACGCAGCAGTTCGTCGCGGGGTATTGGCCTCGTGTTTGTGGAGTTTGGCTGGGAAGTGGATGTGTACCGTGCGCGTCAACTCGTGGCCGAAAAGCTCTCCACGGTTCCACTCCCGGACGGACTTACCCCAGTAATGGGACCTATTTCGTCGGTAATGGGTCAAATCATGCTGGTGGGCGTTACAGCCGAGCCAGATAGTACAACGGGTCAAACCCTTAGTACGGCGGCAGATTTGAGGACCTTGGCAGATTTCACCATCCGTCGCAGATTGTTGGCGATAAAAGGTGTTTCGCAGGTTATTCCCATTGGTGGTGATAGATTACAATACCAGGTGCTGGTTTCGTCAGCGAAACTCAAACAGTACAATCTGACACTCGAAGACCTCGACCGTGCCCTAGAAAATACAAATCTGAACTCAACGGGCAGTTTTTTCAACCGCTATGGCTCGGAGGTGTTGATTTCCGTGCTCGGTCGTTCCAAAAATTTGGGAGACTTGCAACGAACGGTCGTAGCCAATCGGGAAGGGTCTCCCGTATTGCTCAGCCAAGTGGCCGACGTGCAATTTGGTGCGGCCATCAAACGCGGCGATGCTTCTGTGAATGCGCGCCCTGCCGTGATTTTGACCGTTGAAAAACAGCCCGGTGCCAGCACGATTGAACTGACAGATCAAATCGAAAAAGCCTTGGCAGAACTCCAGACGTCTCTTCCACCCGATGTACGGCTCAACGCAAAGGTTTTTCAGCAAAAAAACTTCATTGTCCATTCCCTGACCAATGTGGAGCACGCCTTGCGCGACGGCTTTATTCTGGTAATCATCGTGTTGTTTTTGTTCCTGCTGAATTTGCGCACCACCATTATCACCTTGACTGCAATTCCGCTTTCATTGGTAATTACTGCGCTGGTATTCAAGTGGTTCGATATTTCGATCAATACGTTGACGCTCGGCGGCCTTGCAATAGCCATAGGCGAATTGGTAGACGACGCTATTGTGGATGTGGAAAATGTGTTCCGAAGATTGAAAGAAAATCGGACTGCCGAAAAGCCCAAGCCTGCCCTGCAAGTCGTTTATGAGGCATCGCGTGAAGTGCGCAATTCTATTGTGTATGCCACCGTCATTGTGGTATTGGTATTCCTGCCATTGTTTCAATTGCAGGGCATCGAAGGGCGGATTTTTGCCCCGCTCGGCATTGCGTACATCACTTCAATATTGGCTTCGTTGGTGGTATCCTTGACGGTCACACCTGCACTGTGCTCCTACCTGCTTCCCCAATCGAAACTCAATGAGGGCAAAGAAAGCGGGTTTGTGCGCTGGTTGAAAAAGTGGGATTTACAACTGTTAAGGTTCGGTCTTGGAAATCCCAAAATGGTTATTGCTTCGGCAGCTGCGCTGGTCATTGCCGCCGCTTTTGCGGTTACGCGTTTTGGCACGGAGTTTTTGCCTCCCTTTAATGAAGGTAGTTTTACCGTAAATCTTTACTCACCGGCTGGCACTTCGCTAGAAGAAAGCAACAAAATCGGCACGGTGGCCGAAAAACTCATCCTGCGTGTACCCGACGTGCGGTACACTGCCCGGCGCACGGGCCGCGCTGAGTTGGATGAGCACGTAGAACCGGTGAGCAATTCCGAAATTGATGTGGATTTGAAGCCCGATGCCCGCTCGCGCTCAGTGGTTATAGCAGATATACGAAAACAACTTTCCAACCTTACCGGGGTGTCGGTGAGTATTGGCCAGCCGATTTCACACCGACTCGACCACCTGCTTTCGGGGGTACGGGCGCAGGTTGCCATCAAGGTTTTTGGGGAAGACTTGAGCGAACTGCGCGGACTGGCAGGACAAATCAAGGAAGCCGCAGAAACCGTTCCCGGAGCCGTGGATGTGCAGGTAGAGCGCCTGGTACTGGTGCCACAACTCACCATACGACTCGACCGTGCTGCCCTGCAACGCTACGGAATGCAGACAGGGGAAGTCGCCCGCGACCTCGAGGTGCTGTTCGGTGGCAAAGTGATATCACAAATTCTCGATGGCCAAAAATCCTTTGATCTCGTGTTGCGGGCCGTTGCTGCTGACCGCGAGAACCTGGAAAATATCCGCAAGACGCAAATACACACACCTGATGGAATTCTGATTCCGCTCGAAAGTATCGCGCATATTGAATACGAAAAGGGCGTCAATTCCGTGAACCATGAAAATGCACAGCGGCGGATCGTCGTATCAGCCAATGTGCAGGGGCGCGACTTAGGGAGTACCGTGGCGGAAATTCAAAAAACGGTCAGTGAAAAAGTCAAGATGCCACAGGGCTATTTCCTTCAATATGGCGGTCAGTTTGAGGCTCAAAAAGATGCTTCTCGGCTCATCGGCATTTTGAGCATTTTCGTTTTATTGGGCATTTTTCTGGTGCTGTTTTCTCACTTCCGCTCATGGCGCATTGTCGTACAAGTAATGCTCAATATCCCGCTGGCTCTTGTGGGCAGTGTGGCGGCAGTATGGCTCACAGGCGGTACGTTCTCGATCGCTACCTTGGTGGGCTTCATTACGCTGACAGGTATTGCTTCGCGAAACGGCATCATGATGATTTCGCATTACCTCCATCTGATGGAACACGAGGGCGAACAGTTTGACAAACAGATGATTGTGCGCGGTTCGCTTGAACGCCTTGTACCCGTGTTGATGACGGCACTTGTGGCAGCATTGGCTTTGATACCACTGACCATGGATTCACAGGCGGCTGGCAAGGAAATTCTTTACCCGGTGGCGACGGTTATTTTAGGTGGTTTACTTTCTTCGACTTTGCTGGACATGATTGTGACCCCGTCGGTGTTTTGGCTGTGGGGGAAGAAGGCGGTGGAGGGGTATTTCACGCAACGCCACAAGGTCGTGACGTAGAGGGGTGTTTCACACGACGGCACGACGCGAGGGTGTTTCACACAACGGCACAACGGCACGACGGCACAACGGCACGACGTAAAGGGTGTTTCACACAACGGCACAACGGCACGACGTAAAGGGTGTTTCACACAACGGCACAACGGCACGACGTAAAGGGTGTTTC
>Ga0163147_10003569_pt1 | contig 20597 bp, 19 predicted proteins | sample OliLakLV19MP6G1_FD_148597 | JGI IMG/M metagenome (GOLD analysis project Ga0163147, IMG submission 148597) | Freshwater microbial mat bacterial communities from Lake Vanda, McMurdo Dry Valleys, Antarctica- Oligotrophic Lake LV.19.MP6.G1 | ecosystem: Environmental > Aquatic > Freshwater > Lake >...
GACTAAAAAGAAAGGCAAGCAAGTGACACGACAACGGTATGGATGCCGCGATTGTGGAAAACGGTTTCAGTTGAAACGCACGGGTGCTAGGTTGGCACACACGTTATGGAATGCCTATACGCGAGAGAAACAGACTTTAAAAGAGCTGGCGGTCAAGTATGCCAGTTCCATCAATTGCAGACGGTGACCAAGTACCTCACCAGAAGACCCAAGACTGACGCTGGAAAGGAGTTGCGGGCACTAGCCCTCACACTCACTGAAACAGACGAGAAAACCTTTACCAAAGCGGTGACAGCGTATGAATTAAAATGGCAGACATTCCTTCAGGAAAAAACACTAGTGCTCGGTCTTAATCGTCCGCAGTATACACACAAAAACGTCCGTTCTGCTCTACGCTCTCTTAAAACTAACTTAACCAACCTCTTCATGTACCAGCGTTATCCTCTGCTGATGATTCCTAATACCACAAATTCCATTGATGGATACTTTGCCGGTTTAAAAAAGAAAGTTGCGCAACACCACGGGTTACGACGTGATAGACGATTCAAAGTTATTTCGGAGTTATTAAATAGGTCCTAGAAAGTTTCTTTACTCCGAAAATCTTGATACAAAGAATCTTCTTCCAAATCATTAATCAGTATTTTTTCAACTCCAAACCAAGAATCAGAAGTGACACTGGCTGGCACCACGATCAGGGTATCAGTGACATAGACAGTACGGTCGATTGTGGCGTAGACAAAAGCGCCCAGAAGTAGACTGAGAATTACTAAAAACCAAAGTGCTGTTTTAGTGAAAAAAACTTTTAATTGCATTACATAATAACCTTAGTACCGAAGGCAGGCGCAAATAGCTTGATTTTATAATACCGCGCCTTCCTAAAGGAACGCGCGGTATTATAAAATTTATGTGGATTCCGGGGCAAATTTACTTCAATATTGCCTTTACATCATTGATTTCCTTTTCAATCAAGGTCTCCGAAACTTCAAGTGCTTGATTGAGTCCTTCAACAGCCTCGCGCTCACTTTTTGATAGTCGTTTTCGCTTCGTAATCAGATTAACTTGATCATATATTTCGTCTCGCAGGGCTGAGAAAATTTTCTCCATTTGATCTTGTACCTCTCTTGTCTCGCGACGCAACTTCTTTTCCTTAAGTTTGATTTGGTTACGCTCGTACCAGATGTAGATGAGTTGCAGAATCACTATCACGATTAGGAAGAAGATAAGGAGGTTAACTGCTGTGAAGAAGTCCCGGAATGACTTAACTTCCTCAGTGACTACTGGTTTAACCCAACCGGCCGTAATCAAAACTGGTTTTGTACTCACTCGAATATTACCAGCCTGGTCGTAGGCGACAATCTTAACAGTATAAGTACCGTCTTCTAATTCACTTAAGAGATAGCCTAACTTTGCTTCGTCTGGTGTCACTCTAAAAGTCTCTTTATCAGTAATTGTAAGTTCGTAATAAGCTACACCTGATGTCTCATCACGTGCTTCAAACACTACGAGTGGAAAAGATGAAGGTGTTGTGTTCATTCTAATATCGATATCAAATGCTAGTGGCGGTGTAGCATCGATTTGCAATTTACGATTCAGGGTCACTCCCCAATCAACTTGGTTTTTGAATCGGATACTAAAGTATTGAATACCGTCAATCAACATTTCTTTAGTAATTCGAAATTCATCAATTGGTGGCTCATAGAGCGCATCAGTATTTAGATTTGGTACATTGTCACTTGAAGTGGCTATTTCAATTGCCAGTGCATTAACATCAAGTGGCAGGGTCCAGGTAAACAAACCTTCCGTACTCTTGTACCAGACCTCAGAATCAATAAAGGCTGCAGAACCAACTTCTGGTGCACGGAGTGGATCACCGAAGATCAGCGCTTCACTGGTTGAGTTAGATGGAGGTGTTACTGGTGTCGGTGTCGGAGGTGCAGATGTGCTAGCTGCAGCTACCGTAAAGTTTGCAGCAGGCGAACTCTGATAGACATTTGTCCCCTGACCATCAGCTGCTAAAACAGAGGCAGTTGAAAAACTAACAGCTGCTGAACCTTCCTTGAGAGTTCTGAAAGTGACATTCATGAGATTTGATGCAGTTGAAAACGGGGTTGGACTTCCACCACCAAAAGTTATAGTACCAGCACTATTTGAAAAAGATGGCTCGACAGTCCAGAGAGAGAAAGCTGACCCATCTCGGTTAACAGTCACCACAGCGAGTGCGGTCGGATCAAACTTTAACGTGGCTTCAACAGCATTGATTTTTGCGCCAGCTGGTTGCACTCTGACTACTGCAGTAAAAGTTTGTCCGTTACCAAATGACCCAGAACCTGGATTAAGCTGTAGCGTTGCTGCTTCGACACTGGCAGTAAAAAATAAAAAAAGTGTTATTAAAAACAGGACACATAAAAATGTTTGACTGACTCTATGTGTATTTAAAATTTGTTTTATCATATTTATCAAGGTACTAATTTTTATTACTTTGAACCAGGGGTCCGCCGATCTTGCTTTACTCGTAATCTAACTTTTTCTTTCTCAAAGGATTTCAATAACGGCAAGACCGATATCAAAACACCATTGTTTATTTTTGCTTCCGCTTTTTCTATTTCTATACTTTCGGGCAAAATAATTCTTCTATAGAAATCTCCCCAAATACATTCCGAAGCAAAATAAGCGCCTTGTTCTTTGGCTTTAGGAAAAACAAGATACTCAGGTCTAATTCTCCTGCCTTCAATTAATACAATATCAGCATCTCCCTCAATCGAAACATTGACGTCATTCATGTCAGCCCCAGCCGCCTGAGCGTAGACTACTATCATGTTTTCTGTTTGATAAACGTCAACGTCAAGTTGGGCCACCTTATCGACAGCGGTTTCCTCAGCGTCTGATTGCAAAGTTGACTGCCCAGAACGAACGCCACGATTTTGTAATCTTTGGAGAAAGGACATATGCCTATATTATAGTACTTTTACTAAAATATTTTAGACGTTACCCACAAGTCATATAAAAAGCGTAGCGACTATATTTTACGTGACTCACGATTTGTCCTTCCCTGGGGCAAATCTCTGGTACTTGCAGCCCAAAGCTAGGTCAAGTACATCGAAGTTACCCAGTCCAATTAAAGAGTAGAATAGAAAAGTCAGTTAAGTTAACCTTTCTGTTTGCATTAATATCAGCCGATGGATCTGATGTTCCTCCATCACTATTCCACCAGAAAAGTAAAATGGAAAAGTCGACCAAATTTACTTTACCGTCACGATTGAGGTCTGCGTTGGTTATTCAGGAAGCACTTTGTCCGACACCATAGAGTGTATAGTTTGAAAAGTTTGCACTTACTCCACCCGTCTGTTCACTGCGTGCTCGAACTTTATAGGTGCCGACAGTAAAATTTCCAGTACTTAAAGTTGTTGTCCAGAGACCATCTCCATTAGCTGTAGCAGTTAATGTTTGTCTGCTGCCTGCAGATTTATCTTTCTCGTTCTCTAATGTTACCAACGCATTAGGTTGGGTATAACCAGTCAGTGTCAGAGTTGTTCCTGGATTAACTGGGTCTGGAGTTACTTTTATTAAGCCACCAAAAACTCCAGACTGAGTCTGGAGTTTTTGGTGGCTTAATAAACTAGAACTTGAAACGATAAACCCAGAAGGCGGTGTTATTTCGATATAGGCACCAGGATTAATTGTCGTGCCAAGTTTAAAGGAAAGAGTGTGGTTGGAGGCTGCTCCTGGAATTGAATTTGAAATGGTGTCTTTATATTCATTAATATTACGCGCCGAAATATACTCAGGAGAAAAAACTAGTGTCAGCAAAAAAGCTAAACCCAAAGTTGCCAGAAAATACGCCCAGGCTTTTACCACTAGATTCATTACATATTATTATAACCCCTCGGGGTTGGGAAAAACCCCATTCCATACACAACTTTACTCCAGAATAAATCCTCCCGCTTGATGGCCCCATAATGTTGCATAATGTCCGTCCTGCGCCACCAAGGCCTCGTGGCTGCCGTCTTCAATAATTTTTCCGTTTTGGAGTACAATAATCCGGTCCATTTCACGAAGTGTCGATAAGCGGTGTGCAATGGCAATCACCGTCTTTCCTGACATTAATCTATGCAATGCTTTTTGGATCTCATGCTCACTTTCACTATCTAGAGCCGAGGTGGCTTCGTCTAAAATCAAGATTGGGGCATTTTTCAAAATCGCTCTCGCAATGGCTACCCGCTGTTTCTGTCCTCCAGACAGTTTGATACCTCGTTCACCAACAATCGTGTCGTATCCAAGTGGTAGTTTTGAAATAAATTCATGGGCTTGCGCTTTTTTGGCAGCAGCTATCACCGTTTCGAGCGCCGCACCAGGATGAGCGTAAGCAATATTTTCTCGAATAGTCCGATGAAACAGCGAAGGCTCTTGTGGTACCAGCGCAATAGCCGAACGTAAAGAATCTTGTTTCACTTGACTAATATCTTGTCCATCAATCAAAATTTTTCCCAAAGTGAGTTCATGCTGCCTGAGCATGAGCGAAACAAAAGTTGTTTTTCCAGCACCAGAAGAACCAACAATGCCAATTCGCTGTTCAGCTGGAATCGTAAGTGCAAAATCTTTAAAGACCTGATTATCGGCAAAATTAAAATTAACCTTGTCCCAGACAATTTCTCCTGAAGTAGTTTTTAATGCTTTTGCTTTAGGCACATCCACAATATCGTGTGGCAGTAAAATATCTTCTAAGCCTTCACGCATTTCTCCTGCAGTTCTTGATATCGCATTAAAAGCTCTACCAACAAATAGTAGTGATCCGGTAATGTTGTACATCAGTGACACCATCAGAATAAAATCACCGGTAGTAATCATTCCCTGCCCCCACTTAGTCACCAGAAGCCAAAAAATACCAATAGAAAAAACAAATAGAATTGCACTATTGAGCAACAGCAATTTTTCCGTATATAGCCAATTTTTGAGACCGGCACTAAACTTGTTAGTGGTTAATTTTTGAATATTAGCAAACTCATTTTTATTTTGGACATACTGACGCGCCGTAGCCGCATTAGAAAAAACGTCAACCACTTTACCTTGTAGCAAAGTACCCGCTTCGGCATTCTCTTTAGCTAACTCTGTCTTCCTTGGTGCAAATCGTTGATTGATGATAATTAAAACCAGTAAGAGACAAGCAAAGACCCCAGCCGCTAAATTATTTACATTAAAAATGAAGACGAAAGTCACTATGAAAGTTACCAGTGGACTTAGTAGCGACCAAAGAAAGTCTGGCACCATCTCACTAAAAGCATTATGAACATTCCCGACCTTACTACTGATTGATCCGGCAAAGCGATTTATGTAAAACGTATGGCTGTGTTTAAGCAGATATTCAACTAGAGTATCATTAGCTGTCTTAATGCTTTTATTGGTCCAATAGGCACCACAGTAACCACTAAGACGATAAAACATCTGCACAATTAACAGAGCCGCCGGAAAAAGGAGCCCCCACAGCATCGCTCTTTGAATATCCGCGGCCTCAGCTGCGTCAACAATTAGCTTAAAAAGATAATTCGTCGACACACTCAGTGAGGCAGCTACGACTACTGCCAGAGTCGCTGAAAAAACCCAGACTTTATGCTGTAGTGAGACATGTAAAAAAAATCCCCAAGGATTTTTTGGAATCACTTTATCTGGCAACGATTTTTTAGTATTTTTAGTTGTGGTTTGAGACATAAAGCATTAAGACGGATGAAATCAGACAATCTTACTCCTAGCGCAAGCAACGAAAACCAACGGCTTCACCAAAAAAAGTTGGTAACGTTTGTGCATGAACCGTAAATACTCCCGCGTCTGTTTTACTACCATAATAACCACCGCGAATCATTGCAAAGGCGCCAGTGTTTTTGCTCCAAAAATATTCGCCAGTAATTTCAGACTCACGTTCTAAAACAGTGACTGTCGCGACTCCCCCATTATCAACCTGCTTGACGTATCCAGTCTCTGGTAACTGACACCCAAGATACTGTCCAGAAATAGCATCATCATTAACCCACTCCCAGACATTACCAACTGTGTTCTTGATTTGTACTGCAGAAACACAGTCGGGAAACATATCGCCGCCAACGACATCCGACCCAGCAGTATGACACTTCTTTATATCAGTCCCAAGAGCAAACTGATACCACTCAGCGGCAGTCGGCAACCTTTTGCCGCTACGGGCACACATCACTGTTGCTTGTTCACGATTCATAAAGCCAAAGTTGTCTTTGAATATTCTTCATACAGGAGAGGAGTAATTTCTTTGTCGTCTATAATCAAGGGCGTAGTTAAGTACAATCAAGACCAGCAGAATCAAGAGAATTGTACTTAATATAAAAGTGGAGAAATCCAACCCGCCGGCTGCAGGTTTGTCTTTGAGATTCACAGCAATGAGTCTTTCTTTAGCCGCCAGCTCTGTCTCTAGTTCGGTGATTCGGCCAGTCAATTGATTATATTCATTTGGCGGGACCCCTAGAGTAACTCCCACTACGCTAGCGAGATGCGCCTGAGTAAGATCAGAGAGGTCAGCTGTCGCCCGTAACCAGAGTCCGCTGTCAAAGACTAAAGCAAAGGAAAAAACACAGACAGCAATCCGCAGAAAACTATGATACAGCGAGTTTGGAGTACCTGGTTGCATATCTGTTATTATACCATTATGCAAACAGTAGTAGCAGAATAATGAAGAATAATGCCGCTACAGACAAGATTAAAATGAAAAAGAGCAGGAACGGGAATTGATTTTGTTTACGACTGCGCACAAGTCTTCTTGGTAACCCGGCCGAGGCCATCTTAAGTGAGCGGTTAATGTATAATTTCAGTGAAATAACTGTCACCAGAAGAAATATTCCTAAAATAATCAAGGCCGGTACAATAATATTGGTTGGCAATATCCAAAAAGTAACAGTGGTGGAAATAGTATTCATATTTCCTTCACTACCATAAACCAAACTCAGCCTAGCTTCATAGCGCCCAAAGCCTGGAGATTCATCAGTCCAGTTAATACTGTAATCTCGCAAGCCATCACTACGTGGTGTTTTTGGGAAAATACCTGCTTGTGATGAATTAAAGTTTAGTAGCGCCACCCGCTTGCCAAACATGTTTAGAATTTCCAACGGACCAGTTGGTTTAACTAGCGTATTACCTTCATTCTCGACCCCGGCACTAAAATCAACATTAGTTGAACCATAGATGTATTGTGAGGTTGAAAATTGTCGAATTCTGGCTGATTCCAAAACATCACCAGCAATTCTGATAGAAATTATATTTCCGACTTCATAACCAATAGCCGCACCGGAAGTACGGAGTTCGGGCGGTTGAACAGAGACCGTGACACTACCAAAGTGCGCTCCTGGGCTGACATCTTCTGGTACTGATAAACTGAAAGGAACGTCTACTTGACCCCCAGCAGTTATGAAGACCGAAGTCTGACCTAGACTGATCCACTCACTTAGTTCAAAACTAGCCTTTGGCGACGATGCATCAGCAAAAATAGGGACACCGCCATCACGAACGCCAATAATATCTCTTATGCCTAAATAGTAAGTCTGATCAACGTTACTAATGTTTTTAATCTTAACTGAAAACTGTCGACTCTCACCTGGTTGAAATTGTTCTATCGGATCAATAATAGCTGGAATAATGCCTACACCGGCACTATCTTGTGCTGCCACTAAACTAGTTGAAATAATGAAGTAAACAACTACTAAAAGCAGTAGAGTCTTAAATGATGGTGTAGTTAATTTTGATCTAAACATAATAGATAATTGCTTTTCATAATAACACTATCATCTATTATATTTTAATTTTATGAACAATTATTTTTTACTAGTTCTGCCAGAATGTCCGTTGGTCTGAAACGTTTATTAATGCACAAAGAAATAGCCCTGGTGTAACGTTTATTACTTAAAAGCTACATTAAACTAGCCCACAAATATTTTAACCTATCATGAAACCCCATTCCTCTTTTTTGCCAGAAGAGCACTGACAGATGCATTTAAATTTTGTTACAAATCAAAACTTCTGACAAAAAAAACAAAACCGCCCGAAGGTGGTTTTGTTTTTTTGTTTATGCTTTTCTTACTTAGAAAGTTGGTGTAGCTACACATTAGAGTTGTATTGTAGTCATCGCCTGCTTCCTGAAGTGGACTGATTTGTACACGGTACACAACCTCGGCCTGAGCATAATCTTGAGTTAGACCATCAGCTGGGTCGTTGTGAGAAAAAACTTGCCGTGGAGTGGTACTAGCCGCGACCCATCAATCCCCGCTACTTGTAGTGAACTCAGAACCATTTAGATCTGCATCATTAGAAGTAAGACCCCAGTGTCCCCACGTATTCTCCAAAAGAAGTGAATTTGTAGGAGCTGACCAGGCGACCGGTGTGTTAACATAGGTACCGTTACTAAATCCGTCAATGTCCGCACCTGTTGAAGACTGGAGATTCCCATCTTGTTGAACTGTTACTACGAAACCATTAGCAGCGTTAGTTGTTACACTAAGTTGTTGGCCGATAGTGTATACAGTTCCTGCAGTCAAAACTCCAAACGGAATTGTTGTTGCAGTAGAGGCTCCTGATGTTGTGGTGGCATTTACTACTGTTGAAGTAGCGAGAGCTGAAACAACGAAATCAAACGTCGTATTAACAATAGCTGTTACTTCTACGTAGTCTACTATTGCTACTATTGCTACTATTGTGCGTCCAGTATCACTTGTTGCGTTAGCTACTGTGATAAGGAATTCATAAGATTGGACTACCCCTGGGTTAGTGACTATTCCACTTGCCAAGACTACTGTAACAGTGTCGCCTGATGTAGCCGTTACGTTATCAAACGTAAGAGTTTGGGCTCCAGCTGCAAAGTTTCCAATTGCAATTGGAGCTCCAGTGTTTACTCGTACTACAAGGTCACCAGACACCACTGTGTTTACTCCTGTAAAACCAGCTGGGAAGATGATGACATAATCGGGCGCTACTCCAACTGATGAACCAGTTGGAATCTGGAAACTAAAGTTGTGGCCAGATGTCACACTTGGTCCCGAGTCTGTTAATCTATCACTAATTTGAATTAGGTTAGCTGCTTGTGCTGTTCTGTAGGCTCCGACCGACCAGAGGACACTGCACACGCAACAAGCATCGCGACTACCCGGTGCATAAAGCCAACGTTTGTTGGTATTACGAACATGTTTATGTTGTTTTAAATTTTATTAAATAACTAAAGTTTTTTGAAACCTAATGTTTCGGAAACTATCCGGTTGAAGTTTCTGTGGAGAGACACTAGAGAAATTTTTTGAAAAAGCTCAGCCAATTTCTTTTATGTCCTTCAACTGTCTACTTATATTAGAGCGCCAGATAAGACAACCTGTCCGATAGTGCATGTGGATAACTCAGTTAAACAAAGACATAGTAAATATTTTAAACTATGTATATAGGCTCCTACTAGAGACACGGCAGACATCTTTTATATAACTCATTAAGAACATCTGTCTGTAAATAATTTTCTTTTAGCATTTGACAATCTTCAAATCGGACCACCTGGTCGTATAGGCGGGTGAAATATTGTCTTTCTTTTCGTGCCACACGGAATCAGTATTATCCAAAGATCCTAGCTTAATTAATGTCTTTCCATAACGTTCATTTAAACGGTATATTTCCTCGGTTATTGATTGGCCTTTCTGCTCTTTTTTGGCAGCAGCTTCAGTAAATAAAGACATGGTTTCAGTCCCAAATTCCATTAAACCACCTAGTAAAATACCAGCTTTTTTATAGGGTATATGTGGCTCATAGATTTTTTTTAGCGCCTGCATTGCCTCTTTCTGTAAAGTGAGCAAATTAGCGGTTGGAGTAGTAAGGATTATCTCCATTCTTTTTCCGTGTAAAAAATAGTCACCGTAATGACTTGGTGAAATCATCACTATTAAGCGCTTAGCCAATAAATTCATCCTCTGTAAGTCATCCACCACTTGGTAAATATGATATTTAACGGCTTCATTTAAATCATCTAAGTTGGTAGTCGTATCCCTAAAAGATCGAGTGCTCATAATGCTTTTTTGCTTTGGTTTTATTGCTTCTAGACGATTTACTTGCTGACCATTAAGTTCAGAATATAGTTTTAAACCTTCGTTACCAAACAAAGTAGCTACTTGCCTTGGTTGTAGTTTAAGAAAATCTGCTACTGTTTTTAGATTATATTTGGCAAACTGCAGTGTTCGACTACGACCTACACCCCAAATTTGATTTAGGTTAATTTGATCTATCAACTTCGACCAATTCTTGTCGTTTATGATTGTAACTTCATTTGTCTTTTTAGCTATGGTATTAGCATACTTCGCCCTTGTCTTAGAAGACGCTATTCCGATTGATACTGGTATTCCTACTTGCTGCTCAACCTGTCTCTTAAGTAGAGTAAGCTTGTCAGCGTTGACACTGTCTGGTAGAGCAAAGAAACACTCATCTATAGAATACTGTTCAATATTTGGAAAGTTCTCACTAACAACTTCAAAGACACGTCGCGAGACGTCACGATACAAAGCGAAATGCGAGGAAAAACAAACTGCTCCTATTTGCTTAAGTGTGTCCTTTATCTGAAAATGAGGGACACCCATTGGTATACCCTTGTCCTTTATCTCTTTTGAACGGGCAACTACGCAACCGTCATTACTAGACAAAACCACAACTGGCCGACCGATTAAGTCAGGTCTAAATAACCGCTCGCACGAAACAAAAAAATTATTGCAATCAAGTAACGCGATAAGACTCATATTTTAGTGTGTTACACTTTTACCATTATGTCACAAAACCAATACTTTCGAGTAGGTGCCGGTAGTGTAATTTATAACGAGGCTAAAGAAATCTTGCTCTTTGCTAGAACCCACATCCCCTCACTCTGGCAACTGCAACAGGGTGGAATGGAGCCTAACGAAACTATCGAAGAAACTTTGTGGCGGGAATTATTTGAAGAGACTGCCATCAATCAAACCGACATCGAACAAGTTGATTTATATCCTGACTGGCTACTTTACGAATACCCAGTTGCGACCCGCACCAAACTGAAGGACCAAAACTGTCTTGGACAGATTCATAAATGGTACTTCCTCAAACTAAAGCCTGAAATTTTAGTTAGTATTGAGAAAGCATCTGACGATGAATTCCATCAAGTTAAATGGTCAAGCTTTAAGGAATTACTGCAGGATGAGAATAATTTCAAACACCAAGTACATATAAAGTTGGCAGATTATTTTGCCTCACATCTGAATACTTAAAAAACAAAGGGGTACCCTAGGCAACTTGCCGAGGGTACCCCTTTTGCCAAATATTTCTGTAGTACCTCCTTAAAACAACTTCCAAATATCAGGGTCTTCTTCTCCATCAATCTTAAATAAAGCGATACCAGCTAAATCGTGTTTTTTAGCCAAGACCAACTTCTCCTCCACTGCCTTGGCGTCAGAGTACGTAGCGAAACGCACTATCACTTCTTTCCCGGTCATATTAGCAAAGAATAAAGCCCGAGCAGCATTCTCAAAGCCGGTTGGTGTCCCTTTTGGTACGGGCAGTGCTTCTAGTAATGCGAATGGTGAAGTGGTTGGAAAATAACTAAACACGGCTTCACCCCCAGCTGAACGGCCTGCAGATGACTGGTATTCGCTCTGTAATTCCTTTAAACGGGGGAAATTTAAAGTGCCAGCCAACTTATAGTCACGATACCAATCCGGTGACACCATCACGTCCCAGGCCCGACCGTATGTCGGTACCCCTAGATAAACCTGATCATGAGTAAAATCTTCTAAAGCCAACTCAACCACCTTTTCCACCCACTCATTATCGGCCACTGGCATATAGGGAAGGCCAGCTCGTTTAGCGTTTAGCTTCAAATCAGCTCGCTGCTGATCATAAGTCATAATCTCTATCCGATCACAGTACTTGGCAATCTCTTTGTAATCGTTGGCATATTCAATCACTACTGGCACAACTTTGAACCGTGATTCAGCCGGAGTCCGTGCCTCAATGGCGCAGGTCAGTAATTTTCTACCTAATTTGTCATTTAATTCCTTTAGAAATAACGAAAAATCGTCTTTAGTTTTAGATAATTTTTGCTCGTAATCAATATTTATACCATCATACTTCCCTTTTTTGACCAAACTGACAATTTCGGTGATATGATCCTTTCGCTTATGTGAGTTACTCAAAATATCATCTATCTGCTGTCCGTCAAACCAAGCTATGGTGGGAATGACTTTCACTTTTTCTTTCTTAGCCAATTTAATGAATTTTATCCAAGCACTGCTTTTGAGATTAGACTTAGCTATGATTTCCCCGTCATCATCAACTTCAAACACAAAAGGATAAACTGTGTCTAATTTATCGATGTTTTTAGTGGCACTTTTAAGTCCAGCCGTAGTTTGCCACCAAGGGATCCAGCCCGACACTTTGAGTTCAGCCGCCATAGTAAAATTTGGCACTATTAATAAAAACATTAGGCTGAAAAGGACTATCGGAGGAAATTTTTTAAAGACGCTGGGATTTTGTCTGTTTGGCAAGATATTTATATTTAAACTAATAGTTATTTTTATGACGCCTAAGTACCCCAATTCTTACATCATCCAGGAACCCGCCAAAGAAAACAGGGGCAAAACCTTTCGGTTGACCGAAAGGTTTTGTATTCGATTAGACCTCGTCTTGAGTATTAAAATACTCTAACTGAACCGACAATGACTCCCCAAATAAAACATTCATCATTATTGGTCAAGATAATCGGTTCATAGCCTGCATGTTCTGATACCAGACGGGAATCTTTGCCAGTGATTAATAGGCGCTTCACCACCATCTCTCCATAAACTGCCGCCACAACAATATGTCCAGAAGTTGGAGTAACGGATCGGTCCACTACTAAAATGTCACCGGAAAAAATCTTAGCTCCTTCCATTGAATCGCCTTCAACTTTAACAAAAAAAGTGGCGGTTGGATTTTCGATAAGTAAATCATTTAAATCCAAACTTTTTTCTACCATATCATCTCCCGGCGCTGGAAAACCAGCTGCAGGTCTTGATGCATAAAGAGGAATTTCACTAGCGACAGTTTTCTCTACGGAGACCACTCCAATATTACTAACAGTTGTCTCTTTCATACAAACTAAACAATGACAGCACCGCTAGTTAATAGCTGATTGACATAAAACAAACCACACATCAGCAGCAGCAGAGCTATCCCATAACTAACGTCGACTAACTGTCGTTGTCGCCATGCCAGCAAAATAGAAGACCATAAGGCTAAAACGGTGAGCGAACCAACAAATAAGTATAGATATCTTAGCAACTTATTTGGTTGTGTCGCCAAACTGGCTCCAAAATTGTTAGTCCCTTGACTATTTTCAATTAGCGAGATTACGGGAAGTAGGCCAGAAGATGTTGCTACCGGACTGAGGAAGAGGGATTCTTCTGGCAAAGTAGACGTGGTCACGGTCTTTGGCTCCTCAATTAAAGTATCTTCTTCACTTATTGGTAGATTCCTAGAAACTGAATCAGTGGTTGGTTTGGAGTATAGCTCTGCTTGCCCTTTGTTATCAATTTCAGTTTCCGCTCCAAGGACTAGAGTTGGACTTTCACCTTGCACGATAAGAATTGGGTTGGTGTTAGTTGCGGTGCTGGTAGCGACATTTACATCTCTGCCTAGACTAGTTGCCAGCTCTGGTTCAGGAACTACTTCAGTCGCCACTGGTACTGTTGGCGCTGGTGTTAACGGATTAGCTACGGCTGGGGCGGCTGGTGTACCAAAAAGTTGCACTACAAAGACAGTGTCATGACCTTGGTAACGCCCCTTAGAAGTTCCAATACCAATCTCTTGATAAGTAGCATTTACAATATTGGCTCGATGAGTCGGTGAATTCATCCAAGCCTTAACCACTTCGTCTGAATCACTAAAATAAACCGCCAGGTTTTCCCCGGCATGGGCATAGACATAGCCAACCTCTTGAAACCAATGCCAAGGAGTGACCCCGTCTGGACTATTGTGAGCAAAGTAGCCGTTCGCCGCCATATCCTCGGCCTTCAGTGTGGCCGCCCGGTCAAGTATCTGATTTCGACTAAGTGGTGGTTCAGCTAACGCTTGGCGTTCATTGTTGGTTAAAGTAACCACCACCGCTGGTAAAATCGCTCCCACCAACCAATCAGAAGTCTGCCATAGTAGTGCCTGAAAATTAGCTACCATAAATGATAACAGCACCAAGAAAGTCATACCTAACATGGCGCTCCGCTGGAGCAGCGACGGTAGATACTTATTGTCCGCCTGTGGCCACCAGCCATTACGTATTTTTTTCTTCATTTCATTTATTATACAGCAAAACTGACCTAGTACTGCAATAGTACTAGGTCAGTTGCATTGAGATAGAGAATTTACCAGTTTCATTGTCTGATGTTTTAGACTAAGAGTGTTGTTAGTCTAAATATAAGAGACGGAGTGAGGGTTATTTAAAACCAACCAGTCAACCAATTCCAAACGCGCGCAAAGAAAGATGGCTTCACAGGATTTGGGTCTAAGCCAGAGTCTGCTGGCTTATTGTTTATTTGAGGTGCACTTTCCACAGAAGCTTCGTTTGAAGTACTGACACCAGCCACTTCACCCTTAACAGTATCTGGACTCACGGCACCACCTAGAGAAGCGGAAACTTCTACACCAGCACTTTCAGGAGTCCAAGCATTACCCGCTTGGCGGATTCGAGCAATCTCTGCCAATTGAGCCTCAGTTAAAGGAAACAGACTAGTAAAGCTACAATGTATCTCATTGATCAACTTGCGGGTTGTGTAGTAGACATATCCAGTTGGTTGACTAATTCCCCAAGGAGACAAAATGCCGCTCTTGTAGGTTGACTGAAACGAACGCACCGCAGCAATAGTGGCGTCATCGTAAAATCCAGTGACAGCGATATTTGGGAAGCCACCAAGGTCACGTAAAAATTCTTGTAACTTGGTAACCTCGGCTCCATTATTGACTGCATCGGGTCGGATATACCCCTGAATATATTCACTACACTGCTTGATACTGTCCGTAGCTCCGAGCACCTCACCTGGAGGTACCGGTGCCAAAGCTAAAGATCTCTGTCCTACTCGTGTACCTGAGCTACGACTTCCTTGGTTGCTATTATTGGTTACGGTTGAAAAAGCAGTGCCACACGAGACATCAGCTCCAGCAAAACCAATACAGAAATCAAAGTTGGTTGACTGTCCCATTAAGCTTTGTGGAGCATCAGCATTAAGAGTAATGGTAAGAGTTAAAGCAATAGTACTGTTCCCACTTACAGAACCCAGTAATACTTGTCCAGCATTATAAAAATTCGTCAACGAATCTGTGTACGTGGTGCCTCCAGTAATAGAGACAGTCATGTTGTCAGACAGATCTCCGGCCAAAGATGAAGTTACTTCTATCTGCGCATCTAGCGTATTACTAGTTTGGTTCTCCAAAGAAATAGCGCCTGAAGTCGATGCGTTAGGAATAAGATTTGTCGCACTTAGTGGGAAGTCAGTCGTGGTCACAAAAGCTTGCGCCAAGAGTGGCATGAACAAAGTGAACATCAGACAAAGAGCTAAAAGTTTCCCGTACCAAGTTATATTATTTTTTTGTGTAAAGTAAGTATTCATAAATAATATTTTTTATTCAACTGGTTCGTTAGTTGACTCCTCTTCTACTGTTGCGGACTCCACCTCCTTTATTACTTCTACGTCCCCAACTGCAGCGTCGTCAACCACTTCTTCACTTAGACTTTCGGTCTCAATTTCAGTTTCAGCCGCAGTGACTTCTCCCTCTTCAGTCAGAGTCTCGCCGGCTACCACTTCTTCTGAAACAGTGATATTAGTTTCATCAACTACGTCTATATCTTCATCAATCAAGACTTCATCGTCCGCAACAACTTCGTCAGTAGTTTCATTTCCGACAGATGAACCCCCTCCACCTCCATGTGTTGTAGTTTCTTCAACAATCTCATCGGCTGTGGATGAAGCAGTTTCAGTGACTAAAACATCTTCTGTAGAAGAAGCATTTTCTTCTAGCAAAGTAGCTAGTACAGCAGCTGCTGAAGTTGCAAAACCAAACGGTGAGTCTTCAACAGTTGGTTCTTCTCCAATTAAGTATTCGCCACGAGCAGCTAACAGAGCGACTACGTTTTCAATTTGAGCTAGAGACAAACCAGAGTCAATTAAATCTTGTCTAGAGACACGGTTCACAGCGCCAGGAGTCGGATCAGGGTCTACCCAAACACCGCCATCTGGAATTCTCTGATGTGATTTGCCAGCGGCAGTAGACGGATAAGTATGTGAATCAAGTAATGCATTCATACCGGTATATAGACTGACAGTATCTCCTCCATTATTCAATCGATTAGAGCTACCACCAAATTCCAGGACAAGTAGTCCACCTGGAGCAATAATAGTGCTTGTAGTTGCAAACGGTTGCATCTCACTTGCTGAAGCGCCAGAAGCAACTATCGTATAGAAATTTTCAGTAGTAGTGGCACCAAAAGATATCTCAGAAACCTTCCATCCGAAAACATCTACTGGATCACTAGAATCATTGTAAAGCTCTACCCACTCTCTTTCTAGAGGTGTTGTAGTAGTCGATAGTGGACTTGGGTAAATTTCATTCAAAACAACACCTGATAAAACTGGAGCTGGTGGAGCTGGTGGAGCTGGTGGAGCTGGTGGAGCTGGTGGAGCTGGTGGCACTACTGCACCAGAAGAGATTAGAGTGTGATTATCAATCAAGAATCCGGCACCTAGGGTGGCTGGAGCAGCCGTACCACGTAGTAGGAATAAAAGTGAATCAACTGTGCGGCTATTATTTTGAGCTAGACCAGGGTTTGATTCATCATCAAAGCGGTAATAATTTTCCCATGAAGTACCGGCGTGTACCAATACATTATTAATATAAATTTCAACGACGTCGTTTGACGGACCATCAACAAACTCCATTTCAAAACGAACGGTATGAGGCATTGTTCTAGATAGACCTGTAGCGATCGTGGTTGGTGAAAATACGGCTGGATCAGTTACAGATTGGACATCAAAGAAGATCACGTCGATACCAGTTGGTGTGTCGGTAAAGCGAAGGAAGCTCATGCGAGCACCGTCACCTCGATCAGGCGACACGGTGATAGCTAAACCAGGCTGATGAGTAGTAGTAGCAGCTGCAATATCAAACTCCGCGCTAAAATGACTCTGTCTAGTACCACCAGATAAGCCTCCGTTTAGAGCGTCGGTCTCTCCAGCTTCGTTTGTGATTGAATCTGAGAAAGTTTGATTACTAAACGAACCGCTAGTAACAGCATTTGAAAGACGCAATGCCTGACAACCAAAGCTTGGGTAGCCAACAGTGTTGGCGACGATCTCTTGATCAAATGGTCCAGTGGCTGACCAACCGTCCTGTCCATTTACAGAACCAAGAGTGAAGTCATCAAAGGAAGAATTTGAGTCACAGGCAATCGGACCTGGAGCATTAGCAATAGTGAAGTTTCGAGTGAGTCGTTGGTTGGTATCACCAGCATCTTCAGAAGGATTGAAAACAAAACAGTAAGCCCCGTCAGCTACACTAGTAGTGTCGATAGTTGAAGTAAAATCTCGCCCATTCCAAGTGAAGGAAGTATTAAAACCATCCACATTTCCAAATTGAGTTCCAGTACCAGCTGCACAAGTACCAGCTCGTACCGCCCACTGCACACCATCATTTCCGTCGCCATTTTCATCAACATACAACGCAATTAAGTCAAGGGACCCACTCACAGTCTCCCCTTCAGTTGGAGCCAGGATAACACTATCCCCCCAAATTCCTGTAGAGACTATATTCCCGACAATCATAGCAGTTGAATTCCAAGCAGACTGGGTCGAAGTAATAAAAAACGCACTAGTAAAGAATAGTGCTGATAGTATAAAAAATAATCTAGTGCGCAAAGGAAAAATATTTCCAAAAGAAAAGTTCTGTTGATTTATTTTTTTACTTGTTGATGTATTCATAAAATTATGACTTCTGGTTTGAATCTATATTACTCTCTTCATCACTTTTTTCTTTAGCCTCATTACTCGCCACTGTCTTTTTTTTGTCATTTTTTTCTTCTCTTACTATCCTGATGATCTTCCGACTCTCGTCAAAGATGACGAGTAGGGCTGGAATCACAATCAAGGCCGCAAAACCAAATGGGGTACGGGCCACGTCTAGAAGCTTACCTAGAAACGGCACATGGCCTACTACCTTGCCTAAGACTTCGTCTTCATAGACAGCGGCAGTATCAGCGTACTCATTGGCGTCGCCTTGAGTCACATAGATAAACTGCCCATCAACCATTTCCGCTCCCATAATACGGTGAGTAATCGGAATCTCCATCTGGCTCGCCTTTCGGCTGTAGGTGATGATATCACCTTCACCATATGTATCCTTAGGGACAATGAAGACAATACTGCCTGTCGGTATCGCTGGCTCCATCGAACCAGTCAGCACTGACCTAGTGTCAAATGGTACTCCGGGTATCGAAAAGCTCGAAATCAAGAGGAGTCCAGCTGCCAAAATAAACAGACCGAGGATGATGGTAGTAAGAATGTAAAATAACTTTTTCATTGCGCGACCAATTTAAAGACTTGGATTAATCCAGGCCTTATCCTAAAGCCCTTAAAGAGGGCTTTAGAGAAAGGGCTAGATTTAGATGGAAACGACCGGTGAAACACCTGGAAGAGTTCCGATGAAATGTTCAACCCAAGTACAAGTACCAGAGTCTGCAGGATAGGCAGCATCAGTTGAAAATCCAGCAAGAGCTTGAAGTGCAATTTTAGCAGTTGGCGTAAACTTAGTACTGTCAGCAATCATTACTGGAGTATTAATTGCACTAACTAGCATGAAGTTGTTACCAGCTCCAACTCCAGCTTTAGTTCCAACATTTGCTGGTACAGGACCTGCAAAGCCGTAGTCAAAGACACCTGAGCCAACTACACCAGAACGCCATGCCATTTTTGTAGCTGTACATGTTCCTGATGGTACTAGGTACATGTATAGATCCATTGCAGTTGTGCCGTCGTTAGTAATTACAGCACGAGTTAATGGGGTGGTGGTTGCTCCAGGTAGTGCTCCAGTCCAAACTAACGGCGCAGCAGTTTGCCCAAACGCATTAACACCAAGAGCTGAAATATTCATGCTCACAGTTGAAACTGTATTTCCAGCAATTGATGCTGAACCTTGCCACGCTGCGTAAGTTGCACCTAGAGCTAGAGATGCCATAGCGACAATCACTCCAGCGGCTAGAAGAACTCGTTTATTAAGGATTGCTGTCATAAATAATTTTTTATTTAACTATAATTTATTTTTATAAAACTCCAGAGCGTACATTACCTAAACAAAAATACCCAACACAAAAGTGTCGGGCGTTTTTGTTAAAACAATACGTTTGTTGACGGGTAAGTGTTCATGGATACTTCCATAATACGCTTATTTTCCTTAAGGGCAATATTGACATTTCTGACCAATGTATCAAGGTTACTAAGCGCAAATCCTATCTAGACAACTAAAATGTCGCTTCTAGGTCAGGAAAGACTTCACTTCCAGGACAGATAATATTGTTTATTTTCCATCTAGTAGTTTTGTAGACATAGCCAGTAGGCTCATTAATATCCCACGGAGAAAGAATTTCACTCATATGCTTCCCTTGGAATAAACGGACATTAGCTTCAGTGGCGCCGTCAAAGATGCCGGTTGTCGGTGTGAAGAACCCTTGTCCAGAAAGGAAAGTTTGGAGTTTAATTACTTCTTTAGCATAAGTCACTGTACCAGCACGCATATAGTCAAACAAATAGCGTCCACACATTGGAGCTACTGTGCCACTGCCATCACTACTAGTACTAGCACCCAAGACTAGTCCAGTTGGAGCCTTACGTAGTCCAACCTTAGTACCAGTTGAGCTACTACCCGATCTTTCTTTTTCTACTACTTCTGGTCGAGGTTCAGGTTTATCTTGTTGATTACCGAAAGAACACTTATAGCTCTTTGTTTTATAATCAACTTTATCAACAACACTTAAAGTTGGAGTTTCGTTTTGAGCATTAGCTTCATCTGGAATAATGTTTTGCTTCATATAGTAAGTGTCATCTCCAAAATCAAAAGAACAATTAGTAGGCGTGTTTACTTGATTGATTACGAGACTATCATTCTCTGAAGAAAAATTGTCTGATTGCATTAGACCAGTTTGTGTCCAGCCTTCTTGAGCTACTTCAGAGACCATCCATGATCCACTACCAACTTCGAAGTAATAATTACCCTCTTCATCAGTCATTTGATCAACAGTTTCTCCTTCCTCATCACTACTTAGGATAATTTTCCAACCAGATAGCTTTTCTTCATCTGCGTCAAATTTACCGTTAGCGTTAGCGTCATTCCATTTGAAACCTGCAATCTGATATGGCCCAGCAGTGTCCCGACAAGAATCATTATCAGCCGCTTCATTCTCGCAACTCATAACTGCCTCTGGCGCAACAATCTCAAGAACTGTCGGAAAAGCATTTAAATGATTTCCTTGAAGATAATATTCAATATTAACAGCTTCTGGTGAGGTCAAAGTATCACAAGCCTGATCA
>Ga0163147_10003583_pt1 | contig 20569 bp, 12 predicted proteins | sample OliLakLV19MP6G1_FD_148597 | JGI IMG/M metagenome (GOLD analysis project Ga0163147, IMG submission 148597) | Freshwater microbial mat bacterial communities from Lake Vanda, McMurdo Dry Valleys, Antarctica- Oligotrophic Lake LV.19.MP6.G1 | ecosystem: Environmental > Aquatic > Freshwater > Lake >...
TTAAGGAATAAGGCCCCCGGCAAGCTGCCTAGCTCTAGAAGCGTGACCGCGCAAGAGAGCTAGGCCTTCATGGAATGGTTGCCCAACCGATGGGAGCGGAATGGCCGCGTCGAAGGTTTAGGGCTTTGGAGATTGTGCCGACACAAAAACACTCTCCACTTTTTACCATTCCATGAAGAGGAAGAAATGGCTGGACGCCGGACGATCCCCTACCGCTATGAAGCGACGACCATCGAGGGCTTCGTCCAGCAGGTGGCTGTCCAATACGTAGCTCGCGGCTACTGGTTCTATGTCAGCGGTATAGTGCCTGAGTCAAAAGACCCCAGGGCGGTTGCCGAGAAGCTCATCGGCAAGTACGGATTTGGGGTCTCGAAGTTCGTTCGAGCAAGACGAAAATTGGGGGGCCACGCTAACCTTCAGCTCATTCTTTTTGGAAGGATCTTCTTGCTGCTTGCCACCCACGGGGAGCACCTATTCTTTGAAGAGGAGAAGGCCAAGATTCGAGACTGCCGGGAAGCACCCATCAAATTTGCCAGCTATTCGATTGGCTTTCGAGGAGGCCATGTCCAGGTCCGAATCGAAAGAGAGACCGAACAAGAGCTGAAGGCTTATTTCAAGGAGAGGGCGCTTTGGTCGGCAGAAACCTTGGCTCGCCTTTTCTCTCAACTCCCCTTCGAACCATATGCGCCGGTTCGCCGCCAGCTTCTGGTCATGCTCAACCAAGTGAACAAGCTTAGGCGCATGGCTGGTCTGGAACGACTTGAGACTTCTTGTCTGAGGTTGAGCCGAAAGCCGTGTAGACCCTTTGAACAAAAATCTTCAACTTCAAATCTATCAACAGTAGTCGGCGAAGCTTCTATCGGTACATCTACGGCGCGCAGTCCACTGTCAGACCGTTCAGTCGGAAGCCCACATCGCGCCGGAGCGCCATCTTCAGAATCCGAAGATCCACCTGCCCAAACGCGATTGCGCCCTCAACCTGTACAGTCCTGCCATCGCCCAAGGTAACCGATTTCGTCACCTCGTTCACGGCGACGAGGTTGTATGCCAAGGTGAGGTTGCCTGCGCTGTCCCAGGCTGCCGCCAGGGAGCGTTCGAGGTCGCGGTCGTTTGCGAGTTGCAGGTCCTCGCTCCAAGAATTCGATGCGGGATCGAAGACCCTGTAAAACACGTCCGTCCCTCGCGCGCCGCGGTCCTGCCACAGAAGCACCAAGCCCCCAGAAGGTCCAGCCGTTAAAGTGAAATCCTCAAACCCAAGTGTGCCGGATTCCGGCCGAATGGCCGTCGGAGCACCGCTCAGGTTTCGATCAAACACGAGATCATTACCATGCTGCCATGCCAGGAAAGCTTCTCCTGCGGGCGTAACAGCCGCGCGCACGTTGCGGTCCGAAATCGCATCGCGCGTAAGTTGCCGGACTGGGGACCACGCCCGTCCGTCCCAAGTCACGTAGCAGAGCTCCTGGTCGGAAGATGTAGCCGGGTCGCCGTCTGTATCCCGCGTCCACGCGTATATCGCTAATCTTCCGGCGCCGGCCAAACTTTGGGACAAACGGCCAGCTACGCTGGCAACCAAGAGGCTCGGCTGTCCCCACGAACGGCTCTGAGCGTCCCAGCGGACCCACCAAACCCGGCTGGCCGTAGTGCTGCCGTCGGCACCGCTGCCAACCAAGAGATTTGAGAAGTTCTCGGTCCATGCCGCTATGAGACTACCGTCCTCCATCGGCCCGATCAACAACGGCGAATGATCGAGGTGATCGTTGTCGGTCAGCGGCGCCGGTGTCGACCACGCGCGCGTAGAACGGTCCCAGCGAGACCAGACGATTTCCATCTTCGATACGACCGCTTCGATGGGCGCATCGGCCGCCAGCGTGGCATCCTTCTCCCACTCCCAAACCGCTATCGCGTCTCCGTTCCCATCAAATGCGACCTTGGGAGAGAACTCCGAGCGGATGTCGGTCGAAACCGGTGAAGGTTGGGTCCAGTCAGCCCCATCGAAGAACGAATAGTCAATGTTGGTGAAACGGGCCGGGTCGGCACTGCCACTATCCGCTACATAGACCATCATCAGCTCGTTGCCCCGAGCGGCAACAGAGGGCTCACAGTACCGGAAGGTGTTAGCGACGATTGGAAGATCCGCACGGTGTTCAGTGCCGGCCCCCCGCGAGTCTCCGGATCCCATCGCGCGGAACCGTTCAATCGGCGCAACAGCAGCTGCATGTTTCTTCTCGTTGTCCGTGCTAGCTTCGTAAGCCGCAAATCTTGGCGGCCCCGGAGCCAGATAGTCCCGTTTAAGAGGCCGGAAGCTGTCCCTGACATCCGGCGGTCCAACTGGGATGGCGATCCGCTGCCCGCCTGGCCCGCTACAACTCAGACCTTGACACTCGATCAGGATAAATTCCCTCGATTGCGACCATTTCCAAAGTCGCGCTTCATACCCTGCAAGGGCTTGAAAACGCCAGTCGGTGAACGGCTTAGGCAGAATTTGAAAAGCGCCCTTCCCACCCACATACGCCCGCAATTCGGCTAGGCCACCAAGCTTGGGCTCATATGCGAGTTCCAGACCAAAGCCGCCGTCCAAGTTTCCGCCGATCTTTAATCCAGGCTCCAGCACGAAAACCAGTTCGCCTTCGAGATCAATGATGGCGTATAAGGGCAACGACGTCAGGTCCGTGACCTGCCGCAAACCGATAACATCAAGCGCGGTTCCCAGTCCCCCGAAGTAATTTAGAAGGTTGATGCGCGTCCCTTCGAATCTTCCATGTAGCGATCCCTTAATGAGCGGCCGAATGTCCTCCCATCCACGGAAACTGTTGTAGGTTCCTCGGGCGCCTCCCATCAAGCTTCCGGACACTTCTTTATTGCCGACATAGAATTTCAGTTTTTGAGTCAGGAAGGGAAAGTTTGGCCGTGCGCCAGCCTTGCCCCACTCTCTTGATACTTCAGCGCCAACCACTAAATCTAGTTGTGCGGATTGGGTATCGTATTCCACTTCTGCGCCGATGGACAGTTCTGCGCCGAGCTGGTCGAGTATTGGAAATGGGATTGTCTTCTGCAGGTCAACGAGTGACAAGCTTGCCGTACACCGCGTCGAGAGACCGCAGATAAGCGCGCCCTGCAATCGTTTCAGCCAGTTCGGAAGCGGTGCAAGGGTGATCCTCTTCTCAAATGGATCGGAGGGCTCACCCGCTTGGTTGCGCGCGATCACTCGGAGCGCGCGAATTGCCGGCGATGAGGACGACCCAGTACCGATGTCGAAAGACGTCTCCGCGCCGGAAGCTGTCCCTCGCACTGGTGCCACCAGTTTGCCGTCATAGTAGAACTCGACCGTACCCGGGCTACCGTTCCAGGTGACCCGGGCGCTGTACCGGTTGGTGAATGGTACACCGGCCAGGAAGGTACCCTCGTACTGCGCCGTCAGCCCGGTAATCACGGGCTTTGACGCAGACGTCGGGAACATGTCGAAATTCCGGACAATGGTTCGGCTCCCGGAGGGACTGTCCAGGGAGGCGTCATAAGAGGTGTACCCCGGCTTGGTCCCCGTGATCATCGTAAGTGCGGAGGGACTTAGGCTGCCCAAAACATACTTCCCTGTAGTGTCGGTCTGGGTAGCCTTGCCGCCAGCGCGCACCTCCACGCCAGGGAGTAGTGCTCTGGTCTTTCCATCCAGGACCGTCCCGGTGATGTCAACCATGTCGCCCACCGAGAAGCTGCTGACTGCCGACCCGATCGGCCTCCATCTGTGAGAGTGTATTGAACGCTGTACAGCCCCGCACTTAAAGGCGTGGGCAGTGTGTGACGTGTACCCCACTCGCCGTTCTGATAGGTGAGGTTCCCACCCGTTCTTTGGACACCGCTATTGTCGCGCAACGACCAGTTCAGTTTCCCTGTGGTGACCGCTCGGGAAAGGCTGTCTGTGGCGTTGGCGGTAAGCACCAGCGTCCGCGTTGCAGCATCATAAGTCTGCCGTGGCGCGATCTGAAGCGTGCCTCCGCTTGATCGGACTTGCAACTGGACACCCAGCAGCGTGCCGAACGGAGTCCCACTGGCGTTCTGCAATTGCCAATAGCTGGCATAGGCCCCGGGTTCGGCAGGAGCCCGCATCGGCAGAGAAAGGTCTGCGAGATCTCCAGGGGCAGCCGTCGGGATCGGCACAGTAGACACGCCAGAGTCGAGCAGGTTCACGCCTATTGCACCCGCCCCGGGGCTCTGAACGAAGACCGCCCGGTAATTCGTCCAGGTTGTCGTGCCTGCGTTCCTCAAACGCCACATCTTGATGAAGTTCTCGCCGGGCAGAAGTTGGCTGCCATCCGGGACCGTCTGCAAAACTACTGTCACCGCGTCTGCCGGGGTCTGCGACGGCTTGACGTTGATGATCAGATTTACTGTCGGCGACGTTCCGACCGGGATGGCGCCAGCAGGCCCCACAAGTCGCCAGTCCTCACGATAGGTCCCGGCCGTGGCCGGCGCCGTACAACTGATCGAAAATGTGTAGGTCGAGTTAGGCGTTACAGTTCCGATCACCGCCACCACGCTGTGACTGCAACCGGCGTTGCCCGAGACGTATTGCAGGCTGTAGCCAGAGTTCCAGATGCTGGTTCCGCTGTTGCGCATGATCCAGCTCTTGGTGAAGCTCTGACCTTGAGTCACCTGCGAGTTGGCCGGGACCGTCTCGCTAACCAGAGCTGCCCCGTCCGACGAAGAACCTATCGTGAGTGGCAACCCGTTGGAGGTCGCTCCGCCCGAACCGTTCTGCACCGAAACCGTGTAGCTCCCCGCCGTGTTCAGTGTCACCGGCCCGATCAGCAGCGTTGCGGTCTTGGTGTTCAGCGCACCGTTGGGCACCGTGCATGGGCTGCAACCCGGCCCTGAGAACAGAATCTGCGCCGTCGAGGCATTGAAGTTGTTCCCGCTAATGTTGATCGTGAACTGCTGGCCGGCCGCCGGGGATGACGGGCTTGTCGAGTAGGCTGTGATCGTGGGTGTCCCGGTCGGCGTGTGGGTGACGGTGAATGTCCGCGAAGCCATGGTCCCGGCGGTGTCGGTGAGCGTCACGGTCCAAGTCGTGGTCCCAGCTGGGTCACCAGCAGCCGTGACAGTGGGCTGCAGCGTCATCGAGGTGTCGGAATTGACCGTTACCTTGCTGCTCCAATTCGAATCGCCCCTCGCCCAAGTGGCGCTGCCGTTGGTGGCCCCGCTCCAATTGAAGCGCACCTGCGTGACGTTGTTGAAGTTTGTGCCCGTGGCGGAAAACGTAGCCTGATAGTTCGCCGTGCTGGTCGGAATTGCCGAAGGTGTCAGACCGGTAAACGTCAAAACACTGCCGGCGCAGATGTTGCTCGGAATAGACACACTGATGGTGTTCGAGTCCGTGTTCCCTGTCGAGTTCCGCGCCCGGATGAAATACGTGTAGCTTTGGCCCGCCGTCAGACCGGCGGTGTTGTTGAAGGAGGTTCCCGTCAAGCCGGAGAAGTACAGGCTGCCGTTGCGGTAGACGTCGTAGGTGGCGACCCCGGTGGAAGCCGTCCAGTTCAGCTGCACCGCAGGACTGCCGACGTTACACACCGGCGCCAGGTTGGTCAGCGTGAACGAGCCCGGCAGCGAGCCGCAGATGTTGCTCGGAATAGACACACTGATGGTGTTCGAGTCCGTGTTCCCTGTCGAGTTCCGCGCCCGGATGAAATACGTGTCGCTTTGGCCCGCCGTCAGACCGGCGGTGTTGTTGAAGGGGGTTCCCGTCAAGCCGGAGAAGTACAGGCTGCCGTTGCGGTAGACGTCGTAGGTGGCGACCCCGGTGGAAGCCGTCCAGTTCAGCTGCACCGCAGGGCACTGAGTTCGCCACCGCCCAAGTGTCCACCATCCGGCTCAAACTGCTCAAAATCGGCGCCCAGATTCGAGTTACGGTCCGCCGCATTTGGATCTCGTTGGCTTCGAGCTTCCCGCTCCAGGCGGAGTTCGCCACCATCTACTCCAACCTCCGCTGTTGACCGGTTTCCCCTGCGACCTCTCCTCCCGCTCAGTTTAAGCCGCTCCCGATCTTAACCTTCTGGCATGGTGCGCTCAAATCACCCACTTCGGCACCAGTTTTCCACTCCTCGCCAGGTCTGACTGGCCAGACGAGGCAAAATGCCATCCTGGGTCAGGATCTCGCCCTCCAGGAAAATAGCGTGAGAAATGCGGGCTAGGGAGCGTCACAATTTCCGTCGACGTCGTGTGCCCAAACTTGACCCCGGTCGATCCGACGGATTCTGATTCACCGGGGCGCGGCGCTTCTCGACGGAGGTCGAAAATCGGAAAGAGAACCCATGCTTTGTGAGGTTGCATTCTTTCGGTTGCGTCCTGCAACCCGGACAATCCTCTCACAGCCCTTCTACAAAAGCCGGCTTCTTCAAAATCGCCGTCCACAACTCACCGATATTTTTTATTTCCCTTCTCATCAACAACTTAGTCTTCAGAAGTCACTCGGACATTTCGACCCCGTTCCAGAACATGGCTAACAGAAAGGAGTTCCACGCCCATGGAACAACAGCAACAGCAGCAAAAGACCGAACGCACCGAAAAGCAGCGCGCAGCCTCCCGCGCCAACGGCACAAAATCCCGAGGACCCGTCACGCCCGAGGGCAAAGCCACTTGCGCCCGCAACGCCCTCCGTCACGGACTCACCGCCTTCCACCTCGCCCTCACCTGCGAAGACCAGGAATCTTTCAACATGGTCCTCGCCGACTACATGGACGAATACCGCCCCGTCGACGCCACCGAAACCAACCTCGTCGAACGCATCTCCTTCGCGCAATGGCAACTCTACCGCGCCTGGACTGCGGAAACCGCCATCCTCAACATCGAAATCGAAACCAACCGAGCCAGGCTCGATGCGAAGTACACCCACTTCGCCGAACCCGTCCAAGTCGCCGAAGCCATCGAATCGTCGCTCGCCCGCACTGGCTCGCTGCCGCATCTCCACCGGTGCCAGAGCCGGATAAATCGCGAATATTTCCAGGCGCTCCGAATGCTCCGGGCAATCCAGAAGAAATCCGCAGCGGCCTTTGCGGAAATAGACCCGACGCCTATGCCGGAAGCGGCCGCTCAAGCCCGGTATCGGACACCTCAATCCGGCCACCCAACGCCGGACGACAATCCGGCCCAGGACAACCACGAAATTGCAGAAACAGACCCGGCGGCTATGCCTCAAACTGCAACGCGAGCCCGGAATCAGAAGCCCCAATCCGGCACCCCCTCGCCTCAGGACAATCCGGCACACACCGACCACACAACTGCAGAAACAGTCCCGACACCGACACCAAAAGCGTCCAACCAAAGGCCGCCTCATTCCAGCGACCCAACACTGCACAACAATTGCGCTATCCCGGAAACAACCCCTGAGAACTCCGTGCCCAAAACCGCTTTCCACGGCACGGCGGCCTCCAACAACAGATATCCGCGTCCCTGCGACGAAACAACGTCGACGATGACCGGGGTCACCCCATCTTCCGGCGCAAACTACAATGGAGGTATCCAATGGCATCTTCAACGCTGAAGGCGGACTTCCGCATCCATGGCTTGGATTGCGCCGAAGAAGTCAAACTCATCCGCCGGCAGCTCGACAACACGCAGGGCCTCCACGAACTCGGCTTCGACGTCGTTCGCGGACGCATGTCCGCTGAATTTGACCCCCGTGTCCTCAGCGCCGACAAAATCATCGACCACATCGCAAAGACCGGACTCAAAGCCGAACCCTGGCAAGATATCGAGACCTCCCAAACCTTCTGGCAAAGCTGGGGACGTTGGATCGCAGCCGGCGTGAGCGGCCTCTCGCTCGCCATCGTCATGACCATCGAGGGCTTCGGACCCTCGGGCCACACCAACTTTCTGCAAGGTCAGCACGTCCACAAAACCTCGCCGGAACTGGTCTTCTTCGCCTTGATCGCCATCGTAATCGGCATGACCTACACCGCCCCCAAAGCCTGGGGCGCATTCAAGCTCATGCAGCCGGACATGAACGTCCTCGTCTTGATCTCCATCGTCGGAGCCTGCTATCTCGGCGAATGGAGCGAAGGCGCAACACTCGCATTCTTGTTCTCACTGGCCGGCGTTCTCGAGGTCTGGAGCCTCTCCCGCGCACGCAAAGAGATCGGTCTCCTCATGAAGGAATCGCCTGGCGAGGCCACCGTGCTCCACGGCAAAGGCGCCGACTTCCACGCCCACTGCTGTAACAAAGACAAAGAACACATGCACGAACATCGCGTGATGGTGGATACGGTTCCAGCCGGATCGGTCGTCCGCGTGCGCCCCGGCGAAAAGATCCCCTTCGATGGCCATGTCGCCTCCGGCGCAAGCGGCGTCAATGAAGCAATGATCACAGGCGAAGCCACACCTGTTCTGAAACAGACTGGCGACTCTGTTCTCGCGGGAACCATCAACACCGATGGCCTTCTGGAAATCCGCACCACCACGCCAGCAACCGATACGACACTGGCTCGCATCATCCGCATGGTTGAGGATTCAGAAGCACGCCGCGCTCCCAGCGAGCAATTTGTCGAACGCTTCTCTCGCATCTACACACCCACGATGATGGTTCTCGCGCTGCTGGTCGCAGTGCTCCCTCCGCTGCTGATGGATTGGTCTTGGTCGCATGCGTTCTATCAAAGTATGGTTGTGCTATTGATCGCCTGCCCTTGCGCACTCGTCATCTCCACACCCGTCACCATCGCCGCCGCCATCGCCTCCGCCGCCAAGCGCGGAGTGCTCTTCAAAGGCGGAGCACACCTCGAAACTGCCGCTCACCTCAAAGCCATCGCTCTCGACAAAACTGGCGTGATCACCACCGGGCACCCCGTTGTGGAAAGCGTTCAGTTGCACAACGGCCACCTCGAACTCGAATTTCTCGAACGCGTCTCAGGCCTCGAAACCGGCAGCGAACATCCACTCGCCAAGGCCATCGTCCGCCATACCGAAAAGCTCGACATCCGCGCCGCCGACGTAACTGGCTTCCAGTCCCTGCCGGGCCGCGGAGCCGAAGGTGTAATCCGAAACCAGGATTTCTGGGCTGGAAGCGCGCGCTTCGCCAACGAACGCGGCCTGCGCGTGAACGACGGCGAAGAGCCCGGCTTTACGCGCGTCTATGCAGGATCCGGTAAAGAGGTCTGGGGCAGCGTCCTGCTGCGCGATCAACTGCGGCCGGGCATCCGCGAGGCGATCCGCGAGCTTCGCGCGCTCGGCGTGCAGGAAATCACAATGCTCACCGGAGACGGCGAGGCTTCCGCCGCCAAGGTCGCAATGGAAATCGAAACGCCAAGCTATCGCTCCGGTATGTTGCCCTTAGACAAGGCCAACGCCATCCGCGAAATGCTCAAAAAGCATTCGGTCGTCGCCATGATGGGCGACGGCGTGAACGATGCTCAAGCGATGGCCTCCGCCTCGCTCGGTATCGCCTTCGGATCGCTCAGTTCTGGACTCGCCATGGAAACCGCGGACGCCGTCGTGCTCAGCGAAGATCCCGCGCGATTGCCTTTTCTAGTCAGCCACGCCAAACGCAGCCTCGCGGTGATCAAGCAAAACCTCGCGCTCGCGTTGGGCTCGAAGCTGATCTTCCTCGTCGTCGCCCTCCTCGGATCCGCGAGCCTGTGGATGGCTGTCGCTGCCGATATGGGTGCCACCCTCGTGGTAACGTTTAACGGGCTCCGCATGCTGCGAGCCAAGGAGTAACGGTTTGCATCGTAGAGAGTTCCTTGCTTCTTTTGCCGCAGGTGCCTTTGCCGCGGCGGCCCCGAATCGCGTCAAACCCAACGTGGTTCTCATCTACGCGGACGATGTCGGTTTCGGCGACATTGGCTGCTATGGCGCCGCCGGCGTTCGCACACCGAACCTCGACAAACTCGCGAAGCATGGGCTTCGCTTCACCGACGCCCACGCCACCGCCGCCACCTGCACTCCTTCGCGCTACTCGTTGCTCACCGGCGAATACTCGTTCCGCCTCGCCGGTGCCAAAGTTCTGCCCGGCGACGCTCCACTACTGATCGATCCAAAGCGGCCCACACTCGCCTCATTGTTCAAAGGCGCCGGATACCGCACCTCAGTCGTCGGCAAGTGGCACCTCGGGCTCGGCAACGGCAAGATCGACTGGAACGGCGAGATCAAGCCCGGCCCGCTCGAACTCGGCTTCGACGAATGCTTCATCGTGCCCGCCACTGGCGATCGCGTGCCCTGTGTGTACGTTGAAAACCATCGCGTCGCAGGGCTCGATCCCAGCGATCCGATTCAAGTCGACTACTCGAAACCCATCGGAAACGAGCCGACAGGCAAAGCCAATCCCGATCGATTGAAGATGAAGTTCAGCCACGGCCACGACATGACGATCGTGAACGGAGTGAGCCGCATCGGCTACATGACCGGAGGCAAAGCCGCGCGCTGGGTCGATGAAGATATGGCCGATGTCCTCACGCAGAGGGCTGTTACCTTCATCGAAAAGAACAAGGCCGAGCCGTTCTTCCTCTACTTCGCGACGCACGACATCCACGTGCCGCGCCTGCCGCACGCACGCTTCGACAAGGCAACCAACATGGGTCCCAGAGGCAACGCCATCGCCGAACTCGACTGGTGCGTCGGACGCATTCTTGAAACCCTCGAAAAGCATGGACTGGCGCGCAACACCGTCGTGATGTTTTCCAGCGACAACGGCCCCGTGATAGACGATGGATATGTCGATGATGCTGTCGAGAAGCTCGGCGGACATCTGCCCGCGGGCCCTTATCGCGGCGGCAAATATTCCAGCTTCGAGGCCGGCACACGCGTGCCGTTGATCCTGCGATGGCAAGGCCGCGTCAAGCCGGGCAAGTCGAATGCGCTGGTGAGTCAGGTCGATTTCCTGAAGTCGTTTGCTGCATTCTTAAAGCAGGACATGCCAAAAGGTGCCGGGCCCGATAGTGCCGATCTGCACGCGGCATTGCTCGGCGATTCGCGCGTGGGCCGCGGAACCTTGGTGGAACAAGCGGGCACTCTATCGTTGCGTACGGGCCAGTGGAAATACATCGAGCCGGGCAAGGGTCAAAAGGTCAACAAGCAAACCAACACCGAACTTGGTAACGATCCACTTCCGCAACTCTACGACTTGTCATCCGATGCTGGCGAGAAACGGAACATGGCGCAGGCAATGCCAGGCAAACTGGAACAGATGCGGTCCACGCTGGAACGCATCCGGGCAGGCGAGTTCATTCCATAGCTAATCGGCGGTGGCCCGCAGCATCCACGCCATCTTCTCGTGCGCCTCGAGCAGGCCGGTGAGAAAGTCCGCGACATCGACCGTTTCGAATTTCTTGTTCGCCAACTCGATATCGTCCCGCAGGCTGCGAATGAGCGCCTCATGATCGTAGAGCAGCGTTTTCACCATCAGTTCCGAATTCACGTGCTCATCGGTCTCTTCCAGCAGCCGCGTCTTTTCTAACATTTGCGACATGCTTCCCGGCGAAGCGATACCGAAGAATCGAATGAACTCGGCGATCTCGTCGATCTTCCCGTCGATCTCGGCGTACTGCTTACCAAAGAACTCATGGAAGTCATGGAAGTGCGGGCCACGGACATTCCAATGGTAATTTCGAGTCTTGAACGCGATCACGCATTCATCGGCAAGAGCCGTCCGCAGCAGTTCGCACGCGCCATTGCGCTGATCGTCCGAGAGTCCGACATTAGGTCTCATATAACCATTATGATGACTGATCCGAAATCGGATTGCGCACCTTGCCAGGAACTGGCGAATCGAAGCTTAGATAGAACCCCAACCAAACGCGACCACTCCCCTAGGCGTTAAACTACCAGAGGAAGCCAATCTTGGCCGGCGTCAGGCCTGGTCTTCAAAACCAGTGAACGTCACTTGTGGCGTTGGTGGGTTCGACCCCCACTGGCTTCCGCCAACGCCAGACGCCTCAAGCGAGCAGCGCCTTGACCACGTTCGCCTTCTCAACGCCCGTCAGCTTCACATCCAGCCCCTGATACTTGTGCGAGAACCGATCGTGATCGATCCCAAACAAGTGCAGGATCGTCGCCTGAAAGTCCCTCACATGAACTGGATCCTTCACGATGTTGTAGCTGAACTCATCCGTCTCGCCGTGCACCACGCCGCCCTTGATGCCGCCACCGGCCATCCATAAACTGAAGCAGCGCGGATGATGATCGCGCCCGTAATCGGTAGCCGTCAGCTTGCCCTGCGAATAGATCGTACGCCCAAACTCGCCCGCCAGAATCACCAGCGTGTCATCCAACATGCCGCGCTGCTTGAGATCCTGCACCAGCGCGTAACAGGCCTGATCGATCTCTTTGCACTGCGCCGGCAACACCTCAGGAAGCGACCCGTGGACATCCCAACCGCGATGATAAACCTGCACAAACCGCGTGCCACGCTCGGCCAAGCGCCGCGCCATCAAACAGGTCTGCGCGAACGTTCCCGGCTTCTTCGCGTCGTCACCATAGAGGTTCCAGATGCTGTCCGGCTCTTTGCTGACGTCGGTCAACTCCGGCACAGAAGCCTGCATGCGGAAGGCCATCTCATACTGCGCGATACGCGTCTTCGTTTCCGGATCCGCCAGCTTCCGATACGTGAGCTGATTCATCTGCGCCAACGCATCGAGCATCGTGCGCCGCGTTTCCGTCGACACACCTTCGGGATTGTTGATGAACAACACCGGGTCGGCACCGGTGCGCAAACCGACTCCCGAATATTGCCCGGATAAAAAGCCAGCGCCCCACAAGCGGGCCGAAATCGCCTGGACATTGGCCTTCGGATGAAAGTGCTTCGCCTGCAACACCACGAATGTTGGCAGATCCTGATTCATGCTGCCCAACCCGTAGTTGATCCACGACCCGATGCAGGGCCGCCCCGCAATCATCTGGCCCGTCTGAAAGAACGTAATTGCCGGTTCGTGATTGATCGCATCGGTATTCATGCTGCGGATGATCGCGATGTCGTCCGCCATCTTCGCGATGTTCGGCAGCAGTTCGGATATCCACGCGCCGCTCTTGCCATGCTGCGCGAACTTGAAGATCGACGGCGCAATCGGAAACCGCGTTTGCCCGCTGGTCATCGTGGTGAGGCGCTGACCTGCCCGGATAGATTCCGGCAGGTCTTTATCGAACCACTTCTGCATTTCCGGCTTGTAATCGTAGGTTTCGAGCTGCGGAGGCGCACCCACCAAATGCAGATAGATGCAGCGCTTGGCTTTGGGAGCAAAGTGCGGCAAACCTGGCAGGCCACCAATCGCCTTGCCGGAAACAGCGGCCCCAAAACCTTTGTCCTCGCCCAACAGCGAGGCCAACGCCAGCGCGCCGATGCCCTGCGCACCGCGCGAAAAGAACCGGCGTCGCGATTCCTCACGCGCGAACTCCGCCGCCAGCGGATCAATAGGATGCTTGCCCAACGGGGCTGCTCGATGCGACGAGGCATCCAACTCGAACGCTTTGGAAGAGTAATGCCCTTCGTGATCCGGCTTCAGTATGCTCACTTGTTCAAGGCCTCGATTATTTGTTCAAAACTTCGTCTAGATTCAACAACTGGTTCGCCAACATGGTCAGAGCAGCGTATTCCGCCGCCGGAATCGAAGCGTCGGCCTTCTTCTCACCAACCGCAAGCAACTTCTTCGCTTCTTCGGGCTTCGAGTCGTAGCGCTTCAAAAAGGCCCTATAGGCACTGGCCGCGATCAATTTCTCAGCCGGACTGAACACGCGAGCCACAACGCTCTGCGAGAGAAAGTCCATCCGCGAGTCGAGGGTCAAAGCGGCCCGATAAGCCCGCTCCGCCAAACCGCGCGCCGCTTCCACAAACTGCACATCGTTCATCGTCGCCAACGCCTGCAGCGGAGTATTCGTACGTTCACGCCGCACCGTGCAAGACTCGCGAGTCGGCGCATTGAAGGTATCCATCGCCGCCGGCGGAGCGCTCCGCTTCCAGAACGTATAGAGACTGCGCCGATAGATCTTATCACCTTCATCGCGCTTGTAGAAGCGCGTATTCGAACCGATCATCGCTACCGCTTCCCACACACCGTCGGGCTGATACGGCTTCACGCTGGGTCCGCCAACAGCCGGAACGAGCAACCCGCTCGAAGCCAGCGCATAGTCGCGAACCATCTCGGCATCCATGCGGAAGCGCGGCCCGCGAGACAACAAGCGATTGTCCGGATCCTTCGCCAACTTCGCAGGCGTCGCAACCGCGGCCTGCCGATAGGCGGACGAAAGCAGCACCTGCTTGTAGAACCGCTTCACGTCCCACTTCGACTCGCGAAAGTCCACCGCAAGCCAATCGAGCAGATCCTGATTGACAGGCTGTTCGCCCTGCGATCCAAAGTCGTCGGCTGACTTCACCAGCCCCACACCGAAGATCTCTTGCCACATCCGATTGGCCGTCACACGCGCCGTTAGCGGGTGCTCGTCCGCCATCAGCCACTTCGCAAATCCCAGGCGGTTGCGAGGCAGATCCGCTTTCATCGGCGGCAAAATTCCCGGCGTACCGGCTTCCACCTTGTCCCGCTTCTGATCGTATGCGCCGCGAAACAACAGATGTGCGGAAGGCATCTGGTCGGTGCGCTCGTGCATCACGTGCGTGATCGCGCCGCGACGGGCAATTGCCTTCGCTTCGAGATTCAGCGCGTTCTGTTCAGAAGACAAGCGCCCGAACGTTGGATTCTCTTTCAACAGCCAATAGCTCGACAGCGCGGCGGGATCCCCGGATTCGAGCGAGGTCCACTGGCTCAACAGAACCGCCTCGGCTTCGCTCGCCACGCGACTGAACATCCGGAAGTCGGCAATCGCGCCGGAGGCGAGCGAACGGCCTAACAAAAGCGGTGTATTCGCGGGCGCAATCGACCCGGGCAGCATCGTATTCTGATTGCCTCCACCCTGCGTCATGATCGCGCGGCCGTTGAGATACATCGTCAAGCCGGACTGCTGTTGGCTGCCGTCGTACGTCACCACCACATGATTCCATGATCCGTGTTGGATCTGTTCCAAATGCGCCGCGCGCACTTCGATGTTGAACCCGTTATCGCCAATGAGCCGCAGCCCGACGACGCGCGCTCCGACGTCCAGCACCCAGCCACGATTCTTGTCTTTCGGATCCTGCTGCGCGGCGATTGTGTAGCCTTGCTCGGGCTTCGGAAAGTAGAAGCCCGCCGAGATCGTAAAGGGCTTGCTCGCATCCAACGCCGGCGCGTCTTGAACTTCAACGCCAGTGTTTTCGTGAAAGAAAAACGCGTTCAGATTCGGGTTCGGCGTCTCGCCCAGATGACCTATATTTCCGGCGAACGCATCCAGGTCTTTCAACTTCATGGTGTAGAGTTCGGCATCCAGGGGCCGCGCCGTGGGGGGCAGCACATACGACGAGGGGACGGCGGCTTCCGCGCGCATCCGCGCCAAATCTTTGCGAACCTCGGCAAGCCTCGAAGAAACAGCATCCCACCGCGCGCGATCCTCGCTGCGCGGCACAACCAGCACAGGCGGCGTGTCCGGAATGTTGTCGTCCATTACGCGCTGTGTCGTATTGCGAAAGAACGCGCCGAGCGCGTAGAAGTCCTTCTGCAAAATCGGATCGAACTTGTGGTCGTGGCAAGTCGCGCAGCCAACCGTAAGCCCCAGCCAGACTGCACCGACAGTTTCCGCACGATCTTTCGCATAGATTTCGGCGTACTCGTCTTCGATGAGTCCGGCCTCATTCGTCGTCACATTGCAGCGTTGAAATCCCGAGGCGATCTTCTGTTCCAAAGTCGCATTCGGAAGCATGTCTCCGGCAAGCTGCTCGACGGTGAACCGATCGAACGGCATGTTGCGATTGAATGCCTGAATCACCCAATCGCGATAGGGCCACATTTCGCGATAGTTATCGACATGAATGCCATGCGTGTCGCCGTAGCGGGCCGCGTCCAGCCAATAGCGCGCGCGATGTTCGCCAAAGTGGACCGACGCCATGTAGCGATCCACCATCTTCTCGTACGCATTCGGCGAGAGATCTTTGGCAAATGCTTCGACATCCGCAGCCGCAGGGGGCAACCCCGTGAGATCCAACGCAACGCGGCGGATCAGCGTCCGCTTGTCCGCGTGCGCAGCAGGCGACAGCAAGGATGCTTCCAATTTCGCCAGGACAAAACGATCGATCGGATTCCGCACCCAAGCGGCGTTGCGCACAACAGGCAGGGCCTTGGGCTTCGTCGGAGCCTGATAGGCCCAATGTTCCTGCCACGGAGCGCCTTCGTCGATCCAACGTTTGATCAGCGCCGCCTGGGCGTCGGTCACGGTCTTGTGCGAATACGAGGGAGGCATGCGACGACCGGGATTCTTGTCCACGATTCGCCGATAAAGCAGGCTCGCCGAAGCATTCGAAGGAACAATCGCAGCCCCGGACTTGCGTTTCTCAAGTGCCGATTCTTTCAGGTCCAAACGCAAGTTCGCCATCCGCGAGGTCGCATCCGGGCCATGGCATTGAAAACAGTTGTCCGAGAGAATCGACCGGATCTCGCGTTGAAAATCGATGGGCTTGGCCCAGACGGAACCGACCGTCAGCAGGCTTGCCGCGAAAGCTGCACAGAATTTCACGATGTTCCCAGATATATCACTTCGCCACTCACTGTTCCAGCTTCTTCACCAGAGCCGCGGCCCGTTCTTTGGCATGTATGGTCGCGGTCTCGATCGCTGAGATCAACATCGACCGCAGTCCGTGCCGTTCCAGTTCGTGGATCGCCACGATCGTCGTGCCTCCCGGAGTGATCACTTCGTCACGCAAAATGGCCGGATGTTTACCCGATTGCCGCACATGCTTCGCCGCGCCGAGCACCGTTTGTTCCGCGAGTTTCGTTGAGACTTCGCGCGAAAGCCCCATCTTGACGCCGCCGGCGATGAACGCCTCGATCACCATGTAGACATACGCGGACCGCTGCCAGACAGCGCCGTCACCGCGTCCATCATCTCTTCTTCCACGAAACAAACTACCCGGACGGCCTCGAACAATTCTTTGACAAATTGTTTTTGCTTCGAAGTGGTTTGATCGTTGCAGCACAACGCGATCGCGCCTTCTTCCACAACCACCGGGATGTTCGGCATGGCGCGAAAGACCGCCAGCGGACGCCCCGTCCGCTTCTCGATGACGGACATGGGCAACGCCGCAGCCAGTGAGATGATCACCTGCCCGTCACGCAGATCGGTCGCGATCTCATCCATCACCTTGGGAACGGTGAATGGCTTGACACCCAGCACAATCACGTCCGCCTGGCGCACGGCTTCGATGTTGCCTCTGGCGATCACCGTCAAACCGGGATGCAATTCGCCCAGCATGGCCGCGCGCTCTTCGCTGCCTGTGGTCGCGATCAGATCCTCAACCGCGCGGCCCGTCTTGATCCAGCCGCCCAACAGCGCCGCCCCCATGTTGCCCGCGCCTATGACCGCAATCTTCATACGTTGATTCCCTCCTGCAATTGACGCCGTAGCAAAGGCATCCTTTCGAGCCACGCTTCGAACTCCGGCGCGGGGCGCAGCCCCAACACCTGCCTTAAGTACAGCGCATCGTGAAACGAAGTGCTCTGGTAATGCAGCATGATGTCGTCCGCCCCCGGGACACCCATGATGAAGTTGCATCCGGCGACACCCAACAGCGTCAGCAGCGCATCCATATCATCCTGATCGGCTTCCGCGTGGTTGGTATAGCAGACATCGCAGCCCATGGGGACGCCCATCAGCTTGCCACAGAAGTGATCCTCAAGCCCGGCGCGGATGATCTGCTTGCCATCGTAGAGATACTCGGGACCAATGAATCCGACGACGGTGTTCACGAGCAGCGGCTGATAGCGACGGGCGACGGCGTAGGCGCGAGCTTCCATCGTTTGTTGATCCACGCCATGATGCGCATTGGCGGATAGAGCGCTGCCCTGCCCTGTCTCGAAGTACATGACGTTTTCGCCACGCTTCAACTCACGCGCCGCCTGCCGGGCTTCGTCGAGCAACTTTAAACCCACCCCAAACGATGTGTTCGCGGCCTCGGATCCGGCGATCGATTGGAACAACAAGTCTACGGGCGCGCCGCGCCGCAATGCTTCCATCTGCGTCGTCACATGGGCCAAAACGCAACTCTGCGTTGGAATTTCGAAGCGCTGCCGGATCGCATCGACCATTCGCAACAAGGTCTCGACGTTTTTGACGTTGTCTGTCGCAGGGTTGATACCGATCACCGCATCGCCGCTGCCGAGCAGCAATCCATCGGCAATGGAAGCCGCGATACCCGAGGGATCATCTGTCGGATGGTTGGGCTGCAGGCGCACTGCGATGCGCCCCGGCAATCCAATGGTGGTGCGGAACCGCGTGATGACGTGGCATTGGGCGGCAACGGCAACGAGATCCTGCAAGCGCATGATCTTGGACACTGCCGCCGCCATTTCCGGCGTGACGCCTTTCGCAATCCCTCGAAGTTCATCGGAAGATGCACTGAGCAGCCAATCGCGAAACCCTCCGACGGTGAGGTACGAAATCGGTGCAAAAGCGGCGGTATCGTGGGAATCCACAATCAAACGCGTGACTTCGTCGTCTTCGTAGGGGACGACAAGATCGTTCAAAAATGTTTTTAGTGGAAGATCCGCAAGCTTCATCTGCGCACGGACGCGCTCTTCTGCGCTCGCGGCTGCGATGCCCGCCAATTGGTCGCCAGAACGCAATGGCGAAGCCTTGGCCAACAGTTCCTTGAGATTCACGTTCTACCAGCGTATCCAACGCAAAAACGCGCCGGAAAGCTGGAGGCAGCTCGCCGGCGCTCTGTCCAGGAGACTAAGGGAATTGATTACGGTTCGATTGGAGGCGTGAATTGATCGATCGACAAGAGGAACCGGATGAGTTGTCTCCGCTTCTCGTTGTCGGTCAGTTGATCCACACCGCCCGGATTTCCCGCGCCGCGATGCTGCGTACTCGACATCACCTGCTCGATGGTTTCGGCCGCGCCGCCATGGAAGAAAGTCGCAGGAATGGAGAAGACGCCCATCAGAGAAGGAGGCACAAAGCCATCGGCACCGAGCGGTGCCAAAGCATTGGCACGGACTTCATTCTTCAACGTACCGTTGAACGAACCAACCTTCTTCAACTGCCCAATCAACTGGCCACTCGCGAGCAGGGCTGCGGCCGGCTCACCCGTATGGGTCAACTTGCTGACGGTCCACTTCGCGCCGCCGTGGCAGCTCTGGCAGTTGTTCTGGCGGAAGATTGCCTCGCCAGCGACAACATCCGGATCCGACTTGCTTAAGGGCGAAATCGGCCCGCGAACGCCAAACTGCAGATATGACTTGATCGCATCCCAAGCCGGGATTCCGCGAACCGCCAACTGATTGCGGCCCGCGTTGGCGGGTGTGAAACCGGCAACCGGTGCGCCTTGCGACACGCCGTCGTTGCCGACAATGAGTCCGAGGCCACCGGATACGCCGCGAATATTCAGTTCGAAGTCTTCCTGCTCATCGAAGATACCGGACCAATTGAATGCACGCTGATCGGTCGGATCATCCAACGAATAGTCCTGATGTTGCGAAACCGTGCGCCGGGGGCCGGCCCCGAAGATCCACACCACATGATCGCTCAAACCATCGGGATGGCAGGCAGCGCACGATCCCCAGCCGTTGTTCGACATGCGACCCCGGATCCTGGTGTCGTTCGGGCCATCGAATTCGCCAACCGAAGAGTTGTAGAGCTCTTTGCCGATCTGGATCATGTCTTCTGGCGAGCCCTGTTCCGGCAGCGCGGACGAACGCATCGTCACCATCACTTCCTCGGTCGCCAGAGTCAGGTCAAGCACTGAAACGTCGCGGCTGATGTAGTTCATGATGTACGCCCGCGAGTCGGTGGAGTTGATCACAATGCCGCGCGGATTCTTGCCCGTCGCGATGCTCACCACGCGCTTGCCGTCGCCCTCGTTCGTGACCACGGTCATGGCGCCTGTCGTCGAATTCGTGCGCACCTTCACGGCGATGTCGGTCGCGGCGCTCAGCACATAGCCCTCATCCGAACTGCGCTTCAAAGCGATCGCCCAAGGCTGGGTCGGAAAGCGCTTCGGCGTCACCGTCTGCTCGTGAACAGCAAGATGCATGTTGACCGTGCGGCCGGTATCGCGGAACTCCTGTCCGAATTCCAACACGTGCACGAGAGCCTGGGTGTTCACGTCGAATCGCGTGGGGCCGTTGGGAGAGGCACCTGTGTTGGGCACATAAATGAAGCGATCCTTCACCGCGAGATTGTTGAGTTGGTTCGCATAGGCACCCGTGGTGAAGCGGAAGTCCGCTGCAACCGGCGTTGCGGGGGGAGCAATGCGCGCGATCGCATCGCCAGCCGCTTTGAAACCGCTGTCGGCAATCGGGCGAAGCTGAATCGCACGTCCGCCTTGATTGGTGCGCGTTTCGAAAAAGAACACAAAGCCCAGCTTCGAATCATCCTCGCCATCGAGACGGCTCGTCACCGGAGTGCTATAGAAGTTGCTGACGAAAACGGTCTCATCCGTATCGTCGCTGTCGCCGTCGTTGGTGATGGCCAGGCCTCGCGGATGGAATCCAACGCCGCCCAGAGTCGCGGTGACGCG
>Ga0163147_10003586_pt1 | contig 20555 bp, 18 predicted proteins | sample OliLakLV19MP6G1_FD_148597 | JGI IMG/M metagenome (GOLD analysis project Ga0163147, IMG submission 148597) | Freshwater microbial mat bacterial communities from Lake Vanda, McMurdo Dry Valleys, Antarctica- Oligotrophic Lake LV.19.MP6.G1 | ecosystem: Environmental > Aquatic > Freshwater > Lake >...
CAAACCAAAGCCCTGTATAATGCCATGGGTGTCAAAAAAGACGGACACAAGGAATTACTGGGTTTGTACTTATCGGCTTCAGAAGGTGCTAAGTTCTGGCTAAGTGTCCTAAGTGACCTGCAAAACCGAGGCGTGAAGGACATTCTGATTGCTTGCATTGACAATTTGAGCGGTTTCTCCGAAGCCATTACCTCCATCTTTCCGCTCACTCGTGTTCAATCTTGCTTGGTGCATCAGGTGCGCAACTCCTTGAAATATGTCACCCACGAAGATAGCAAGCCCATGGTCAAGGATTTTCAAGCCATTTATCAAGCCCCCAATCTGGCGGCTGCCGAGGTGGAATTGGAAAAGCTCACCCAGCGTTGGAAAGAAAAATATCCCGTGGTCATCCGCTCTTGGCACAACAATTGGCACAAACTTTCTACTTGTTTTGACTTTCCAGCGCCCATTCGAAAGGCAATTTACACCAACAATTCTATTGAAGCATACCACCGCCAAATCCGCAAACACACCAAAAATAAAGGTGTTTTCCCTACCGATACCGCTTTGCTCAAGCTGGTTTACTTGCTTTCCAACAATATTGCCCTAAAATGGACCATGCCCATTGCCCATTGGAGTTTGGTTATTCAACAACTCGCTATTATCTTTGAAGAGCGTTTAACCAACCAACTCGAAATTTAATGGTTGCCATTATTATATGGTGTTTTTTTATATAGCACAGTTCTTTTTAGTCTCCCACTTTGACGGGTAAAAAAACAGCCCACGAGTTTCCCCGCAGGCTGTAAGGGTGTGCTAAATTCCAGATTAATTCTTGACTATCAAGGATTTGGCTTTGAATCCAAAATCCGTTCTTACTACGCACCAGTATGGTCCGTTCGATAAATTTTTCACGTCAACATTGATTTTAAAAGTACCCGTCGGCATATCGCGGCTGGCGAAGCTTCTTTGCAATTTTCCATCCAAACTAAATAACTGTATATCCAATTTGGACGCTTTTTCTAAATGAATATCAAGTGTTGCGATGTTTTTGGCAGGATTCGGATATAGATTGACGACACTGAAAACTTCGGATAACGTACCCACTTCTTTCACATTCGTCGTTTGGTCAACTCCGATTGGAATTAGCGAGGTGAAAATTTCAATATTGCCGTCATTGCTGCGTCCGTCCGCCCAGAAAGGGATTGCATAACCGTCCGTTGTGACCACTTGCGTGTATTCGCCCACACCAAAATTGCCATTCGATTGTCCGATAACCGAAAAATCACTTGCATCGGTGGAGACTGCAAAATCATCCTCAAATTTATCGCCGCCATCTTTGGAAGTCGTCATGTAATATTTGGTCATCGCATTACCAGTGTCCTCGCGGCGGTCGTACCAAGTGATGACGAGGATTCCTTTTGAATTGACTGCCATACTTGGAAAAAATTGATCTAATTCTGCTTGTTGGTCATTGTTCAAAATACGCGCTGGGGACCACGTTGCACCGCCGTCTTTCGATTTAGAAAAATAAATATCTGTACCAACTGTTTTCAATTCATTAATACCATTTGCCGTCCAAACCGCGTATAAATTTCCTTTGGAATCCGCGCCAGACTTGTCCACGCGCAAGTGCGGACACGGGTACACACGGTTGGGGTCTACGCCCGTCAGATTACAAGTAGAATCAATTCCCGGCGGAAAACACGACAAGAAAAACGGCGAAATTTTCACCGGAGCGCTAAAACTCGCGCCGCCGTCTGTGGATTTGCAGTGATACAAACTGGCAACTTCGTCCTCCGTGCGCGCACCCGCAAAGAGCACGTGTACCACGCCATTGGCATCCACATCTATGCTGGAAAATTGTGCAAACGTGATGTCTGCAGGGGTAAGGTCTATCGCTGCGCCAAAAGTCGTACCGTTCGCTTTTTTCGTTTTTACAAAAATATTATAAGTCGTATCAAGCGAGTTGATGTACGCATACGCGATGTACACATTGCCGCGATGAGCCGAATTAGACAAATCCGATGACAGCCATTCTTTGTCTGGCAGGCGACCTTGCGAAGCCGTGATATCCGCCAATTCGCCTTCGTCAATGTAGGAATTCTGTCGTTTCCAAGTTGCGCCACCGTCGCTGGAAATCGCCCAATGCAAGGCCGCTTTGATTTTAAAATCTAAGCCGATAGCCAAAGTAAGCCAACTCAAATACGCAACGCCTTTGTCATCAAAAACCACAATCGGGTCGCCGCCACCAGCTATAAGACTAAATCCGGTCAAGTCATTTACACCATTAAATTGGCTCAATTGCCACGTTCTACCAAAATCTTTGGTGTAATAAACCGGAAAAGTAAGGCTGCCCAAGATATTACTTGGGTCGAATTTCATAGCAGCTACAATGATATTTCCGGTGTCTTTGGGATTCACGGCCGCATGTACTTCTGATTCTGCCTCTGTGGTCTCACTGATGCCGCCATCTTGGTCGCGGAAAGTGACCACGTCTGAGTCGGGACGGCGTTCGGGAGCGTTCAATTCTACATTTCTGCGCAGCTTGTTTTTAAACGCCATTTGGGTCATTTTATACACTTGCGCTTTTGAAAAAGACTGACCCCAGGCATTCATTCCGACGAGGCAAAGGCACGCCACGAGGAGACCGATTTGTAAACGGTTGGTAACGATTTTCATACAAAAAAGAATTTTATGTGATTCAACAAAAAAGCCTTTTAGGAGATGTCAGATAAATAGATGCCAGATAGTGAATAGTAGATGACTTATGGAGTGTATCATATAAGGTATAATACGACTTCCGGTAAGTAAAGACGTACATTGATTTATATAATTCTTTATCCTCCAATGCAGTCTGGCATCTGGTATCTAAAGTCTTTAGAATAAAATAGATAGTTGAATCAAAAAAAGGTGTGTTTCAGATAGGAGCTACGCGGCAAAAGTAAGCCGATATTTTGAATTGTAGTAATTTTTTTACAAACTGTCGTTAAATAACAAAATCCGATTGTATTGCTACAATCGGATTTTACCAGCTAAAGCTTGTGTACGCGTACAGGCTAAAGCCTGATCTACTTAGAAGCAACCAAATTCACGTCGAGGTCAAACTCGTCATAAATCGTTTTGTCGCCCAAGCCATCAAAGAAACTGCCAGAGTTATAACGAATATCATATTCAGAACGGTCTAATTTGATAGTAGCAGTCGCCACTTTTTTGCCTTCTTTTTCTGTTACAAATGCGTTAAAACTTACAGACTTTGTAGTAGCTTTCAATGTCAAGTCACCTTTAATGCGATATTCACCTGGCTTGGCTTCGATTGCTCTGGTGATGACAAATTTAGCAGTTGGATATTTTGCTGTGCCAAAGAAATCTTCCGACTTCAAGTGACCAGTCAATTTATCAGCGCCGCCGCCTTGTAAGTCTTCCACGGTAATGGTCGTCATATCCAATTCGAAGGTACCACCTACCAGTTTAGCGCCGTCAAAATCCAATGTGCCGCTTTTCAGTTTCACTTTACCGTTGTGCTGACCTGTTACTTTATAGCCTTTCCAGTTAACGTAGCTGGATTGCGTATCCACTTTCAATGCTTCTTTAGGCATCGTAAATGCCAGTGCTGCTACTGCAACAAGTGCTAAAATTGCAAATAAATTTTTCATAATTAAATCGTTTTTAATGTTTGTTGTATAAACACAGGTGCAAACTTAAAGTTTAAACATCAAATACTTATAGTGGAAGCAGCAATTTAAGAAAAGTTTAACTTCGGATTCGCTCTAAGAGTTGATTTAACAGTGCAGCTTGTTCTTCCGACAAAAGTCCCATTTTTTCTTCAATGCTTTCGTCTATAGCTAAAACTGCTTCTTTGAAAGTTGCTAAACCTTTGGGAGTGAGGTATACATTGACTCGGCGGCGGTCTTCATCACAAGCTTCCCGCTCCACCAGTCCTTTTTGCTTGAGTTTTTCTACCAGCCGCGATGCGTTGGACATTTCGTCCACCATCTGCGCTGTAAGTGCTTTTACGGTAGCGGGTTCTGGGTGCAAACTGTACAGAATGCGCAAAATATTGAATTGTTCAGGAGAAATATGGTAGAGTTTGAGTAGCTTAGTGGATTGCAAACTAAACCAAGAGGCGGTGTGCAAAATGTTGAGATGCGCCTTTTGAAACTCGTTTTTGTAATGTTTTTGCTTAGGTTGTATCTTCTGCATATATTTCGCTCCAATTGTCGAAGCCTTAACCACAGAATGAGAAAGATGTTTAAACTTTGTCTGATTTTTTGAATATATTTTTTTAATACAAATAATTTATTTTTAATATTAAAAATTTATAATTAAATAAATACTTGACAATCAATTAATTTTAATTATTAACCCTGAATCCTATAAACGATGAATATTTTAATTATTGGTGGCGGCAATATGGGCGGTACGTATGCACAAAGTTTTTTACGCTCGCACATCGCTAGCAAAGAAGCCATGATGATACTGGAACGCTCGCCCGAAAAAGCAGAGGAACTATCGAAAAAAGACATTGGACAAGTATTTGGTACGCCAGAAGGCTGTATTGGCAAGGCAGATTTGATTATTTTGGCGGTAAAGCCGCAAGATTCTGCAACGCTATTTGAAACGATCCGACCCTTTGTACATCCGCAGCAAGTTTTCTTGTCTATTATGGCAGGTGTAAAAATAAGCACGATTTCGGACTCGCTGGGCATTCAAAAAATCATACGCGCCATGCCGAATTTACCCGCGCAGATTGGCATGGGCATGACCGCTTTCACCGCTTCCAACGAAGTGACTCGTATTGAATTAATCACGGTGCAAAATTTGTTAAACACTACTGGCAAAACCGTTTATGTCGAAAAAGAATCGGCTATAGACGCAGCGACCGCTATTTCGGGCAGCGGTCCGGCATACGTTTGGTTTTTTATGAATGCCATGATGGAAGCCGCAAAAGGAATGGGTTTTAACAATTCGGAAGCGGAATTATTAGTGAGTCAGACCTTTGCCGGTGCGATTGAATTGTACCAAGCTACTAATGTTTCCTGCGAAGAATGGATTAGTCGGGTTTCTTCCAAAGGCGGCACTACAGAAGCAGCGATGCAAACCTATCGGGAGAATGCGGTACACGATGACATCATAGCTGGAGCAGTATCGGCATTGCGCAGAGCAGAGGAATTGGGGAAAGGGTGAGATTGGGAGGTTAAGGCTGAGGTTAAGGCTAAGGTTAAGGCTAAGGTTGAGACCAACATGCCGCCCTCGCTGGCGACCGAGATAGTGCCTCAACCTCGACCTTAACCTCACCCTTAATCTTAACCTCCGTCTCAACTTCATGCTCGTTCATCCGTTTTTATTCAAAACAAAATAGAAAAACCATACCATTATGACACGTAAAAGAGTTTATGCTACCTACACGGCTCCCAATGCGCCTGTGCGCGGAATTTGGATTGCTGCGCTGCTGATCGGCGGCTTAGGTATTTTAGCGCATTTTGTAGACATGAATGAGCTGTCCAAATACAATTACTGGATGCTGCTTATCGGTTATTTATTGCTGGTAATCGGTACGAGTGCGCGGGGCGTTTAAGTTGAGAATATAATAATTTAAGGAAAATAGAATAGGCAATCGAAGCACTCGGTTGACTATTCTCTGTATTTAAAAAAGATTGTGGCTTGTTTGTTGTTAATTGGCGTTCCATGTTTATTTTTGCGCTTTGACAAGCACGTATTGAACCTTTAGAATTTCAAATAAAATGGCAAGAACCTTAGCACTGCGCGATGCTTTGCGCGAAGCGATGATAGAAGAAATGCGCCGCGATGACACGGTGTTTTTGATGGGAGAAGAAGTAGCGGAGTACGACGGCGCGTACAAAGTGAGTAAAGGAATGCTGGCGGAATTTGGCGCTCGCCGCGTGATTGATACGCCGATTGCTGAATTGGGTTTTACAGGCATTGGCGTGGGAGCGGCGATGAATGGCTTGCGCCCGATTATAGAATTTATGACTTGGAATTTTGCAATTTTGGCATTTGACCAGATCGTGAATAATGCAGCTAAAACGCTTTCCCAGTCGGCTGGGCAGTTCAAATGTCCGATTGTATTTCGCGGTCCTTCCGGAGCGGCAGGTCAGTTGGCGCAGCAGCACTCGCAAATGTTTGAGGCTTGGTTGGCAAATGTTCCAGGTTTAAAAGTAATATCCTGCGTAGACCCAGCGGATGCAAAAGGTTTGTTGAAATCAGCGATTCGAGATAACGACCCGATTTGTATGATGGAATCCGAGATGCTCTATGGTTTTGAAGGGGAAGTGCCGGATGGCGAGTATTTGGTGCCGATTGGCGTAGCTGCCGTGCGCCGCGAAGGAACAGATGTGACGCTGGTTTCTTTCAACAAAATGATGCTCCCCGCCCTGAAAGCTGCGGAGGAACTCGAAAAAGAAGGGATCAGTGCAGAAGTGATTGACTTACGCACCATTCGTCCTTTGGATATTCGCACGATTGTAAATTCGGTCAAAAAAACGAATCGCCTCGTGGTCATTGATGAGTCGTGGCCCTTTGCTGGTATCTCTGCCGAAGTCGCTTATCAAGTTCAAAAGTATGCGTTCGATTATCTGGATGCGCCTGTGACGAGAATTAATGCAGCCGATACTTCGCTCGGTTACGCGCCAACGCTGGTAGAAGAGTATATGCCGAATGCGGCGAAAATTATAAAGGCGGTGAAAGAAGTGGCGTATAAGGCGGTGTGAACTGTGATTTTTGTGATTGATTTGATGCGCATGATTCACTTGTTACATTGCGCTTTTTATGTGAGAAAAACATTGTGCGTCTTTGCGCCTTTGCGTGAAAAAATCTACGGCGAGAGAATGCAAAAAGAGCTAAGCGATGAAAGCAAACAAAAAACCATGCACCTAAGCGAAATCCTGACGCACCTCGGTGAACACCGCGAGCAATATTTCAACGCTGTATCACCTCCTATTATTCAATCGAGTAATTTTGCATTTAAAACGCTGGAGGAGTTTCGGCAAGCTTTTACCAATGAATTAGAAAATCACATCTACACGCGCGGCAATAATCCGACCGTACAAATTTTACGCGAAAAACTCGCAGCCCTCGAAAAGGCAGAAGACGCATTGGTATTGAGCAGTGGCGCGGCTGCCATTGCTTGCTCGGTCATTGCGAATGTACAGGCGGGCGACCATGTGGTGTGCGTAGAAGCACCGTATTCTTGGACAAAAAAGTTGCTAACTACATTTCTACCGCGTTTTGGAGTCACCCATACGTTTGTGGACGGTACGAAAATGGAAAATATCGAATGTGCCATTCAAGCCAATACAAAATTATTATATTTAGAAAGTCCAAATTCATTGACGTTTGATTTGCAGGATATTGCAGCGTGTGCGCAATTGGCAAAAGAAAAAGGCATTGTCACTTGTATTGATAACAGTTATTGCTCACCCATTTTTCAAAATCCGATTGAGCAAGGCATTGATATAGCAGTTCACTCCGGCACGAAGTATTTGAATGGACATAGCGACGTGGTCGTGGGCGTTATTTGCAGTAGCAAAGCAATGATTCAAAAGATTTTTGACTCCGAATTTATGACTTTAGGTGGTATTATTTCACCAAACGATGCCAGTCTAGTCATTCGAGGCTTGCGTACGTTGGAATTGCGGGTCAAACGAAGCTCTGAAAGTGCATTTCAAATTGCCCAATATTTAGAAAATCATCCAAAAGTTGAAAGCGTCCGCTATCCAATGTTACCTTCTTTTCCACAATACGAATTAGCGAAAAAACAAATGCGTGGTGCTGGCGGCTTGCTTTCTGTTTATCTAAAAGCGGATGTTATCGAACAAATGGAGGCTTTTTTTCACCGTTTACAACGTTTTTTACTCGCCGTCTCTTGGGGCGGACACGAGTCGCTGATATTGCCAACTGCCGCTTTTTACAAAATTCCGGGCGTACCCGATTCGCCGCTACCTTTTACATTGGTACGTTTCTACATCGGTTTGGAAGACCCGCAGTGGTTGATAGAAGATTTAGAACAAGCGCTGGAAGTAGTTTAAGGTTGAGGTTTAGGCTGAGAGGAAGCAACGTTCTAATCGGGCATCTCAAAATCCGGCATCTAACTAAGGTCGAGGGGGTCTACGTTTCAGGCTGGCATCTAAAAATCTGGCATCTGGCATCTCTTTATCTGGCATCTTCAAAATCTTTTAATAGACTCCATAATATACAGCGGTCGTTGTTTAATTTCGCTATAAATATTGGATAAATAAATGGACATGATGTAAAGATTTAGACAAGTGACCGCGAAAAAAACAGAGATGAGAATGACCAGAAACGTCCAGCCGGAAAGGGCTTCACTCTGATTGCCGAAAATATCCACGCCCGTTATTTTTACTTTTAGCGCATTTATAATTACGCCGATTAAAAAAACGAAAGAGAATATAAAAATCCACAATAGCAGCGTTCTGAGAAAACTGGTAAAGGAAGTGATAGCGACCAACGAAGTGCGAAAACGCTCATTAAATGGCTCTTCTGCCAGATAGGAGGGCGACTCCATGATTTCTAAATGACTGGTTTTATAGCCTACCATTGAGTAAATCGCTTTCATGTAACGCAGGTTTTCGCGCAGGCGCAGGAGTGAGTTGAGTGCTCGGCGAGAGAGAATGCGCGTGTCGTACGCTTTATGGTCCACTTGCAGTTTAGAATATTTTTTCAAAATGTAATGGAAAAGTTGATAGAAAAGCTGATACCGCCAAGTAATGCGCCGCTGCCTTGCCCGCAGGTACACGATGTCGAAACCCAATTGGGATTGATTAAATAATTGAAGAATTAAATCGCGCTGTTCATAAAATGCCAATTCAAAAATGACGGTATAATCGCCATTCGCGCGGTCTAAACCCGCTACCACTGCGTGATTGCGCTCCGTAGCAGTAGAGAGATTCAACAAAAAAATATTATGCTTTAAATCTGCATCTAACGGCTCGATGATTTCATCAAAATCAATAGCGGTATCGTTATTCACCAGTATAATTTCAAAATCTGCAAAGTGCTGTTTCAGAAGTGGATATATATTTCGTAAATAAGGAGACAAAATCCGAGATTCGGATGGCGATTGTACAACGGTGACGATGGATAGGAAACTATTAAACATGGACGAGTGTTTGAATTTTTGCAAAAATGAGTGTTTAATAGCTAACTTTTTTAGAAAATATAGCTAAAATAAAAAAGCTTTCGCAAATAGTTGGGTTTGTAACTTTTTTGTTAATAACTTGCAATAATAAAAGATTATAGACTTTAGACTATAGATAAGTAAGTAGGCAGTTTACAGTAAGCAGTTGGCAGTTCGCAAAACATTGAAAATCAATTAATTATTCTAAAATAAAAATGTCGTTTAATTCTGCTCAATTACTTATTAGACCACTTTTTGCATGAACATTATTTTTTGAATTCGTTATCTAAAGTCTATTGTCTAATATCTAAAGTCTCAAAAAAAGAGGAGACAGCAGGTTGTTATGCCAAATAATTTTCCGTTTTATCAGCAGTTAGATGCCATGGATTGTGGCGCTACCTGCCTTCGCATGGTTGCCCGGCACTTCGGCAGATATTACTCTTTGGATTATCTGCGGGAGTTGACGTACATGGGCAAACAGGGTGTCTCTTTGCTTGGTATCAGCGATGCTGCGGAACATATTGGATTGCAATCGCTTGCGTATAAACCTACTTTTGAGCGTCTTGTGCGAGATATTCCCCTTCCTTGCATCGCACATTGGGATGAAGACCATTTTGTGGTCGTGTATAAAGTGACCAAACGTCATGTGTGGATTGCAGACCCAGCCGCCGGTAAATTCAAACTCACCAAAGCAGAATTTTTAGAAAATTGGCACAGTGAGGACGAAGAAAACGAGGAATCGGGCGTACTGTTGCTGCTGGAACCTACGCCAGAATTCTACGAGCGCGAGGGCGAAAAAATTAATAAAGCCGGATTTAATTATGTCTTTTCCTACTTTCGTAAATATAAGCCGCTTATTTGGCAACTTGTTTTGGGTTTGTTGCTCGGCAGTATTCTGCAATTGATTTTCCCGCTGCTTATCAAAGCTATTGTGGATGTTGGGATTAGCGCCATTGATGTAAATTTTATTTTACTCATTTTGGTGGCGCAAGTTGTGTTGTTTGGTACGCAAGTATTGGTAGAATATTTCCGAAGTTGGATTCTACTGCACGTTGGCGTTCGAGTGAATATTAGCCTGATTTCTGACTTTTTAGTAAAATTGACTAAGCTGCCGCTGCGCTTTTTCAATAGCAAAATGACGGGCGACCTCATGCAGCGCATCGCCGACCACGAGCGGGTACAACGCTTTTTATCTTCCACGACGCTCATTTCTGTTTTCTCGTTTTTTAATTTCATCGCTTTTGGGATTATTTTGGTGCTTTGGAAACCGCTTATTTTTGCCATTTTTCTGGTTGGAACGGCACTGAACGTCATCTGGATTTTCTTTTTTATGAAGCGTCGCCGCGAATTGGATTACAAACGCTTTGACCAATCGGCTGAAAATCAAAGCAATCTGATTGAACTCATCAACGGAATGCAGGAAATCAAGCTGCACAACGCCGAACGTCAAAAACGCTGGGCATGGGAGCGCGTACAAGCCAAGTTGTTTCGCACCAGCATGAGTTCGCTGCGTATCGAGCAATGGCAACGTTCTGGCGCACTTTTTTTGAATGAAGCCAAGAATGCGGTGATTACTTTTGTGGTCGCAAAAGCGGTGATTGATGGTCAAATGACCGTTGGAATGCTGGTAGCCGTGCAATATATTATCGGACAGTTGAATGCGCCGTTGAATCAGTTTGTAGAATTTATTCGCGCCATGCAAGAGACGAAAATCAGTCTGGAGCGCATGAACGAAATTCACAGCAGAGAAGACGAGGAAGACTTATCTGAAAAAATTACCATGCTCCCGGAATATGGCGATTTGTTGATGGATAATGTTTCTTTCAAATATGAAGGACCACACTCGCCATACGTGTTGCGCAATGTCAATTTATACATTCCAAAAGGAAAAACGACTGCCATTGTAGGAAGTAGCGGCAGCGGAAAAACGACGGTTGTCAAATTACTGCTGCATTTCTACCAACCGACAGAAGGCGCGATTCGCGTAGGCGATGTTTTATTGTCCAATATTCAAACTCGGATGTGGCGCAGCAAGTGCGGCGTCGTGATGCAAGATGGCTACGTTTTCAATGATACAATTGCTCGAAATATCGCGCTGGGCGATGAAATAATTGATAAACAAAAATTGCTAAAAGCAGTAAAAGTCGCTCATATTCAGAACTTTATAGAAGCCTTACCGATGGGTTACAATACGCGCATTGGGCACGAAGGGTTTGGTTTAAGTCAAGGACAAAAGCAACGTTTGCTCATCGCGCGAGCCGTTTATAAAAATCCTGAATACATCTTCTTTGACGAAGCGACTACTGCCTTAGATGCTTATAATGAGATGATTATCATGGAAAATCTGGAAGAATTCTTCCATCATCGTACGGTGATTATTGTAGCACATCGCTTGAGTACCGTCGTCAATGCGGACAACATTATCGTTTTGGAAGGCGGTGAAATTGTAGAACAAGGTACGCATGAGGAGTTGACGTATTTGAGGGGCGCTTATTATCAATTGGTGCGCAATCAGTTGGAGTTGGGAGGATAGGGGAGATGGGAAAATAGGAGGATAGGGTGATAATGACCAATCTATGAGCGAAAATAAACTTTGCTTCTTTGCGTGAAAAACCAAGTAATTAAGAGAAAAAAAAATCTCCGAGATCTCCGACATCTGCAGAAAAAAAACGAACAAGTGATAAGCGAAAAATATCATAACATCCCAATATCAAATCATTAAATGCAAAAATCGCCGGATATAGAACTAAGAAGTGAGGAAGTGCAGGAAATACTCGGCACACCGCCCGTGTGGTTGGTACGCTGGGGGACGACGGCTGCTTTTTTGTTTTTTCTGGTACTCGTCTGGGCATCGTATTGGATTCGCTACCCAGATATTGTGAAGGGTACGATTACGGTGACTTCTACCGAGCCGCCACGGAAGCTATACGCGCCAACGCCCGGCTACATCGCTCGCGTACTGGTGCGCAACGAGCAAAATGTGGATAGCGGACAAGTATTACTGGCTTTCAAAACTAAAGACAATAGCAGCGTAGATGATGTGATGTCACTCGAAGATGCGTTGAGCAATGTGGACGAACCAAGCGATTCTATCTTATTGGCATTCAATCCGCAACGCAATCTTTTGCTGGGCGATATGCAAAAGGATTTTGAGGATTTTTTAGAAAAACAAACGGCACTTCGGCAGAAACGAGGGGGTCGTGCTTTTTCGAGCAGTTCCAATGAACGGCAGTTGCGGGTTAGAGTAAAAGACTTAGAAACCGAAATCAGCGCAAAAAACCGCGACAAAGTCCGATTGCAAGACCAGTTAGAATCCTTGGGGGAAGTATTTTCGAGAGAGCAGCGATTGTATCAGGAAAAGCGAATCACCTATCAAAAATTGCAGGAAACACAAGAATATATGCGCACGCTGGACCGAGAGCGACAAGGCGTAGATTCGGATATTAAAAGCAAGCGTTTTGAAATTGTAATGTTGAAAAACCAAATTCGCGGGGAGCGAGTGAACTCCAGAGAGGACAATTATCGGGCGTTTGAAGATTTGAAGGAACAATTTACAAATTTGCAACGAAAAGCAGCGGATTGGAGAAGACGGTATCTGGTGTTGGCGCCGTTGGATGGCATTGTCACCTTTGATAAAAATGAAATCGCTGACCGAAGTTTTTTGACACAGGATGCCGCGCTATTTTCTATTATACCGATTAAAATAACCGAGACAACGGGTAGAATGTTAGTGCCAGTAGACGGCTCCGGTAGGGTAGACACGGGGCAGCAAGTAATTGTAAAATTTAAAAGTTTTCCTTTTTACGAATACGGAGCCGTGGTTGGAAAAGTAAAATGGAAGGGGAGAATCCCGACGGAAAAACAAGAAATTGTAGTAGAAATTGAATTCCCGGAGGGCTTAACCACCACCCGCAATCGAAATATCACCCCGTCGCAGGAAATGGGCGGCGATGCTCAAATTATCACATCTGACAAGCGCCTGATTCAAAAGATTTTTGAAAATTTTCGGCGAATCACGTCTACATAAGTGGGTAAAGGGATAATGGTAGAGAGATGCACTTCTATCTTGTCACAAAATAACTTTTTCGCGCCGCCTTTCTTCGGTGACTATCAGGTTGCCGTCGCCAGCTTTGGTAAGCCACGCACGACAGATCAGTACCAGCTTGGGGAATTAATTAGTTGTAAAATAATTTATCGATTATTTGATATTGCTCATCAGTAATATTAATAACTAATTTTACATCAACACTATTATATGTAAATTCACTAATAACTATGTAATCAGTAAAACTTCTTGAATTCTGGTCGTACCAATCTATGTGAAACTCATCTTTGGAATCTAATACCAGTATGCAGTTGGCTGTACGCAGTTGGCAGTCAGTAAGTGATTGATTTACATGGTTTTAAAATAATTTAATACGCCATTTTAATTTCATTTTAGTATAAGTATAGTTGAAACTTCTTATAATCTCTACTACTAATTTCCTTGAAATCCTTACAACACATTACACTTATACATTTTTTATTTTTAATAAAAAGGAATAAAATATTATTTGTTAAGGTCTCACCGGAAATTGATAAATCAATCATTATTATTTTTTCATATTTAAATTTTTATAAATAATTTTTTTGTAATATTTTGTATAATTTCTCTCGCTTTGAAGTTGAAATACCATTAAGAATTTTTGTTATATTAATACAGATAGAAGAATCTAATTTTGTTGTTTTTGATTCTCTATCTTTAGGAATATTTACGCATTCTTTTGCTGTGGCTTTGAGCAATGTAGATTTCCACTTATTAAAATCTGGGTCTAATTGTCTTGTATTAGATATAAGTCCAATGTTAAAAACGATGTAAGAAAATAATAACATCTTATTCATAATTGAACAAACTGGCATAATTTAATTTTTTAGTTTGAAAGACTTCTTGTTATAAGTCCAATATTGATTGGAACTGCTCTCAGGGTTTACTTTTTTTACCTTAAAAAGGACGCGAGGCAGTGCCTCCGCAGCGTAGCTTCTGCGCTCGCGGACTCAGTACTCGCGCCCGTATAAAATATTGAAAGAATAACCTTGTGATGACGACGCTGTAATGATAGCTAAAAAAGGCGCGGGCTAACACTTCTTAAGCCCACGCCTGAATGGTTTATATACTCCAGAGTATGAACAACCGTTTAATAATGCGGCACAGCCGCTCTAAATGACAGGCTACTGACCAATCGCCGGACGCAGTCCAGCGCAAGCGTACGCGACGTAGACCCGCGCCAGCAGGTTTTTGGGCGGTGCCGGTCATGCTACCGATATCGCCACCGGCAGTGGTATTGGCGAAGAGTTGGTCGTAGCGCAGTTCCATGTAAAAGAGATCATTATCTTCCGGGAATTTTACACGCGCAGGAGAGCCAGGATTTGGTAGCGCAGGGGTACAGCCACTTGGAAAAGCGGAGGCGGTGCCGATGTGGGCATTGGTATTCATTTTAGTCAGCCAGCCGAGATCGTTGTAGGCATAGTCTACACTTTGCAACCAGCCGTAGGTGCCACTGGTGAAGTTAGAGCCGAGGTTGCGCTCGATCATTTCGTCTTTGTAGTTGTACACGTACCTACCGAGGTGGGTGTTGTCCCCGTTGAGGCTGAGGAGGTACTCGATGTTGCGCCCCATGTGGTCGTACCAAAGTTGAGTGTTCAGGGTCTGGGTGCCGGTGGTAGCGCCGGTGCTGGGGTTGTGGGTGCGGTTGTTAGTGAGCATATTATCTGCCCAGTCGTAGGTCATGGTAGCGGATTCGGCAGTATCCGAGGCAGTGTTGAGGTAGTTGTTCCCGGCGGTATTGGTTACTCGTCCGTGCGTGTCGTAGCTGAGGGTAGCATATAGAAAAGTGCTGCTACTGCCTAAGACTTTTGCTTCGCTGCGGCGCACCTTGCCTCGGTACTGCGGGAAGGTGTTGAGGTCAAGCTGACCCGAGCCGTCATACCCATCGTAAAAACTTTTGCTGAGTTGCTCTATATAAGTAAAAGCGGCATTGGGGTCGGTGGGGAAACCAGTGACAAAACCTGTTTCGGTGGGGCGACCGTAGGTATCGTATTTCACCGCCATTGATTTAGTGAGGGCAGCGAGGTTGCCATCTTGGGTAAAGGTGAGTAGGTCGCGGTTGTTGTATTTCAGGTTGACCAGTGCGGCGCCGGGTACTTTTTTCTTGAGCAGGAGGTCATCGCCACTGTATTCGTAGGTGAAGAGGAGTTGCAGGAAGCGCCTCATTAAAAAAGTGTAAAATTCAAATCGGAATTTTACACTTCGGTATTAAAACACGTAAACATTTAAAAATATTATCGCTGTACAATCAATTTTAATGCCTCCCATTTTACACCATTATAAATAAGTACAGAATAGATGCCCGGTTGCAAGTCAGAAATATTTAAGCTGCCTCCACTAAAACCTTGTGCCGTCATCTGGTTTCTCACCGTGTTGCCAGTTCTATCCAAAATTTTAATTTCTCGGATGGATTGAAGTTCGCTTTCTTTATCTGCTTCTACTGTCACGCTTGTGCTGGCAGGATTGGGCGCAAGCCTAAAGGAAGAATTCGATAGGCAAAACGTAATGGTACGCTGTCTCAATCCACAAGCTCCAGTTCCGCTTGCGCTAAATGAATAACAACCGGAGACACTGCTTTGAACGGTAAAAGTTCGCCCATTGTTAGTGGCTTGAAAAAAGCTGGGCGGCGTACCAATCGGTGTCCAAGTTATATTACTTGCTCCCGGAAGGGTAACGGAGACAACGATATTCAAAGCTGGAATAGAATTGTAGGTATTAAGCGGTACGGTTTGAGTACCATTTCTGGTGTATTGAATCGTTCCACTGATGCCTCCACTTTGTATCGTTACATTTTTAGTGAAAGTATTGTTGATGTTTGTACCATTACAGGTCGTTACTGTGCTTAATGTCACGGTGCTGCTATTTGAACCATTTGGTTCTGGTCGTACGGTTAAAGTAGACGTGTTCTGCCCACTGATAATCGTTAGGCTGTTGCCGACCGACCAAGTGTAACTATTCGCATTCGTCATCGGAGCCGTATAAGTAAGCAGGTTTTGGCTACAGTCGGTAGTAGATGGACCATCCAATTCTACCAGCGTATTATTGGTACATATATTAGAGCAATTGAGCGTATTGGTTATATTTTGCATTTCATTAAAAATGAAATTCGAGTTGCGAGCCGTGAAAGTGGTAAGTAATTGAGCAGAATTAAACGACATTTTTATTTTAGAATAATTAATTGATTTTCAATGTTTTGCGAACTGCCAACTGCTTACTGTAAACTGCCTACTTACTTATGTATTCGATTAAATCTTGTACCGGTTTGCCCGTTAAATGGCTCCTGTGTGATAAACTTTTCGGAACGGGTATAACTTCGAGGAGTCACTGCGCCAATGAAAGTTGTATTAAGCGTGGAAGCGTTAAAAGTAACCGCATCCAAAGCACTTGCAGTAGGGACAAAGCACCATTCGTCATGCTGGATTCTACCCCCAAATATAACTCTGGCAATCTCATAGTCAACATATCCTATAAACGGACCTGCTCCATTACCTATACCTACTCGTTCTGAAATGGATTCGGTTCCACCTGCACCGGAGTCATACGGCAAGATACCCGCAGGTGAATTAATGGACTTGGTTACAGAAGGTATGGTAATGCGAATAGTAAATATAGATATCAAATAATTCAATTGGAAATAACAGATTTGTTGGGTGCCAGAAGCTGGCAGGGCTTTGACATTTGCAGTTAAATAATAGCCTGTACTGACTGGTAATGAATAATCAGAGAGCCCCAAGTATACGGATCCAGAGCCACCTACCATTTGTGCACCCGCTGGAAGCGGACCTTGACCGCACTCCGCGCCTTCACTAACTGCGACAAAACGGTAGGCGGGCTGTGGACCATAAGTTGGAAAAGTCACCATCGAACGGTATTCATTGTCTAAAAACGTGTTATAAGCAAGCGTTCCATTTGCATCGAGAGAGCGTACTAAAAGTTGGTTGGCAGATCCAGGTGAATTATTGGCTCTTACGCCGGCGCCTATCTTGTTTACTACCGAACCTAAATTAACCCTAATGGACCCTACCGTAATCGTCACATTATTGATCACATTGACCAAATGCTGCAAACCCAACATCACATTAGCACCGCGGTGCGGACTGTCTTGGGTGAGCAATAACCGAGTACTGGTAGGGACGCCACGCTGGGTCATGCTTGCTAGACAGTAGCGACTCACTAAGCCGCCCATACTGATGCCCATCACTACATTTTCATGGGGACTGGCGTTTGCACGTTTTTCTGTATTGATAAAAAGAATTGCTTCTTCCAGCAGGGCGGCATTGCGCGTGACAGCATCTACACCATCCGTATAATCTAAATATATCAGGTCGTACCCAGCAATATCGTCCAATTGTTCGTTAAAATCGTAGTCTTCAATTTCGTTAATGTTCCTTAAAAAAGTTTCATAATCCGTGTTAGGTTTTAGCTTAGAAGAAACGGAATTAAGGTCTAAACCTTCTACTACAATAAAAGGTCTGAACAATCTGGTCTGTCCGCCGACTAGGTTAAGGGAGCTATAGGATATTTGTAACCTACCACCGCTGTGCACCCCGGAACGAGGTGCTATCGTGACCGTACGGATAGGGAGCGGTGCGTAGCGAGCGGAAATATTAGCAGGTCGTAGTACCTTTATCTTGCTAAAGCACTGCCAGCTTGTACCATTATTGAGGGTGACGCGGATGGTAAGGGTACGCTCTCCCGCGCTTAGATAACTAGCACCAAGCGGTGTACCCAAAGTAGCGGTACGAAAACCACCGCCGTCGCCCATATCCACCTGTATTTGCTGCACGGTGTTGGTGGTATTGGTGTAAAAATGACTCGACAGAAAAATAATAGAAAACGTGCCATCTTCTGAAACGTCGCGCAAGGGTGCTGCGGCAAAGACGTTGCGGGTCAGATAAGGATTTTGGGTACGTCCTGCCACATCGTATAGCGCGTTGTTTTGCACCCGTAGCAGATTAGCGCTTACTGCGTCGGTACGGATGGAGGCGTACTGCCCATATAGTACGGGGACTACAACGGCACTATTGCTGCGCTGCGCCGTCTCGGTATTGATGTTGACTTGGTCAATGCCGGGTAAGGACTGGGTGCCGCTAATACGCGCCGAGTGAAAAGCGTGGTAAATCAAGCTCCAAGCAGTTTCATCAACAATATTGGTAGCAGTAGTAGAGCCGTCAAATTGTTCCAAATTCGCGAACGCCTGCCCGTACTCTCGAAGCACCCCTGTAGGAATGGCGCTGCGATTGAGGTTGGCAAATACGCGATTCAACTCGGTACGCACCGGGTCAGTCGTTTGCGCAATAGACACCTGGGAAAGGGCAAGCCACATCCAGGCTAACAAACATACATTTGTTAACAGTTTCATAAATAAAATATTATGTATTAAAAAATAGTTATGCTAAAATTGATAAGAAAAGCGTCCCTGAGTAATCTTCAAAGTTTCGCACCCCGGCTTTGATAGGGTCACTTCAAATTCTCCTTGAAACTTACCTTTATCTAAGTCATAGGTTATTACTTTTAAATAGCCATCGATTTGACAGGTACTATCTTTAAGGGTGTATTCACATTTTGAATCCCTGTCCCAAAATCTACAAGTTTGTCTTTCTCCTCTCCCAATGGGGTATAAGCCTGCTGATTTTAAGCTGCCCCCTATTCTAAAGTCTTGATAACCGTCTTTTGAACCATCGTCCTTAGGATATCGATATACTAGTATATCTAATATCCCATCTGAAAAAGTAGGATCTACATCTACTTGATATTTGGGACTTCCATCGTATCCTTTGGGTAACCACACCTTGCCATTGAGTAGAAAGCCGAAGACTTTGCTGTTTTCTGAATTGATGTTGGGTAGCTTTTCTTTTTTTTCAAAGATTTCCTTCAAGGAGCAGGCTGCCGTGCCGAGTAGGGCTACCAGCGTACATAGCGCGAGGATTGTTTTTTTCATCGTTCAAGTATTTTGTGTTTAGAAATAGGATGCTATATTGATAGGCGAACTGCCATTCATTATATTCAATGTTATCTTAATAAAATTGCCAGGCAAATCTCCCTTTCGTAATATTCAAAGTTTCGCAACCCAGCTTTGATACTTTTAATTCAAACTCTCCTTGAAACTTTCCTTTATCCAAGTCGTATAGGGTTACTTTTAAATAACCATTATATTCACATAGACTATCTCGACTTGAATATTCACAGTTTGAATCTTCATCCCAAAACCTAAAATTTTGCTTACTTCCTCTCTGAATTAAATAAAATCCTATTGAATTCAAACTGTCAGCGCCAAGTGCAAAGCTTTGATAACCATCCCATTTGCCATTTCCAGCATTAGGGTAACGATACGCATTGACATTTAAGATTCCATCCGAAAAACCAGGGTCCACATCAAAATTGTAGCGAGGATAAGAATTGCTACCTTTAGGCACCCATACCTTACCATTAAGTAGGAAGCCGAAGGCTTTACTGGTTTCTGGAGTGACACGAGGCAGTACTTCTTTCTTTTCAAAGATTTCTTTTAAGGAGCAGGCAGCCGTGCCGAGTAGGGCAGCGAGCGTACATAGTGCGAGGATTGTTTTTTTCATCGTTCAAGTATTTTGTATTTAGAAATAGGATGCTATATTGATAGGCGAACTGCCATTTATTATATTCAATGCTATCTTAATAAAATTGCCAGGCAAATCGCCCTTTCGTAATATTCAAAGTTTCACACCCTGGCTTCGATACTTTTAATTCAAACTCTCCTTGAAATTTTCCCTTGTCTAAATCGTACATGGTCACTTTTAAATAGCCGTCATATTGGCAAGTACTATCTCTGCTGGAATATTCGCAATTTGAATCGCGGTCCCAAAAATAAAAAATTTGCCTGCTCCCTTTTTTGATTGGATACAATCCTACGGATTTTAGACTGTCTGAACTAATTCCAAAACTCTGATGACCATCCTTTGTACCATCATTTTTGGGATAGCGATAGGCAGATGCACCCAGTACTCCATCCGAAAACCCAGGGTCTACATCAAAATTGTAGCGAGGATAGGAGTCACTACCTTTGGGCACCCATACTTTTCCATTAAGCAGAAAGCCAAATGCTTTATTAGTCTCGGAGGTGACACGGGGGAGTACTTCTTCTTGCTCAAATAGGTTGTCTAAAGAGCAAGCCGCTACGCCGAGTAGGGCAGCGAGCGTGAGTATGGAAATAATTGTTTTTTTCATAGATTAGAATATTATGTATTAAGAATAAATCACACTAATACTGCCAAGCAAAGCGACCTTTTGAGATTTATAACGTCGCCTATCCAAGTTTTTATAAGTGTAGACAAATTATTACCTGCTGCTCCATGCTGTTGAGGC
>Ga0163147_10003587_pt1 | contig 20550 bp, 21 predicted proteins | sample OliLakLV19MP6G1_FD_148597 | JGI IMG/M metagenome (GOLD analysis project Ga0163147, IMG submission 148597) | Freshwater microbial mat bacterial communities from Lake Vanda, McMurdo Dry Valleys, Antarctica- Oligotrophic Lake LV.19.MP6.G1 | ecosystem: Environmental > Aquatic > Freshwater > Lake >...
GGCGACCCCGCCCGGGTTAAGGCGCTCGAACCTCTGGTCGGCAAAGCGCCACCTGCGATCGAGAGCCCCGAGTGGGCAAACACAATGGCCCTCAAGCTCGACGAACTCAAGGGCAAGGTCGTACTCCTCGACTTCTGGGCCACGTGGTGCGGCCCATGTATTCAGAGCATCCCGCACAACAACGAACTCTTCGAAAAGTACAAGGACAAAGTCGTCGTCATCGGCGTCTGCCATCCGCGCGGCGGCGATCAGATGTCGAAGGTCGTGACCGACAAAGGGATCAAGTATCCCGTGTGCCGCCTGACCGACGACTCGGTCCTAAAGGCGTACATGGTTGATAGTTTTCCCGACTACTACCTCATCGATAAAAAGGGAGACCTGCGCATCGTTGACTGCGCCAACGGGCGCGTTGATGAGGCGATTGAGATGCTGGTGAAGGAGTAGGAGTGCTGCCCCGCTCAAGTGGCCGTCGAACAACAAACTAGTCAAGTGGAGTCGCAGACTCCAGCAGCCTACCCAATTGAACTAGCGGGACGTCGGCCAGCCGCTGCGAAACTCGAAAACGCTTGCCTTTCAATTGAAGCGCAGTCGAGCCTACAACATACCGAAGGCCCACCGTTTCGTCGAAGATAGTCCAACCGTCGCCGAACGTCACTGGCGCGACGTCTGCCAGCGCAATTTCTTCGAAGGCCAATCGCTCGAAGAGCCCGACCGTTGTTCGCGCCGCGTTAGTCACTTGGCGAACGACGCGCTGCGGTCGGGATCTTCCAGCGAAATCTCCCCAGCTCTCGACCCGGAATCGCAATGTGTGGGATGGCTGTCCCTCCGCACTTCTCGCGAGCACCGTCGTTTATTCAATCAACCTTGGCGTAGTCGGCGCGATGTCGAGTGTCATACTCCGAACAACTTCACCCTCTTTGCGCTCCCAACCTCGAACTCGCGCCTGCTCGGCCGCAGCGGCATCCTCCGTCGGGAGGACGAAGGAATACGTCACCTCGGTCCCATTCTGGTCCTTACGGAGTAGCTGACACGACTCGATCGCTGCGGGCCAATTGTCTGCTGTAGCGTTGTCCGGAATCATCTCCTGCTGCGCAAGCAGGAGCAACGCTCCGTCAAATGGGTCGGATGCGACACGGTCAAAGTATGCGGTACGAACTCGCGAGTTCGCGCGAAAGAACCCCTTCGGTGTGGCGACGGTGGAGACCTCGCTTCCCACTGCGGTCATTGCCCATGACGGGCTCACACTGTTGAGTAATAAGTAGGTTCCAAGATCTTGCGCTGGTGACCGCCTATCGACTTTTTCAGGTGCTTTTGCAATCCACGCAGTCCACCGAATCTCCGACCGATATGGCTGCGACGGTCCAAGGGCGCGGCGAAGCCGCTCCGCGAACTCACTTCGATCCAAGTCGCGCTGAAGGTCGAGACTTGGAGGAGCCTTGATCTCCGGTCTTGGTACCTCGATAGAAGTGCCTCGGTGCTCTAAACACAGCAGGGCAGAAACGAGAAGAAATTCCCGTAGCATAGGAGACCCTCGGCGACAGCTCGCTCCAATTAGCCCGGGCCTAATAGGCAGGTCAGACGGTGACAGCTCGCCCCATTCAGCGACGCACCGCTGCATCGCCCCAGCGCATCCACGGTGCCACATGACTTCTCCGCGCCGCAAGTCGACGCACCCTCGGTATAGGTCGTCCGAAAACAAACCTCGTTGAACTTGTGGTTGCAATCCTGCTGGCTCTGCGGCTGCGTGCAGTAGCCACAGGACTCAGAGCTGCCCGGACAGACGTCATTGTTGAGCAGATAATGGCTAAGGTCCGGACATGGGCTAATCGGAAGACACTCAGAGTCGTCAAACAATTCTTCAATCTGTGTAGCAATTGCTGATGCAGCCACGAACGAGGCTGCCGCCACGCCGAGTAACGCTCCTAACCTACCTAACCAGACGTTATTGAGTCGCATAGATCCTCCTTCAAAACAATGATTCCTAGGAAGTCGCCTACCAAGCAACTTCCTTCATTCCGAAATGTCCAGATTTCGTTGAGGTGCCGAAGCCGCCCGCAGCACAGCTGCACGTTGCATGAACGCGATTGCGCTGGTCGGCTTAGTCTTGGCTATCTCAGCTAGTTGATCTCGAAGTATCTTCGATGAAACGCCGCGCGCCCTTGCCTCGACCCAGCTTGTTTCTAGCGCGAAGGCAGCAGTTTCGAGTTCCACCAGCGCCTGCGGCGGCGCGGCGTCCCCAGCATGCACGATTTGGGATTGCGCCCACCAATGGGCGTAGTCCTCTACCAGATCCTTCCACATGAGGGTGCGTTTCGCTTGAAGTTCACTCCATGCAATCGGCAGGGATTCGCGATCCGACTTCGACCCATAAATCTCTAGGAGGGAGCGGGCTGATTCGGACGGAAGTGTAGAGGGCACGACCGAGGGGTACGCCTCGCGCAGATACTGCATTTCCCAAGCACGCACCGCAGACTGGTCAGCACCCGCGCTCACTGCAAGCCTCGAGATGTCGCGCGAATACGAATCGTTCTCGCGTGCGAGTAGACGGCGGTGCGTGGATGCTCGAAGCTTCGCCGCGCGAACATCACGGACCAGCGCCGAAGTGGGTTCGGCGGCGAGCAAGATCGAATCGCAGAAGTCTTGACGCCAGCACTGCTCCGAAACAGATCCAGCAGCTCGAAGGTATTGCGACTTACGATCCAGCCACAGGTTTGCCGTTCCCGGGTCTGAGCGAACCTGCTCACCGAGAACGCGAAGTAGGCCTCCTTCCGACATCGCGCCGTCGACGATCGCCTCCACGTCCGTTCCAGAACCGTCGGGTTCTGGCCGACGCGACGCGCCAACCCTCGCCCAATTGGCGACCAAGACGAGGAAGAGCCTACTTCGGGTGAGGGCCGGATCGATACGCTCGCCTCCGGCCTGCGCGACAAACTCCCCCGTAGCACCGATCGCGCTGCTCCCGGCGTCTCGATATGCGAGTACCGCTTCGCGAACTTCTGCGGGGGTCACTTTCGCCTGACCGAGTCCCGCCAGAGACTTCTCGGCTTGGAGCAGAGCTGGGCCTACCGCTTCAGCGTAATCTCGGAAGATCCCATCCGCTAACTCGCTATTTCTGCCAGCTAACAATCGATCGATGGAACCGCGGTCAAGCAGCGTGCGCTTCAGATCGCGAAGCGCCGCAGCGCACTGAATTTCGATCGCATTTCTATCTTCGATTGGCGGAGCAAAAGAGAGCGCCCATGGCGAAGTCACGCCAATCGCGGCCGCTGCCACCATATTTTTGAAGCCATCAGGAACCATTGGCTTTCTCCTCGCGAGGTCGCAGAATCACCACAATCTCGCCGATATCTTTGAGCGCAACCGCAAGGAGTTCGCTCGATGCGGAATCTATAGGAATCGCCAGTTCGCCTATCCACATTTTAAACGTTCCATCCAGTGTCGAATTCGGACCGCCTAGCTGGCTCCACCCGCTGAATGTCTGTTCGGCAACATTTGGGGAACACGTGATCTGGGCGGACAGTGTTTCCTCGCGATCGGTCACCGCCAAGAGCTCTCATCGCCGATGACGATCTTCGAGGCGGGGAGGGCTGAGCAGCGCGAGCGAGCACCCCGCTGTTATCTGTGCCAGAAGCCCTACTTCCAGCAACCGACCGTCCGTGAGCGAGATCCAAGCCCGTTCATACTTCGCTCCGAGTTTCTTCGGTCGAAGCGATAGCTTGACGAGCGTGGACTGCCCCGGCCGGACCTCGCGTTCGATTGGAGAGATCCCGACACACCCACAGGAGCGCCCGACATCTTCAATAAGCAGCGGGACACCCGACCGATTCTCAATCTCAACTGTAGCGTCGAGCGCTTGGTTCGGAGCATTCAGGCGATGCTCGCCAAATGCAATGGTTGCGGCGAATGCGGCGCCGGAATCAGCTTGGGGGGGGGAGGGAGAGGGCCAACGATGAACTTGACGTCCCGAGCCCCAACGGTGACCTCAACGGATGTTGTGCGCGCATCGCGCCGGTCGCCTTGCGCCCTGTGCGCTGCCCTGAAAACGATCGCTGAAGACGCATATACCAGTGAGCAGACGGCCAGCGAGACGAGAAACAACGGTTGGCGGCGAACCCACATCGAAGTCACTGTCGCCGGCGGCGACGGTGGTGTCAATTGGATTATTGGGGATTCTAAAGTTTTGGGTCTTCATCCTTTTGTGTGGTTGCGAGGATAAGGAAGACTAGTTTTCGGGCGGCTCCGCTCGGGGTCTGGCGCGCTCGTTGCGTCTGTTGGGTGTTCCACCGCCCGCGGTCGCCTTCACATCGCCGTACATCCTTCCGGCGGCGATGTGAAGGCGGCGGCAGGCTTGGTTTCACTCCAGAGCGGGTTATTCCCGCTACGCGGGATTCATCTCGACTTCGCCCGGGGACGCGGCTGTGCGCGCGATCGGAGCGGACACCGACGTCAAGCCGCCCCGAGCGGAGCAAGCCGGTCTCTGGTCCTCGCCGCGCGCGACCGAAGATCCCTGCGTCGCTACCCACACGAACGCCCGAAGCGCCAAAGTTTTCGGGCTTGATTTACTCGCCCGAGCAAGCAGGATTCTATCTCGCCTCTAGAAGTCGCAAGCAAAGCTGGAGAGCAACGTCTTGAACGCGCGTTCTTCTCGCTCATTTCACGCTGGCGTGAACGTCATCCCGCTCTCGACATACATATTCACCGTCTGACCGACCACGAAGTCGCTCGCCAACTGTCCTTCCGCGACCACGATCCACGCGGGCACTGCCATATCAATGAGCAGTCGGTTCGCCGCCGCGTCGACCGTGACGACGACGCCTTGCACGATGCGCGGGTGGCCGTCGACTGGTTCGATGAATTGGCCGCCTGCGCTCGCAGGGTGAATGCGCATCGCCTTACCGCGAATCGTGCCAGTGATGCGTTTGCCGACGACCGTCGTCACGCGGCCAGCGAGCTTGAAGTGCAGGCGGTACGCCGTGCTCGGAATTGAGAGAACGATGAGTTCGTCGGTGCCAGATGGCGTGACGGATTCCAAGACCGCGCGGCAGATGTCGGGGGCGGAGGCGACGTTCATGGGCGGGATGATACGGACTCGCGAGCCGGCGACAGATACGCCAAGAAGTTCGCCAACAGCTTCGGGCCGTCGATCGTCAGGAAGCTTTCGGGATGGAACTGCACACCTTCGAGCGGCGCTCGCTCATTGCCAGCGGCGTTCCAGCGCAATCCCATGATCTCGCCGCGCTCGGTCCACGCGCTGACCGTGAAATCCTTCGACACCGTCGAAGGTTCGACGACGAGCGAGTGGTACCGCGTCGCAACAAACGGATTCGGTAACCCGGAGAAGACGCCTATGCCGTCGTGCAGAATCGGTGAGGTTTTTCCGTGCACCGGCCTGTCGTTCCGTCGCACAGTCATTCCGTGCATGTCGCCGATGGTCTGATGACCAAGACACACACCGAGAATGGGAATCTTGCCCTTGAAGTGCGCGATGAGCGGCGCGCAGATGCCCGACTCTTTCGGGGTACATGGACCCGGCGAAATCACGAGTGCCTGCGGCGCGAGTTTCTCCGCTTGGGCGACATCGATCTCGTCGTTGCGAACGACCTTCACGTCGAGCGCGCGATCGATCTCGCCAAAGCGCTGCACAAGGTTGAACGTGAACGAGTCGTAGTTATCGATGAGAAGGAGCACAGGACGAGGAGCGTAGCAGCGTCACGCCGCCGTCCCCGCCACTCCGTCGCGCGTCACGACAAACAGATTGTTCGTGATCGGATACGGCAAACGGCGGTAGTCAGCGTCAATTCTCGATCTGAGGCGATCGACAAAATCGCCGGGGTCGCACGTCATCGCGAGGAACGTGTCGCGCGCTGGCGTGGCGACGTAGAAGTCACCCTTGAGTTCCGGCGCGAGCTTTTCGTAGAGACGGTTCAACAGCAGTCGCGCTGCGTCGTAACCGTCTTGGCGCGACACGATCGCTGCGCGACCGCCGTCCTTCGAATCAATGATCTGAATCGAAAGATCTGGCGCATAGCGACCGAGATTCTCCCGCGCGATAGATTCTAAATCCTCTGATTGAACCCCCCACCGGATCATCTGCTCCGTCGTGATAGACACCGTCATCTGTGGAAGATCGATCACAAACACGACAACGGTGTCGTTGACAAACGGCACATGCGCTACTTGCTCGCGCTCGAGATGTTTGAAGATCGACTCCGGCTGAATGCGCGGCATGATGCGCGGTCGCGCGATCGCGAACGGCAGCGGCGAGCCTGAGACCGTGTCCCCTTCGATCAGCTTTTCCAGATAGGTCTCGACGATTTGCACGCCGTTGTCTGGATCACGCAAGACCATGCGATACAAGTTGTCGAGTCCGAGGTGGCGCCCATCGATGACGATGTCCATGGGTCCAGCGAGCTGCACCGCTCGCTCGGGGAAATGCCGCTTCAGAATCGTGACGACCTGTTCACCGAACGCTTCCGGTTCGTGCGGCATCGCTGACATGGTCTCGCCTCCTCCGTGCTGCTCGCGGCCGTAGCCTTGGCCGAGAGAAGATCCGCACGTTTCGGCGCGCGGATCCGCAGCAGGCTTGCAAATGAGAGATCGCCCCGCAACGATCGTCGCCATCCGTGACGACAGTCGTGGTCTGTTTCGGCTCGTCTCGCCCCGGCCTTTGAGACAAGCCCGCATCTCTTGCCTGTTAGACTCCGTTTGCAACGATGACGATCACTCTGCGACCGCACCGTTCCCCTGATCCGCGCGACGCGATCGCGCAGCGCCTCGACGCGTGGTTCTCGGCCCCTGCCGACCAACTCCTCGTCATCGCCGGGCCGTGCGCTCTGGAATCGGATGCGATCAACCGTCAAATCGGCGAAACCGTCCGCGACGCGTGCGTCGACCTCGGTATCCCCTACGTCTTCAAGGCGAGCTTCGACAAGGCGAATCGCTCCAGCATTCGTTCGGCGCGCGGACCCGGTGCCGATGCGGGACTAGACCGGCTGCGCCGACTGCGCGAGACCCTGGGCGTGCCGGTGACTACTGATATCCACGCCCCCGAGCAGGCCGCGCCGGCCGCTGCGGCGGTCGACATCCTTCAGATTCCGGCGTTCCTCTGCCGCCAGACAGATCTCCTCGTCGCCGCTGCCACCACCGGGGTCGCGGTCAACGTCAAGAAGGGGCAATTCATGGCCCCGGATGAGATGAGGAACGTCGTGACGAAGCTCACGGACGCGGCCCCCGCCGGTGATGCGGCCCGCATCATGCTCACCGAGCGCGGCACCTTCTTCGGCTACCACCGCCTCGTCAACGATTTCATCGGAATTGCTGACCTTTTGGCTCTCGGGCGGCCAGTCTGCTTCGATGCAACTCATTCGACGCAGCTCCCGGGCGGGGACAAGACCTCAACGGGCGGGAGACCCGAGCGTGCCCCATCGCTTGCCCGCGCCGCGATCGCCACCGGCGTTCACGCACTCTTCTTGGAATGCCACCCCGAGCCCGCTCGCGCGACCTCGGACGCAAGCACCATGCAGCCACTCGAAACGGTCCCGGCACTCCTGCGTTGTCTCGTGGCGATGCGTCGGACGCTCGCAGAGCACGGGGTCACCGCCGGTCGCTAGCGGCAAAACTACTCGACCGAAACTGGAGACTTTCTAGGACGATTCCCGATCGTCACCGCTACGCTGCCCGTGGCAACTGCGGTCCTGTGTGCGTCAGTCCGTCTGCCCTCTCGATTTCCTTTTTCTTGGGGATCCTCTGTGCCGAGCGACCGCTGCGATCACTGCGACAAGCCTGCCGTCGTGCATGAGCTCGTCATCAAGAACGGCACCACGCTTGAGGTCCACCTCTGCGAGGAGCACGCTTCGGCGCAGGGGTACGTACTCCCGTCCCATCAACCAGTGCACCAGTTGCTCACGCAGTTCGCCGTCGGCGCGCCAGCCAAGTCAGCGGCGGCCAAGCAGAAAGTGGTCAAGGCTTGCACGACGTGCGGACGCACGCTGGCTCAGATCCGAGAGACTGGGCTCCTCGGTTGCGCTGACTGCTATCGAACCTTTGAAGACGGTCTTCAGTCTCTCATAGAGCGGGCGCAGGCCGGGGCGAATTTCCACATTGGCCGTACCCCCCGCGGTGAGCGCGACGCAGCAGCGCGACACGAGTTGCGTACCCGCCTCGTTCGCGAGCTCGATGAAGCAGTGTCAGCTGAACAGTACGAACGAGCGGCAAAGCTACGCGATCGCATTCATCAGATGAAGGACGCTGGCGACTGCGAAGTGTGAAGTCTGAACTGTGAAGGCTTGAGCCGGGCCTACGTGAGCCGGGCCTAGCCGATCGGGTGAGCAACGTTCCCTTCAATACTCGCGATGCGGATTAACGAAACGAGCGTGTGGCAGAATGGGACCGGTCCCGACGGCGACGTTGTCGTTTCAAGTCGAGTGCGCCTCGCTCGCAATCTTGCCGGATTCCCCTTCGTCAATCGGGCGAGCGCTCCGCAGCGTCACGAAGTCGTCCGCATGGTGCAGGGCGCGCGGTGGCCCGATGACTTGGCTCAATCACTCGTCTGGGTGAATGTGCAGCAAGCGACAGCGATCGACCGGAACATCTTGGTCGAGCGCCACCTCATCTCGAAGCAATTTGCCGATGGCGATCTACCGAGGGCGGTCGCGATCTCGCCCGACGAGACACTCTCGGTGATGGTCAACGAGGAAGACCACCTTCGGATTCAGGTGCTTCGCGCTGGCGCCCGCCTCGGCGACTGCTTCGACGCCATCGAGGTACTCGACCGCTCGCTTGAGCAATCGCTCGACTTCGCTTTCACCTCGCGATGGGGATTCCTTACCGCGTGTCCGACCAACGTGGGCTGCGGCATTCGGCTCTCGGTGATGCTGCACTTGCCTGGGCTCAAGCTCACGAATGAGATCGAGAAGGTGCGCCGGGCTGCGAAGGACATGCACTTGGCAGTGCGTGGGTTCTACGGCGAGGGATCGGAAGTCATCGGTGACTTCTATCAAGTGTCGAACCAAATCACCTTGGGGCGGAGCGAACAAGATCTCTTTGACCACTTCGCTCAGTTCGTCGTGACCAGCCTTGTCGATTACGAACGCACAGCCCGAGGCGTCTTGGTACGTCAGAGTGGAACCCTTGTCGACGACCGCGTCCACCGGGCGCTCGGCATTCTTCGCTCCGCGCGGCTTCTCACAGCGGACGAGGCGATGAAGCTCTTGAGCCGCGTGCGACTGGGTGTCTGCCTCGGGCGCGTCAACGACGTAGACCTCGCGACAGTGCACCGCCTGTTTCTCCAGGTCCAGCCAGCCCACTTAAAGGTGCTGACGCAGACCGAAGAACAAGACGCAGAACTTCGCGAAACGCGAGCAACGCTCGTGCGCCGAGCGCTGGGCGGACGCTAACTCTTCCATACCGCGCCACTGAACCCTAGGCTCCGCCGTAGCCAGCGTCGGCGAACGCTGCGGCATCGAAGTCTTTCGCGGTGATCCCCTTCGCGTCGTGCGTCGACAGCGTCAGCGTCACCTTGTTGTAGCGAATCAAGATGTCGGGATGGTGCTGCGTGCGCTCGGCTTCCGCAGCGATCTTCTCGACGAACGCAATCGAGTGGAGGAAGTCAGCGAACGCAAAGGTCCGCTGGATGGCGTCACCGGTCTGCGACCATTCGGAGCGCGATGCGAGGCGAACATCGACCTGATCCTGCGTGAGAGCTCGAGGAGTCTTGGACATAGGCAATCACCGGTGTTTCTGCACGCCCACGGGGACGACACGCCCGTGGGGCACCCGAACCGTGTGCACTATACCGTTTGCTTCGCGATGAACATCCGCCGCACGCGACTCGCGCCCTCACCGACCGGCGCGCTGCACCTCGGTAACGCTCGCACATTCGCGTTGACCTGGGCACTCGCCCGTAACGAGGGCTGGGAAGTGCTCCTGCGCATTGAGGACCTCGACTTTGAACGCGTCAAGCCCGGCGCGATGGAAGAGACGCTGGAAATCCTCGCGTGGCTCGGCCTCGATCACGACGGCGAACTCGCCGTGCAGCGCGACGATCTTGAACCCTTTCACGTCGCCATGCAGCAACTCGCAGTTGCCGGTCACATCTTCCGCTGCGAACGGTCGCGGAAAGACGTGCGGCTTGCCACGAGTGCCCCTCACGCGGAAGACGGCGAAATCCGCTTCGAGCCATCGCTGCGGCCCAACCCTAGTTCACGAACGGCTTCCTTCACCGACGATCACGCAAACCATCGGCTGATCGTGGATCCCGGTAGCGAAGTCATCGTCGACGAACTCTCGGGCAAACACGCATTCGATCCCGGTCGCGAAGTCGGGGACTTTCTCGTGTGGATGAAGCTCGGCGTACCGAGCTATCAACTCGCTGTCGTCGTCGACGACGCACGGTACGGAATCAGCGACGTCGTGCGCGGCGATGATCTCCTTCCGAGCGCCGCGCGACAACAGATCCTTTATCGACTGCTCGGCGCCTCCGCACCGCGCTGGTGGCATCTGCCGCTCGTCTACGGCGACGACGGAGAGCGCCTCGCGAAGCGACACGACCACACGAGCCTCGCCCAGTTGCGTGCCGCTGGCGTGCGTCGCGAGCGGGTGCTCGGCCTCTTGGCTGAACGAAGTGGGCTTCTAGCCGTTCCAACAGAACTCTCGCTCGAAGACTTCCGCACGCTCGTCACCGTCGATACGCTGCGGGCAATGACCACGCGTGAACTGGCTTCCGTCGAAGCCCAGTCGCGCATTCGGAAGGACGATTTGCAATGGCTTTACGACCGCTCGGACTAACTGCGCTCGCATGCGCGATCTCGGCGACGGCTCTTGTCGCGACTGCCTGCGATCCAAGCCAAGTGGGTGCGGTCGAGAAGGTCACCATCGGTGGTACCGAGTTCACCTTGAAGACCGCCCTCGACGACGCTTCGCGCGCGAAAGGCCTCGGTAGCGTGAGCGAACTACCTGAGAACGGCGGCATGATCTTCGTGTTTCCGGACTCCGAGCCGCGTGGCTTCTGGATGAAGGACTGCCTGATGGACATTGACATCGCCTACATCAGCCCGCTCGGGATCGTGACGGCGGTTCACACAATGGCAAAGCAGCCACTGAAAGGCGAGAACGAGTCGCTCTCGGCGTACCACCAGCGGCTGAAGACATATCCGAGCGGTTCTCCGGCGCAGATCGCGATTGAGCTTCGCCCCGGCACATTCGACAAACTCGGCATCAAGCGCGGATCAAAGATCACGCTCGACTTACCGCGGTTGAAGGCCGCCGCGAAGTAAGACCTCGTACTGAATGCCGTCCTGCACTGAGCCGATGAGTCGCGGTGTCCGCGCTCAAAACGGTCATGATCGTCGGGAGGAACGGCGCGGCGGTGGCCGACGCGCTCGCGAGCGCTCGTTGGCCTGACGGCGGTCCCGCCACGACGCTCGTCGTTCACGAACGACCTAGTTCCGTGTTCGCTTCAGCGCTTGCGAATCCGTCGCTCTTCCTCATCATTGACGACGATCAGTGTGACACCGACGCGCTTCGCGCGCTTCTCGAGTACGCGAAGGTAGAAGGTGTTCCGGTGCTGCTCCTCGCGCCCGACGAGCGTTCCGCGCCAAGCGCTCGCAGTGTGTCGGACGCCCCTACCGCGCTGCGCTTCTCGTGCGACACCACACCAGGAGCGCTCGCTGCTGCAATCGCTGGCCTCCTCGTCCGGAACGATGAACTCGATCAACTGAGTGCGGAACTCGCACTCAGCGCCCGCGTCGCCGATGGCGTGCGCAGCGAGATCACCCGAATCGACGAAGAACTCCAGATGGCGGCAGTGCTGCAGCAGGAGTTCTTGCCGCGGCTTCCACCGCCCATTGAAGGCGTCGAGTTCGCAGCCCTGTGGCGTCCTGCGGGCAGTGTGTCTGGCGACGTTTACGACATCATTCGCCTTGACGAGCGCCACATTGGCGTGTTTCTGGCCGACGCAGTTGGTCACGGCGTTGCAGCGGCGCTGATGGCGATGCAGCTCTGCCGCGCGCTCGAGACCTGCGACAACCACGACCGATTTCGTCGCATCGTTCCCCCTGCGGAAGCGCTCAGCAGGCTGAACGCGCTGATGGCCGACCGACAGGGTCGCGTCGGCCGTTACGCAAGCGCGACCTACGCGGTTATCGACTGCCGGGACCGCATCGCGCGATTGGCGACTGCTGGCGGTCCAGCCCCGATCGTTGTGTCGCATTCGTCGGGTCTGCGCGCCCTTTCCGCGAGCGGCCCGCTTCTAGGCATGACGCCCGATCAAGAGTTCGAGGAGTTAGTCATCGAACTCGCCGACGAAGATCAACTCCTCATATACTCCGACGGCTTCGAGCAGGCGTTCCGCGACGACGATGGCGTGCTCCTGTTTCCCGAGATGTTGCCCCGGTATCTGAGCGAGATCGCGCGGATCTGCGAGTCGAGCGACTGCGCCGCTGCGCTCGCAGCGCTCGCGAATAAGCTCGACATCGAGCAAGGGTCGTTGCACCCCGCCGACGATTGCACGCTGCTTCTTATGCGCGCGCGAGCGAAGGCCTGCGCGCGGGCGGCGTAGGGGCGGGCGTAATGTCGTTCACTCTCTCTACGAGCGTTTCGCAGGGCGAGCCTGAATTTGCCGAAGTTTTTGAATTGCAAGATTCAAGATCGCTATCGAGGGGCACGCTCGGTGTCGGGTTTAGTTTGAAGAAGCTGAAGTCGCCAGGGAGGGTCGCATGATTCAAACTACTCGGCAGAAGACGCTGCGCCGCAGCCGAGCGACGTCGCTTGGTTGTTTGGATTCGCGTCGCTCGATGAATTCGCGCTCTGACTGGGCGATGCGCCAGCGACAACTCAGCAAGCGGTCATCACGCTTCTAGGGGGTGCGTCGTGAACGTAACAAGCACTGTGACGGTATTGCAAATCTCTCGCTTGCGAGCCCATTGGCGCGCGGCTGGAGTGAGTGCAGTCTTGGCGCTCTTTCTCGTACCCGCTTCTGTGCAAGTTCAGTGCGCCTATTCAGTTGTCGAAATCGCACCACCCTCGTGCCCATTCAGCCAAGAAAGCATCACACCGACTTCCATGCACGATGATGGCACCATCGTCGGCTACTACACGCTCTGCGGGGGTGTGTACCGTGGATTCCGCCGTCATCCAGACGGAACGTTCGAGACGCTTCCAGTTCCAGCAGGCGCATTCGGTGCGGTGGCCGACAAGATCGCGCCCGACGGAACCATCGTAGGTACGGCCGATGTTGCGGTGCCTGGTGAGGTTGTCGGTCGCCTAACAGTGTGGGCCGGCAGTGGCGTTGTCATGGCGGACGCGCCATCGAGCCTTGTGTGGATGTCCGGCGGCGCGGCAGGCAACCTCGGCCTTGCCGGAGGCATGCTGAACACAGGATTCGTTGGTGATGTGCCGGCGCTCTGGCAGAACGGGCGCTACTTGCCGCTGCCGCCCCTTATTGCTTCAGCGGAGGGTCGATTTAATCGAATCAACCGTTTTGGCGCTCGATTGGCCGACATCTCACAGGGCATTGGCTTCAACGGCGTACTGGCAATCTGGTTCACCGACGACAGTATCGAAGTGCTTTCGCCACCAAGAGGCTATTCAGGATGCGTTGCTCGAAGCCTCAATGCCGCAGGTCACGTCGCAGGGCGCGCGTTTCCGGCCGACTACCCGGCGTCGCTCCCGCGAGCCCACCTCTGGCGTTCGATGGAGATCATTGATCTGGGCGTGCTGCTTGGAATGCAGTTCTCACTCTCCGATGACATCAACGACGTCGACCAAGTAGTGGGGGGATCGGGCAGTACCTCAGGGGGTGGGATCTCCGTGTTTTTCTGGGCGGATGGTCACCTTTACGACCTCATGCTGCTCGCGCCGCCGCTGCCGGGTGGATATTACTTGGAGGCGGGAGCGATCAACAATCGCGGGCAGATCGCGGTTGTTGGCTACCGAATACCGAATAAGTCGCGCATCTTCCTGCTGACGCCGCTCTCCCTTGCAGACGCCGACGTCACAATCGATTGCAAGGTCGATACCAAGGATCTTCTTGCCGTTCTTGAATGTTGGGGTCCGCGCGAAACATCGGTGATCGAGCGCGCCGACATTGACGGCGACGGCGTCATCGGTCCGCGCGATCTCGCCGAGGTGCTGGGCAATTGGACACCGTAGTTTTTCTCCGATCATCATCGATTGAACGGATACTCGTTCACCCAATGAAATCCGCGGTTCAAGAGCAGCATCGACGACTCGTCGACGCGCTTGAGTTTCACGTCGAGTTTCACGCCGTTCAGCGTTCCCTCGATGATGAGTCGATCGGGTTCTGGACGCCCGAACGCGAATGTCGCGAGCGGTGTTGGCGCTGGCTCGGTGCTCGAAGCTGCGGCTAATCGTTGCCGCGGCGCTGAGAGCGCGATCGTGCGCGCCGTCTCGTCGACAAGAACGCTGTAGTACTCGCGGCCGCCGTCCATCTTGGCGAGGCTCACGCCGCCCCAACGATCGACGATCACCCGGCGCCAGCGCTTCGTATCGGTGAGCAGCGGCGGCAGATCGGTGCCATCAGCATTGAACGATTCGACGTCGTACAAGCCGTACAGCGCTGGTTTCGGCGCGGCGCTGCCGTACCTTTGCGACATTGTGTAGTGACTCAGCGATGTCGTGACGAGCGTGACACCGAGGAAGACGTATTTCGCGCCGCAGCGGGCGAGGCGCCACCAGAGCGGAGCTACGACCGGACGTAACACAGCGGCTTCGACGGGTCGATTCAAGAAGAAAAGGCGGAACAGGCGTCGCGATTCGGGAAGCGTCAAGAACGCGGCCATCAGAAGCAAGTGTGACGAATACAGCTTGACCGGTACGTCGTAACAATAGTTCAGCATGACCACGTTCGTCATGACGGCGATCGTCACGAGTGCACCGAGCGTTGTCGTACGTCGCCACAACAGCAACACTCCGCCCAAGCACTCCATCACGCCGCTGAAGATTTCGTACGGCGCCGACGCGCCGATGAAGCGCCAGAGAATTCCCATCGGCGAAGATTCGCCGTAGGTGGTAACGAGGGCGTCTAGGCTCGGTGCAGGGAACTGCGACACGAAAACCTTTGAGAGTCCGTAGCCAATGAGCGTCATCGCCAAGACGTACCGCAACTGGATGCGCAGCAGATCATGGAGCCGGACGTACGCCGCATGCCGCCCGTTCCTCCGGATGTGCGCGACGATTGACCAGACCACCGTGATCAGCATCGCGATCGCCGCGAAGACGAGAATTTCGACGTAGTTGTACGTGGTGTCGCCACTTCCAGCCGGAAAGATCGTGATGTCTTTCGGCAACTGGAGTACGTGTTTGCCTACCCACGGAACGACCGTGCGCATGACTAATTGAAACGCGGTGATCGGTGCGTAGACGAAGCCGTAGATCGCTCCTTGCGCGCTGTTCGTGGCCGTGCCTGCGCCGGGACTTGCCGCGCCAGACACAAGGCCCGCAATGTATGTGACCGTTGTGGCCGCGAAGCCTCCCACGATGCCCATGAGCGCCGATGCGTTGTAGAGCGTGAAATAGGAGAACGCGAAACGAAACGCCCCGCGCTGCGGCGAGTGCCACGTGGCGATGAGCGGCGTCGCCCTCGCTTGGGGAAGCGTTGCGAGAGGCTCGGTGGCGTGATCGGTCGATTCGCTCAACAGTGCTACTCCTCGAAAGGTCGACGTATGCTCGCAGATCTCTCCTGACCGATCTCTTCCTGAAGGAACGCTGGAGCCATGGACGAATCGCCTCTCAGCACCCTTCAGAAGTCGCTCCGACTGAATCTCGACACCACCGTGTACGGCACCTTCGCAGAGATCGGTGCCGGTCAGGAAGTGGCGCGCTGGTTCTTCCTCGCTGGCCGCGCCGCAGGAACAGTCGCCAAGACGATGTCGGCCTACGACATGACCATCAGTGACGCGATTTATGGAAAGAGCGATCGCTACGTCAGCCGAATGCGCCTTGAGGCGATGTTGACCCACGAGTACGCGCTCTTGGTCGAGCGGTTAAGAGAGACGCGCGGTGCAACGACGAAGTTTTTCGTGTTTGCCGACACCGCCGCGACGCGACGACAAGGTACGACTGAGGACGGTCACGGTTGGCTCGGAATTCGTTTTCAGGACGTGCCAGGGGTGGAGCCATCCGAGGTCATGGTGCACATGTTGTTGCGCGACGCTGAGCGCGTTCGCGAGCAAGATGCGCTTGGCATCGTCGGAGTGAATCTCATCTACGCAGCGACTTTTCATCGCGATGACGCAGATGTGTTTCTTCGTTCGCTTCGCGACAACGTTTTTCCAGACCGCGTCGAGATCGACATGATTCGATTCACCGGTCCCGCGTTCACGAAGATCGACAATCGCGTGATGGCACTGCGCCTCGTTCGGCACGGTCTCACCGAGGCGACCATGTTTACGCCCGAGGGTGAGGTGGTGCAGCCAGCCGAAGTGTTGTTCAAGAAGCCGCTGGTCATCGCCCGCGGTCGCTTCCGCCCCGCCACGCTGGCGACGGTCGACTTGATCGAGCGCACCGTTACACAATTCAGCGTCGAGCCAGAACTCAACGGTGAAGTGCCGGTGGTCGTCGCGGAGCTGACCGTGCGCGATCTCCGGTCACAACCGGCTGCCGGTACGGGCGCGACGACCGAAAGCGACATTGATGAAGCTGATTTCTTGGCGCGCGTCGACGTGCTGCACACGCTTGGTTATCTCGTACTCATTTCGAATCACGCGCGGTACTTCCGTCTCGTCGAGCACCTCTTGCGCTACACGCAGCAGCCGATCGCTATCGCGCTTGGAATCGCAGCAATCTGCGCGATCATGGACGAGGAGCACTACGGCGATCTCCCGGGAAGCTCACTCGAAGCGGTGGGCAGACTCTTCGCGCGCAACGTTCGCGTCTACGTTGCTGCGTCGCGCGATCGAGCGACCGGCGCGATCCTCACCGCGGCGAATCTTCCAGTCGCGCCGAATCTCCGCCATCTCTACGCCCACCTACTCGAGCATCGGAACGTCGTCGGACTCCAGGCGTACACCGAGGCATGTATCGGTATCGATCCCGACGAGGTTCTTGGTTGGATTCGATCGGGAAATCCCGCGTGGGAAGCGAGCGTGCCTGCCGCCGCTTCATCAGTCATCAAGGCTGGACGGCTCTTCGGTCTGAGGTCGCCGTAAGCGATGCTGGCAGCGCAGCGCGCAGCGTTCGCGACCAGTTGCCGTGCGCGAAACCGTCGACGCTGCCGCGCGGCGCACCGGTTCGCGCGAGCGCGTACGCGAGTTCGCGATAGTGTCGTGGATGTCGAAGCCCGATCGGAAGTTTTGTGGGTGCGAAGCCGCCATCGAGATCGCTGCCGAGACCGCAACGTTCGAAGCCAATGAGTTGCGACACTCGCGCGACGTGCGCTACGCAGTCGTCGATCATGGCTTCGCGACTCTCCGCAAGGAAGTCGCCGAACAGGTTCAGTCCGACCATGCCGTCGCGCTCGCCGATCGTGCGAATCTGCGCGTCTGTGAGATGCCGCTCCTTGGGCTCCAGCAGTGCGCCGCAGTTTGAGTGCGTTGCGACGACGCGCGCGGCCGTCAGCGCACAGAGATCATCGAAACTCGCGCCCGAAAGATGCGAGACATCGTGCAGCACGCCGAGCGCGTCGAGCGCCACAACAAGGTCACGCCCAACCGGCGTGATGCGCCCGCCGTTCGAGTTACCGCCTGAGTAGCGCGATCCGTACGCCCAGCTCATGCCGACGACCCGTACCCCGCGATCAAACCACCACTGCGCCTCGAAGGGTGAACGGATCGGGTCGGCGCACTCCATCAGCAGCACGATGCCGAGCGGTGCGTCCGGACGTTCATCGGCAAGCGCGACTTCGTAGTCCTCGCGCGTCTTGATGATGCGGACCCGCCCCAGTCGCTCCTCCTCTAAGTACCACTCAAGCTGAGCCACGCCAGCGCGGTGGGCACCCTCAATGTCGTCGGAATCGTGATATCCCGCGGGCTGCCCCGGAGCGCGAGCCTCGGTGAAGATCGTCGCGAGTGCGCAGCGGACCGGCGCATCGCGCAGGTCGGGGAGCGTGAGGCAACCCTCGTCAGGATCGAGCATTCGATCGCCGAAAGGCCGCCCGAGGAGTCCGACGTACGCAATGTCGAGGTGTCCGTCGATCCAGAAGTGGGGTGCTTGGGGTGAATTCACGGAGTGAACCCTGAGAAGGAACCGTCGGGAGAGTTGTCGAAGCAGCCGACTTGGCATTGTCGCCGGACCGGGTGTTCGGTAGTCTCTTCGCTTCATGACCGGTTCGTCAGCGCCTCCGATGCCCCTTCACGACTCACCGGTTCCGCCGGTTGCTGCGGTTGGGCCTATCGGCATGGCCGAGACGAGGCGCACGCGCCGGATTGGCGCGGCCTTCATTTTCGTCGGTTGCGCGAGCGTGCTCGGTGTCGCGGCTTGGCTCACTCCCGACGCATCAGGGATCGGCACCCACCAGCAACTCCACCTCGCTCCGTGCGGCTGGACGACCGGCCTTGGGATACCATGCCCCACCTGCGGCATGACCACCGCGTTCGCGCACGCGGCGAACGGAAATCTCCTGCGATCGTTCCTCGCCCAACCATTTGGGTGCTTGCTTGCAATAGCCACTGCCGCCGCGACAGTGGTCGCTGCGTATGTTGCTGGAACTGGTTCGGCACTCGGTGGACACCTGTTCCGAGCGTTTGGACCGAAGATGGGTTGGTACGTGTTGGGGCTCGCCCTTGCGGCGTGGGCGTACAAGATCGCGAGCTTTCGCGGCCTCCTTCCGTGACCTCCCTTCATGAATAGAACTATGCGGTACCCAAAGCAGCACTTAAGTTTGACCCGCTCCGGGCGAAACAGCCCGCCCGGACTCGGCCGCCCCGGCCGCTTTGCCGGCCGCTTTGGCCGGTTCGTTGGCCGGTTTGGGGCTGCGGGTGCAGCGCTTCTCTCGTGCCTCGCGCTCGGTGGTTGCTTCGTGCCGGGGCTGATCGGTGCTCTCGGCAACGAAGCCGAACGGCACAAGAAGATTGAGGTGCTCGCGCAGTACGAAGGCCTTGAGAACCGCTCTGTTGCGGTGGTCGTCCATGCCGACGCGTCGACGCTGTACGAGTATCCGACTGCTGGCGCGATGATCGCTGGCAACGTCGCGTTTCGGATTCAGTCGAATGTAAAGGGTGTGTCGGTGCTTGCGCCCGCGACGGTCATTCAGTGGCAGTACCAGACACCAGCGTGGACGACGCTGCCCTATGGCCAAGTCGCCGATGAACTCGGGGTCGAGCGCGTCGTCTTCATTGACATCTATGAATTCCGCCTGAATCCACCGGGTAACCAATACGTGTGGGACGGCTTAGCTGCCGCGACCGTCGGAATCATCGAGCGCGACGGCACCGACCGTGACACCTTCGCTGAGAGCTTCGATGTGAAAGCAGCCTTCCCGACGACGGAAGATCCGCTCCCGCGCGAGAGCATTTCCGAAGCGAACATGCAAAACGGCATGATGGCGAAGTTCGTTCAGGAGTGCGCGTGGCTCTTCCATACGCACATCGAAGACAAGTATCCGGACAAGTGAGCCCGATGCGATCGATCGCCACAGTTGTTCAAGCCGTCCTTCGCGCCCACCGCGCTGGCCAGTTCGCGCGCGTTGGACCTCGTGCGCTCTCGAGTGTGATCATCGCCGCCTGCGCGCTCGCTCCGATCTCGAGTTGCAACATCGCAGTGCCGGTCTCGTACGCGCTGTTCGGACCGGGCAAGATCGACGCCGAGCATGAGCTCGCGCAGGCGCGGACGGTGGTGTTCGTCGACGATCGTCAGAACGTGCTCCCGCGCACCACGCTTCGTGCGACGATCGGCGAGACGGTGTCGACCGCGCTGTTGACCGAGGGCGCGATTCCGAGCGCGGTCGACCCCAAGCAAGCCATCGCATTGACGCGGCAAAAAGAGGGCGGTTCGAAGCCGCTCTCGATCGCTGCGATCGGGCGCGAGCTCGATTGTCAGCAGGTCATCTACGTGCAGGTCACGACGTTCGCGATCTCGGGCGACGGCACGTTCTCGGCGAATACCACCGGAAGTGGCGTCGGCATTACGCCCACGGCGAAGGCGTCGGTCAAAGTCATCGACGTCATCAACAACGCGCGGCCCTATCCGATTGGTGACGACAGCGGGCGCGAGGTCGTGGCGACGCTGCGCGAGGTAGATTCCGACCAACTCAAAACCGTCGCGCAGCGCCGGAGTCTTGAGGAGCGCCTCTCAGCGAAACTCGGCGACTCGATCGCGAAGCTCTTCTACCAACACGAGCGGCTCGATCTCGGTGAGAACCTAGGACCGCGCTCGAAGTGAGTGCGCGCCACCGGGTCGGAGATCCGAGCGGGGATTCGGTCGTGCATGTTGTGCAAGGGGGGCCGTGTCTCGCCGCGTTTGTTGCCGAGCTCGCTCGGAAGACTGCGTCGCCGACCGTTTTTGTCGGCACCCTTGCGGGCGAGCGTGACGCTCGAGTTGCTGGACTCGCGCCGGTCGCTACATTCTCGCCGCCCCTCGGCGAGACAGTGCTCGGGC
>Ga0163147_10003592_pt1 | contig 20536 bp, 13 predicted proteins | sample OliLakLV19MP6G1_FD_148597 | JGI IMG/M metagenome (GOLD analysis project Ga0163147, IMG submission 148597) | Freshwater microbial mat bacterial communities from Lake Vanda, McMurdo Dry Valleys, Antarctica- Oligotrophic Lake LV.19.MP6.G1 | ecosystem: Environmental > Aquatic > Freshwater > Lake >...
CTGGCCGAGAGAGCACACGCGCACCGCGTCCATCAGGACCGCGAAGACGTTCTCGTTGGCGATCACGGCTTTCTGAAGCCGCTCCAGCATCGCGGCGGATTCTTTGGCGTTCGTCTTGTGGAAGCCGCGCAGGCGCGTGAGCTGGGATTGCTTCTCGTCCTCGGTCGATCGGATGAGCTCAATCCTCTGAGGCGTGTCTTCCGAGTGCGGGTTGCGGAACATGTTGACACCGACGATCGGGTAAGAGCCGTCGTGCTTCTTGTGCTCGTAGTACATCGACTCTTCCTGGATCTTGCCGCGCTGGTAGCCGGTTTCCATGGCGCCGAGCACGCCGCCCCGGGCCGAGATCGCCTCGAATTCCTTGAGCACGGCCTCCTCGACGAGGTCGGTGAGCTCGTCGATCACGAACGCGCCCTGGTTCGGGTTCTCGTTCTTGGCGAGGCCCCATTCGCGGTTGATGATCATCTGGATCGCCATCGCGCGGCGCACGGATTCTTCGGTCGGCGTGGTGATCGCCTCGTCGTAGGCGTTGGTGTGCAGAGAATTCGTGTTGTCGTAAGTCGACACCAGCGCCTGCAACGTCGTGCGGATGTCGTTGAACGAGATCTCCTGCGCGTGCAAGGAGCGGCCCGAGGTCTGCGAGTGGAACTTGAGCTTCTGGCTGCGCTCGTTCGCGCCATAGCGGTTCTTCATCGCCACTGCCCAGATGCGGCGCGCCACGCGGCCGATCACCGTGTATTCCGGGTCCATTCCGTAGGAGAAGAAGAACGAGAGGTTCGGCGCGAAATCGTCGATGTGCATGCCGCGCGCGAGGTACGTTTCGACGAACGTGAAGCCGTTCGAGAGCGTGAACGCGAGCTGGCTGACCGGGTTCGCGCCCGCCTCGGCGATGTGATATCCGGAGATCGACACCGAGTAGAAATTTCGCACCTGGTGGCGGACGAAATACTCCTGGATGTCGCCCATGACCTTGAGCGAGAACTCGGTCGAGAAAATGCAGGTGTTCTGGCCCTGGTCCTCCTTGAGGATGTCGGCCTGCACCGTCCCGCGTACCGTTGCCAGGGTCCAATCGCGGATCTTCGAATACTCGTCCTCGGTCGGCTCGCGGCCGTTGTCCGCCCTGAACTCTCTGTCGGCTCGCGGCCGTTGTCCGCCTTGAACTTGTCGGCCTGCTGGTCGATCGCGGTATTGAAGAACATGGCGAGGATCGTCGGCGCCGGGCCGTTGATCGTCATCGACACCGAGGTGTTCGTGTCGGTCAGGTCGAAGCCCGAATACAGCACCTTCATGTCTTCGAGCGTGGCGATCGAGACCCCGGAGTTACCGACCTTGCCGTAAATGTCCGGGCGCTCGTCCGGATCGAAGCCGTATAGCGTCACCGAATCGAATGCCGTGGACAGCCGCTTGGCGGGCATGTCCTTGGAAAGCAGGTGGAAGCGTCGGTTCGTCCGGTACGCATCGCCCTCGCCCGCGAACATGCGCGTTGGATCCTCGTTCTCGCGCTTGAAGGCAAAAACGCCGGAGGTGTACGGGAAGGACCCGGGCACGTTCTCGCGCAGCTGCCAGCGCAGGATCTCGCCGTGGTCTGCGTACCTGGGCAATGCGACCTTGGGCACCTTGGTGCCGGAGAGCGAGGTGGAAGTAAGCTTCGTGCGCACTTCCTTGTCGCGGATCTTCACCACGTACTCTTCACCCGAGTAGGCCTTGAGCGTATCCGGCCACATCTCGATGAGTTTCTTCGAGCGAGCTTCCAGCGCGCGGTCCTTCTCCTCGATCAGTGGCGCGAGGTCGGTGACGGCTTTTCCGGCCTTCTCCAGCATCGCGCTGGATGCGACCAACTGCTGGCGCTCGCGCGCAATGCGCGCCTGGTCCTCGGACTTTGCGAGGTAACCGCGCACGCTTTCGGCGATCTCCGAGAGGTACCTCGCGCGCCGCGGCGGAATCACCACGTTCACGCCGGATGCGGTCTTGCCCGCGATCTTCGGCAGCTTGCCCGGCGCGAGCTCGAGGCCGAAGTCCGTGAGCTTCTCCACGATCCCCTGGTAGAGCGCGCTCACGCCGTCGTCGTTGAAGCGCGAAGCGATCGTGCCGTACACCGGCATCGCGTCCGGCGCCTGTTTGAAGGCCTCGCGATTGCGCTGGACCTGCTTTCGCACGTCGCGCAGCGCGTCGTCCGCGCCCTTGCGGTCGAATTTGTTGATCGCGACGAAATCGGCGAAATCGAGCATGTCGATCTTCTCGAGCTGGCTCGCGGCGCCGAATTCGGGCGTCATCACGTAGAGCGAGGCATTCACATGCGGCACGATGGCTGCGTCACCCTGCCCGATGCCCGAGGTCTCGACGATCACGAGATCGAAGCCGGCGGCCCGGCACGCGGCAATTGCGCCGGGTAACGAGGCCGAGATCTCAGCGCCTGAAGCACGCGTCGCGAGCGAGCGCATGAACACGTTCTCGGTCTGGATCGAATTCATGCGGATTCTGTCGCCGAGCAGCGCGCCACCGGTCTTGCGGCGTGACGGATCGACCGCGATCACCGCGATCCTGAGCTTGTCGCCCTGGTCGAGACGGAAGCGGCGCACGAGCTCGTCGGTGATCGAGGACTTGCCCGCGCCGCCGGTGCCGGTGATGCCGAGCGCCGGCACGGCCTTCGTTGCCGCAGCCGCATCGAGCGCTTGCCTGAGCTTCGGGTCGAGCGTCCCGGCTTCGATCGAGGTGATGAGCTGGGAGAGCGCGCGGCGCTCGCCTTTTCTGAGGGCATCCAGCGTTTTCGGTGCGTACTGCGCGGTGTCGAAGTCGCAGCGCGCGAGCATGTCGTTGATCATGCCCTGCAGGCCCATCTTCTGGCCGTCCTCGGGCGAGTAGATGCGTTCGACGCCGTACGCGTGCTACTCGGCGGCTGCGCAACAAATCGATCATGTACTTGAAGTACTCGAGGTGGCCGCCCTGGTAGGAGGACACCGCCAGGCCCTGCACGTCCTCCTGCAGCGCCGCCGTGACCACTTCATCGACCGACCGGTTGTGCCCGAGGTGGATCACCTCGCATCCCGAGCCCTGAAGGATGCGGCGCATGATGTTGATCGACGCGTCGTGCCCGTCGAACAGGCTGGCCGCGGTGACGAAGCGGATCTTGTGCTTCGCCTTGTAGACGAGGTTTTTCGAGTCGCTCAGGTCGGTCATTGCAGGCCCCGCAGTGGCCCGCGCGATGGGGCTCGCGCGGAAAATTGCAGTCTATACGCGCGTCGCTGAACCGCGCACCCGGATCCGCGGATACTACTTGACGTTTACGTTAACGTCAATTTTGCGGTCTTCACTGCCCACAACGTAAGGCATTGTTTTACCTCGTATAGTGTAAGATTTAGGCACATGCTCGCCCGACTCGTTCTCGCATTGATGCTGGCACTTCCCCTGCCCGCAATTGCCCAGGGGCCCGCAGCCGCGCTTTCCGTGGCCCTCTTCTACGGCGCCTCGCCGCCGATGGAGGAGCTGGCGGCCTTCGACGCAGTCGTGCTCGAGCCCGACCACGCGCCACGCCCCCTGCCTGCCGCGAAGCGCACCGCCTGGTTCGCGTATGTGAGCCTTGGCGAGGTCCACCCGAGCCGCACTTACTTCAAGCAGATCCCTTCGGGCTGGAAGATTGGCGTGAATGCGGCGTTCGACAGCGCCGTCATCGACCAGTCGCATCCGGCGTGGGCTGAATTCTTCGTCGAGACCATCGTGCGCCCTCTCTGGGAACGCGGGTTTCGCGGCTTTTTCATCGACACGCTCGATTCGTACCACCTGGTGGCCAAGACAGACGCCGAGCGCGCGCGGCAGGAGGCTGGGCTCGCCGCGGTGATCACGCGAATGAAGCAGAAATATCCGGACGCGAAGCTGATGTTCAACCGGGGCTTCGAGATCCTGCCCAGGGTGCATGGCCTCGCTTACGCGGTCGCGGCCGAATCGCTGTACCGGAAGTACGACCACGGCGCGAAGAAGTACGGCGAAGTGCCGCCCGCGGACCGGGAATGGCTCACCGGCCAGATGAAGCGCGTGCAGGCCGAGTACAAGCTGCCGGCGATCTTCATCGACTACGTGCCCGCCGCGGACCGGGAGCTCGCGCGCGCGACCGCGCGGCGCATTGCGGCCGATGGATTCGTGCCATGGGTGACGACGCCCGAGCTCGACATCCTCGGGGTAGGGACGATCGAAGTCATGCCGCGCAAGATCCTCATGCTCTACGAGAAGCTCACCAAGGCCGACCAGCTGATCTATCTCGATGCGCATCGCGTCGCTGCAATGCCGCTCAACTACCTGGGCTATGTCGTCGAGTATGTCGAGGCGAGCGAGGACCTGCCGGCCTACGCGCTGGCCGGCCGCGTCGCGGGCATCGTCACGCGCTTTACCGACAACTCGCGCACGCAGGACCGGCTTTTCGCCTGGCTGCGCAAACAGATGGAATCGGGCGTGCGCGAGTTGTCGGTAAAGCGCGTGACGGCGATCCTCGGCGACCTGGGTTTCCGGATCGACCCTGCGCGCGCAGCCGCATTGGGTCTCACGCTCGGCGCGCAGCAGTCGGCCCTCGAACCGCTGCGCATCGCGCATCGCGACCCGATCGTCGGCTTCGAGCTCGAGCCTTTTCCGGAGCGCCGCAGCTTCCTCGCGCTCACTGTCGCAAAGGGCAGCCCCGGCGGCGTGCCCCTGCTCTCGCTCGCGGGCCGCGGCACCGAGCGCATGGATGCGGTGGCGTTTACCGGCTGGGGCGGCTATGCGCTCTTCCCATACGACGTGACGACACTGCCGGGCACGACTTCCAAGCGCTGGATCGTCGACCCTTTCGCGTTCTACAAGCGCGCGCTCGCCTTGCCGGACATGCCTGTGCCCGACGTGACGACCGAAAACGGCCGCCGCCTGCTGCTCGCGCACATTGATGGCGACGGGTTTGCCAGCCGCGCCGAAACCCGCGGCGCGCCGTACTCGGGCGAAGTCCTCCTCAACGACATCCTCGGTCGCTATCGACTGCCGCACACGATCTCGATCATCCAGGGCGAAACCTCGACGCGGGGCCTTTATCCCGAGCAGTCACGCGCGCTGGAGGCGATCGCCCGCAGGATTTTCGCGCTCGACAAAGTCGAGATCGCCAGCCACTCGTTCTCGCATCCGTTCCGCTGGCAGCGCTCGGCCAGCGGACCGCAGAACGTCTCCGCATCCGAGATCTATTCGCTCAAGATCGCCAACTACGCCTACGACCCCAAAGTGGAGATCCAGGGCTCGATCGACTACATCGACAAGGTGCTCGCGCCGCCCGGCAAGCGCACCAAGGTCTTCCTCTGGACCGGTGACTGCAATCCCGACGAAGAGCCGCTGGCCCATACCGAAGCGGCCGGGGTGTTCAACATGAATGGCGGCGACACGCTGATTACGCGCGCCGACCCGTCGATCACGCTCGTCTCGCCGCTTGGCATCCCGCGCGGCCGGCACCTGCAGGTGTATGCGCCGAACCAGAACGAGAACGTCTACACGAGCCTGTGGGAAGGACCGTTCTATGGCTTCGAGCGCGTGATCGAGACGTTCGAGCTGACCGAATCGCCGCGGCGCCTGAAGCCGGTCAACATCTACTACCACATGTATTCGACGACCAAGACGGCTTCGCTGGTGGCGCTGCACAAGGTCTACCAATGGGCGATGGCGCAGCCGCTCTTCCCGGTCTACGCCTCGGACTACATTGCGCGCGTCAATGATTTCCAGCAGGTCGTAATCGCGCGCGCGCTCGACGGCACTTGGCTGGCGCGCGGCATGCAGACGCTACGCACGCTCCGCGTGCCGGCGGCGCTGGGCAACCCCGCGGGCAGCGGCGTGGCCGGTTACGCGAAGCACGGCGACTCCACTTACATCCACCTGCACGCCGACGAAGCGCGCTTCGGCGTGGCTTCTGGCGGCGCGGCGGTCCCGGTGCTCGCGGAATCCAACGCCCGGATCACCTCCTTCGAGCGGCGTGAAAACGGCTTCGCGTTCGCGCTCGCTGGCCATGGCCCCCTGACGCGCAGGCACAGGTGCGCCCGGGTGCGAGGATCCGCCCGCGCCTGCGATTGATCTCTCCCGCGGCGACGCTCGGCCTGGCTGTCTTGATCGCGGCCGCGCTGCTGGTGCTCTACCCCAAGCAGGAGTTGCTCGAGCGTGTGAACAAGGCGCGCCGCGACGATCCGCTCACGGTGCAGTACCTCGTCAACCTGCACCGCAAGGAACCCGGTAACGTCGATACGGCGCTCCTCCTCGCAGGCGCACGGCTTTCGCAAGGCGGCCTGAGTGAAGCCCTGCGCCTCATCGCGCCGCTCGAAAAGCATGCGGATCCCGTCATCCGCCGGCGCGCGCTGATGATGCATGTGGAGGCCTTGCCCGAGGGGCCCGCGCGGGCGGCCTTCATCGGACCGCGCATCGGCGAACCTTGGACGCGCGACGAACTTGCCAGGATCGCCGGCTTTGCGCGCGGCGCAAAGGACCCCCTTTTGCGACGGGCGATCTACACGCGGCTGTCGGCGCTCGAGCGCGATCCGCTGTGGTTCGCGAAGAGCGCGCGCGAGATGCTCGGCGAAGGCGACTACCGGCTTGCGGCCGACCTGTGGTTTTCGGCGCGCAATTACGCCACGGGCCAAGCGGACGAAAGAACCTATTTCCTCGAAGGCCTGCGCACACTGCAGTCGGGCAACCTGCTGGCCGAGGCGATTGCCGCGGCCGAAGGCCAGCTCGGCAGCCTCGCGCAGGACGAGGAAACCATCCTCGCCGTCGTCCAGCTCGCGCTGGCTTCCGGACGGCCGGACGTAGCCGAGCGATGGATGAAGCGCCTGCTCTGGCCGGGCGTGACGCGCCCGCCCGCGGCGTCCCTGCCCGCCCGGCTGATGCAAAGGCTCGCCGAGTGGTTGGTGCCGAGCGCGCATGCGCAGGAGGCCGCGAAGCGGCCGGCGATGCGCCCGTACGAAGAGCGCGTCTACACGTTCGCCTACGAGGTCTTCCTCGCCAACGGCAACGTCGAGGACGCCTTCCGTGTCGCGCAGTCCGCGGTGGCGCAGCGTCCCGACGACCTCGCTTGGCGCGAGAAGCTGGCGCGGGTCGCTGAATGGTCGCGCAAGCCCGCCGAAGCATTGGAGCAATGGCTCTATCTCGCGCAACGCGGCGGGCGCGAGGAAGCTTGGCAGGGCGTGTTGCGTCTCGCGCCGGGACTGGGTGCCGACGAGGCGTTGTTCCTCGCCATGCGCCACAAGGTCGAGCGAAAAGGCGCGCGGCCGGAGGAACTCCGGGAGTTCGCCGCCCTGTACGAGCGGCTGGGCCGTCCGCGCGACGGGATCGCCTGGTTCGCGGCGCGCTTCGCGTCTACCGGCGAAGCGCTCGCGCTGGAGCTTGCCGCGAGCCTCGCCGACCGCTCGGGCGAGCGCGACCGGGCCATCGCGTTCTACCTGCAGCTGATCGCGCTGCAGGGTCCGAACGAAGAGCGCCTGATCCGTACCGCTACGCTGCTAGTGCTCGCGGGCAAGTTTCGCGATGCCCACCAGCTCCTGAACGACTCGCGCACGCAGATCCGGCGTGAAGCCGGGGACTACTGGGACCTGCTCGGCGACCTTGCATGGCGGCTGCAGGAAGACGAATCCGCGATCTACGCCTACCGGGCGCTGTCCACGCGCAAGGAGGCCGAGTCCGGGGAGTTCGACCGGCTGGTGACGCTGCTGCGCGAACAGCACCCGGAGGAAGCCGCGAAGGTGGCCGAATTCGGCTTCGAGCGCTTCCGCTCACCGGGCCTGCTGCTCTCGGCGCTCGAGATCCGCTGGGACCGCCGCGATCTCGTGCAGATGCGGCGCCTGTATGCGGGCGTGGACGCCGAGGGCGAGAAGGTGTTCGCGTCGATCCCGTACTTCTATTCGCTGCGCGCCCAATTCAGGCAAGCCGAAGCCGATCTCAAGGGCGCCCGCGCGGACCTCGAGCGTGCGATCGCCATCGCCCCGCAGAACGCGGAGCTGAAGACCGCGCTCGCTTGGCTGTTGATCGATTCCAAGGACCCGCCGGCGCTGCGCAGGCAGCTCGAAGAAATCGCGCGTGCTTCACCGGCGGACCCGGAGTTGTGGTCGCTGCAGGCCGCCGGGTGGACGACGCTCGGCGATCCGAGGCGCGCGCTGCCATTCCACGCACGGCTTGCTCGCAGCCGTCCCGGCGACTATCTCGGCCTCATGGGCTATGCCGATGCGCTGGAGCAGGCCGGCCAGGCCGGCGAATCGGCGCGCGTGCGCCGCCAGGCCTGGGGCGTCGTGCGCAGGATGCACGCGCAGAACGCGGGCCAGCCGGATCGCCCGCAGGCCGATCGGCCGCAGCTGGATCGATCCTTCCGCGAAACGCTTGCGCGTCTTGCGCTCACGCTGGCGCCCGCCGACACGGCGCTCGCGGTGGTGCGCGACCTCATGCGCCGCGACTTCGCGCCGGGCAGTGGCGGCGAAGGCGCGCCCGACGAAAGGAACCGCTCGGCCGCGGTGAAGGAGCTGGTGCTGTCCTGGGCGATTTCGGGCGAGCAGTACTCGAACGCGAAGGCCTGGATGTGGCTTCAGTACGGGCGCAAGCTCGCTGCGCCCGGATGGGCCGCGGCCGCGGTGGCGCTTGGCGAAAACAATGTCGAGGCGGCGGAGAAGCTCCTTGCCGATCGCACCGATACGATCCCGCGCTCCAATCGCATCGAGCTTGCGAGACTCACCCAGCAAGTGCGCCTGGCGCAGACCCTGGCCTTCGATGAGCAAATGCGCCGGCCGGAGGACGACTCGCTGCACCTCCAGCTGGCCGACTCGCTGCTCGCCGGCGCCAACCGCCTCGTCGGGGGCGCGCTGCATTCGCTGCGAGCGCACGGCGAAGTGCGCTCGCAGCCGCGCGAGCTCGCCGCACAGGTCTGGGTGACGCCGCGGCTTCGCCTCGCGCTCGAATGGCGCGAGGCGTCGCAGTCGGTCACGGGCACACTCGTGTTCGCCTCGATTCCCTCGAGGGACCGGGAAACGCGCATCACGCTTCGCCGGATGCTCGACACCGGCTGGGTCGAGGCCGGCGTCGGCGAGCGCGACGCCTTCGCGGCCCAGACGTCGCTGCGCACGAGCGTCTTCACGCAGTGGGGCCGCGGCCTCTCCACGCTGCTTTCCTTCGGGCGCAACGAGCGCACGCTCGACTCGACGGCGCTCGCGCTCGCGGGTTCCAAGGACGAGGTCGCGGCGCGCGTCGCCTATGCGTTCGCCAAGCGCGAGTACTTTTCCGGCGCGGTGAGGCGCATGCGCTACCAGACGCAGAACGGATCTCACCTGGGTGGCGGGAGTGCGCTCGAAGGCGAGGTCGGCCACCGCGTGCGCATAGACTACCCGGACGTCACCCTGCGGCTGACTGCGGCGAACTACCGTTTCAGCGCGGAGGGCAACGACGACGCGCGCACCGCGCAGCTGACCCCCGCAGGCATCGTGCCTGGCGCAGCGTTCTTCGTCCCGCAGAATTCGCGCATCCTCGGGGCCGGGATCGGTTTCGGCGAAAGCATCCGCGAGGGCTACTCGCGCGCGATCCGTCCCTATGGAAGCTTTGCGCGCACGAGCAGCTCGCTCGCGGGCAGCGGCTACAATGCGCTGCTCGGCGCCGGGGGGAGCGTTTTCGGCGCGGACCACCTTTCCCTCTACTGGAATCGGGCGCGCGGCGGGGGCTCGAGCGGCGCATCCATCCTGGAGTACGGCCTGCGGTATGAGTATCTCTTCGACCGGTACTGAGCTGGCGGAAAGCGGGACGGCCGCTTCGGGTGCGTGGGACGCTTCGCGAAGCCTGCGGTTCCGGCTTGCATCCGGCTTCGGCCTGTTTGCGGTACTCCTTGCGGCCGCGCTCGCTTTCCTGATCGGCGAGCTTGCGACCAACCTCGCACGCAAGGAGATCGGCCGCTACCTCACGCGCCTTTCGATCGAAATGCGCGACAAGCTCGACACGGGAATGGCGGAGCGCTTCTCCGAGATCGGCATGCTCGCCAACCTCGATGCGGCGTTCAACGGGCCGGCCAACCCGGGCTGGCGCCGCGCGACGGTCAACGAGCTCAAGCGCTCGATGCCCGACTATTCGTGGATCGGCTACACCGACGCCGGCGGCCGCGTCGTGCTTGCCCTCGACGGCCTGCTCGAGGGCCAGGACGTTTCGTCGCGGCCGTGGTTCAAGGGCGCGCTCAACGGGCCGTTCGTCGGCGACGTGCATGACGCCAAGCTGCTGGCCAAGCTCCTGCCGCGGGTGGGCAACGGTCCTCCGCGGTTCGTGGATGTGGCCTATCCGTTGGGTGATAAAGGCAGGGTCACCGGCACGCTGGGCGCGCACGTCAGCTGGGAATGGGCCGCGCGGCTGCGCGATTCGATCGAAAGCTACGCGCAGCCTGAGAACCCTTACGAGGTGCTGGTGGTTTCGTCCGAAGGACTGGTGCTGCTTGGGCCCAAGGGCATGACCGGCACGAAGCTCTCGCGCGACGAACTCGCCCCTTCTCAGCTGCGCTTCCACGAAGCGAAGCTCGAGCGGTGGCCTGACGGCGATACCTACCTCACCGGCAGCAGCACCACGCGCGGGTTCGGCGAGTACCGCGGACTCGGATGGAGCGTGATCGCCCGCCAGCGCGCCGACTACGCGTTCGCCCCGGTGCGCCTCCTGCAGCAGCGCATCGCGCTGGCCGGCGGACTGGTTGCGCTGCTCGCGATCGTGCTCGGCTGGTGGATCGCCTCGCGCGTGAGCCGGCCGCTCACCGAAATCAGCCGCGCGGCGGATGCGGTCAGTCGCGGCAACCGGCGCGTGCAGATTCCCTCCGCCGGCGGGTATGCGGAAATCGACCAGCTCTCGGCTTCGCTGCGCACGATGCTGCGCAACCTCAGCGCGCACGAAGAGGAGCTTCGCCAGGCTCAGGACCGGCTGGAGGCGCGCGTGCGCGAGCGCACGGCGGAGCTGGCCAAGGCGCGCGCCGCGATAGAACTCGAATCGGCCGAGCGCGCGGTGGCGCGCGACGAAGCGGCGGCCGCCAAGGACCAGCTTGCGCTGGCCATGGATGCCTCGCGCCTCGTGCTCTGGGATTACGACGTCCGTTCGGGGCAGATCCAGCTTTCGGACGCATGGGCCGCGCTTCTCGGCGGCGAGCCGGGCCCCTCGACCGAAACCATGGCCTCGCTGACCGGCCTGGTGCCAGAGGAGGATCGGGCGGCCGTGCAGGCGGCGGTCGCCGCCGCGCTCAAAGGGCCGGTGTCGCACTACCGGGTCGAGCATCGCGTCCGCACCGCTGCAGGCATCCCGATCTGGATCGTGAGCGAAGGGCGGGTCGTCGAGCGCACGCCCGAGGGCTTCGCGGCGCGCATGGTGGGCACCAATCGCGACATCACCGAGCGCGTGCGCGCCACCAACGCGCTGCGCGAGAGCGAAGAGCGGTTCCGCGGCGCCATGGAAAGCTCACCGGTGGGCATGGCCATCGCGGACACCGAAGGGCATTGGCTGAAAGTGAATCCCGCCCTGAGCCGCATCACGGGTTACAGCCAGCAAGAGCTGCTCAGGCTCTCGTTCCGGGACCTGACGCATCCCGACGACCAGGCCATTGCCCCGGAACGCCTGCGCGAGCTGCTCCACGGTGAACGCGACACGTACCAGATCGAGAAGCGCTACGTGCACAAGCTCGGCCATGCCGTGTGGGTGCAGGTCAACGTCTCGCTGATGCGCGATGCGGAAGGCCAACCGAATCACCTGATCTCGCAGACCATCGACATCAGCGAGCGACGCAAGCTCCAGGAGAAGATCGAGCGCCTCGCCCTGCATGACACGCTCACCGGCCTGCCGAACCTGCGCCTGCTGCTCGACCGCCTCGAGCAGACGCTCGCCGCGGCCCGGCGCACGAAACAGCCCATGGGCATCATGTACATGGACCTCGACGGCTTCAAGCCGGTAAACGACAGGCACGGCCACGCCGCGGGCGACCTCGTGCTCAAGGAGTTCGCCGCGCGCGTCAAGCAGGTGCTGCGCGAAGCCGACACCTTCGCGCGCATCGGCGGCGACGAGTTTGTCGCGCTGCTCGGCCAGATCAATGGCGAGGAGGATGCGCGCCGTGCCGCCGAACGCGTCCTGGCGGTGGTCAGCCGTCCCTTCGACCTCGGCAACGCGCAAGCGCACCTCTCGGCCAGCGTGGGCATTGCACTCTTCCCGGCGCACGGCGACGACGCTCAAGCGCTCATGGAACACGCCGATGCCGCCATGTACACGGCCAAGCACGCTGGAAAGAATTCGTATCGACTTTATGCGGGAGAAGAAAAATGAGGAATCTCAGGCTTGGCGTGCTCGGTGCGCTCTGCGCGCTGCTGGCGGGCTGCACGGTCGTCGACCGCACGCGCGAGGCGCGGCTGGACCCGGCGGCCAGGTGGGCCCTGTTGCCCATCGTCAACCACACCGAGACGCCGCAGGCCGGGCTGCGCGCCGAGGCGATCACCGAAACGCTCCTGCGCACCATGGGTGTCGCGCAGCTCGAGCGGTATCCGTCGGCAATGAACCCCGAGGGCCTGTTCGATCCGGCCGAGCGCAAAGCGCAGGACCAGGCGTTGACGTGGGCCAAGGGACAGAAAGCACGCTTTGCCATCAGTGGAAGCGTCGAGGAATGGCGCTACAAGGTGGGCGTGGACGGCGAGCCCGCCGTCGGCCTGAGCTTCACCATCGTCGATCTCGACAGCGGCGCGGTGGTCTATTCGGCCGCCGGCGGAAAATCGGGGTGGAGCCGGGAGGCGCTTTCGGCTGTGGCGCAGAAGCTCGCGCGGGAACTGCTTTCCGGGGTGCACCTGCGCAGGTGAGCAGCGCCGCGTGAATCTCGAAAGACTGCTGACCGCGACCCGCCAACCGGCGCGGGTCTGGGTCGAGACGCTCGCGCTCACGCTGCTGGCCGCGTTGATCGCATACTGGGCGGACCCGGCCAACCCGTTCTTCATCCGTGAGGATTTCCCGTGGCTTGCCTTTGCTCCAGTGATCCTGGCCTTGCGCTACGGCGTGCTGCCCGGCCTGCTTTCCTGCGCGGTCCTCGTGGCGCTCTGGTTATATGCGCGGCACGCGGGCGTCGTGTCCAATCCAGCGCCCACACTGAGCCTCGTCGGCGCGCTCATCCTCACGATGGTGTGCGGCGAGTTCGCCGGCTTGTGGACCGCGCGGCTGCGCCGCCTCGAGATGTCGACCCGCTACCTCGACGAGCGGCTGGACCGCATCACGCGCCAGCACTACCTGCTGATGCTTTCGCACGATCGCCTCGAGCAGGACCAGTTCTCGCGCCCGGTGACGCTGCGCGCGGCGCTCGCGCGCATCCGCGTCATCGCCGCTGCGCCCGAGGCCGGGTCTGCGCCCTTGGCCGCGCAAGCCGCCGCAAAACCGGAAATGTATCCGGGCCTGGGCCAGATGCTCGAGCTGCTCGGGCAGTTCTGCCAGCTCGAGGTCGCCAGCTTCCATCCTTGCGTCTCGGGCGAGCCCGACAGCGTGATCCTCAATGCGATCGGCGCAGCGCGCCCGCTAGCGGTCGACGATCCGCTGGTCGCGTACTGCATCGCCAAGCGCGAAGTCAGCCACGTGCAGATGAGCGAGCTGCGGGGCGCAGCGCATTCACGCTACCTCGTCGTGGCGCCGGTAGTGACGAGCGAGGGCCGGTTGCTGGCGCTGCTGGCCGTGGAGCAGATGCCGTTCCTTGCGCTGCACGCGGAGGCGCTGGCCACGCTTTCGGTGCTGCTTGGGTACTACGCCGACGCGCTGGCGGTGTCGCGCGCCGCGCGCATCATGCAGCGCGCGCTGCCCGGATGCCCGCTGGAGTTCGCGGATGAACTCAACCGCTGCCACCGGATGTGGGTTCAGGCCGGGGTGTACTCCTCGCTGATGCTGGTGAAGTTCGGCACGCATCCGGAGACCGCGTCTTTCGCGGCGGTGATCCGGCGGCAGTTCCGCGACCTCGATGTCGTCTGGGAGATCCCGCAGCCGCGCGGGCTCGTGTACCTGACCCTGATGCCGCTGGCGGGCCCGGCCGGCGTGGAGGGCTGCATGTCGAGGCTCGAAGCCGGCCTCGACCAGCGCCACCAGCTCACCTTCGATGCCGCGCGGGTCGCGCCCTACAGCCTCCAGCTGGACAACGAGGACCCCTTCGTCACGCTGAAGCTGATGCTCGAGGACCACGATGTACACCTATAGCCTGGGACTCTTAGCGACCGCGTTCGAGGCGGCGGGATTCTGGGTACTGCTGGGCTACGGAGTCGAAGGTAAACAGTTGGCGGCCTATTTGGCCGCGCATTTCGTCGCAAGCGCCCTCGCGGCCACGTTGCTGGTCGTGGTCATGCCAGGCGCGTCGCGCCAGCAGCCTCGAATGGGGTTCGCCTTCTTCTTTTCGCTTGGCTTCTTCGTGCCGGTGCTCGGCGTGCCCGGCCTTTTAGTCACCGGGTTCCTCGCCCGACTGCTGCGCAAGGAAGCCGCCAAGGAAGTCTTCTCGACACAAGCCGCGCCGGAGTACGCACCGCATGACGAGCGCGTCGATGCCCCGCATACGCACGGTCCGGTGCGTGCGCAGCTAAGCGACCCGGCTACGCCGGTCGAAACGCGCATGCGCGCCTTGCTCTCGATCCAGGACCTGCCTTCGCGTGTCGCAAACCCCGTGATCCGCTCCATGTTGGCCGACCCGTCGGACGACGTGCGCCTGGTCGCCTACGGGATCCTCGACGGCCGGGAGAAAAGGATCAACGCGCGCATCCAGGCCGCGCGCGCGCAACTCGAAGGCGCCGACCCGACAGGCCGCCTGATCGCGGACAAGGAGCTCGCCGAGCTCTACTGGGAGCTCGTTTACCAGGGGCTCGTGCAGGGCGACCTGCAGAAGCACGCGGCTGCGCAGGCACGCGCCCATTTCGATGCCGCGCTCGCTTTCGCGCCGGACGATGCGGCGCTCTGGGCGCTCGGCGGCCGGCTGGCCGTTTTCGCCGGCCAGTACGAAAGGGCATGGCATGCGTTCTCGCGCGCGATCGAGTTCGGGCTGCCGGAAATGCGCGCGCTGCCGTATCTCGCCGAAGTCGCGTACCGCATGCGGCGCTTCGATCGCGTGCGCCAGCTGCTCGGGCGCATCGCGCAGGGCGCGCACACGCAGCGCATGGCGCAGGTAATCCACTTCTGGAGCGCGCATGACAGCGCCCCCGCCTAGTCCCGCGGCCCTCCCCGCCGCCAGCCCGCCGGCGCAAGCGCTGCAGGCGAAGGACGCCGATATCGCGCTGCTGCTCGAAGGCACCTTCCCCTACGTTTCGGGCGGCGTGTCGAGCTGGGTGAACCAGGTCATCCGAGCTTTCCCCGAGTACCGCTTCGCGCTGGTCTTCATCGGCAGCCAGGAGTCCGACTACGGCGACATGAAGTACAAGCTGCCGGACAACGTGGTGCATCTCGAGCGCCACTACATCATTGTCGGACGCGAGCTTTCTCTACAGCCGGGCCTCGTGGGACTACACCACCGACCAGTACCGCAAGTTCTCGCGCGACCCTTCGTTCATCGACTATTTCTGGACGATCCGCATGATGCACCAGCCGCTGTGGATGCTTTCGCGCATCGCCGACACGCTGCTTCCGGTGCGCGCGTACCACACGATCTCGACGGGCTATGCGGGGTTCCTCGCCGCGGTGCTCAAGTGGAAGACCGGCCGCCCGGTGATCCTTTCCGAGCATGGCATCTACACCAAGGAAAGGAAGATCGACCTCTTCCAGAGCCAGTGGATCAAGGACAACCGCGACGCCTTCAGCAAGGACCCGGCCGAGATCGGCTACCTGCGCGCGCTGTGGATCCGCTTCTTCGAGTCGCTCGGCCGCATGTGCTACAGCGCCTCGGACGACATCGTGGCCCTCTACGAAACCAATCGCCTGCGCCAGGTGACCGACGGCGCCCCGGCCGAGCGCACGCGCAACATCCCGAACGGCATCGACCTGCCGCGCCTGTCTAAGCTGCGTGCGCTGCGACCACAGGACCCGCCTGCGATCCTCTGCCTGCTCGGGCGGGTCGTGCCGATCAAGGACCTGAAGACGTTCATCCGAGCCATGCGCACCGTGATCAACCGGATGCCGGAGGCGCAGGGCTGGATCGCGGGACCGGAGGACGAGGATCCCGGCTATGTCGCCGAATGCAAGGACCTCGCCGTAAGCCTGGGGTTGGCCGAGTCGGTGCGTTTCCTGGGATTCCAGCGCATCGATGCACTGCTGCCGCAGGTGGGGTTGCTGGTCCTGTCCTCGATCAGCGAAGCGCTGCCGCTGGTGGTGCTCGAAGGCTATGCGGCCGGCGTGCCGGTGGTGACCACAGACGTGGGTTCCTGCCGCCAGCTGGTGTACGGGCTGCCGGGCGAAGACGCCGCCATGGGCGCCGCGGGCCGCGTGGTGGGCATCGCCGACCCCACCGCGCTTGCGAATGCCTCGCTCGAACTGCTCGGCGACCGAGTGGCGTGGCACTCGGCGCAGGCTGCGGGCATCCAGCGCGTCGAACGCTTCTACACGCAGGACATGATGTTCGGCCAGTACCGCGAGCTTTACATCAAGGCGCTGAACGCGCCCGACGCCAGGGCGGCGCCCTGACATGGCCGGGATCGGATTCGAACTCAGGAAACTGCTCGCCCAGGACACGCTCACCGGCGTCCTGCAGGCGTACCTCTACGCAAGCGTGATTGGATCCGGCCCGTGGGTGCTGTCGATCGTCGGCATCCTCGTGATCGGCCTGCTTTCGAGCGCGGTCAACGCGCCGGGGCTCATGGTGACGCAGTTCCAGGTGAGCGTGACCTACCTCATCGCGGCGAGCCTGGTCCTGACCGGCTTCGTGCAGCTTTCGTTCACGCGCTTCATCTCCGACCGCCTGTACCAGGAGCAGGACGCGATCGTGCTGCCGAACTTCAACGGCGTGACCCTCGTGGTCACCGCGACCAGCGGCGGGTTGGGACTCGCCGCGGCCGCCTTCCTCTTCGACGGGCAGAACATCGTTTACCGCATGCTCATGCTCACCGGGTTCGTGATGCTCTCCAACATCTGGGTCGCCACGATCTTCCTTTCGGGCCTCAAGCAGTACAAGCAGATCCTGCTGCTGTATGCGCTGGGGTACGGCGTAACGGTCGTCTCGGCGCTGGCGCTGCGCCCGCTCGGGCTCGAGGGGCTGCTGCTCGGCTTCGTGCTCGGGCACGGCGTGATGCTGCTGGGCATGGTGCTGCTGGTCGTGCGCGGCTACCCGGCCGCGCGGTTCATCGCTTTCGACTTCGCAAAGCCGGGCGCAATGTACGTGAGCCTCATGCTGGTCGGCTTCCTCTACAACTTCGGCGTGTGGCTGGACAAGTTCATCTTCTGGTACGGCCCGAGCACCGGCCAGAACGTGATCGGTCCGCTGAATGCCTCGGTGATCTACGACCTGCCGGTGTTCCTCGCCTACCTCTCGATCCTGCCGGGCATGGCGGTCTTCCTCGTGCGCATGGAGACTGACTTCGTCGAGTACTACCAGCAGTTCTACGACGCCGTGCGCGGCGGCTCTACGCTGGCGCGCCTGGAGGACCTGAGGAACGAGATGGTTTACACGATCCGGCGCGGCCTGTTCGAGATCATCAAGGTACAGACCATCGCGACGCTGGTGATCTTCGTGGCGGGCCCGGCGATGCTGCGCGCGCTCGGGATCCCGGAGCTCTACCTGCCGCTGCTGTACATCGACGTGGTGGCCGCGGGGCTGCAGGTGGTCCTGCTCGGGCTCATGAACGTGTTCTTCTATCTCGACAAGCGCAACGTGGTGCTCGTGCTCACCGCCCTTTTCGCGCTGCTGAACGGCGTGTTCACCTGGGTCACGATCGAGCTCGGACCGGCCTGGTTCGGCTACGGGTTCGCGGCGGCGGTGTTCATCACCGTGTTCGTGGCGTTCCAGATCCTCGATCGAAGGCTGGAATCGCTCGAGTACGAGACTTTCATGCTGCAGTAGGTCAGTTCTTGTAGGACGGGTCCTTGGCGTCGACCATGCGCTGCATGGCGGCGAAGACATCGTCGCAGACCCGTTTCTCGCCGGGGCCGGACTCGCGCACCGTTTGCTCGAACACTTTCTCGGCGATCGGGTTCGGCGCGCCCGCGGAGGCGGTCGCGACCTGCACGTCGCACGCGCGCTGCAGCGTCCACAGGAGCATGAAGGCCTCGGGCACGGTCGGCCCCCAGGTCAGCAGCCCATGGTTGCGCAGGATCACGGCGCGCTTCGTCCCGATGTCGCGCACCAGGCGCACTTTTTCGTCGGGCTCGACGGTGATGCCCTCGAAGTCGTGGTACGCCACGCCGCCCTGCAACTGCGCGGCATAGAAGTTGGTCGGCGTGAGCCCGTCCTTCAGGCTCGCCACGGCCATGCCCGTCGTGGTGTGGGTGTGCATCACGCAGTGGGCCGAATCGATGGCGCCGTGGATCGCGCTATGCGTGGTGAAGCCGGCGAGGTTTACCGGCCACTCGCTTTCGCGCAGCGCGTTGCCGTCGATGTCGATGAGCACGAGGTTCGAGGCAGTGACTTCGCGGTAGTGAAGCCCGAACGGGTTGATAAGAAAATACTTGCCGGGCCCGGGAACGCGCAGCGTGATGTGGTTGAAGATCATCTCGGTCCAGCCGAGGTGGTCGAAGATGCGGTAGCAGGCCGCGAGCTGCACGCGCGCATGCCATTCGGCGTCGGTCAGGGCAATCGCATCGGCTTTCTTCGCCGCGCCTTGCAGGTAGATCGTCATCGCAGTCCTCCGGGAAGCTTGTGGGTCGCACTCCAGAGCGCGCAGTTTAGACGAACGTGTATTTCGGGTGCGTAAACGCACTTACTGCCGAAATGCAACAGGCCTAGAGTCGTATCGCGTCAAGGGGCCGGAAGCAGGATGCACGATCCGGCAAAGCTTGGAACTCGGAAATGGGGAGAACACCGATGTCCGTGCACTATCTCGAAACCGCATTCATTCCTTCCAACGACAAGACGCCGCGCCGCCTCCACCTGAGCCCGCGCCAGGTCGATGTCCTCAAGCTGCTGGGCGAAGGCCTGGCCAACAAGCCGATCGGCCGCAAGCTCGGCATCTCCGCCTGCACGGTCAAACAGCATGTCCAGGCGATCCTCAAGGAGTTCGGCGCTTCAAACCGGCTGCAGGCGGTGATCTACGCGTACCGCTACGGCATTCTTGCCGCCGTGCCGGATGTGCCGGGGATCCCGGCGGCGAACGCCTCCGGGATGGTGCCGCTCGTCTCCGGCGTCTGACGGCAGGAACGCTGTTTGAAGAACGGCGCGGGCGCGCCTAACCGGCGTGGCGCACGTCCGCGACGAGGTTCTCCAGCCGGACCACGTCGAGCACGACCACGCACGGGCCCTCTCGCGCGATGACGCCCTGCGCCACCAGCATCGAAAGCTCGCGCGTCACCTGCTCCCGGTAGGTGCTCACCCGGCTGGCAATGTCGCCATGCCGGGGTGCCGGGTTGATGCGCGCCACATTGCCCGCCACGCCTGCGCGCCGCGCGAGTCGCAACAGCTCCGCATGCACCCGGTTGCGCACACCGAGCGTGCTGAGCTCGAAAACGCGGTCGGTCATTTCACGGACGAAAGCCACGAGCCCGCGCAGACTTATCCTCTCGCGCAGCGCTTCATGGCGTGAAAGGAGATCCCGGAACGTTGCCTGGCTCAGGATCGCGAGCAGGCTGTCGTCCAGCGCGATCACGTCGGCCGAACGCGCGCGCCCGTCGATCGCGGCGAGCTCGCCGAAGTGGTCGCCGGCGCCCATCTCCCGGTAAGTGATCTGCTTTCCAGATACCGAGAACGCCACGACCTGCACCTTGCCGGCAATGACCAGGTAGACGTCGCGGTCGGGCGCGTTGCGGGTAATGACCTGCTGGCCGGCCTGGAAACGGCGCCAGTCAAGCGATCCGGCGAGACTCTCCAGGGCCGGGGTGTCGAGGCCCTCGAGCAGCCGGACGCCGCGCAATCCAAGCAGCGCAGTACGGGCCGATGGCAGGACCGACATGGGGATCTCCCGGGGCTGCGGAGCGCGAAAGCGGCACTTTAACGCCTGCGCCGGCTTGCCGGAAGAAGCAAATGCGAAAAGCTCAGGAAGCGGCCTGGCGATTTATCCAGTTTGCCAGCTCGGTGGCCTGCATCGCGCCGGATTGCCGCGCCACTTCATTGCCGTTTTTGAAAAGGATCAGGGTGGGGATGCTGCGGATGCCGTAGCGCGCGCTCGATTGCGGCGATGCGTCACTATCGACCTTGACGAAGCGCACCCCCGGCACGCGGCCCGCGGCGCTCTCGAAATGCGGCGCCATCATCTTGCAGGGGCCGCACCAGTCGGCCCAGAAATCGACCACCACCGGCAACTCGGTCTTTTCGAGGAACTTGGGCAGCGTCGAGTCGTCCAGGCTCACCGGCGCCGCGCTCATCAGCGCGGCGCCGCACTTGCCGCACACGGGGTTGTCGTGGAGCTTGGCTTCCGGAACGCGATTGGTAGTGCCACAAGCCGGGCAGACGAGGTGCATTGCCGCTCCTTTGGAGTAGTGAAGCCCT
>Ga0163147_10003594_pt1 | contig 20531 bp, 15 predicted proteins | sample OliLakLV19MP6G1_FD_148597 | JGI IMG/M metagenome (GOLD analysis project Ga0163147, IMG submission 148597) | Freshwater microbial mat bacterial communities from Lake Vanda, McMurdo Dry Valleys, Antarctica- Oligotrophic Lake LV.19.MP6.G1 | ecosystem: Environmental > Aquatic > Freshwater > Lake >...
GGAATATAATATTGGCAGTGGGTATTTATCACAATCTTCTTCTATCGTTCCATTGCCAGATAACGCGTCATCTATTGAGATCGTAAGCAGCAATGGCATTAAACGAATCATTAAATTTTAAGTAAAGACTAATTTAACTTAATGAAGCTGGCAGGAAATATTTTATTAATGATTCAATGTATCTGTCTTGTATTGATCCTTTGTTGCAGCGCATCGGCTGCTGTTCGTTTGCCAAAAATATTTTCAGACAATATGGTTCTTCAAAGGGAACGCAATATTATTTTCTGGGGTTGGGCATCTCCGAATGAAAGAATTACTGTTCAATTCAACAATCAAAAGAAAGTAGGCATTACCGGAAAGGACGGTAAATGGGAAGTTGTGATAGGCCCACAAATGGCCGGTGGCCCATACCGATTAACCGTCAAAGGAAGTAACACGATCAGCTTAAATAATATTTTTATTGGAGATGTATGGGTTTGTTCCGGCCAGTCAAATATGGAATGGTTGGTGCGCCACAGCGAGAAGGCAATGGCCGAAATGCAACAAAGCAATTATCCTTTCATCCGGCATTTTAAAGTGCCTACAAATGTTGCGAGTGAGCCACAGAATGATTTGTCAGGTGGTGAATGGAAAGTTAGCGAGCCTGATAACGTTGGCGATTTCACTGCTGTCGGATATTTTTTTGCGGTTGAATTGTATAAAAAATTAAAGGTGCCGATTGGGCTTATCAATACATCCTCAGGCGGAACCAATATCGAAACATGGATTAGTAAAAAAGCTTTTCAGGAAAGTGATGAATTTAAAACCATGATTAATGGTATGCCTCATATGAATTTAGATTCACTCGCTAATGTAAAAGAAACAAACTACATCAATAAGGTTAAAAATATTCAACGCCATATTGAAGAAGACCCTGACATCATTCAGTCTTGGAAAGAACTATCGTTTAATGACAGTAGCTGGCCTTCGATGAATGTTCCGGGTCTTTGGGAATACCAGGCCCTTGCTGATTTTGACGGAGTGGTTTGGTATAGAAAAACGATTGAGCTGGGTGAGGAGTTTGAAGGCAAAGAAGCTTTGCTGGAATTGGCTATGATAAATGACTCAGACGACAGCTATGTAAATGGTGTAAAGGTTGGTAAAATGAGCAGAAATTTTAAAGAGAAGCGCAAGTATATAATTCCCACAGGTGTATTAAAAAAAGGTAAGAATGTAATTGCAGTGAGAGTAGAAGACATTGGAGGCAGCGGTGGTATATATGGTGATAGTGCTGATTTAAAATTAGGTATTCCTTCTTCTTCCATTTCGTTAGCAGGAAAGTGGATGTTCCAGGTTGAATCAATAAGAAAGTCTTCCGGTATCAGCCCTAATGAATATCCCAGTTTATTGTTCAACACAATGGTTAGCCCTTTAATTCCTTACAGTATCAAAGGAGCTATTTGGTACCAGGGCGAAAGTAATGCAGACCGTGCTTTTCAATATCGTAAAAGATTTCCTTTATTAATCAATGATTGGCGTAAGCAATGGAGCCAGAGTGATTTTCCTTTTTATTTCGTACAGCTTTCAAGTTATGACCCTACTGGCAACAACAACAGCAAGGGCAGCCAATGGGCTGAGTTGAGAGAAGCTCAAACACTTACGCTTTCATTGCCCAACACCGGCATGGCAATAACTACTGATATTGGTAATTCAAATGACATTCATCCCCGCAATAAACAGGATGTTGGAAAAAGGCTTGCCGCCATAGCATTGAATAAATCATACAATGAAAATATTGTTTACAGCGGACCTATTTACAAGTCAATGAAAATTGAAGGAAATAAAATAATTATTTCTTTCAATAGTACCGGCAGCGGTCTGTCAGTAAAAGACAAGTACGGATATTTAAAAGGTTTTGAAATTGCAGGCGCTGATAAAGTTTTTCAATATGCTAAAGCCTATATGGAAGGTACAAACAAAGTAGTGTATAGTGATGGCATAGTAAATCCAATTGCAGTCAGGTATGGATGGGCCGATGATGCAGGCGAATGTAATCTGTATAATACGGAAGGCTTTCCGGCAGCACCATTCAGGACTGATAGCTGGAATGGAATAACAGAAAATAGAATGTATGGAGCAGATCAATAGCCCAATAGAAATGATAGCAAAAATATCAATCAATCTTTTATTTGCAGCAATGGTAGCAGCGTCCTTCATGTCGTGTAATTCAAATCGTGCGATAAAACCAAAAGAAAGTATTGATTCCTTAGCCACCTCAGAGAAGGAAGCAAAACTTAAATGGTTTGAGGAGGCACGGTACGGCCTATTTATTCATTGGGGATTGTATTCTATACCGGCTGGCGAATGGAAAGGAAGGAACAGACCACGGGGAATGGATTCAATGTTCTGCCAACATCCATGGAAAGGATTATGAAACGCCTGCTAAAGAATTTAACCCTACAAAGTTTGATGCGAAGCAATGGGTTTCGGTGGCAAAGAATGCAGGTATGAAATACATTGCCATTACAACAAAGCATCATGACGGCTTTTGCCTTTTTGATTCAAAGCTCACTAAATATGATATTGTGGATGCATCGCCTTATGGGAAGGACCCCATGAAGGAACTTGCGGCAGAATGCCAGAAGCAGGGTCGGGGATAAGAGAATCAATAAGATAAAGAGTATTCATTTTTTGAAATGGGAAAACGACAAGGCTGTTTACAAAATCGGATCAGGAACTTATCATTTTAAAAGTAAAATAACGGTTGATAAAAAATATACTTAAATAAAATTACTATGTTAAAAACATTAATGCCATTTGTCTTTTTTTGTTTTGCCATCAACAATTTGACAGCCCAGGATTTAGGAAACCATATTGGGTTGAATTTTATAAGACCCGATGTCAACAGGTCAGGCTATTATGATTTTAATCACAACACCAAATGGCTTTTAAAGCAATACAGCAAACTTGATGTCAAATGGAACAGGGTTGCTTTTTCGTGGGTTGATATTCAAACCGAAAAAGACAAGTTTAACTGGAAAACTTATGATGAGATCGTTGATTACTGTTATCAAAAAGACATCAAAATCGTTGCAACGTTAGGCGGTCATTTTGACGACCCTAAAGTACCGGCATGGGCAGGTACCAATCTAACAGATGTGTTGGAAAATCATCCCGATCACTTGGCAAATTTTGTTAAAGCCTTGGTTAAGAGATATGCCGGCAAAATTGATTATTGGGAAATATTAAATGAGCCAATAAACCAACATTTTGATTTAAGTACAGAGAACTATGTAGATAAAATACTTAAACCCTGCGCTGAGATCATTCGGTCATTAGACAAGAGTGCACATATCTTGGCATGTGATTTTGGCAGTCTGCCAAAAAAGAACAGAGAATACTTTTGGCAAAACTCCCGGGACTATGTGGATATTTATAACATGCATCTTTATATAATGTGGGGTGAATTTCGAGATATCGCATCTGCAGATTTAGAAATAGAAAAGATTACAAAGTTTAGACACGAAATGATTGCACAAGGATTGCAGGACAAGCCATTCTGGATAACCGAGATTGGCTGGTGGGGTACCCGGAATTATCAGATGCTGAAAGATACGGGTAGAAATGAAGTTAAGAGACCATGGACTGGCAAAGAAATCAGCACCAGTGAAATACATTTGAGAGAGGATAGTTTACGTTCAGTATGGCTAAAAGATTTATTTCCTAAAGCAGTAAAGATTGACGGGTGCGGCAATATTTTTTTATGGTGTGCTATGGATGAGTACGAAGGTGGTTTTAATGAAACTACACTATACCATAGTTCCATGCTTCAAATGTATCACACAAAGGATGAAAAGCATCCGTTATTTTCTTTATGGGGAATATTTTCAGGAGATAAAAAATGGAAAAAGTCGGCATATTCGTTGCGGGAAATAATAAGAACTGGTAAGTAAGCCGTTGATGCGGCAACAAAATTTAAAATATTAAAGAGGTGAAAAGTATCATTAAAATCAGGAGGTTGCTTTTGTGTTTACTTGTCATTGTTTTGACAGGCGAAGCCAATGCGCAGACTTCAAAGCCAACATGGATTTGGTATCCGGGTGATTTTGAAATTTGGTTAAGCAATGAAGTGCAAATGAAGAGGACAAAAAGGAATGCGCTCCAACCTCCTTGGTGGCGAACGTATACCCATAATAGCAATGTAAGTTTTGCAACGCATGTTGACTTAAAGGAAGAAGAAGACATAACGATTGCTGTGGAAGGTAAATACAATGTTATAATTGATGGTAAATACTGGCAGGGGGATATACATAAAATTTTAATTCCACCAGGGAAGCACACAATTATGATGCAAGTGTATAATGTAATTACACCCCCTTCCATTTTTGTATCTGGTAAAACTATTGCTTCTGATACATCCTGGTACTGTAATACTATTCGTGGCAGTTCTCCTGGGCAAATCAATGACCTGTGGAAGGTAAAAGCCGATGCCTGGACTTTCAACAATCAGGAACAGGCTCCATCAAAATTCAGGTTGCAGACTAAAGAAGAAAGTCCTGTAAATATTGAACGCAAACCCGGTTCCGTTTTGGTTGACTTTGGTAAAGAGACATTTGGTTTTGTGAGGCTGAATGAATTAAAGGGTTCGGGAACAATTGATTTATACTATGGTGAATCACCGGAAGAAGCTCTTTCAATTGATTCCTGCGAAACATTGGACCATCTTGTAATTAAGGATACTTCAACTTCAGTTTTTGTTGTTAACCACTCAAGGGCTTTTCGATATGTGAATATTCAATATAGTGGTAATATTAAGTTTAAGGATGTTGACATGCTGTATGAATATTTACCTGTATCATATCGTGGTTCTTTTAAAAGTTCAGATGATGAACTCAATAGGATTTGGAATACATCAGCCTACACGTTACATCTTAGTACCCGTGAATTTTTTCTGGATGGGATAAAACGTGACAGGTGGATATGGTCAGGCGATGCCAACCAAAGCTACCTGATGAATTACTACTTGTTTTTTGATGACCCTGTGGTAAAGCGCACGATATGGGCAGTGCGCGGCAGTGATCCCGTGGAAACGCATATCAATACCATTCTAGACTATTCGTTTTATTGGTTCATGAGTATTTATGATTATTACCTGTACACGGGCGATGAAGAGTTGATACGAAAAATATATCCAAGGATGGTAACGCTTATGGAGTTTTGCCTTAAAAGAAGAAACAGCAATAGCATGGTTGAAGGGCTCCCAGGTGATTGGGTATTTCTCGATTGGGCACCTATTTCAAAAGAGGGTGAACTTAGCGCAATTCAAATACTTTTTTGCCGAGGCCTCGAGTCAATGGCGCTTTGCGCTTCGCTGATGAACGACACAAAAAAGTCAATAGAATATACTGCTTTAGCAAAAGAGTTGAAGGAAAAAATCATGTCTGTTTTTTGGGATAAGAATCAAAATGCTTTTATACACAATAGAAAGAATGGGCTTACGGAAAAAGATGTTACCCGCTATGCTAATATGTTTGCCCTCATGTTTAATTATTTAGATTCTGCAAAGACAGAATCGGTGAAAACAAATGTGCTGATGAATGATCATGTTTTGAAGATTACCACGCCTTATATGCGATTTTATGAATTGGAGGCTCTTTGTGCAATAGGTCAGCAAGATTATGTAATGAAAGAGATGAAAGATTATTGGGGTGGCATGCTGAGAGAAGGTGCAACATCTTTTTGGGAGCTGTATGACCCCAATGAAAAAGGCACAAAAAAATATGCAATGTATGGTCGCCCATTTGGAAAAAGTCTTTGCCATGCCTGGGGGGCAAGCCCGATTTATTTACTAGGAAAATATTTTTTAGGAGTAAAACCTTTAAAACCAGGTTATGCTGAATATTTAGTTGAACCAAATCTTGGCGGGCTTGAATGGATGGAAGGGAAAGTGCCTACACCAGATGGAGATATATATGTTGCGATGAATAAAAAACAAATCTCTGTATCGGGTGTGGCAGGGAATGGAACTTTACGATTTAAAAGCAAAAAGAAACCATCAAGTAATGATGGAAATCTAAAGAAAATAAGTGAGGATACTTACCAATTGACAATTGTACCGGGAAAGAAATATGTGGTCAGGTATTTTAATTGAACATAAATCTGTTGTTCAAAATGAATAAGTATCTGACTTTTTTTACAATCTCATTTATTTTGCTGGGTTATCAGTCATGTAGCAACACTGATAATAAATCAACAACGGATCTTAAACCGGATTCTCTAAGCACCGATTAGGCAAAAGGCACATTTGGTTACGACCTTAATTTTTTACCGCAAGTTCAAATGACTTTCAGTCAATGTATTCAAACTATGGATTTTTAATCCATAGTTCGTTAACTATTGCATGAATGAATTGAATTGTGAGCATAGTCTAAAAAAATATGACCATGTTTTTTATGTACATATTTTGCTGCGGCAAGTGCTCAAATCAAGTGTGCGGCACAAGGATCTTTAATAATGATATTTCAGTTTGTCTTTTTAATGAATTGGATTTCTAAGACATATATCGCAGGTAGTTAATAATAAGAAGGGAAGGCCTTAGGTAGTGAAAAAAATAACCTTAATAATTTGCATCAGTCTCTATAGCCTAATTATCTTAATATTCCGGTAAGCAACCAATGCCTTTCCACCACCATGCACCTGCAATGCAATTTTTCCGGTATGGATAATTTTTTCATCTGGTTCACTATAGTCTACTGTTTGCACATCATTTAACCAAATGCATATCCTTCTTCCAACGCTTTTTATTTTTAGACGGTTCCAGGTAGCCGGTTTAAGAATTTTTTGTATCAATGCACTGTCGGGTTGTACAATGGTTAAATTTCTTCTCGATTCATCGTACAGGCTTGCCCAATAACCTTCTCCCAAATCAGCCTGGTAGCCAATCATTTCATAGACTGGGTTTTTTGAACGTTCACTGTGAAACTGCACACCTGCGTTCACAAAGCCGGTACCGGTTATTTTAAATTCAAGCATCAATTCAAAATCGCTGAAACTTTCGGTGGTGGCAAGAAATTCGTTGTGCGGTACTGTTTCTGTAAGGCTTCCGCCCATTAAAGCATTGTTGAAAATGCGCCAGGTATTTACTGTATCTCCTTCCCAGCCAGCAAAGGTTTTGCCATCAAACAGACCGATCGGCTTTTGTATTGATTGGGCTTTAACAGTTGCTGTGATATCGAGGAAAAAAAGAATGGCAAAAAGGAATAGTTTCATATTCTAATTTTTGTATTTACCGTGAATAGCCAACTCATTTTACAGTTTCCCACTTCGTTATATTGTGTATAGTTTGTTTTGTAGTTTCCGGTGCTTATTAAAGTTCCTTTTGTTCTTCCATGATAACGACAGCCAGTTGTAATTAGATTTTTCAAAATTATTAAAAGTATTGTCTTCAAATAAACGAAATTTTGCTGAGGATTGCCCATAAACTATTTTCCATATACCATCTATAACCAAATAAAAGTTCCACAATGGTATGCGGTACAAGTGAGGTCATTAATCCTTTTTACAACGAAGATGCCCATACTTCGGCTACGCTCAGTACTTTTTTTGCCCGCATAACACATTTTTAAACTTACAGAAATACAACTTTAAATTTTCGCCTGCATAGTACAAAAGTTTGTTGCTACTATTATATCTTTATGTGCTGCATATGGATCGTATAATTTGTTGCAATGATGTTACCCTTTAAAAGGTTACAAGCAGACTCAACATGGATACAGGGTCGTATCTTATAACAATGACCATGATTGTAATGAAAAACCACAATGGGTATGTCGCCCTTTCAGGGCTGCGTTAAATCTCTTTTTGTTTACCCAGGGCTGTAATATTTTTCCCCCTTTCCGGGCTCACTAAAAGCGTGTAAAGAGTGACCCCAAATTATCAGGGTCAATCTCCCCTCTCCTTCAGAAGAGAGCCTGTCCCGATTTTTATCGGGAGGCTGGGGGTGTAGTCAACATTATGGTTCAACCCAACCTTACGCCCGTTTATTTCTACCTCTTCAACATCGTTGTGTGGTAAGCAGTATGGTTCAACCTAACCGAACATATTCCAGTCTACGCTTTCAAAAATTGATCACCTCCGGTTAGTACAATTCCCCGTTTAGCCGTTATATTGCAGTATGCATGTACTGTGCTTATTTCAGCTATATTACTTTTAAAAATTCATACACCATGGGAGATTTGCAAATAAAAAAGCAGCCTAAAGTTTATGATGCAGTTATTGTAGGATCTGGTGCCGGTGGCGGTATGGCCGCTTATGTGTTAGCAAATGCAGGTTTAAAAGTTTGTCTGCTGGAAGCAGGTCCAGACTTTGATCCTGCAAAAAACGCATCGCAATTAAAAAATCCCTGGGAGTCACCCAGGCGTGGTGCAAGCACAAAATTCAGGCCTTTTGGTGATTTTGATGCCTGCTATTGGGGATGGCAAATTGATGGTGAACCTTATACCACTACAGCCGATACCAAATTTGATTGGTGGCGGGCAAGAATGGTAGGCGGCAGAACCAATCACTGGGGCAGAATTTCTCTACGGTTCGGCCCCCAGGATTTTAAGCGGAGAAGCATTGATGGTCTTGGCGAAGACTGGCCGATTGGTTACGAAGATGTAAAACCATACTATGATAAGATAGATAAATTGATTGGAATATTTGGCAGTAACGAAGGCTTGCCCAATGACCCCGATGGAATATTTCTTCCACCACCCAAGCCAAGGCTTCATGAACTGTTTATCAAAAAAGCAGCAACGGGTATAGGTATTCCCGTTATACCATCCCGTTTATCCATTCTTACAAAACAAATCAACAAAGACAGGGGTGCTTGTTTTTATTGTGCTCAATGCGGACGTTCCTGTAAAGTGTATGCAGATTTTTCTTCTTCATCGGTATTGATAAAACCGGCCATTGCTACGGGCAATGTTGATCTTGTAACCAACGCCATGGCGAGGGAAGTGCTTACCAATAAGGAGGGGCTTGCTACTGGTGTGTCGTACATCAATAAAGAAGACATGCAGGAATACCAGGTAACCGGTAAGGTTGTGGTGCTTGCTGCCAGTGCATGTGAAAGTGCAAGGCTGATGCTTAACTCAAAATCTGCACAGCATCCCAATGGTATCGGCAATTCAAGCAATGTAGTAGGCAAATATTTAAATGATTCTACCGGCGCAGGCATGGGCGGCTATTTACCTGAATTGTATGGCCGAAAAAGATACAATGAAGATGGCGTAGGTGGTATGCATGTTTACACACCCTGGTGGTTAGACAATAAGAAACTGGACTTTCCCCGTGGTTATCATATTGAGTATGGCGGTGGCATGGGACAGCCGGGCTATGGCATTGGCTTTGGTCTCGAAAAGCAAAATGGCAAAGTGCCTATCAATGGAAAAAAGAAAGAGGCAGGTGGCTATGGCGCTTCGCTTAAAGAAGATATGCGTTACCTGTATGGTGCCGGTGTAGGCATGTCGGGCCGTGGAGAAGGTGTGGCGCTTGAGTCGAATTATTGCGAGATAGATCCGGCAGTAGTGGATCAGTATGGCATACCCGTGCTACGCTTCAATGTAAAAAACAGCGCCTACGAAATAAAGCAGGTAAAGCACATGAAGGAAACCTTTAAAGAGATACTCACCAACATGGGTGCAGTAATTACCTGGGGCGATAATGATGGCCCGGAAAATGATTTTGGTATCTCAAACCCGGGCAGCATTATTCATGAAGCTGGAACGATACGTATGGGCAACGATGCAAAAAAATCAGCGCTCAACAAATGGGCGCAGGCACATGATTGTAAAAATTTATTCAATGTAGATGGCGGGCAATTTACATCGCAGGCAGATAAAAATATTACCTGGACTATCCTGGCTTTATCTATGCGTACATCTGAATATATAGTTGATCAGTTGAAGAAGCAGAATATATAGCCCCTGTCCCCTGAAGAGGGACAAAGGCAAAGGCCCCGAACCCCTAAAGGGGCTTAAAGGCAGGCTCATTTAAATTTTTAGACATTGCGAAAATTGAAAACACTTTAAACTATCATTCTCTACTCCCCTTCAGGGGTTAGGGCCTTTTTATTTATTATGGACAGACGCAAATCAATCAAAGCACTAATAATCGGTACCGCATCCACTGCAGTATTGATTGAATCATGCAACACAAAAGAAAACAAACCAGCAGCAGCGGTGGTTAAAAAGCTGGATGAGGACGACCGTATGCCCGAGGAAAAGGCACTGAATAAAAAGCTAAGGGATGATAATTTTTTTACCTCAGAGGAGCTAGCAACCATTACAATACTGGCGGATATTATTATGCCGAAGGATGAAATAAGCGGAAGTGCCTCCGATGCTAAAGTGTCAGACTTTATTGAATTTATTGTAAAGGATATGCCAGCCCATCAAGTGCCCATGAGGGGCGGTTTACGTTGGCTGAACATGCAATCACTCAATCGTTTTAATAAATCTTTTGCGGCCATTAGTGAAAAGCAGCGCCTTGAAATAGTAGATGATATTGCTTACCCCAAAAAGGCTAAAGCAAACATTCTACAAGGCGTGTCATTTTTTAACCTCATGCGTAATTTAACCCTTACAGGATTTTACACATCCGAAATTGGGGTAAAAGATATTGGTTATGTTGGCAACAGGCCCAATCAATGGAATGGCGTGCCAGCCGATGTGTTGAAACAATACAATATGGCCTACACCGAAAAGGAATTGAAAGAATGTATCAGTTTCGATAACGCATAAACTAAGCAACAAACCACCATGTATCCAATAGGCATTAATACTTTTTTATTTACTTCTCCATTTGCAAATGGAAGTGTAGAATTATTTTCAACATTTGCCAATTGGGGATTTGATACGGTTGAAATAGCGGCAGAAGATCCTTTGCAGCTAGATGCCGCTGTAATAAAAGCTGCCCTGCAAAAAAACAATCTTCGCTGCATATCAGTAGCGGCAGCTTTTGGGCCAGACAGGGATTTACGTGGCACAACGGAACAACAACAAACTTCAATACAATATATAAAAGATACCATTGATTTTACAAAGGCTGTTGGTGGCGAATTGGTAACCGGGCCTCTGTACTCAAGTGTAGGAAGGGCAGACGCAGTGTCAGCAGCAGACTATGAACTGCAGGAAAAAACAGTGGTAGCCCATTTAAAAGAGTTGTGTAAATATGCTGTAGCAAAAGAAATAAAATTAGCCATCGAACCGCTCAACCGTTTTGAAACAGATTTTATCAATACCTGCGAACAGGGATTAAGTCTGATTGAAAAAGTAGGCAGCGATTCACTGTACCTGCACCTGGATACCTTTCACATGAATATTGAAGAAAAGCATTTAGGTGAAGCGATCATAAAAGCTGGCGGAAAGCTTGCTTTGCTTCATGCCTGTGGCAGCGACAGGGGTACCCCGGGTTGGGACCATACCAACTGGAATGATATAAAAACGGCACTGGAAACAATCAATTATAAAGGTCAGTTGGTGATAGAATCTTTTACACCCGAAGTAAAAGTGATTGCAAAAGCCGCTTCTATCTGGAGAACAATTGATGGTTCAGGTGAAACAATTGCAAGAGAAGGATTGAGATTTTTAAGAGGGCAATTCGGTTATGTGGAAGAAAAATGAAAAGTGTATGCACGGGAACTACAAATAAAGGTTCTAAAAAAAGGTTTTTAATAGCATCAATCGTTAAAGACTCCGGTTTTCTAACTGGGGTTATTTTTTTAAGACATTTTTGAACCTGCACTGACCACTCAAGCAGAGGCAAGTGATACTCTAGAGAATGAGTATACAGACAACAAAGCAATTACATAGCTCAACAGAAAGGTTCCATTCCTGGAATAGATATTATTTCAATGTGGTTCATCTGTTTAAAATGGTTGTCATATTTTTTAACCGAGATTATTCATTAGAAAATAATCGGGCTTGCAACTGCTTGATATGACTGGGATAAAATAAGATCAGTTAGTGTAATGCAAAAGGCAAACCAGTTGCTGTTTCTTATAGTCAGGATAAAAGTGATATCGCTATATCTTTTACAAATCCTGTCGCAATTTCAGAACATCAGTCTTTACAAATTAAAATCACCTGATTAAAGCAAAACGTATGGAAGGAAAAATGAAATCGGGTTCAATATTGTTCTTGGTAATTGCCAATTTATGTAATGCACCCAAAATAATCGTCACCGGCTGGTGCAATAGTGAGCTTTTGAATAGTTATTTCATATTATATTAATTAAAAGTTCAGCAAAATGATTTACAAAGAAAAACAAAAAACATAGTATTAATTGAACTTTTGAACAGTTCACGACATTACAGACAGCAATCTTTCTTGACTATCTTACATATAAGCTATTTGGTTCTACAATCTTTTTATGAACAAGTACGGCTACAAAAAAGGAATCATTGTAGGACTGCATTTTTTTTAAGCGGACCTTTCTGTTTATCCTGCTGCGCAACAGGAAAATTTTAATTTCTTTATTATTGCTTTTTTTATCTCGCCTCTGTTAAACGTCTCCAATAAATTTTCGATAACTCGAAGAAAATCCTCTACAGGGAGGATTTGTTTGTGAGATAACCGTACTCTTCAGTATGGATCAGGATGGTCGCTTTTCTTTTTTGTGATACTTTTATTTCAAACGCAGCATACAATGAATCCAGTTGAAAAGATTGAACTCGTATCTTTTAGTAAAAGAAGGGGTTTTGGTGTAGTTAAAAAAGGCTCATTGATCGACAAAGTGAAATATGAGACCATTGTAAACTATATTCTGGCATGTCTGCAGGAACGGGATGGAAATCAAATCTCATTAATTGAATTGATCGATTTATCTGGTCAAAGCTTAACGGAATGTATTAATGGAAATTTTTGGTATTTGTTGCAAGTCAAGAACGATCTCGAGGCTCGCCATATAGTTAAAATCACAGTCAATCATAAGTTTCAACAAATCGTCATCTTAAACAAGAGACGGATGCCTTTGCGCTTCTGATTGTATCAGCCGCATAAAATAATGACAATATTAAAACAAATCCTGCACCATAAGATTATTGCAATTATTCGTGGAGCTGATCCTGGAAATGCGTTGGATATAGTTCATGCGTTGTACGAAGGTGGAATACGCATTTTGGAAATAACACGCAATTCGCCAGATGCACTAAAGGTTATACAAGCTGTTGAGAAGGAAATGGGAAATTTAGTAACCATTGGCGCTGGTACTGTATTGGATGGTGAAACAGCAAAAGCAGCCATATCAGTTGGTGCCAAATTTATTATTTCTCCAATTGTTGAAGAAGAAACTATTAAAGCAACCAAACAAAATGGTGCAGTAAGTATTCCGGGTGCATACACACCCTCTGAAATAGTCCGGGCTCATTTGTACGGTGGAGATATTATCAAAATCTTTCCTTCACCAAGCCTTTCTTACTTCAAAAACTTATACGGTCCTTTTCAGGATATAATGTTTATGCCTACCGGTGGAATAGACCTGGATAACATTGTTGAATTTAAAAATGCCGGAGCTGTAGCGTTTGGAATAGGGTCATCGCTTGTAGATACCCGACATAAGATAACCGATGAATATTTGAATAACATTAAAGTCAAAGCACAGCAATTTGTAGTGGCCATTAAATAAGAACGTTGATGAAAATCATAAGCTATCAATTATATCAAATCCCACCACGCTGGTTATTTTTAAAGGTAATGACAGATGAAGGTATTGTTGGCTGGGGTGAGCCGATTATTGAAGGGAAAGCAGCAACAGTTAAAGCTGCAGTTATGGAGCTAATGACCTATCTCATTGGAAAGAATCCTTTAAATATTGAGGATCATTGGAGTACTCTCTACAGAGGGGGATTTTATCGGGGAGGCCCGATTCTGATGAGTGCAATTGCTGGGATTGATCAAGCACTTTGGGATATCAAAGGGAAGTTTTACAATGCACCCATTCATCAATTACTTGGAGGGAAGGTAAGAGACTCGATACAGGTTTACTCATGGATTGGTGGCGATCGGCCGTCCGAGGTAAGGGATGCGGCCAGAACCATTATGGATTTTGGCTTTACGGCTTTGAAAATGAATGCCACAGAGGAACTTCAATTCATTGACTCTTTCAAGAAAATTGATGAGGCCGTTAAAAGGGTGGCGGCTGTTAGAGAGGAGGTTGATTTGGGCGTGGGAATTGGTGTTGATTTTCACGGCCGGGTTCATAAGCCCATGGCTAAAGTCCTGGCAAAAGAGCTTGAGCCCTTTCACCTTATGTTTATTGAGGAACCAGTTTTGCCCGAGAATAACGAGGCATTGCGTGAAATTGCACGTCATACTTCAACCCCAATTGCAATGGGTGAGCGTATGTACAGCCGGTGGGACTTTAAAAAATTACTTATCGATGGCTACGTGGATATCATTCAGCCTGATCTTTCGCATGCGGGAGGTATTACAGAATGTAAAAAAATCATATCAATGGCTGAAGCATTTGATGTTGCAGCGGCACCTCATTGTCCATTAGGCCCCATTGCACTGGCAGCCTGCCTTCAGGTTGACGCAACATGCTACAATGCATTTATTCAAGAACAAAGTCTTGGTATTCACTATAACAAGCAAAATGATTTACTCGACTATATTGTTGATAAGAGTGTTTTCAATTTTGAGGATGGATATGTTAAAATTCCAGAGGGTGCCGGACTTGGTATTGAGATTGATGAGGCTAAAGTTATTGAGATGGAAAAAATAGGACATAACTGGTCAAACCCTGTTTGGAGGCATAAAGATAATAGTGTATCTGAGTGGTGATTGAAGAGATGCAGAAGAAAGCTGGGGGCAAAGGTGTTATTAAGACGAATATCCGGTTCAGAATACTACTGCTTGTATTTGTTAACGTAGTGATAAACTACATGGATCGCACCAATATTTCAGTTGCCGCAACCTCGTTGAGTGATGATCTTAAACTTTCATCTGTGCAACTTGGTTTGCTCTTTTCAGCTTTTGGATGGACTTATGCCTTGATGCAAATTCCGGGGGGCTTACTGGTAGATCGAATCGCACCCAGATTACTTTACGCTATAAGTTTGATCTGTTGGTCAGGGGTAACATTGCTACAGGGATTAGCCACAAAGTTTGCAACCCTTTTTTGTTTCCGCTTGAGTATAGGTGCTTTAGAAGCCCCCGCGTATCCAATTAACAACAAAATTGTTACTAGTTGGTTTCCGTACCATGAAAGGGCATTTGCTATTGCAGCTTATACATCTGGGCAATATGTAGGGCTTGCATTTTTAACTCCCCTGATGGTCACTATAGAGTATTATTGGGGATGGCAAATACTTTTTATGATCACTGGAGTTGTTGGTATTGCCTGGGGTATAATTTGGTATTGGAGGTATAGAAGCCCAGCCGAACATATAAAAGTTAATCAGGAAGAGCTTGATTATATAGAGAAAGATAAATTCACAAGCACCATAGCCATCAACAGTAATAATGAACAAAAAAATCAGCCAATAAATTGGAAGAACCTCGCCTTTGTATTTTCAAATAGTAAGTTGTGGGGTATTTATATTGGACAATTTGCCATTAACGCTAACGTTTGGTTTTTCCTTACTTGGTTTCCAACCTATCTGGTTAAATACCGAGGAATAGACTTTTTGAAGTCGGGTTTTCTTTCCTCAATTCCGTTTATTGCCGCTTTCCTCGGTATTTTGCTTTCAGGATTCTTATCTGATCTTATGATCCGCAAAGGTGTTTCCATCAATATTGCCCGAAAAGCACCTATACTTGTTGGGTTGCTATTATCCGTTTCCATAATTGGAGCCAACTATGTCAGCGATCCGTTTTGGATCATTCTTTTTATGACAACCGCATTCTTCGGAACAGGTCTCGCTTCCATAACGTGGATTTTTGTGTCTACCCTTGCGCCTAAAAATTTGCTTGGATTAACCGGAGGAGCCTTCAATTTTGTTGGTAACCTTTCTTCAATTGCAACACCCCTTATTATTGGGGTATTGGTTGAGGGCGGTGATTTCTCACCCGCACTTATTTTTATTGCGATACTGGCACTGGTAGGCATATTTGCCTACACTTTCATGGTTGGAAAGCTGCATCAAATTGAGACATAATTTTCGTATTGAATCTTAAAAAAGATAATGGGTTTAAATTGTTTTAACCCATTAGCATGATAACTTCTTGATCTTTCTATTTGAGTACCACCAAAAAATTTAAGAATGAAACAATTTATCAGACTGTGACTGGGGTACTTCTACTTTCTATTTAAAACTTATTGCAACAAATCCATATTTAACGGCCAAGGATCAACTTTCAATCCCTGCTTTTCATTGAAAGAAAAGGTCTATTTCTTAGTCAAGAAACTGAATTATTTGCTAGTGCAAAGACAGCCACTAGAGAAAAGCCTTTCGATGTATTGCAGGTGTACTTCCTTTGATTTCTTTGAACTGTCGGTTAAAATTAGAAAGATTATTAAATCCCGATTCATAACATATTTGTGCGATGCTATTGTTTGTCTCGTTCAGCAGTTTGCAAGCATAATTCACTCTTAGTTCGTTTATATATTGCTTAAACGTTTTTTTCGTCCGAAGTTTAAAAAAACGACAAAAGGCGGGTACAGAAATATTAGCAATAGCAGAAACCTTTGCTAACGATATTTCTTCTGTGAAATTGTTAAGAATATATTCATAGACCAAGTCCATCCGTGCCCTGTCAGCGGCTGTCAAATTTTCCCAATACCCTTCGGTTGATAATAGTTCGTAATCTTCAGAAGATGAGAGTAAGTCAAGGATCTGCAGCAATCTGATTACCCGTTGCTGTGTCGTGGTGTCTAACATCTCATTCATCCACTCGCTTATTTTCTGTCTCGTTTGCCCTTTTATTAGCATGCCCCTCTTGCTTTTCTTCAGAATATCGTGGATTCCATGGAGTTCGGGTAAAGAGAAGAATCGCTCTCCAAAGCAAGATTCTGAAAAATGCAGGGCAATAGATCGGGCTGCAATAGTCTTGTCTTCTACTCCATCAACATGTCGCCAGGCATGTGGAAGGTTTGGTCCTAGCATTACTAATTCCTTTTCTTTAAAAGTGTCAACGTGATTGCCTATAATTCTTTTACCAGCAGGATAGTCAATAAATGTAAATTCATATTCCTCATGATAATGCCACGAGCTATCGAGACAATCGAATCGATCCTCCCGAACTTGGAATCCTGGCCGCTTGGCAAGAATTGGTTTCATTACAAGGAATTTGACAAAATGTGATACTAAATTAATGGGTTTCTATCATATCTGCTCATAAAAGTAAGAATTGTATAATTTAGTATTACTTGTTGTAAATCTGGTACCAGCCTTTGTGAATCAATGGTTCTACTTTTAGGTTCTCCTTGGTGGGTTTTAGATAGTATTAACTGATCAAGAAACACTATGGATTATCAACAAGGTACTGTAGACGCCATTTTCATTTATGGGCGAACCAGGGAGGTTAGAAGCACAAGAAGATGTATTGATATGTATTTTACAGGATGGTGATACCATAACCATCTAAGTTAGAAATAATCAATTGAATTTGGCTTTATACTGTAGAGGAAATTAGAAGCCGTTTTTGAGAGTGTACAAACCGAATTCAAAATATCTGGAACTATCCTGTATAAGTACAGTTTTTTGATTTCCTCAGCTTCTGACGGATATATAACAGATGGAATTCCTATAAACAGTAAGGCGTATGAGAAAAAATAACTTATTAGAACACATTCATTTAGATGATCGATTAGCCACGCCCAAGTACCGACAATTGGCAGATTCAATCGTGCATGCATTTCAACAAGGTAAACTGGGTGAGTATGAAACTATGTTGCCTTCAATTAGTGAGTTGAGTTTTGAATTTGAAATTTCCAGGGATACAGCAGAGAGAGGTTACCGCCAACTTAAAAGAGCTGGGATAGTGCGTTCAGTACCTGGTAAAGGTTTTTATATTAAGAAACCTGATGATTCTGCTAAAATCAGAGTTCTTCTTTTTTTTAATAAGCTTAGCGTTCACAAAAAAACGATTTACGATTCAATCTCGGCAGCTTTATCAAAACAATATACATTGGATTTATGCATACACGATGGCGACTTTTCATTTTTTTCTAGCTTACTTAAAGATAGAATTGATGAATACGCATACTATGTCATTATTCCTCATTTTACAAACGGTGATATGGAAGTGGCAAAAGTTATTAATTCTATCGATAAAAATAAATTGATATTGTTAGATAAACTTGTGAATGGAGTAACTGGTAATTATGGAGCAGTTTATGAAAATTTTGAGCATGATATTTATTCTGCATTGGAGAAAGCCAATAAGCAATTGAGAAAATATCGAACCATTAAAATAATATTCTCTAAGTCTTCTAATTTGCCTCATGAGATATTGAAAGGATTTTTTGCATTTTGCCAGCAGTACAATTTTATAGGAAAGACTGTGCGTAATATTAAGACAGAGCCCATAAGAAATGGTGATGTATTTATTAGCCTGGATGAAGAAGATCTCATTATACTAATAGAACGCATATTTTTAACGGGGCTGGAAGTTGGTAAAAATGTTGGGTTAATTTCCTACAACGAAACTTCCTTTAAAAAGATTATGCTAAATGGTATAACAACGATATCAACTGATTTTAAGAGAATGGGTGAGAAGACCGCGCAGCTTATTCTATGCAATGCAAAACAGCATATTGAGGTTCCATTCAAACTTATACTTCGTGCTTCTCTTTAGCGGTGATTGAAAGAATATTGGCAAATGGCGGTAAAAGGTATTTGGTCTTGGGTTGGCATCCCAATCGACAAGCTAACGAACAATTACAAATGAAAGGTGACTTGGCAGTACCGCTTCACCGTGCTCTTAACCGCAAGGATGCCAGTGCTTTTGGGGCTGAATGAATCTTGAGCCATACGACTTAATAGTCGAAAGTGTCAGGAATAAAATAATTAGTCTTCCCTTAAAAAGCCTGTAGCGTATGTAAATACGAATGATATAGGATGAATGGGCTTTTATAAATCTGCAAGAAAGTGGATATTTATAGTGAAAACCTTGCAGATTTTTTATGCTCGCCAAACCAGTATCTAACTTCCAACTTAGCTTTTATAGCACCTTCGAAGAACAGCTTAGCCATCGTCACCCGCTTTACATTTTAGCGAAGCAAATCAATTGGCAGATTTTTGAACAAACCTTTGCTGTTCTCTATTCGCAAGAAGGACGTCCAGCCAAACCGATACGATTGATGGTGTCGTTGTTAATGTTAAAGCATATCCGTAACCTGAGTGATGAGAGTGTGGTGGAGCAATGGTTCGAAAATATCTACTACCAATATTTTAGTGGTGAAAGAACCTATGCCTGCGGCATGCCTTGTGAACCGAGCGAGCTTGTTCATTTTAGAAACCGTATTGGAGCGACTGGTATCGAATTGATTTTCAAGGAGAGTATCCGTGTCAATGGCAAGGATGGAGGAGAACAGGAAGCCACTACTGACACCACTGTACAGGAAAAGAATATCACCTATCCGACAGATAATAAATTACATCGTAAGATCATCAAGAAATGTATTGCCCTTGCTCGGAAGGAAGGTATTGAGCTGCGACAAAGTTATACGCGGACGACAAAAAAATTATTACTGGAACAACGTTTTAGAAACCATCCTAAGAATAAAGGCAGAGCAAAGAAAGCAGATCGTAAAATAAAAACAATTGCCGGAAGACTAGTGCGTGATTTAGAGCGCAAGCTCACACCCGATTCGTATCAGAATACACTTTCACTATTCAAAAAAGTATTGATGCAAAAGAAAGCTGACAGCAACAAAATTTACAGTCTGCACGAACCGCACACGCAATGTATGAGCAAAGGCAAAGAACATAAAAAGTATGAATTTGGAAGTAAGGTGAGTATCATGACCACCAAAACAACGGGAGTTATTATCGGGGCAATTAACATTGATAAAAATGTACACGACAGTAAAACATTGCAACCAGCTTTGGAACAACAACAGCGACTCACAGGTATCATCCTAAAAAATAATTATGTTGATCGAGGTTATCGCGGTGTGAAAGAAGTGTTGGGTACAACCATCATCCTCCCTGACAAGCCAGGCAAAGAACGGACAGCTTACCAAAAACAAAAACTACGAAACGGTTTTAAACGCAGGGCAGCTATAGAACCAAAAATTGGACATTTAAAACAAGATCATCGCTTAAGCCGCAACTTTTACAAAGGCGTACTGGGAGACAACATCAATGTCATGTTGAACTGACACCCTTTGGGTGAAGGCCTTGTAGAATTATAGTAATTATCTTTGGGCATACTTAAACAACTATTTATTATGCAAGATGCTAAAAAAACAATTTAGGAAAAGTACCCCTCAATCCGGAAGCGCAAGGGCTGCTTTTAAAACTAGCAGACTTCCTTTCTGCTAAACATTATTCTCCCCGTACCATCCGCAATTACCTCTCTGAGTTGCGTTTCTTGTTTGGCTACTACAATGATGTAACGCCC
>Ga0163147_10003601_pt1 | contig 20498 bp, 19 predicted proteins | sample OliLakLV19MP6G1_FD_148597 | JGI IMG/M metagenome (GOLD analysis project Ga0163147, IMG submission 148597) | Freshwater microbial mat bacterial communities from Lake Vanda, McMurdo Dry Valleys, Antarctica- Oligotrophic Lake LV.19.MP6.G1 | ecosystem: Environmental > Aquatic > Freshwater > Lake >...
GCCACGTCCATGTCGCGCATGGCCATCCAGGAGCGGCCGATGTGGCCACGCACCAGGTTTTTGGCCGTGAGGGCGAAGACGATCACGATCACAAGTACCATCAGGTATTTCTCGATCGGCGAGTTGACGGTCCAGCCGAACATCTCGATCGGTGCGGTCGACACCGAGCCGGAGGGCGAATAATTGGTGAACCATTTGACGCGTGCAAACACCCAATCGACGAAGAACTGCGCCGCCAGGGTCGCCACGCCCAGGTAAAGGCCCTTGATCTGCAACGATGGCAGGCCGAACAGAAAGCCGACCAGGGCCGCGATAAGGCCCGCCAGCACCAGCACCACGACAAAATTGAGTTGCGGAAAATGCACCACCAGGTTGTAGGCGGCGTAGGCCCCGATGGCCATGAAGGCTGCATGGCCCAGCGAGATCTGGCCGCAATAGCCGACCAGAAGGTTCAGGCCGATCGCCGCCAGCGAGACGATCAGGAAGGGGATCAGGATCGCGCGAAACATGTAGTCGGAGGCCACGTAAGGCACCACGAACATCGCAAACGCGATCAAGCCGAAAATGAACCAGCGATCCTGGCGAATGCCCAGAATCTGCTGGTCTTCGCTGTAGCTGGATTTGAACTGCCCGTTTTCGCGGTAGAACATGGTTTGGGTATGCGCAGTATGTCTAAACGCGGTCGATGTGCTTCTCACCGAAGAGACCTTCGGGTCGAACCATCAGGAACAGCAATGCCAGGACGTAGGCGAACCAGTTTTCGATGCCGCCACCGGCCAGGTCCCACAACTTGATCAGCGGCGGCCCCATGAATACCTCAGCCATCTTTTCACCCACGCCGATCACCAGGCCGCCGATGATGGCACCGGGGATCGAGGTGAACCCACCCAGGATCACCACCGGCAGGGCCTTGAGCGCCAGTAGCGAGAGCGAGAACTGCACCCCCAGCTTGCTGCCCCAGACCATGCCGGCCACCAGGGCTACGAAACCCGCGACCGCCCACACGATGACCCAGATGCGGTTCAGGGGAATACCGATCGACTGCGCCGCCTGATGGTCGTCGGCCACCGCGCGCAAGGCGCGGCCGGTGGCGGTTTTCTGGAAGAACAGGGCCAGCAGCAGCACCAGCACGGCGGCGATCACGGTAGCCACCAGGTCTTCCTTGCTGACCAGTATGCCGCCCTCGAAGGTCGACTGCAGGATCATGGTCGGATCCTTGGAGATTCCCAGGTCGATCTTGTAGATGTCGCTGCCCCAGATGGTCTGGCCGAAGCCGTCGAGGAAGAAGGTCACACCCAGGGTGGCCATCAGGAGCGCCACCGGATCCTGCGCCACCAGCGGGCGCAGCACGATGCGCTCGATCAGCCACGCCAGAATCACCATGATGCCGGTAGCCAGCACGAAAGCCACAGCCAGCGCCGGCAACCCTGCCGGAATACCGGTCAGTCCCGGCAGCCACTCGGCCAGGCGCGCCAGCGCCAGCGCGGCAAACAGCACCATTGACCCTTGCGCGAAATTGAATACGCCGGAGGCCTTGAAAATCAGCACGAAACCAAGCGCCACCAGGGAATAGAGCACGCCTGCCATCAGGCCGCCCATCAATACTTCCAGGTAGAACCCGGGCGCGCTGCCGGTCAGGAGCGGTGCCACCAGACCGGCGGCCAACACCGCCCCCAGAGCCATCACCGGTCCGTTTTTCTTGGTTGCCATGCGCTGCGTTCCTTCTTTTAGTGACTTACGCCAAGATAGGCCTTGATGACGTCAGGATCGTTGCGCATCTCTTGCGGGGTGCCGTCAGCGATCTTCTTGCCGTAATCGAGCACCACCACGCGATCCGAGATATCCATCACCACGCCCATGTCATGCTCGATCAATACGATGGTGGTGCCGAACTCGTCGTTGATGTCGAGGACGAAACGGCACATGTCCTGCTTTTCTTCCATGTTCATGCCAGCCATGGGCTCATCGAGCAGCAGCACCTGCGGCTCGGATGCCAGCGCGCGCCCCAAGTCGACGCGCTTCTGCAGGCCGTAGGGCAGGCGTCCGACCGGGGTCTTGCGAAAGGCCTGGATCTCCAGGAAATCGATGACCCGCTCGACAAACGCGCGCTCGCGCAGCTCTTCAGCTCGCGCCGGACCGAAATGCAGGGCCTGCGCAAGGATGCCGGTTTTCATCTTCAGGTTGCGCCCGGTCATGATGTTGTCGAGCACGCTCATGCCCTTGAACAAGGCCAGGTTCTGGAAGGTGCGGCCGATGCCGCCTTCAGCCGCATGATGGGTATCCATGTCGCGCCGCACTTCGCCGCGAAAGGAAATCTCGCCTTCCTGCGGGTGGTACACGCCGTTGATGCAGTTGAGCATCGAACTCTTTCCCGCACCGTTGGGGCCGATGATGGCGCGCACCTCGTGCTCGCGCACGTCAAACGAAATGCCCTGCAGCGCCTTGACGCCACCGAACGAGAGAGAAATATTCTTGACGTCGAGAATGACGTCGCCAATCTGGCGCGCTCGCATCAGGCGGCCTTTTTCACGGCGGGAAAGGTTTCGGCGTCCATGATTTTCAGTGTGGCGCTGACCATGCCGCTGCGCCCGTCTTCGAACTTGACCTGGGTTTCCACATACTGCTCGGCACGCCCGCCATACAGCGCATCGACCAGCACGGCGAACTTTTCGCCGATAAAGCCGCGCTTGACCTTGGAGGTGCGGGTGAGCTCGCCGTCGTCGGCATCGAGTTCCTTGTGCAGGATCAGGAAGCGCCGAATCTGCGAGTCGGCCAGCCGCTCTTCCTGCGCCAGGTCGGCGTTGACCTTTTCCACCGATTCGCGGATCAGGTCGTAGACGGCGCTCTGGCTGGCGAGATCGACATAGCCGCTGTAGCTCATGCCGCGCTTCTCGGCCCAGTTGCCGACCGCCTCCATCTCGATGTTGATGATGGCACAGACCATGTCGCGCCGGTCACCCAGCGCCACCGCTTCCTTGATGAAAGGAAAGAACTTGAGCTTGTTCTCGATGTACTTGGGCGCGAACATGGCGCCATTGGCGAGCTGGCCCACATCCTTGGCGCGATCGATGATGCGCAGGTGCCCCTGCGCGTCCAGAAAACCGGCGTCGCCGCTGTGATACCACCCATCGTTGGTCAGCACTTCGGCGGTGGCGCCCGGGTTCTTGTAATACTCCTTGAGCAGCCCCGGCGACTTGATCATCAGTTCGCCGTTTTCCGCGATCTTCAATTCCACTCCGACCAGCGGCGGCCCGACCGTGTCGGCGCTGACCTGGCCGTCGGGCTGCACGCAAACAAACACCGCCGTTTCGGTGGAGCCGTAGAGCTGCTTCAGGTTGATGCCCAGGGAACGATAAAAGCGGAACAGGTCGGGCCCGATGGCCTCGCCCGCGGTATAGGCCACGCGCACCCGACTCATGCCGAGCGCATTGCGCAGCGGCCCATAGGTGCACAAGTCGCCGAGCGCATACAGCACGCGATCGGTAAGCGATACCGGCGCCCCGTCGAGCAGGCGGCCGCCGACGCGCCCGGCCACGCCCATGAAATACTTGAACATGCCGCGCTTGACCTGGCCGGCATCCTCCATGCGGATGGTCACCGAGGTCAGCAGGTTTTCATACACCCGCGGCGGCGCGAAATAATAGGTCGGACCGATTTCGCGCATGTCGACGGTGACCGTGCCGGCGGCCTCCGGGCAATTGACGCAAAAGCCCGCGACCAGCGCCTGTGCGTAGGAAAAAATGTTCTGCCCGATCCACGCCGGCGGCAGGTAGGCCAGCACCTCCTCGGCATCGGTCAAACGCTCGAGTTCGCAGCCGGCGCGCGCGCGGTCGATCAGCGCGGCGTAGGTATGCACCACGCCTTTCGGATTACCGGTGGTGCCCGAGGTATAGAACATCGCAGCGGCGTCGCCCGGCTTGCCCTTGGCGACTTCGGCGTCGATGAACCCGGCGTTGGCGGCATCGAAATCGCGCCCGAGTTCCTTCAGGCGGGTAAGCGCCATCAACTCGGGCTGGGTGTAGTGTCGCAGGCCGCGCGGATCGTCATAAAAGATATGGGCGATCTGACCGGCCTGCTCCTTGATTTCCAGCACCTTGTCGACCTGCTCCTGATCCTCGACAATGGCGTGGCGAATCTCGGCATTCTGAAACACGTAGACCAGTTCAGGCGCGGTCGCATCCTGATACAGGCCGACCGGAATCGCGCCCAGCGATTGCGCCGCAGCCGTGGCCCAGGTCACCCAGGGCCGGTTGGCGCCGATGATCGCTACATGGTCGCCGCGCTTGAGACCCTGGGTTGCGAGCCCGCAGGCCAATGCGCGCACCTCGCCGGCCACCTGGCGCCAGTTCCACGTTTGCCAGATGCCGAGATCCTTTTCGCGGATGGCCGGCCGCTCCGCGCGCACCAGGACGTGGTGCGCGAGCAGGCGCGGAAAGGTATCCGCAGTCGTCGGGGGCATGCCGTTCATTACTTGTCTCCAGATCGCCGGTGCGCTTGCAGATCGCGTCCGGACGTTCGATTGTGCCACTCTTGTGGGCGGCATTCTATACTGGCATACCAGCGCTTCCGGCCTGATCCCGGCGCCGAGTGAAACGCGCCAGGCTGCGACTGCATGGTATTGCGGCCAGCCCAGTATCATAGGGGCTGCCAGTGTCGATCGGCTGTCATCCGGCAGACAATCACCCGCGGAAATCCTTGCGCCCATACTGCATGTCCAGCCTGTTGCAAGCCCTGCGAGCCAGCGCCTGGGGGAAAACCCTGAGCGTCACGGAGCTATCCGCCGCGGCTGACGCGATTGCAGAGAAAAAGGTGTGTGCGGGTGCCTATGTGTGCCGCAAGGGCGAACCGGTCGACGCCTGGATCGGCGTTATCGATGGCTTGGTCAAGATGAGCAGCCTTTCGCCGCAAGGCAAGCCGGTCACCTTTACCGGCCTGCCTGCCGGGGGCTGGTTCGGTGAAGGCTCACTGATCAAGCACCCGCAGGCCCGGCTCTACGACGTGGTCGCGGTGCGCGATTCGCATATCGCCTATCTGCCGCGCGCCGCCTTCCTAGGTCTGCTCGACAGCAGCATCGGCTTCAACCGTTTCCTGTTGCACCAGCTCAACGAGCGCCTGGGCCAGTTCATCGCCATCGTCGAGAACGACCGCCTGCTGGAGCCTGATGCCCGGGTGGCACGCGCCCTGGCGCAACTGTTCAACCCATTGCTCTATCCGGGCACCACCAGCCAGTTGCAGTTGTCGCAAGAGGAAATCGGCCTGCTTTCCGGCGTGTCGCGCCAGCGCGCCAACCGGGCCCTGCAGGTGCTCGAAAAAGCCGGGCTGCTCAAGGTCGAGTATGGTGGCGTACGGGTGCAAGACGTGGAGGGGTTGAAGCGATTTGGCTGAGAAAACGTTGAACAAGTCCCTGGAATGCGGATTCTCGAACGAAGAACTTTTTCGATTCAATTTCTTGCAAGAGCGACTTTCTCGACTTACGGACTTCCTCAGTGTTGCCCTAAATCCACGACCGCAGGCGATCGATCAGGCGCGGCATGCCGCATGCCGGGATCGGCGCCGGCGTCCACGCCATTTGGTTAATATTCGGCAGCACAAGCCTGCATTGGCGCCGATCCAATATGCGCCGCAGCGAAGCGATCTTTCCGACCAGCATTGCGCTGCGCCGATCTCTCCTGGAGCCCCTTGACATGACCCCATCAAGCTTTGATCGCGCGCCCGAGAGCGTCGGCAATATCGTCCTTTTGGAACATGTCAACGTGACCCAGACCGACCAGCGCGTGACCTCGGTCTTCTGGCTGCAGGGCCTGGGTTTCACGCGCGATCCCTACATGCATGTGTCGGACGGCAACATGTGGGTCAACATCGGGCGCCAGCAAATCCATTCGCCGACGCGCCCGCCGCAGGTGCTGCGCGGCACCATCGGCGTGCTCATGCCCGACCTCGCAGTGGCGCGTGCGGGCCTTGCCGCTATCGGCAGCAAACTCGCAGGCACGCGCTTCGCCTGGCATGACCAGGGCTATGTGATTGACGCCACCTGCCCCTGGGGCAATCATGTGCGTTGTCATGCGCCGCAGCCGCGCTTCGGCCCGATGCGGCTCGGCATTCCGTATGTCGAACTGCCGGTTGCGCGCGGGTCGGCCGCCGGCATCGCCAGGTTTTACGAGCAGATCATGCGCGCGCCGGTGCGGCTGGAAACCGCCGCAGGACTCGCCAGCGCGCATGTGTGCGCCGGTGCCCACCAGGAAATCATTTACCGCGAGACCGACGCCGAGATCGCCGCCTATGACGGCCATCACATCGCCCTCTACGTTGCCGATTTCGCCGGCCCGCATGCAGAACTCAAGCGACGCGGGCTGATCAGCGAAGAAAGCGACCAGTGGCAATACCGCTTCGAGAAGATCGTCGATCCCGACAGCGGCACGCACCTGTTCACCCTGGAGCACGAGGTGCGCAGCCTGACCCACCCCCTGTTCGCACGGCCGCTGGTCAACCGCAACCCGCTGCAACAACAGGGGGCTTACACGCCGGGGCAGGACGCGTTTTTCTAACAGCCGGTCGGACTTGGGAATTGTCGGTGAGAAAAGCGGCTGCAGCGGTCCAAGCTTCACCGCCTTCGTGTCCCAAAGCTGGGCTATGGGCCTTCGAATTCGGCAAAACTGACCATGCCGGGACCGATTTTCGCTTGCAACGCCCTAAGTCCGACAGGCTGCTACGGGCTGCACAGCTACCTGCTCACTATGCGGGCGCGGCCTTGCTCGAAGTGCTCAATCGCGTGACGGCCTAACGCGGCACGGACTGCGCCGCCAGATAGCGCTCCACGCTCGCCTCGAACCCGGCCGCGCAGAACTCCGAACGGCCGAAGGTCAGATGGGTATTGGCACCCGAGGCGAACGTCGACTGCATCGAATCCATCAGGCCGAAATCCTCCATCAGCGCGTCCCAGAAGATCTTGACGTTCTTGTCCCAGTACTGCCGTGCCTTGTCTGTGGCCGGCGCTTCCGGGATCAGGGTCACCGCATCGATGGTCGATGCGCCCACGCCGCGCGGCCACACGCTCAAAACCGTGGCGTGATCGCCGATGAAAAGAAACATCAGGTTGGGAAAGAAGTAATAGATGATGTTGCAGTGTTGCGCCAGGTTCCACTGAGCGGGCGGCTGCGCCTGCAACTCGCCGATCGATTCTTTCGGCAGGGTGATGCGCCAATGGTCGCCGAAGGCGTCGGCCACCATGCGGTTGTCCTGGAACAAGGGCGCGATGCTCGCGCGGTGCAGATACTTGAAGTGATAAGCCTCGAGATTGGCGTCGGCCACCAGCTTCCAGTCGTGTGCCGAATCGAAGCGGCGCGTGTGGTGGGCTATGAAACGCTCGTAGCCGAAGGACTGCAGATCGTCCGCCATCGGGCCCAGCCAGGCACGGATATCGATGGCCGAACCGGGGGTCGGCACCACCCATACCAGACCGCAAGCCTCGGCCACCTGCAAGGCCACAAGACTGTGCTGTGCGCGATCAAGGTCGGGAAACTCCTGCGGATGCGGCAGGCCACGCAGCGCGCCATCGAGATCATAGGTCCAGGAGTGATAGGGGCAGATGAAATTGCGTCGCGCAGTCCCACTGCCTTCGACCAGGCGCGCACCGCGATGGCGGCAGGCATTGATGAAGGCCCGCAGCACGCCATCCTGCCCGCGTGCCACCACGATCGGCACGCCTGACAGGTCATGGCTGAACCAGTCACCCGGCTGCGCCACGCAAGACGACGCGCCGATCATCACCGGCATGCTGCGGATCATCTGCTGCTCGCGCGCCAGGCGCTCGGGCGAGAGGTAGCGCGCCACCGGGCTTTTGGCCACCGCGCCACGATCGGTGGTGCCGGCCTGCATGTGATCGAGGATGCGCCGGATCAGCGCCACTTGCTCGCTGTGCCGCATGCCTACTTCTTCTTGACCGGCTTTTTGGTCTTGCCTGACGCCTGCGACTTTTCGCCCGCCCGGGCGCGCTTGCCGGTGACATCACGCGACCACTGCGAGCGCGCCCCGCGCGCCGGCGGCGCCATGAACGCGTCACCCATGTTGCCGGGCCCGGGTTCCGGCAGAGGGCGCCCGCTGTCGCGCCATTCCACCGCCGCCGGAAAGCCGTAGGCCTCGGCATAGCGCTTGAACCACAGGCCTTCGGGTGAATGGCGGGTGATGCCGTCGAACACGGTGGCGAACATCTGCGTTTGCTCAAGCCCCATGTGCTCGATCGCCTGGTTGATCACCAGCTTGTGCATCATCAGCTGGTTTTTCGGCACGCCCGCCATACGCTGGGCCAGCTTCGCCACTGCCGCATCCAGCTTGGCCAGCGGCGCGATCGCGGTCGCCAGACCCCATTCCAGCGCTGTTTTGCCGTCGATCAGGTCGCCGGTGAACATCATGCGCTTGGCGCGCATCGCGCCTATGCGATAGACCCACATGGCCGGGGTCGGGCAGCCCCATACCCGCACCGGCATGTAGCCGATGCGCGCTTTGTCCTCCATCACGATAAAGTCGCAGCAGGTGGCGATGTCGCTGCCGCCGGCGGCAGCGTAACCGTGCACCTTGGCAATGGTCGGCTTGTAGGAGTGCCACAGGCTCATGAAGTCTTCGGTGTTCTTCTTCATGAACTTGTAATCGACCATCGGGTCCCAGGGCATGGCCTGGGTGTAGACGTTGGTCTTGTCGCCTTCGGCGTATTCCTTCAGATCATAGCCGGCGCAGAAAGCCTTGCCCGCGCCCTGCAACACGATCACATGCACCGCATCGTCGGCGTTGGCCGCCTCGACGGCGCCGCGAATCTCGCCCGGCATGGCGCCGTTGATCGCATTCAGGCGCTCGGGCCGGTTGAGGGTGATGGTGGCGATGCGGTCGTTGACCGCGTAGATGAGCGTGGTGAAGGTCGGCCCGGCGGATTTCGTCTTTGCCTGTTTCATGTGCTGTTGCCTCTGTTTGTAGTGGCGTTGTCAGACCACGATCTCGCGGCTGACGCCTCGGCAATCCATTTCGTAGTCGAGCCCGGCCACCGGCGGGCGACAGTATTGCCAGGTGATGCCGCCGGCCGCCGCACCGCGGCGCACCAGTTCGGAACCCATGAACGGGTGGATGTCATAAACCGTGTAGACCTGGGTCGCGGTGACGTCGCGCCAGCCGGCGCCCAAGGCCGCCAGGCGCCGTTCCTGCTCGCCCAGCACCCAGCGCGCCTTTTCCAGCATGGCATCGGGCGTGGTTTCGCCCGGGCGCACCGTCACACTGCGATAGTCCTTGTGGCCCTCGGCGGCCTCGCCGCTGCCGGCCACCACAAAGCCGCCGCCAGCCGCCGCCACGGTGTATGAAAAAGCATAGAAGCCGGGCGCGGCGGGCGGGTCGATTTGCGGGCACACGTTGCTGCGCGCCACCGGGTTGACACCATCGCGCATGACGTTCCAGCGCTCAAGGGTGCCAACGTAAATCCGGTTGAAGTCGACAAAGCCCTGCTCGGTGAACGGCGCCGGTGAGCGCAATTCGCAGGCGCAAAAGGCGCTCAGCGGCCGGCCGATGCTTTTCAGGTGGGCTTCGATGCGCAGGAAGCCCTGATCCAGCGGCAAGACCTCTGCAAATCGCGCGCGTTCGATCGCGAATCCGGGTTGGGCTGCGACGCCGGCCGAATACTGGAATACGCCCGGCACGTAGCGATAGCCGCCATCCGGGAAATCGCTTGTATCACTCATGTGCTCAGTCCTGCTTGATCTTGGCGGCTTCGACCACCTTTTGCCAGCGCGCCAGATCGCCCTTGATCTGCTCGCCGAACTGCTCGGAGGTGTTGCCCACCGGCTCGACCCCCAGGGTGGCAAAGCGCTCGCGCACATCCGCCTCCTTGAGCACCGCAGCAATGGTGGCGTTGAGCTTGTCGATCACCGCCTTCGGGGTTTTGGCCGGCGCCATGATGCCAACCCAGGAGGAAACATCGAACCCGGCGACGCCCTGCTCGATGAAGGTCGCCACATCCGGCAGCGAACCGACGCGGCGCGGCATCGAAACGCCGACGCCGATCAACTTGCCGGACTTCACATGCGCATGCGCACCCGCCACCGCAGAGTAGGCCAGCGGCACCTGGCCGCCGATCGCGTCGATCACCGCCTGGCCACCGCTCTTGTAGGGAATGTGCGTCATGTCAAGGCCGGTACGCTGCTTGAGCAATTCACCAGCCACATGCGTGGTGCCGCCGGTGCCGGAGTGGCCGAACGAGAGCTTGCCGGGATTGGCCTTCGAATAGGCCATCAGTTCGGCGAAGTTCTTCACCCCGAGACCGGGGTGCGCCACCAGCACCAGCGCGGCGTCACCCAGTTTGGTGACAGGCACGAAATCCTTGATCGTATCGAACGGGATTTTCGTGAACACGAACGGATTGATCACCATCGTGCCATCGAAGGCCAGCAACAGCGTGTAGCCGTCGGGCGGCGACTGGGCGACATATTGGGTACCGGGATTGCCCGAACCGCCGGCGCGGTTCTCGACGATCACGTTCTGGCCGAGACGTTGCGACAGCTTGTCGGCCATCACCCGCGCGGTGGTGTCGGTGACCCCGCCGGTGGCGAAGGGCACGATCAGGCGGATCGGTTTGTTCGGGTAGTCCTGCGCCGGCGCCACGCCGGCAAGCGTGGTCAACAGGCACGTCGCGAGAATCTTCAATGACCGCATCGGAATGTCTCCATTGTTTTGATGCGGCGATTATCGCCTGCCTGCGCAAGCCACGCAGGCAGGCCAGGCCGGCCCTACCAAGTGCGCGGCGGGTCCGGCACATAGCCGATTTCCGGCTGCCCCGGAAACGGCCGCGGCCGCGGCGGTACGCGCGGTTCGCCAATCACGCCCATGGCAAGCAGGTTTTCGCGCGAATCGTAGGCAATCGTGATTACCTCATCGGGCGTGTTCCGGGCGCGCGCAAACGCGGTGTACTCGACCCATGCGGACTCGCGCGCACCGTGGCCGGTGCCGAGCTTCTTCTCCGCTTGCGGCGGTGCCGCTGCGCGGCTCTCGGCAGCCGACTTGTCGGCCGCCCCCGGACTCCCGGAAGCGCCGGCCTGGGCTGACGCTGCGGCCGGCGCTTCGGCGCGTTCGCGCATCTCGGCACTGGCGCCGGTGCCACTGCTGTCACGTCGGCCATGAGGTAGAGGTCGCGGCGGCGCGATGTTCGATAGCGCCGGCGGCTTTTCGCGAAACAGTGCCACCCCGATCACACCCACATCGTCGGGCCGGCCGGTGCGCGCCGCGTAGGAATTGGCGATCGGCGTGAAGAAGAAGGCCGCCACCTGCTCCTGGCTCTTGCGCCAGCCGGCGACATCATGCCGTTCCCAGGGCGAGAACACATAGCCGGTCTGCTCGACGCCGGCGGTTTCGCCGCTTACCACGTTGACACCGTCGACCGAAATCACCGACAGCAGTCGGCCACCGCTCCTGTTGTGCACCCGCACCGCGTAGCGGCTACCGGGTTGTCCGGCCACCCAGTAGCGGCCCTGATGCTGGTGGATCGGCAGGGTCTGGCCGGTGGCGCGGTCGATCACGGAAATGTCTGCCAGGCTCCCGACTGCGCCTGCCTGCAGCGACGCCAGGCTTGTCAGCAAGACTGCGGTGGTGAGCGCTGCGGCGAGGATGTGTTTGCGAAACATGGTCATGCTCCTGTTCGTGGTTGAGATACGCCTGCAAACGAACGCCGCCACGAAAAGGGGTGAAACAAAGTTGAATCGATGTCCTGCGGCGGGTCCTCGATCATCCACTTCGCGTAATCGCTCTCCACGCGAGTTGGTCGGCGGCGAACATCGTCGAAGAGAAGGCGATGCTCTTTTGCAGATCGGCAACATGGGTATGCACGTGAAAGCGTTTCATGCTGTTTCCTCCTCGGATCGACAAGAGGGAGGCAGGGCGACGTCGCAGGTGTCGCCTTCGCCACGATGCGACGTCAGGTGAGCCAGCAGGGCCTGCATCTGCGAAAAAGTCGGCCCGGTAAATGAGGTTGCGCCCGCTGCGCTCGCAACTGACGAGCCCGGCGTGCACGAGTTCCTTCAGGTAAAACGAAAAGGTGGACGCCGGGACACCCAGGGGTTCGGCGAGGGCGGCGAGGGCTTGCACCACATCGCTATCTTCCATGTTTCGATAATCATGGAGACATAAAAATCAACGCGATGGGTTTGTTGCTCGATCAAGCGCCACTTGCTTGCGGACGCTTGGTCAGATCAATAGATCAATGTTGCACAATATCAATGAAAAAAGCGAGCGCTCACACCCAAACTCTTGCCGCATGTTCGCCGGAGGCCGGCGGGGGCCGATTCGGAGTTACGCTTGGATTAGTTCGAAATCGAGACCCGGAAAGCGTTTGAAGTCGCGGTCGAAAGACCCCACTGTAGCGCCATGCTCGATCGCCAGTGCTGCGAGGTGGGCGTCGGTGGTCAGATTGCCGGCGCTGCCGGCGCCAACCAGAAGGCGCCGGAGAATCGATCCGTGGCGGGCGGTAGGGTGCAATATTCTGGCTGCCGGGTCCGCGATCCAGTGATCCACGGCAGTAAATGCGTCGTCCAGGGTCAACGGTTTTGCCAGAATGCCGCGCTGGGTGGAAAGGCGTATGAACCCAATCAACGCGATCCAGGCCAATCCGACACCGCGTTGCGCCTGGAACGCGGTAACCAGCCATTCGCGTGCGCTATCGTGTTCTTCGCTGCCGCGGTTGACGGCGTTCAACAGGACGTTGACATCCGGCAATTTCATGGTTGGCTACGCCGACCATGTCGGCGCTGCATTTTGGCGACGATTTCGGCATCCTCCAACTCACCGGCCAACGACAGTGACTTGGTCAGATCCACCAACGGCTTGCCCATGTCGAACGTGATCTGCTCGAACGGCATGCGCCGACCGGTGCGCTGGTCGCCCAACCCATCGCGGATAGCCTGGTTCAGAACCCGCTTGAACGGTTCGTCGCGCTCGCGCATCGTTTTTCTCAGCAGCGCTTCGACATCGGGGTCGATGGTGACGGTGGTACGCATGGCATCATGATAGCAAATTCAATGCTGTCATGATGCCTTCAGGATTGAATTTTCGAACATGGCCGATCGCGCCGATCCACTCCCACGTCGCTGGCGCATTCTGTGGCCGCCAGCGCGTACCATTGCTGCCATGAACGTCTTCTCGCGCCGCGACCGCCCTGCGCTGCGTGGCGGTGCTCTGGCATTGCTGGCCGCGCTCCTGTTCGGCGCGAGCACGCCGCTGATTGCGCGCGTGGGCGACGGCTTGGGCAGCTTTTGGGTCGCAGCCTTGCTGTACGTAGGCGCCGCTGCAGCCGGTGCGCTTACCTGGCGGCCCGCGACCAGCGAGGCGCGCGTACGTCTGGGCGATGCCCCGCGCCTCATGGCGATGGCGCTATGCGGCGCGACGCTGGCCCCGGTACTGCTGGTCTGGGGCCTTGCGCGCACCAGCGCGACCGGCGCCTCGCTGCTCCTGGCCCTGGAGGCGTGCTTTACCGTGCTGTTGGCGCGTGCCTTCTACGCCGAACATCTGGGTGGGCGGGTACTTGCGGCGCTCGCGCTATTGACCGCCGGCGGCGCACTGCTGGTCGCCGACCAGGCGCGTGCCGGTGTCGGAGCGCAATGGCACGGTGCGCTCGCCGTGCTTGGCGCGACGGCGCTCTGGGGCCTGGACAACACGCTTTCGCGCGCGCTCGCAGAGCGCGACCCCGGGCAAGTCGTACTGGCCAAATCGATACTCGGCGCTACGGCCACGCTTGCCATGGCGGCGGGATTCGGCCAGTCACCCCCCGCAGCGGGCGCCTTCCTTGCCCTGTTCCTGATTGGCGCCCTGGGCTATGGCCTGAGCCTTCGCCTGTACCTGCTCGCGCAACGCGAGTTCGGCGCCGCGCGCACCGGGTCGGTATTCGCGTTCGCGCCCTTCATCGGCGCCGCCGTCGCTTTCGGTATGGGGGAGCGCGGCGCCACGCTGTGGCTCGCGGCAGGGGCGACGCTGATGCTCGCCGGCGTGCTTTTACATTTGTCCGAACGGCATGCGCACCAGCACGCGCACGCGCCGCTGGAACATGAGCATGCCCACACGCACGACGACGGGCACCACCTGCACCACCATGATCCGCAACCAATGCAGGCGCACAGCCATTGGCACCGGCACGAGCCCACGAACCATGCCCACGCGCATGTGCCTGATGCGCATCATTCGCACAGTCACTGACAAAACTGCGGCGTGGCGCGGATTGGCGAGCCGAATCCGACAGTGCAAGAGCGAGCCCCCCGCGGACGCACGCAGCAAAAGAAATGCCTCGCTGAAGCTGCCCAGCGTGAAGACCGCGCCAATCCCTACCACCCACCAGCAGGCGTCAGGCAGGCGCGCGAGGTTGTCGCGCCGAATCGGGTTGGTGCGCACCGCCCCCGGTGCGCGCGCGGGTTCCCGCACGCCGAACAAGAGCAGGGCCACCGCGAGAAAGGCAGGCACGACTGCGACCCAGAACACGGCGCGAAATTCGTTGGCCCACAGAATCATGAGGCCCTTCGTCAGTAGCGGGCCGAGAAATGCGCACGCGGAGCCGAGCGCAGCAGCCGCCGGCGCACCGCGGTGTGAGCCTGCGCAATCGCGGGCGCTGCCAGTCCGCTGGCCGGGTGAAAAGCCGCACCCCCAGTCGCATCGCCCTCGAAAACGTTGTCGACCACGACGTTGCGGCCAGGCCTTCATCAACGATTGATTGGCCCCTATTTCATCCTGCTTTGCACTCCTTTCCACTCAAGCCGCGCGCTGCTTGGAAGTGCGCGGAACGAATTCGATCCTGAGCCTGCAGCCGACCGCTTCGGCGTACTTCTTGAGCGATGCCACCGAGGGAACATGACGGTTGGCAGCTTCCAGGCGCGACACGGCGCTCTTGGTCGTGCCCATGCTAACGGCCACCGCTTCCTGCGTCAGCCCCGCGCGAGATCGCGCCGACAACATTTCGCGCGCCAGCGCGTATTCCACCTCCAGAGAGTCATAAGCCTTGCGAAAGCCGCGCCGCTTTGACGCTTTTTCCAGAAACGCTTTGTGCTCGTGCCGTACCGGTTCGTATTTCAGTTCAGCCATTTTCGATTCCTTTCTTGCGCTTTCGCGCGAGCTTGATCTCGCGATCCGGGGTCTCTTGTGTTTTTTTGACGAAAGCATGCAACACCATCACTCGCCGACCAATGAAAAAGCAATAGAACGCGCGCCCAATCCCGGACTTGCCGCGTGGTCGCATTTCAAACAGACCGTCGCCGAACGCGCGCGAATGCGGCAGGGTCAAGTTTGGTCCGTTCTGCATCAGCAATTCGACAATACGTGCGTAATCGGCAACCAAGTCTGCTGGCCATGACTCGATCTCCGCCAGCACGCGTTCGTGGAAGTATTCAAGCGAATAAGTCATTGGGCAATGTTAGCAACATTGCTAACATCGGTCAAGCGAGCCGAAGCGAGGAATCTATCGCCCGCAGCAGCTTCGACCTGGCCGGCTACTCGGGAGCCCGCGACGGCGTCACCGTGTTCCTCACCTACCCCGGGGCACAGATGACCGGCGCGGGCACCTACACCCTTTCCAATTTCGAGGGCCTGTCGGGCAGCCTGTGCGCCGAGCGCCTGACCGGCGACGCCAATGCCAGCCGGCTGGTCGGTCTGGACGGCAACGACACCCTCGAACGCGAGGCATCCTCCATCAGCGTTCTGAAAACGCGGTCCGCCAAGGCGGCGCGGACCGCTGCGGCGAGTTCAGTGACAAGGGCCGCCGGGCTACCCGGCGCTGCCCACGGGCTGAAGGCGTCAAGCAGGGTCTCGCCGATGCCCGGTTCGGTGCAGGTCGGCACCACTCCAGCTCGCGCCAGCGCTCGGCGGCGGCGATCGCGCCGCGCAACGCAAGCGGCGTAATGCCGGCGCCCCTAGAATTCATTTGGGCCTGGCTACGACGCGCGGGCAATCTTCAGGTCAAATGCCGGAGCACCATATGTCCTCACCCCGCAACATCCTGTTGCTTACCTGCCACCCCGAGCCGCGCTCGCTCAACGGCGCGCTGCGCGACCATGCGCTTGAGGTGTTCGGCCGACTCGGCCATCAGGTGGAGCAATCCGATCTTTACGCAATGCAGTGGCAGGCGGTGGTCGACGCCCGCGACTTTCCGGCCGAGGAGCCCGGCGCGCGCCTGGCGGTGGGCGCGGCCTCGCGCCGCGCAACCGAAGGCGGTTCGCTGACAGCGGATGTGGTGGCCGAGCAGGCCAAGCTGTTGCGCGCCGATGCGGTGATTCTGCAGTTCCCGCTGTGGTGGTTCGGTGTGCCGGCCATTCTCAAAGGCTGGTTCGATCGGGTCCTTTCAAACGGCTTCGCCTATGGCCTGACCGCGCCTGGCGCGCGCAATAGCAGCCGCTATGGTGAAGGCAAGCTCAAGGGCAAGCGCGCCCTGCTCTCGGTCACCGCCGGCGGCATGACGTCACACTTTTCCGAGCGCGGCGTCAACGGGCGGCTCGAAGACCTGCTGTTTCCGGTAACCCACGGCACGCTGTTCTACACCGGCATGGAGGTGTTGCCTACCGTAGCCGCGCACGGCACCAACCGCGTGGCCGAAGAACAGTTCGCCGCCCTGCGTGAAGCCTACACGGCGCGGCTCGAGGGCCTTTTCAGTGACGCACCGATTGCCTTTCGCAGCCAGAACGGCGGAGACTACGATGATGATCTGACGCTCAGCCCTGGGTTGGGTGAGGGCACGAGCGGACTTGCGCTGCACCGGCGCTGACCAATTTCGCGAGAAGCCGCGCCATGGAAATGAACGGCATTGCCCACATCCAGTTGTCGGTCAATGACTATCCGGCCTGCCGGACGTTTTATCGCCGGCTGTTCGAAAACCTCGAGATGAAACTGATGTTCGACAGCGACGAACGCATCTACGGGGTCGGCAGCCGCACCGGCATCCTGGTCGCGCCGGCGGCCGCAGAGTTCCGCGGCGAGCGTTTCGCGCAGGGCCGCGCCGGCCTGCATCACTTCTGCTTTCGCGCCCGCACGCGCGAAGACGTCGACCTGTTGCACACATTTCTGGTCGGCATTGGCGCGCGCATCGTGCACCCGCCGGAGGAAGCGCGGTGGGCGCCGGGCTATTACTCGGTGTTGTTCGAGGACCCCGACGGTATTCGCATCGAGGCGAACTTCGTGCCCGGTAAAGGGGCACGCAGCGAATAGCGCGGGCGGTTTCAAGCGCTGCGTACTGGCGCGACTGCAAACAAGGCAGGCGCTGCGTCGCTGTCCTGCCGGGTTGCACCGGCGCGCGCCTGCGGGCTGAGCAACTCCGCGTAGCGCTGCACCATCGCCGGCATGCCGTGATGTTCGGCCACCAACGCGCGTCCGGCTGCCGCCAGCCGCCGGTTGCGTGGCGCCTCGGTGATGGCCTCCTGCATGGCCTGCGCCAGCTGCGCGGCACCGCAGTCCTCGGGCAGCAGCCAGCCGCTGTAATCGTGCACGATCTCGCCGGTGCCGCCGCTGGTGGCGTTGGCGATCACCGGGATGCCGGCCGACATGGCCTCGAGCACCGCGTTGGGCGAACCCTGGCGCGTGCCCAGCACCACCGCTGCGGTGAACCCTTCGGCCAGGAATTCCAGTGCCGGCTTGGCGCCGCGAAAAATCACGCCGGCGCGGCCGGCAAGGGCTGCAAGTGATTGCGCATACGCGGCGTGACGCAGCTCGGCCACGCCGACGATCTGCAACTGCGCCTGCGGATACCACGCCTGCAGAGTTGCCCGGGCTTCGATGATCAGCTCCAGGCGCTTGGACGGCGCGATGCGGCCGCTGACCAGGAAGCGCGGGTACAAAGGCAGTTCCAACCGCGCCGGGCGTAACGCCACGCCGTTTGGAATCACCTGTGTGCGCGCATGTGACGGCGCCTGGACATCGCGATACTTGAGCACCAATGCGTGAAGGCGTGCGTAATAGTCGCGCGGTGTCGTGTTGAGCGCCGCGCTCCAAGCCGCCTGTGCTTCAAGCTCCTCGAACGCGTAATGCCCCGGGCTTACGTCGATCAGCCTCAAGGCCGACGGCGCGAAGCGCGCCAGCAGCAGCTTGACCCGCGGAGCGACATTCCACAGGCAGAGCGTCGCAACACCGTGGCCGCCGGCCCAGGCCAGGAGGGCGTCGACCAGCGCAAACGATTCCGCCGTTGCGGCCGGGCGAAACGTCCGCACACCGGCAACGGCCAGGGCTTCCGCGAAGGCCGCTTGCGTACAAACATCGCACACCGCGATGGCAGTCCGTTGCCGTGCGGGCAGATGCGCTGCCAAACTGACCAGAGATCGTTGCGCGCCGCCGGTGTTCAAGTTGGCGGTGACAAACAGGACGTCGGTGTCGGCGCGATGCGGGCGCTGCCAGGCGGTGGTCAGCGACCAGCTGCGCGGCAGGTGCGGTGCACCGCTTGCGTTCAGGTTCACGCGCACCGCCGGTTGCGCCAACACGCAGGCCAACGCCTGTGGCGGTGCATCGTGCGGCAGCAGCGTGAGGCCGGCATCGCTGATCTCGCTCTGGCCGCCAACATCGCATGCCACCACCGGCAACCCGGCCGCCAGCGCTTCGCGCACCGCCACCGACAGGCCTTCGTAGCGACTCACATTGAGCAGCACATCGGCGGCCGCGTAGTAGGGCTCGATCGGATCGACAAAGCCCGGCAGGCGCAGGCGCTCGCTGACCCCGGCCGCGCAGGCGGCATCCATCACATGGTCGAGTTCGGCCAGGCCGGCATCGTCGAGCACACCGCCGGCGATCACCAGCACGGCATCGCGCCGCAGCGCGAGATGGCGCAGTACCTCGATTGCCCGTGCATAGTCCTTCTGCGGTTTGATCGCGCCCGCCGCAAGTACCAGGAAGCTCTCGGGCGCGATGCCGAGTTCGGCACGAATCCGCTGCCGCTGCCCAAGGTCGAACGCGAGCGCGCGCATCCGCGGCCGATGGCGCAAGGTCAACACCGGTACCCGGCAGCCATGTGCGCGCATCTGCTCAGCAATTGGTCGCCGACCAGATGGGTTGATACCGGCGCGCGCGCGCCGCGGCAGCGCTGCGCCAGGCCAAGCACGAATTCGGCTGGCGACTCGTCCCGACGTTCGAACACACCTAAGCCGGGCGGCGCCACCCGCGCATGGCGGCGCCTGGGCAGCACCGCCAGCTCGCAGGCACGGCCAGTCGCGGCCTCGGCACCCAGCCATTCGATCACGATGCGCTCGGCGCCGCCCAGCGCCAGTTAAGCAATCACCACCCGCAGCGCTTCGCGTTCATCGGCCAACGGCACCAGGTCGGGCACAAGGCGAGCGATCCGATCCACGGCGGTCACCGGCGCGCGCTTTCGACAGGCGCCATGTTCACCGCCGGCGGCAGCTCAGTAGGAGGTAGCAGTGGCGTCGCAGCCATCGCCGGCACCCGCCGGCGAGTCCCACCGATCGCTTGCACCGCCACCGGCAAACGCGCCGCCGGCACCCGACACTAGCGCGGCCGCGCCTGCGACCGCTGCGGCCGTACCCAAGGTAGACGAACTGCTCCTGGCGTCATTCGACCAGCGGGTGCCGCTGTCGTCCACATCGATCGATCGTTCGGTTACCGGAGTGGTGAACTGCCAGCCGCCCTTGCGCGACCACTTGAACTCGCGTTCGGGATGCCAGTAGCGCACGCGCGGGTTGTTCGCGGGCTCCAGCACCACGGTCAGCTTGCCGCGACCCACGCGCAGCGCGGCGCCACCGGGCTGTTGCTCATAATCGAATTGCGCTGCAAGCGCTCCGGCTGCATCCATCAGGCGAATACGCTCGCGCCCGCCGCTCATGACAACAATCGCGGCGGCGGTCTCGAAGCCGGGCGGATTGCGCCGCGAAGTGCCATCGATGACATTTCTGCTGCCGTTGCGTTCGCGCACGAAGCGCAACACTTTGTCCGGATGAAAGTGCGGCTGCAGTTCGGCGCGTTTACCCTATTCGCGCCGCATGCCGCCACGTATTGGCCGAAACGGCGCCGCCAGCGGCTCGCCGATGAAGATGCCCTGGCCCGGCATCATCACGCTTTTCCAGTAAGCCTCGATCAGGGTTTCGCCGCGCAGGTAACGCTCGGCCACCAGCGCCGGATGCGGAAACTTCTGCAGCAGGTTGCAGGGTTCGACCACCGTGCCGTAGCTGCCGGTGGCGCCGGCTTCGAGCCAGCGCAGCGCGCTCATTTGCGAACTGTCGGTCAGCATGCCGCCGGCGGAGGTCAAGTGATCGGCGATCGCCCCCGGCAGGAAACCCAGACTTTCCAGGCCCTCGACCTGCACCCGGCCGGTGAAATAGAACAGTACGTCACGCGCGCCGTGCAGCGCATCCTGCTTCACCTGCTGCACACCCACACGATTCCTCAGCACCGCCTCGACCATCGGATAGAGCAGATGGCGCACGTTGCGCGCGGCATCCGAGGTCGAGAGCAGATAGGCGGTGCCGGTGGGCATGCTGCCGTCGGCGGCCACACCGCGGTCGATCAGG
>Ga0163147_10003609_pt1 | contig 20481 bp, 9 predicted proteins | sample OliLakLV19MP6G1_FD_148597 | JGI IMG/M metagenome (GOLD analysis project Ga0163147, IMG submission 148597) | Freshwater microbial mat bacterial communities from Lake Vanda, McMurdo Dry Valleys, Antarctica- Oligotrophic Lake LV.19.MP6.G1 | ecosystem: Environmental > Aquatic > Freshwater > Lake >...
GTTTCAACCCTGCCCGAATCCCCGGTGTGAGGAGGCAAACAAGGAAGCGCGTCGGCACCTCGTCGGCCTGAGAGAATCGCAAGTAGTAAGTCTGGCCCGGCTGCAAGTCGCCGACAGAAAAAGTCTGATGGGGATTTTGAGGCGAATTGGACCAGCAATTCAAACTGGTCAGGTTGCTGCAGTCGCCCGTGAGCAGTTCCATCGTCAGCGGCTGATAGGTGCCGTCTTCGAGCGAGATTTGCTCGCTGACCGCTATGCGTTGCGCCGTCTGGAGGGCCTTGAAGCGAAACCATACGTCGTTTTGCCCACCCAAACAGGCAGTTGCGGGCTGGCTCGCCGTGCTGCTCGCTGTGTTGCCGGTAGTCGGGTAATAGCAGTTCAAGTCACCGTGTATCGTGAGCGGCAACGCACCCGCGCAGTTGTCATTGGCGGGCGACGGGTAATGCCCCAGGCAGATTTGGAAGGTATGTGCCGTCGAAGCCTGGCTGCCGAAGCGGAGGTAGTAAGTCGCCCCCACGTTGAGATTTTTCAGGTAAAAACTCTTGGAAAAAGCATTATAATTATAGCAGCCCGCCTTGTTCAAGGCGCCGCAGTCGCCGCCCTCGTAAAGCTCCAGCCACCAGCCACCCTGCCCATAGCGCTGCTGTACACCGCTCACCTGCACGACCTGCGCTGATTGCGTGGCCTGAAAAGTGTACCACACAAACATCCCCGCGCCCTGCTGGCTACAGGTGGCTGCGGGCTGCGCCAAAACCAAACCCTCGGTGGTGCCTGTCACGGGCGTTCCGCAAGTCGGTAGCGGCGCTGATGTCAACACCGTCGCGGTCGCACAACTGGCGTTGGCGGGCGGCGGCGGCAAGGTTTGTATACAAAGTTCGTAGGTGTGGTTGCTGCTGTTGGGGCTGTACGCCCGCACCCAGTAAGTTTCGCCCGGTGTCAATCCGCCGAGCACGGTGCTGGGTTCACCGATTCTTTTGCAAACCAGGCTGTTCAAACTGCCGCAGCCGCCCTGATAGACCTGGTAGCTGAAGCTTTGGTAATCCCCGAAAATTGCCTGGACGTAAGAGAACTCCAGCCGGTGGGTCGCTGCAGTGGCCGTGAACGAATGCCACACGTCGTGGGTTGGCTCTCCACTGCCACAATCCGGCTGCGAAGAAGCCGCTCCCAGTGTCGAGCCGTAGGTGCGCAGGTTGCACAGGTAGTCCGGGTTGATAGCCATTGGCAATGCGCCTGTACACGCGTCGTTGACGGGTGGCGGCGGCAAAGTGACGATACATATCTGAAAATCAAGGTATTGGTAGGTCGTGCTGAATACGCGCAGGTAATAGACCTTGCCTGCTACCAGGCCTTCGAAAGTGTGCGCCGGAATATATCCCTGTACACAGCCCGCAGAATTTAGGTGGTCACAGTCGCTGCCTTCGTAGAGTTCAAAGCCATAGCTGTCTGCATAAGCCGAGGGAGACATCACCATCCGATGCGAAGGGCCGGTGGCAGCGAACGCATACCACAAATCCGTCACTGCACCGCCTGTGCAATCTTTGTTCGAAGCCGTGGCCCCGAAAAACGTAGCGGACGTTTGCTGCGTACAGATTAACCCGGCATTGGGGATCAGCGGTACCGCGCCCGCACATTCGTCATTGGCCGGCGGCGGCGGAGTATTGATGCATATCTGAAAGGTTGATGGATAGGGGTCATTGGTTGCCGGAGTGAAGACCCGCAGGTAGTAGGTCTGCCCGGCGGTCAGGTTATTGAGCAGTAATTTACCCTGCTGATAAAACTCTGCCTCCCGGCCAAGTGGCTGGAGGCTCCCGCAAGTACCTGCGTATGCCGCAACACTCAGTAGGCCGGAGTAACCGTCTGGAATAGTGAGTGCATCGCTCACTGTGACGAGGTGGCTGGGCCGTGTGGCCGTGAACCGATACCACACATCTTTGCCTTCGGCGCAGTCGGGACAGGACAACGCAGGGGAAGCAGTTGCCTGATCTGTGCTCCCGGCGGTCGGGGCGCCACAGACGGAGGCCGTGCTGACTGAGAGCAGTTCGGCATTGCTACAGTCGTCGTTCAGGGGTTGAGAAAAAGAGGGAAGGGCAACCAGCGACAAAGCGATGGCAAGAAAGAATTGGATGGGGGACAACATAGTGATGGGGGAATGATGGTTTAAAAAAATTTTAACTGGAAATTACGCGAACAACCCTGAATGCCATTTTTTGAAAAATCGGGCCGCTCCAAAAAGCGACCCGGCCATCTATCCTCCCTGCTATTGCTTGATAACCTCCGGCTCAAAAAACTCAAGCCCCTCTATCGTCTCATTCTCTCTATTGAAATTGCCCACATCAACACTGAAGCATACGATTTTTTCGCAGACACGACATTTTACATCTTTGAGGCGTATTTTCAGGCAATAGTACAATTTGCCTTTGCAGCAGGGTATATTCAACATATTGGGTCGCATAATACGCAATTTGACGGTCTGTCCTCCCGTGAACATAACAGGCGTTCCGGCCTGCCACTGAAGGGCATTGTTGGCAATCACCGGCGATGTGGAAAGGTTTAACCCGCCACCGATATTGGGCGTGGTCGTCCAAAGGTGCCCCATCATAGAACCAACACTTGCAGGTTTACAATCTTTAAAATCATAAGAAAAATGAACATCCATGAGCGATACCTCCATTTCCTGGATAGGTAGGTTCCACGAAAAAATATTGAATCCAAAATTATAGTAGCCACCGCTGAATGGTGGAACACCGCCAAATAGTTGGATGATCATTTCGGGTATATCGCAGCAAATACTTTTTTGCACACATACGGGACCATCCTTGTCTTGTATGGGAATATTGCCCATCGAAGGAACGTTGGCATAAGCGGATGCCTCGGGATTGCAACAGGGCTCTGCGCCGCCATTGAGGCGCGTGACGGTAACCGAGAACGTCAGATAGTCACCTGGAGCCATGGAAGTGGTGGAAGGCACTACCGTAAACGTGGTGTTGCCGCTGACGGTATTACAAGAGAGGTTGGCGGAACCGATGCTTATACCACTCGCATTGTAAATCGTACAAGGTATTTGCCCGGCAGGGCAAATGAAGCGCACACAGGCAGGGAAGGCATCTTTAACCGAAATATTAGTCATGTTAACCGAACCCGCATTTTCCACTTTAAAGGAATATTGGAATGGATTGGGTGGGTTAACAAACGTCCCTGACGCAGATTTAGTGATTTTGATGCCGCCCATGCATTGCACATTGTACATGGCCGAATAACTCAAAGGGGTGCCACTCCCTGCGGAAAGCACGGCCTTATTGGTATTTTGCCCACAATTTTGGGGCTTCACTTCTGCCAGGAACTTGATCACCAAATAGGAGGCTTTGTCCAACCTGCATTCACCTGGAAGATTGCCAATCGCCCAGCTTGGGTTTTGCAGGTTGCCCGTATTGGCTGTTACCCAAGTCGGCGGCGTGGATGAGGTTGCCCCTAATCCTGGACAACAAGGTGTATAGCCCGGCCAGTAGTCCGTACCTGTGGCATACTGCACAGACGACAGATCAAGGACCAGGTTCTGAGGGCTTCCGAGTGCGTCCGTCAGTGTAAAGCCCGTCAGCGCAGCAGCGCCATGATTGCTGATCGTGATACAAAATGGAATTTTTTGGCCTATGGCGTAGGTCTGTGGGCCGTTTATACACTTTCTCAGACCGGGCACTGCTTTGGGGGCTTCCACTACAAAAGTGGCGCAGGACTTTTGTGTGCCTGTACAAGGCGGAAAAGTGATGCCACAATTTGTCGCTTGTCCGTTATAACTACCCACATAGTTGAGCGTAGCGCAATTCTGAATCTGCGTTCCGACGGGCGCAGTTATTTTAAAACGCACTCTTATACAGATTGTCCCGTAGGTCAAACTTCCCGAAGTGGTCGCGAAGGTCATATCTGTTGGGAAAGGCCCTGTAAAATTAAAGCATTGATTCGAAGCCACATTACCGCTTCCGCTGGTGGGGCCGCCGCTGCTCATGCTAAAATTGATATTGTAATTCATGTTGGCGCCGTTTTGCGAATACACGCACACTTGCTGCACCTCAATTTGCGACAATCCGGGGAAAATATCCGTAATATTCAACGAAGTGAATGGCATATTGCCACTGTTGCTCACACATATTGAATACTCCCCTTCGCAGCCTTGTGTGTAATTAACGGACGAACTTGGTCCTGGCAGACCATAAGTGAGCGATTTGTTAAACGGTGTAGAACAGCCGACCACTGCGACCAAAGGCTTGCTGGCGCAAGAATTACCGACCATGATATCGCATGGGCGCACCAAGGGCCCACGTTTTCCGAGCGCAAAACGATAGGCTGCGCAATTGGTTGCCGGTGTAGGAACAGCATTACAACAAACCGTGGTCACGATGTACTCCACCTGTGAGGTGAAGCAAGAAACAGTGCCTGTGACCCAATAAGGGTTAGGGGTATTGAGATTTGTCACGGGTATTGTGACTAAAGTATTGCCCACGACTTTTTGCACATTGACCACATCTCCACAGTTGATGGCATCGTCAATCCGGCCAGAGGCAATATCGTACGTCCCTATGCCCGATGAATTGCTGTTGTTCAATGTAATTTTCCAGAGTACCTGTCCTCCGATGAGATCGCCCCAGAGATGGTCCTTTTTTACCGACCAGGTGTTTGTTGCAGTGGCGGTCAGGTCAATTGTCAATAAGCAAGAATAGGTTTGGCCCGAGCAATTGGCTTTTATGGTCACGGTAAAAACGCCCCGTTCACCGTTGCAAGTGACACCGGGCCTAAATTTGAATGCGACCGGCAAGCTTGCCCCGCCCGAAGGTATGTAGCCATTGATGTTGTAGTTGGGCGAAGTGCCCGTTACCACCACAATTGTATTGTTGCCTAAAATCAGGTTATTGCTGGCATTGATGCCCACATCATAGGTGAGGCCCTGACAGATGCTCCCGGGCAGCGACAGGTTTATATTGAAATCGAGACCGCTGGGCGAGGTAGCCTGCACGTTCGCACTCACAGGATAATTGGTGCCGTTGATGGTCAGATTGCAGGTAGCAGAATTCGCGGCATAGACCTTAAAACCATGTGATAAGAGCAGCAGAGTCAATAACAGGCCAGGCCATATTTTTTTTAAAGAATTCATTGTCAATAGATTTAGAAGAAAAGCAAAATGGTTAATTGTTGAAGTCTTTGCAGAAATTGACACTGCAAGCGCGACATTGATTGTCGCCAAAGAACACGGTAACCCTGATGCAAACACGGTATTTTATCTTACAGCAGTCAGCGTTCAAGCCAGGCAACGGCCCGGGCAACCCCACCGATAGATTGAAAGGGATGGTGGAAGCTGCGGGCAGGCTGCCGATCCATTTGATATCCTTCGCTGCGTTGTTGTTGGTAGGCGGCGGCGGTATGGACGACGAGACGGTCTCGTTAAAATAAACCAAGCCCGTACTGCCATTGACCGTAGATGCAGGGCGCAGGAAAACACCCGAAGTCTCGACGCTGGATACCCCGTTGGAGCAAGTACTGGGCGTGGCCGAAAAACTCACCGACTGCACCTGAAACTCGATGCCTGTGATGGGCCCCGAACTCATATTGGTGGTCAGGTTGCCCGTCAAACCGAACACGCCCGGAGGAGTGCCGGGTACGACATTGATGGCCGACACGAGGATATCGCCTTGTTTGCAATCCTTACACAGGCAGGGCGGCAAAGGCACGTTGACCTGCAAATTAGCGGTGTTGTTCATCGCATCCTGCCATACCCCATAGCATCCAACAGAGATCGAAGTTTGGGAAAAAGTCGCCGGGATGAAGGTAAAAGTGAATGTCTTGTTTGCTCCTGCCGCGATTGTCGCAGGCAGAAGGGGGAAAATACCTGATATAGAGCCGCCTGCTGGAGCGGTAAACGTATTGTATTTAACAGCACAACCCGGCGTTCCAGCGGTAGCTGTATTGGTCAGGATCAAAGTCCCGGTGTAAATGGGCAGTCCGGTTGGGGTCCATTCGTTTTTGCATTCCACTTTTAGCACGGATGACACTGTACCACAGCTCGCGTCTGATAGGGTAAAGAAAACCGGAACCGATTGATTGCCATAGATGGTATCGGTCAATTGCCATTGATAAATTCCCGGTTTAGGCGAAGATGAGTCGAACACTTTCGCAGCAGGTATAGAAGTACCATCCACCAGCCTGCTGAAAACAGATTGCCTTATGTTGCTGTCAAGTCGAAAAAGTTGAAGGTGATAAACCTTGGGCAAAGGAAGCGCGCCATTCCATTTCCATGAAAAATCTGGCAATGGGCCTTTTTTCAAGTTGAGTACGCTGTTGTTTCCCGGGCTGATAGGTTGTGGCGTATTTTTGTTGGGGTCATCGCAAAACGCTCCGTGCGGCCCACCCGAGCACACCCAGTTCGAGCCGGCACCTGTCAGCGCAAAACCAGTCATACTGCCGTTGTTTTTGGATGGAGAGAGGTCAAGCGCATTTTTAAGTGCTACATTATTACCGCCCGGTACCCCCTGATCAAAATTGTAATATCCCTTCAGACCTGTTTCGCTACCGCGCAGCTTGCAGTTTACGCTGGCGTACAGCGCTTCTGCTGGCAACGCCGAATCCCACACCCGAATCTCGTCAATGTCTCCCTGCCAACTTTCCGTCAGGCCGCCGCCACCAGCCCACCGGCCGATTCGGAAAACATTGTCCAACGCGAAGACCGGGCTAGCGGGCAGATCGTAGGTGATCACTGTGTTTCCGTCAAGATAAACACGGAATGTAGTCCCGTCTTTTACAACCGTGAAGTAGTGCCAAAGCCCGTCGCCGCTCTTTACCCCGCTGGTGAGGTAACTTCCGCCGATGAACACAGCAAAGGTGCCCGAGCACTCGCCGATCTCCAGGCGACTCCCCCCGCACCCGATAATCCGCTCAAAATTGCCATTGGGGCAGGTGGTGAGGCCATCGTTGTCGAGCGAGCGAAACCAGCCTTCGATGGTGAAATTAATATTACCCTGCACGGGCGACTTTGCGAGTTGGACGTAGTCGTCCTTCCCGTCGAAGTTGAGGCAGCGATTGTCACAGGTGCTTTGCGCGCGCAGGGCTGCCGTCGTGCTGCCGAAGAGCAGCAACAGCAAAAGGATGTTTTTCATATTGAGTGAATTTTGATGAAAAGTGATGAGTGTTGGGAACTGGAAGGGATTTTGAATCAGCGTTGATTCACAAATTTCTGTGCGGCCAGGGCCCTGCCATATTGCACGACCTGCAAGAAGTGCAGCCAACGGTGTAAGCCAGCGTGGTGTTCCCGATCTTTCCTTCGCTGCCAACGGTAGCGGTGACGGTCTGTGCCGTACTTTTCCACGCGAGGAAGAGCAGACAGTGGAAAATGAAATGCTTCATGGTGGTACGATTTTGTTTGAATGACAGGAGGCCGTTTCACAAGTAAATTTTTGACAGGACGGACAGGGTTTTACAGGATTCAACCTAAAAAAGGCGTAAATCCTGTAAAATCCTGTCCATCCTGTCTGCATTTAAACCTTATGAGACAGCCTCAATCTCAATGATCTCGACATTGCTTCACGCTATTCCTTCACAAACTTCTCCACCGCCACTACCCTGCCATCTGCCACCACTTGCAGGAAGTACAGGCCGCTCGACAGCGTCTCTGCGCTCACCGTCTGCTGCGCGCTGCCCGCCTCGGTCTGTTTTTCCAGCACCAGCCGCCCGGTGACGTCGGTGATTCGGAAAGTCATTCCCGGTGTGGCAGGCTGCGGCAATTCGACGGTGAAAGAGCCGGGATTTGGATTGGGGAAGATGCGCAGAGACGACGTGTTAGCAGGAGTCGTTGTCGGAATCGTTCCCTTCCCGGATATACAGAAGTAGTCCAACAGCACACTCGAAACTGTGCCAAGTCCCTGGTCGTTTTTCAGTAGATTACCAATATAGATCACTGGACGAACCTGAATTTGAGGCTTCTCCAGAGAGCCTTTGCAGTTATCTTCGACCCCTGTCCAATCCTTTAAATTGTAATCAAACTCGAACTCTACCCAATCGCCCACCTCATCGGGGAATTGGAGGCAAGCCACTTCGTAGCAATTGTCGCCCGAACAGGGAGCCGTAACGAAGTTGTTGCCTCTGACAAGATTGACAAACAGCATTGCGCCTGGTTTTATAGGCGTGGTATCGCCAAGCAAGTGCGTCAACACCCGAAGTGTTATGGTGCCAGAGTCTTTGACCAAGCAGTATGAAGTGTCGGTGCGGATGGCATCGTAAGTATCGTCGTTTCCGGAGAGTAAAATGGCCCGATCCGGATCATTCAAAGTGTCTGGCCCAACGCTGGGTTGACCCTGTATTCTCAACCAGTCTTGTGATTTACCACCATTACCAAGTATTCCATCCGTAGCAGCCGAACTGAAATCTGGATTGATCAACGGCCCGAGACAAGTTGGGTTTACCCCACCGTCGCATTTCACAAAGATTTTTTTGTTAAAAACGCCTTCGCAGAACCCGCCGCCGGGTTTGGGGCGAAACACATGCATCGTGATCGTATAGATGCCGCCCTGCGGGAAAGTGTAGCAAAATGCCTGATTGCCAATGGACGTGAATACCGGGTTGGTCGAGTTAGTGTCCACCGGAGAGAGGCTCCACTCCACCCGGTCGCAGTCTTTGAGCGACTTGGGGTAGAAGCATCTCCGGCACTGGTTGTTCCAGATCGCTTGCGTGAACCCGACCAGCGCGTCTTTTACTACATCGTCGCAAGGGCAAGGGTTCGGACAGGGCTTCATCTCGAACTTGATGAAACACTCGCATGCCTTGTCGCCACAGTGGCCCACCATACGCAGTTCGTACAAGCCGTCCACTGTGAAATAAGCCGGGTAAAGTTGAATACCGAACCAGGGATTTGCTGTGACCGTACCCGATGCAACGGGCACTAAGGCGCCACTGCGCCAAAGTTCCCAAGTCACGGGGGCGGACGATGAACATCCCGCACCTACGCAACTGAGCTGGCCCGTGAAATAGAATCGCTGGCTCGGATTCGGACAAAGCAATGTTGTCACCATACCATTGTTGCAGTCGGCTTTCACAGACGGCCCTTTTTCATAACCGAATGCGGTATTGCTGAACGGCATAGGTGCTGCGCACGCACAGTCGCTCGGGCAAGCGATCTTTTTGATGCAGATATCATCAATACGCGCCCAGGAGATTTGGCTGGGCTGGCCGATATTGGAGTTGTTCCACACGGTGACAACAAACGTGTTGAGGCCAGCAGGCGTAGAAGGAACCGTCCAGGTGGTGCTGTAAGTGCTGATCCAATTACTGGTTAGAATGGGGGAGAGCCAAATGTCCCGGCAACTTGCCGGCAAACAAGGTGCGCCCGCAAAAGTTGCCACACCCGGACCGGTAGTCGCCCGGAGGCGAATTCGCACGTTGGGTTGCCCAAGCGGTGGCATTAAGCCGCGCAAGTCTTTTGCACAGAACGTGATCTGGTAGGTACAGCCTGGCTGGAAGTTAAACGGCTGCCGGATGCCTTCTCCCACCACTTGATTGCCCCACATCTGGATGCTGTTGGGTGTAGCGCATCCATCCGAAGTGCCTACCTGCGGTGTGGTGAACCCGATCTGATCCCAATTGGACATGTTGCCCACCAATGGATTGCTGAGGTTGTTCAGGTTGCCTGCTACTGCGCCCTGCGTGAAATCACCATTCAACAGCAAGTTGCCGGGGCAGAACTCGCATTTCACCGTGATCGTGAAGGAACACGTCGTCTTGTTGCCGCAGTCGTCTACAGCCGTCCAGGTCACTGTTGTAGCACCGTTGGGGTAAATGCCGCTGGCGTTGCTGGTGTTGTTGAAACTGTTGGTCAGCGTAACAGACTGGTCGCAGTTGTCCGTCGTCGTCGGGCTGGCGAGGGTCATGTTGGCCGTGCAGAGGCCCTGCGGGTTGATGGTACCGACCACCGTCATGCTAAGCGGACAGCCGGTCAGCGTCGGGGCAATATTGTCAATCACATTGATCCTTTGTGTGCAGCTCGACATATTGCCACACACGTCCGTCGCCTTCCAGGTTCTGAAAATGGTGCCGTCGCAGGGCATCGGGCCCGTTTGCGCGTCGGTGTAGTTAATCGTCAGCGGCCCTGGACAGTTGTCGGTTGCCGTTGCGGTACCTGTTATGCCCGGAGCGATGCTCGCCAGGTCATTGCACCGCACTACGGTGGTTGGCGGACACACAATGACCGGTGGAACCACCTCTGCGGTCTGTATCCCCATCGTGCAAGTGCTCGAGTTGTTGCACCAGTCTGTTACCGTCAGCGTCACCGTGGTGTTGCCGCAGCCCGTCAGCACGGTCGGGCTGACGCTGAGGTTTTTGATCAGGCAGTTGTCCGTCGAAGCGTTGTCCACGAAGGCGGTGGTGACCGTGTAGGTGCAGTTGGCATTGAGCGCAACGCCTATGCCGGGCTGGCATTTAGCCACGGGCGGCACGTTGTCAATGATGCCCAACTGCTTACAAACACTGGAGGTGCTGCCGTCGGCACATTTGACGGTCAGACACACCGTGTAGGTGCCGCAAGTGGCGAACTGGTGCATCGGGCTGGCCGAATTGTCCACGGGCGTGCCATCGCCAAAATTCCAAGTGTACATCGCGCCCGTATTGGGCGTGGACAGGTTGTTGAACTGGTATTTGCCGCAGCCGCCGAGCGCAGTGAAGCTGAAGTCGGCCTTGCAAGGCGGCACCGTCACATCCTCAATGCAGATGCAGTCAATCCGCCCGAAGGAGATGTTCGAGTTGTTGCCGATGTCCGGATTGTTGTTGAAAGCCCTGACGTTCAGCGTCGTCCAGTTGTTCTGGGCTGTCCATTTGAAGGTGTAGTTGCCCCAGGCTTGGGCCGCGATGTTGCCGCTGCTGCCGATGTCTTCACAAGCAGTGGGCATCACACACGTATAGGGGTTGGTGTTGCAAGCGTTCGATGCCGTGAAACCAAACCGGACGTAGTTCGTGGCCAATCCAGTCACATTGACGAACCGGGCGCAGTAGGTGATGCAGTAGGTATGGCCGGCAATGAATGTCGGGCTCATCACCTGGCAGATGGATTCTCCCTTGTCCTGATTACCCCACATCTGGATGGCAAACGGGTCGCAGCAGTAATCGCTTGACCCGACCTGGGGCGTGTTCGTAGCGGCAGTCCAATTGTTGGAAAGACCTCCTGAACCAAGGTCTCCCGGAATCGCCCCTCCGTTAAAGCCACCATTTTTTACCAGATTGTTCGGGCAGCCCAGCTCCTGAGGCGGATTGGTGTTGCAGTTGAACTGCATCGTTTTTTCACAAAACTTCTGTGGCGCAGGCCCGTACAAAAACTTGACCGACAAGATGTAAGGGCTGGCACCGCCGGGGTTGCAAATCGTAATGGGCGCACTCTGCGCAGCCGGAATAAATGGACCGGTCGTCGGTGTGAGCGTTATGGTGTTGCTGGTGCTGCTGCCTACCCAGCCAGGACCGGCGGTAGAGTTGGCAAATGTGCCAGAGCTCAGCGTTAGTTGTATTTGGCTGAAAAAATTGGGGGCTAAGTTGTTCGTTTTCAGTTTATAACAACATTCTCCGGGTGGTGTGAGCACGGATTCCAGATAAGCAGATACCGAGTCGCACACGGGTGGTTGCGAACCCGAACACTTGCGGAACGAGATGTCGTCGAGCGCAAAGTCGTTGCCGTTGGGCACCGTATTTTGGTTGACGATGCAAATTTGGGCCGAAGTTGATACCCCGCTGTTCCAGGACTGATTGAACTGCAACCAGGTGCAAGTGGTCGTTGGTGCAGTGAAGCCGCCGCCCAGTGCGGCACCATTGATCGAAAACTGCAACACCGCAGGTGAAGCCCCGACCACGGTCGTTACCGCTGTACAGAAATTGTAGTTCATGCCACGGTCAACCGGGATGGTTTGGCACCAAATGTTGACGCCGGGAGTCGGGGCGCCATTGACCACCATCATGTTGCCTGTGCCGGTGGTGTTGTCACCACAGGGTTGAAAACTGGGGTGAACGGTCTGTGGATTTGGCCCTACCCAGTAAGTGCCTTCGGGCACCAGGTTGGTGCTGTACGTATAACCGCTGCTGAAGCCTGTGTTCAACGAAAAGTTGCCATTGACCACCAGGTTGGGCCCACTGATCGCGCCATCGGGGCACAGGCAACTGGTGTCGCAGGGGAATACCTGCACCGTCCACGAGCACGTCGCCGTATTGCCGCAGTCGTCCGTAGCCGTGTAAATGACTGTATTCAGCCCTGGCGGAAAAAACAAACCCGGCCCATTGTTGGTCACCGCCACATTGGCGTCGCAGTTATCAGCCACCCCGATGAGCGGCAGTTTGATCTGTCCGGTGCAAACGCCTTGTGCATTCTGAGTACCCTGCACCGAGATGGGTGGCGGGCAGGTGATGGAAGGCGGCACATTCTCGGTCGTCTGCACATTGGCTGTGCACGTGCTGGTGTTGCCGCACAGGTCTGTCACCGTCAAAGTCACAGGGAAAAGCCCGCAACCGGTGAGCGTTGTGGGGCTGACTGTTATAGAGGCGATGCCGCAGTTGTCCGTCGAGCCGCCATCAATGAGTGCCGGGGTGACTGTGCCTATACAATTGGCATTCAGCACCACGCCGACCCCGAGACACTTTGCCTGGGGAGCCTCGTCGTCCGTTACTGTGATTGTCTTGCAGATTTTCTCGCTGCAACTCCCCCGGCTTACGGTGAGGCAAACCTCAAAATCGCCGCATTTAGTAAATTTATGGGTTGGATTTTGCTGCGTCGAGGTATTGGCGGTTCCGCTGGCAGCGTCTCCAAAATTCCACGAATAGGTCAATGGGCCTGGTCCGGTGGATTGACTAAAAAACTGGACGTTCATGCCACAAGCAAGATTGGGGTTGGCTACAAAATCAGGTACCAGCGGCAACCCGAACACGATGTCGTCCAAGCCAAAATCTCGCACTCCACCGCCTGTCAACTGCCTGATAGCCAGTTGTTGGGTGCCTGTGCCAAGTGTAATATTCACCGAGTAGTTGGTCCATATCGGACCTTGGCCAACTGTAAATGTGCCGCCCGGCACGGGACTGCCACCTACGGTAACTGCCAGGTCAAAATCATCTGGAAATACGGTTGCCGCCCAGAAAGAGAAGCAGTATGTGCCGCTCTGCGTGAGGTTCACCGTATTGCGCCACACATCCACGGGTCCGTTGGGATTGCCGTCAATGATCAGAAAATTTCCGCTGCCGCCGTTTCCGAATACAGACGGCCACTGGGGGCATTTATTCTGGAAATTGGTGCTAACACAATAAGTACCGTTTGGATTGGCCGTACAACCGCAGTTTAACTGAAGACCCGTGGTAAATCCTACGTTTCCAGATTCAAAACCGCCGTTGGTCAGTATGTTACAGCAATTATTTTGAGCACGCATCCTTACTGCAAATAGCAAAAATGCAAATAACAGGATGGGTACCATCCATTTAGAGAAAGTGGCCTTCATACAATTGAACTTTTAGTGGTGAGAAAAAACTGAGTCGGTCAATACCCTACATATCCGCCCATGCAAGGTTTTGTTACCCCTGATCCTTGTTTGATTTGAAAAATTTATTTTCATTAAAATCAGGACAGGCAGAATAACTGCTTTCAAAAACTATGTTGGACAGCGAGACAATAGGTTACCACCCATCGTAGGTTTTCTACCAGAAAAAATATTTCCTTTGCCAAGCGGTAACCGCAGGGAGGATTTTCAAACTATCTATGGGGAAACAGACATTCACACAAGCCGAAATCATCGAAGCGCTGACCGGACAGGACTCTGACCGGCGGAAAATGGCTTTACAGTGTATGTTCGAGCAGACTTCGTTGCGACAGACCGCCGCTACGTATGTGCGCAAGCACGGCGGCAACCAGCAGGACGGAGAAGACGTGTTTCAGGAAGCCATCATCCTGTTTGACCGGAAGATCCGGCAAGGCGCCTTTCTCGCACAGGGCAGCCTGGAAGCGTATTTTATGGGTATTGTGCGATGGCACTGGTTCAACCAGCGACAGCGCCCGGGCCAGGCGACTGTTTCTTTGGAAGAAAATCTGCCGGAACCAGTTCCGGAGGGCGATCCTGAGCTGCAATATCTGCTGACGGAAAGGCGGGAACAAATGGAGGAATTGTTGACGCATTTGTCCGACAAATGCCGCAACGTATTGAAAATGTATCAATTAGATTATTCTATGGACGAAATTGCCCGCGCGCTGGGTTTTGCTAACAGCGGCGTGGCGAAAAAAGAGGCTTTTCTCTGCCGGAAGCGTTTTCAGGTATTGTTGAAAACACGCCCGGAGATTTGGAGCGATCTTTTTAGAAAAGAACAACTATGAAACAAGAACTATCAGACGACCTGATACGTGCTTACCTGAATGGAAAACTATCTTCTTCAGAAACTGTGCGCATCGAAAAAATACTTCAGGACAACCCTGATCTTCAACAGGAGGTCTCGCTCCGGCGCGCTGAAATGGGTGCCGCCGAACTGCTCATCGCTTCGGAAACCCGCCAACTGTTCCGGCAATGGCAGGAGGAAGCAGCCCCCCACCGTTCCGTTTTTAGGGGAGGCCCGCTCAGATGGGCCATTGGAATTGCGATCGGAGCACTCTTTGTCTTTGCTGTCTGGCGGATGTCCTTTCGACCCGCTGACTCGTCTGCCCCGACACCCGACATACACACTCCGACACCCGCTCCCCGACAGCCCGTAGCCGCCGCACCGACAGCCCCCGCGCCTGCTACACAACCTGCACCACCATCGGCTCAACGCCCGTCCAAAAACTATTGGGCTTTGGCGAAGCAACAATTGCCCGACCCGCTTTCGACTACCCTCCGAAGGGTTGAAACCGCCGACAGTTCCGCGAGCATTTTTCAACAGGCACAAGATGCCTATGCAGTAGGCAAGTATCAGCAAACGCTTGATCTGCTGGGGGAAACCGAAGCCGCCCGACAACAATCGGCGGCATTCCTTTCAGCGCATGCCCTGTTTCAACTCCGACGACCCCAGGAAGCAGCCGCAGCATTCGAAGGGCTGATCGCGCAGAACAGCCGGCAATTCCGGTACCGGAGTGAATGGGGCTTGCTGATATGCCGCCTGGCAAATCGCCCGAACAGTGAAAAAGAATTTAAAAAACAATTGAAAGAAATACTGGCACAACCGGAACATCCGTATTTTGAGCAGGCAAAAGCCCTGCAAAAGACTTTAAGCAAGTAGTTGCAAACCTAACTTCGACTTCGTGATCTGGATCCAATATCACCCGTCTCGCCCGGCTCTACTGATGTGGTCGCTGTCGTTGTTGTTCTTACACGCAGCCTCCGCTCAAACGATCCAACGAACCTGGGCAGACACTCTTTTGGCACAACGATGCATCAAAGAGTCGAAACAATTTCATAAAGACGGCAAGACCAATGAGGCATTGCAAAAAGCGCAGGAAGCGCTTGCCATTTATACCGATTTACACGGCAAAGATCATCAGCAACCTGCTGTTGCCGCCCTGTATGTGGCACGTGAACTCCGCGATCTTCGCCGCGACCAGGAAGCGGTGGTCTTTTTTGAGCACAGTCTGAGGGTATTTAAAACCGTCCACGATACGTTCCGGATGGCACTTTGCCACAACCTCGTGGGTTCCTGCCAGCGCAGCCAGCACCGATATGCCGAGGCCAGACAACATATTCAAACCGCGATCGGATTGATCCGACGAGACAGCGCCAAACTGGCGTCCACCATAGCCGATTTTAAAATAAACCTCGCGCATGCCTTCAACGCTGAGAAAAACTACCTGGCAGCCATTCCCTGGTTGGAGGCAGCCGTGGCTGTTCATATTTTGGGCAAAAACACAGAAGGGCTAGGCTTTGCCTATTACCATTTAGGGGGGGCCTATTTCGGGCTGCACGACTATGTCCGCGCAAAAGAAAACTACCTGACCGCCCTGGGATATTTGAAAGTCCAATTGCGCGCTGACCATTCTTACTTCACGGATTTACTGGTAAATGTTGGAGTTTGTTGTCAAAGGATCGGCGATCCTGAAACAGGTCTCGCTTATATGCTGGAAGCAAAAGAGACTTACCTGAAATCGAAAGACACGCTCCATTACATGGCCTTCCTACAACTCTTCGGAGAATTTTTTGCAGATCAATCGAAGTTTGAAGAGGCCATCGGACCGTTTGAAGAATGCCTTCACCTCAAAGAAACCAGGTTCGGCGCGAACAGCGTGTACTTCCTTCGAACCTTACAGTCATTGGGCGAAGCCTGTACGTACACGCGCCAGTTCGTGAAAGCCGAAGCATACTGCCAGCGCGGTTTGTCCACCATTCGCGACTTGCCGGGAGTAGACCAAAAACTTGCCTACCGTTTTTATAGCGATCTGGCCGCGTTGCGGTTGGCACAAGGCGATTATTCAGGTAGTTTGCAACGCTGCGACACCGCCTTTGCTATCGCAGGCTTCGACCCTGCACATCCCGATCAAATGCTCCCGCGCGATGTTTTCCGCGAACTATGCCAACGCTACGCCCGCTCGCTGGTCCAGCAATTCCTGCACACCAATGACACCAGGGTGCTGTCGCGCGCCGAATCATATTTTGACCTGTCCGCTCAAATACTTTACCGCGAAATGGCGGAAGTAACCGTGAACAGCTCCAGAGAAATCTTCTACGACCGCGACCACATCGTGCTGGAGCAATGGCTCGACACCCAAATGATGTTGTATGAGCATACAAAAAAAGCCGGTCATGCGGAATCCGCTTTTCAAATCGGCGGTCAAAGCAAGGCATTTTTGCTGGCCGATGCCATGCGCCGAAATGGTGCGCTCCGGTATGCAGGGGTTCCGGACAGCGTGTTGCAAGCAGAATTGAGCCTGCGCGAACAGATCGTTGCCGCCGAAAAAACATTGGACGCTCCCAGCCGCCTGAGCGTCTCCTCTATAGATACCTCCACGTTATCGCTCAACACCCACGTGGCCGCCTGGCGCGACGACTATGACGCGCTGCTCCATCGGATCGAGCAGACTTATCCTGAATATTTCCGCTTGCGGCTTTTACAGCACAACATCCCAACCGCTGAGTTGCGCAAAAACCGGCTGGCTGCCGGACAAGCGTTGCTCATGTACAGCCTGACCGATGCCCACGCTTATGCATTTGTACTGACCCGCGATACCTTTTGCGCGGTTGCACTGCCTGCCGATGACGGGCTGGCTGCTGAAGTACAGACGATGCGAAAAAGCCTGACGGAATACTTTACGGTCGCCGAAGCCGATGATGCCCTATATGACCGTGCGCTGGAAACCTATATCGGCATCGCACAATCGCTTTACCAGAAATTGGTATTGCCCGTGGCCCACCTGCTGCCGGGCCGGGTGGTGGTAATGCCAGAGGGCGCTTTGTGCTACCTGCCATTTGAGGCGCTGTTGACTGGCGCACCTACAGATGCCGGCAACTTCCGAACCTATCCATTTTGGATCCGGCAAAAAGCCCTCAGTTATTCACTTTCTACGGAGCACCTGGTGGAAACGACCTTGCCTTCGCCGCTGAAAGCCGAAAAAATCTGGCTGGGGATCGCACCATTCAACCAAGACCAACCGGTAGCCGCAGTCGCTTCCACCCGGAGCCGCCACAGGGATTTTTTGCCGCTGCCGTTTTCAGGAAAAGAAGTCACAGCAATCGCAAACTTGCTGCACGGCGAGACCTGGCTGGGCGCGGATGCCCGGCCCGGCCGGTTTGAAAAAGAAGGAGCCCAATACCGAATCCTGCATCTGGCCACACACAGCCGCGTGAACGATCATTCGGGGCATTATTCTTACATCGCTGCTTCCAGTATCGGCGATCCGCTCTATGCCAAAGATTTATACCTGTTGTCGCTGGCGGCCGAAATGGTCGTCCTTTCTTCCTGCGAGGCGGGCGGCGGTAAACTGCTGCGGGGCGAAGGCATCATCGGTATGGTGCGCGCCTTCACATTTGCAGGCGCCCGAAGTGTAGTCGCCCCCCTTTGGGTCGCCAACGACCAGAGCACCGCCAACCTGATGGTAGATTTTTATCGCAACCTGCGCAAAGGTCAACCCAAAGACCTGGCACTGCAATCAGCCCGCATCAAAATGATGGATCAGTCTCCCGATGCCGCACACCCGTTTTTTTGGGCTGGTTTTCGGGTTTACGGGCAAGTCATGCCTTTGTGGAAGTAAAAGAAGAACTATGAACGATGAACGATGAACGATGAACGAGGGCAAGTCATGCCTTTGTGGAAGTGAAAGCTCCATCCGGCATCTGCCCCGAGCGACAACTCGGTGCCGCTCACACCCACGATTTCAGGCCGTTCGAGGAGTGATTGGCGAAACCGTTGGAGGATGGCAGTGGGATCTGTGGTGCCTTCTGCATTCACCACCACCCCGTTTTCTTTGTTGAAACCCGGATTTTGGGTCCGCAAAAAATCCAGTTGCCGCACCATGATGAACGTGCAGGCCATCAGTAGTCCTCAATCCAAAGTCCAACGTCCAACGTCCAAAGTCCAAAATACTTAGGATATGACAAAGCCCGTCGGCGTGTCCGGTTCCGGACGATAGGTGTGCGGCGATGGACGGGTGATCTGCCCAATCGTTTAAAATTTATCGTACCCGGAATCCTACCTTTGTGCCGCATGGGGCGACTGCCTTTGTACGCTGAATTTTTCAATTAAAAAATATGAAACAACTCTCTTTAATTCTGCTGCTGTTGGCGGTCTGTAGCGCCGCTTGTAAACACAAAAACGCTCAAAACGCCAGCGGTTCGACCACCGCTTCTGCCTACATCTGTCCGATGGACTGTGAAAAAGGCAAAACCTATCCTCAGCCCGGTACCTGCCCGGTCTGCAAAATGGATCTGGAAGCGGTCGCTGCTGCACCGGCTGCCGGACAAGATGCTACCGCAAAATCCCCCGCCGTTCAGGCACTGGAACAGGAAACCATGAAAATCCACGATGAAGCCATGAAGGAGATGGCTGACATGAACCGGGTCAAACGCGAAATGAAAGACCTGATGATACGGGCGAAAATGACTCCGGAAGGCAGCCAAAAATTTCAGCAGGTACTGACTGATATGGACAAGGCTGAAGAAGGTATGATGGCGTGGATGGCCGATTACAAAGAACCGGTTGGACCGTCCGAGGCCGAGGCGCTGAAATACTTGCAGGAGCAAAAGGATAAAATCACTAAAAACCAGGCGGTCATCCGCGCTGCGCTCGCTGCGGGTCAAAAATTAATGGGGTAGTTCGGAAACCCGGGATTTGACGCTCGTTAACACCGCCGCCAAACGACGGATAGTGACATGCCCGTTCATAGCCACAACGTTCACTTCTTCACACATTTGCTATGACACATCGCCCTTCCTCATTTTTGCTTTTGACGGTTTGCCTGCTCGCCTTTTTTTCCTGTAAAAAAGACGACGATTCTACGTCGGGCACAGCGTCAAATCTGCAATTCCAGTTCAAATTCGATCCAGCTCAAGCCCGCCTCAACAACATTGGCCAGACCGCCCAGATCCCGGCCGGTCATGCCGCACAAAGCCCTGATTTTCGCCAAATGAGTGTGCATTACATCGAACTGGCGCCTGGCGCTTTCACTGCATTGGGTAAAGGAGCCGTGGTTTACCATGCGGCAGAGACTACGAAAGGTGGGGAGACCGGCGTAGATTTTGACCAGGCGGCCAAAGCAGGCGCGGGGGAAACATTTACCAAAATGAGCCTCAAAGATGTGCCTCCGGGCACCTATGAATGGGTACGCGCCAGCGTGACGTACCAGAACTACGACGTAAAATTCAACATCAACAAGATCCCGCTCGTAGGTGATCTGGCCCAGCAAAGTGGAACGGTGGCTTCGTTCGTAGGCTTCAATACCTACCTCACTTCGATCAAACCGCGCGAAAAGACCCTGGCGGTCAACGATGACAAGAAGCAGGGTTTTTGGGCTTTCGAGACCAGCCTGACCGCGCCGTACAATACTTACAATCAACTGTATTCCGGCGATGCGCCAGCAGGAGCGACCACGGTTGTTAACCCACTTTTTGCCAGCAGCCCTATTCCTGCCGGTTCTTGTGTGGTAACCGGAAAATTCGACAAGCCGCTGGTCATCACCGGAAACGAGCCCGCCGATCTGACCGTAACGCTTTCTTTTTCCATCAATAAAAGTTTCGAGTGGATAGACGACAACAGCAACGGCCAACTCGATATTTATGCCGATGGCGTTACTCCGTCGGAAAAGATTGTGGATATGGGACTGCGCGGGCTGTTGCCCTCCTGGAAATAAAAGTTGGATTCTTTGATCCCCTTTGAATGAAGGTAACTATACAGCCGCCTTGAAATGCTTTTTGCCATACGACCTCGGAGAGGTCAGAGGTTTGTAGAAAATAGCGTTGAAACAAACGTTCGACCTCTCCGAGGTCGGGAATTAATGTCAACCCGATGCATTTCTACAAACCTTTGACCTCTCCGAGGTCCGAAATC
>Ga0163147_10003610_pt1 | contig 20474 bp, 19 predicted proteins | sample OliLakLV19MP6G1_FD_148597 | JGI IMG/M metagenome (GOLD analysis project Ga0163147, IMG submission 148597) | Freshwater microbial mat bacterial communities from Lake Vanda, McMurdo Dry Valleys, Antarctica- Oligotrophic Lake LV.19.MP6.G1 | ecosystem: Environmental > Aquatic > Freshwater > Lake >...
TCATTAGAGTCATTAGGGGTCATTATGTCATTAGAGTCATTAGGGGTCATTTCGTCATTAGAGTCATTAGGGGTCATTATGTCATTAGTCATTAGGGGTCATTTCGTCATTAGAGTCATTAGGGGTCATTATGTCATTAGAGTCATTAGGGGTCATTATGTCATTAGTCATTAGGGGTCATTATGTCATTAGAGTCATTAGGGGTCATTATGTCATTAGAGTCATTAGGGGTCATTATGTCATTAGTCATTAGGGGTCATTTCGTCATTAGAGTCATTAGGGGTCATTATGTCATTAGAGTCATTAGGGGTCATTATGTCATTAGTCATTAGGGGTCATTATGTCATTAGAGTCATTAGGGGTCATTATGTCATTAGTCATTGCTTTACTTTGCCTTAGCATTCAAACGCTCAGACCACTATCGTCGCAATGACCCTAATGACGAATGACTAATGACTAATGACTAATGACGAAATGACTAATGACGAAATGACGAATGACGAAATGACGAATGACGAAATGACTAATGACGAAATGACGAATGACGAAATGACTAATGACGAAATGACTAATGACGAAATGACTAATGACGAAATGACTAATGACGAAATGACGAATGACGAAATGACTAATGACGAAATGACGAATGACGAAATGACTAATGACGAAATGACGAATGACGAAATGACCATCTCATGATCCGCAACATCATCTTCGACTTTGGCAATGTCCTTTTTGACCTTGATCTGGCTGCTTTTGAGCGGGATATGAGAAACCTGTGGGGCGAAAACTTTGCCTCGGCCAAAGAAAATCTGCTCCGGGAGCGGGTGTTTGAACTGTACGAAACGGGTGGACTCAGCACGGCAGAGTTTGTGGGAAAACTTTGCCGTGCTTCCGATCCTGTGCTTACCCCGCAACAGGTAAGCGGTGCCTGGAACGCCATTTTCATCGGGATGCCGCAGCATCGTTTTGATCTGCTGCTGCGTTTGCGGCAACGTTATAAAGTGTTCTTACTTAGCAACATCAATGGTCTTCACGAAAACTGGATTGCCGACTATATGCTGCGAGGTACTGACAACTGTCGGGGCGATTATGAATCTCGCTACTTCGACGGAGTGTATTTTTCTCACCTCATCCGACTGCGGAAGCCTATGCTTGAGGCGTTCGAGTACGTGCTGGCTGATGCGGAATTGGTGGCGAAGGAGACGGTGTTTTTTGATGATTTGCCCGAAAATGTGGAAGCCGCCAGGCAAGTGGGCATTCAGGGTATTTGGCACGAGCCGGGAACGGAGATTGAGGAGCGGCTGGTGGAAATGCAGCTGTTGCCGAGATTGAAAAACCTATGAGGTTTCCAAAACCTCATAGGTTTGGAATGCGACAGAACCATCAATTTTTCATGACTTGAATACTGGTCATCCTTTTCCCTGCCACTTCAAGTGTCAAGATATAATTTCCGGTGGGTAGATGCTCGGCACAGGAAAGCATGATGTTGTGTTCTCCTTGTTCAAAGGACTGGTTTTCGATAAGGGATTCAACTAGTTTTCCATTCATGTCGATCAGGTGGATGCTTACTTGTTCTTTTTGGGTAAGCGAGAATTCCAAATTGAATCGGTCGGAAATGGGGTTGGGGTAGACCCAGGGTGTCGGGTCGGGCGGGTTGTTTGGATTTAGTATGCCGACGTTCAGGTCCAAAATGAAGCGAAAAACCTGCTTTAGAGTAGTTCCTATAAATTTTCTGGCCGATACCGTTGCTTTATTTCCAATGAGGGACAACGCTCTTGGACGCATTCCAGGGTCAACCATTCTAAAAACGCCATTGATGCCAAACGCCAGGTCTCTTTGTCCATTGGGTAGCAATTGAGCCAATGCCAGGTTTCCAAGCGTAGCATTCAAGGCCCAATTTGCAGTAAGAATTTTTCCATCAGGCCGTATTGCGATCCCGATTCCTTCATTTGCTTCTGCAAGGTATTGCACACCTTGTTCGCCGAAGTCGGTGTCAGGTGTGCCATCTATATTGTAACGGGCTACAATGGCTTGATTATCAGGGCCAGTATCGCCAGCAAGTACAACTTTGCCATCTGCTTGAAGTGCCAAAGCATAGGCGTTGCTTTGGCCGTTGATAGGGTCAATTATTATCCCATCTTCACCAAAGGAATAATCATTGGAGCCATTTGGATGGATACGCAGCATGAAAATATTCCAGGTAGGGTAGCCAATCGAACCGACAAAAATCAATTTGTGATCGGGTTGTTCGAGCATGGCTATGGGCACTTCATGCGCGTAGCCGGGAAGGTCAATGCTTAGTTTTCCGTTGGTGGCAAACGTGCTGTCCATCGTGCCATTTGAAAGGAAACGAACTGCGGAGAATGTGCTTGAATTTATCCCATATTCGTCACCAAAAACAACCACTTTACCATCGGATTGCTCCAAAACATTGTGAATCAAAAAGTGGCTTACAAAGGTCTGTGCTATGCCGCCACTGCCAAAGTTTGGGTCCAGATTGCCAAGCGTATCAAAGCGCACAGCGAAAGTGGTAAGGCCAATGGTGTTTTCACTTACCAATAAAACTTTTCCATCCTTTTGTACGGAGACCCCAACTTCAAGCCCAACTGATTCGACAAAGGATTTTGAGAACGAAGTATCCCTCACCCCGGCATTGTCATATTTTTCAACGCCTACATGGTCGGGAATGCTTCCTCCGAGCATTATTTTTCCATTTGGAAGCGCCACAAAATCTATCCCGTAAGGATTGCCGCTGATTCCAGACAACCCCGTTATAATCTTTCCATTAATACCAAAAGTAGTATCAAGTGCTACCGTTTGGCTGGTCAGGGGACTTGCAAAACAAACAAGGATTAAACAAAGCGCAGTTGTTTTCATAAAGGGAAAATTATGAAGGTGAATAAATGACAGAGGCAAAAGTGCAGGGCAGTGACCAAGAAAACCTATAACACATTTTGACCGCAATTCCCAATCTTGACTGCTCAGCATCCAAAGCCATTTAATTGTTTGATTTTCAATTTTTTATATCGAAAACAAGTTCTGAAAAAACTCCAAAAAAACTCCCCTCCGGGTTTCTTTTAGCGAGCAATTCGCCGTATCTTTGCACACATTTTTTCAAAGACAAAAGCAGCAAAAGACACGGAACGCATGACAGAAGATACATCACTTGACCCACAACAAAACCCGGCTGCCGCAAGCGATTACGACGCGAGCAGCATCACGGCCCTCGAAGGTTTGGAGGCGGTGCGAAAAAGGCCCGGCATGTACATCGGCAGCACCGATATCAAAGGCCTCCATCACCTTGTATGGGAGGTCGTTGACAACTCGATTGACGAGCATTTGGCAGGCCACTGCTCCCATATCGAAGTTGTTATTCAGTCCGACAATTCTATTCAAGTCACCGACGATGGGCGCGGTATTCCTACCGGGATGCACGAAAAATTGCAAAAATCGGCGCTCGAAGTCGTGATGACCGTGCTGCACGCAGGCGGCAAATTCGACAAGGATTCCTACAAGGTATCCGGCGGCTTGCACGGCGTTGGCGTCTCCTGCGTGAATGCGCTTTCGATCATGCTCCACGCCGAGGTGAGGCGTGAGGGGAAAATTTTTGAACAGGAATACAGCCAAGGCAAACCGAAATACGACGTGCGTGAAATCGGCACGACCAAGGACCGCGGCACGACCATTACCTTTCTGCCCGACCCGGGAATTTTTGAAACGGCTGAGTACAAGTTCGACATTCTGGCGCACCGCCTCCGCGAACTTTCTTACCTGAACAAGGGGCTTCGCTTATCACTGGTCGACGAGCGGGAGCAAAACGAAGACGGCAGTTACAAAACCGAACTCTTCTATTCCGAGGGAGGCTTGCAGGAATTTGTCGTCTACCTGGATGAAGCTAAAACCAACCTCATTGACAAGCCCATCTACATCAGCACCCGCGAAGAAGGCGTGGACGTAGAGGTAGCGATGATTTACAACACCTCGTATTCAGAAAACGTGGTGGCCTTTGTCAACAATATCAGCACGCGCGATGGCGGTACCCACGTGAACGGGTTTCGTCGCGCCCTTACCCGTGAATTCAAAAAGTACGGCGACGACAACGGTTTTTTCAAAAAAGTAACCTTCGCCATCTCTGGCGAGGACTTCATGGAGGGCCTGACGGCCGTCGTTTCGGTGAAAGTGCCGGAGCCTCAGTTCAAAGGCCAAACCAAAGGCGAACTCGGCAACTCCGAAGTGCTCGGCATCGTAAGCCGCTGCGTGGGCGACGCGTTGAAGCAGTTTTTGGAAGAAAACCCCAACCCGGCCCGGCGCATCATCGAAAAAGTAGTGCTGGCGGCCACCGCCCGCAATGCGGCCCGCAAAGCCCGCGAAATGGTGCAGCGCAAGGGCGCCCTCACCGGCAGCGGCCTCCCCGGCAAACTCGCTGACTGCGCCAGCCGAAGCCCCGCAGAGAGCGAGGTGTTCCTCGTGGAAGGCGACTCGGCAGGTGGTACGGCCAAACAGGGCCGCGACCGCCACACCCAGGCCATCCTGCCGCTAAGGGGTAAAATCCTGAACGTAGAGAAAGCCCTGGAGCACAAAATCTACGAGAATGAGGAGATCAAAAACATTTTCACGGCGCTCGGCGTGAGCATTAGCGAGAATGATGAAGGACACCGAATCCTCAACACCGAAAAACTGCGCTACCACAAGGTGGTCATTATGTGCGACGCCGACATTGATGGTTCGCACATCACAACACTGATCCTCACGTTCTTTTTCCGCTATATGCGCGAACTGATCGAGAAAGGCCACATTTACATTGCACAACCGCCGCTCTATCTCGTAAAAAAAGGCAAAAACCAACGTTATGCATGGAACGACACAGAGCGCAAAGCGGCACAATTGGAATTCTCCGGTGGCCGTGAAGACGACGACTCGGTAAAAGTGCAGCGCTACAAGGGTCTTGGTGAAATGAACGCCGAACAACTCTGGGAAACCACCATGGACCCCAAAACCCGCATTCTGAAAATGGCCACCATTGACGATGCCAACGAGGCCGACCGTATGTTCGCCATGCTGATGGGCGATGAGGTGCCGCCAAGAAGGGCGTTTATTGAGGCGAATGCGAAATATGCGCGGATTGATGTGTGATTCGCATTAATAACCGGTGGTGAAAACGGATCATCCCGAATTTTTAATAGTCCCGCTTGAGACCGGCACATATTCCAGCACATCCCCAGGCTGACAATCCAGCACATCCCCAGGCTGACAATCCAGCACTTTGCAGATGGCTTCGAGCGTACCGAAGCGGATGGCCTTGGCTTTGCCGGTTTTCAGGATGGAGAGGTTGGCGAGCGTGATGTCCACCCTGGAGGCCAGTTCCGTCCACTTTTAATATTCCTTTCATCCCCCATTTTCATTTTACAAAACATTGCAAAACCTTCGTTTGACGAAAAAAGAAACAGAACTTCTTGCAAACTTGCGACTTTCGGCCACTTTACCCGCCGTAGCTTCAGCGAAGGCGGGCAAGCAAATCACTATTCAACCCTCCTTCGCACTAAAGGGCTAGGGCGGGTAAACAGGCAAACAAATCACCAAATCAACAGATAAACAAATCACACTTTCAATGATTCTTTCCGTACAAGATGTCGTAAAAACCTACGGCGACTATATGGCTGTCAACCACGTCAGCCTCGACGTGCAAAAAGGCAGCGTCTTCGGAATGCTCGGCCCCAATGGCGCCGGCAAAACCTCGCTCATTCGGATGATTACGACCATTACGGCGCCCGATTCGGGTTCGATTTTCCTGGATGGCACAAAGCTGCATTCCGGCTCACCCGAACACATCGGCTATATGCCCGAAGAGCGCGGTCTTTACAAAAAGATGAAAGTTGGCGAGCAACTCCTCTACCTCGCCCAACTCAAAGGACTGACGAAGGCCAGGGCGCAACAGGAAATTGACATGTGGTTCGAGAAATTCGATATCAAAGATTGGGCGAATAAAAAGGTGGAAGACTTGTCCAAGGGTATGCAGCAGAAAATCCAGTTTATCGCCACGGTGCTGCACAAACCCAAACTGCTCATCCTTGACGAGCCGTTCACGGGCCTCGACCCGATCAATACCAACCTGATAAAGGACGAAATAGGCCAACTCAATGCAGCCGGCACGAGCATCATTTTTAGCACCCACCGTATGGAGCAAGTGGAAGAAATGTGTGACCACATTGTGCTCATCAACAAAGGGAAAAACGTGTTGTACGGCGAGGTGCAAACCATCAAAAACGTGTACAAACAAAACCTCTTCCGCGTGGAAACGCTGGGCGAACCGCCTACTGATTTGCCCGAGCGCTTCGAAGTGGTAAAAACTGAAAAAAATGCCCTGACTTTCAAACTTGACCATGATGCAGAGAGCAATGAACTACTTCAGTTGTTTTTGCAGAAAGGCAAACGAATTACCCGTTTTGAAGAAATCTTGCCAACCTTCAATGAAATTTTTATTCAACGGGTAGCAGAAACGGAGGATTAGGTTATTTGGGGATTTGGTTATTCAAGCACCCCAGCTTGGTTTTTGCTTGTGCCTTCCGAAAAACTGAATGCCAAGCTGGGGTGTTCAAATCCCCAAATAACCAAATCCCCAAATCCACACCTAAACAAATCATCAACCATGTCCAAACTTTCCCTCATCATACGACGCGAATACCTGACGCGCGTGCGCAAAAAATCCTTCATCATTGGCACACTGTTGGCTCCCGTGGGCTTGCTGGTGTACATGCTCGTGATTATTGGCTTGTCCAGCTATCAAGGCAGTGATGAAATCAAAGTCGCCGTGCTCGATGAAGCCAAAATGGTGAATCCACTTCCAGATGAAAAGGGCGTTCGGTTCATTCCGTCCGGCAACAAAACCCTTGAGGCACTCAAAATAGAGGTGACTGAAAAAAAACTGGACGGAGTATTGCGCATTCCCCCAGTGGGCAATTTTCAACAAAAAGACCACACGATATTCTATTATTCAGACGAGAAACTCGCGCCTGAAAAAAGTGGGTTGATTGAAAAAAGAATTGCGGCGAAAATAAAATCTTTCAAGATGGACTCGCTCAAGCTCGATGCATCGCGGCTAAAACTTTTGGAATCAGAAGTTTCCATAGACCCTGAAGGAATCAAAAGCGACCAGGAAGACGACCAGAGCAAATATTCTGCCGGAGTGGGCCTTGCCGTGGGTGGAATCATGACGTTTCTCCTGTTTTTCATGGTGCTCATGTACGGGCAGATGGTCATGAAATCCGTGATGGAAGAAAAAACCAACCGCATTGTGGAAGTGATGATGTCGTCGGTTCGGCCTTTTGATTTGATGATGGGCAAGATTATCGGTGCCGGCTTGGTCGGCTTGACACAGGTAGTGGCATGGGTGGTCTTGAGCGGTGCGGTATCGTTCATTGTTCCGCTTGTGATGGGCTTTGATGCCTCGCAAATGCAGGCCCCCATGACTCCGGGGGATGCTACCATGGACCCCGAACTCATCCAGGATACGGGTATGCGCATCATGGCCGAATTGAGCAGGCAAAATTGGCCGCTCCTCATCGGATCGTTCATCATCTATTTTCTGGGCGGTTACTTCATCTATTCCTCCATGTTTGCAGCCGTTGGTTCAGCCATGGGCGACGATACAGGGGAGGGTCAGGCGCTGACTTTGCCCGCTACGCTTCCGCTCGTTCTGGCTTTTTACATCGTTTCCATGGCTGGTTGGCGCAACCCCGACAGCAGCCTGATGGTGTTCGCCTCGATATTCCCGCTTTTTTCGCCCATAGCGATGCCGTTCCGATTGGCCTTCAACCCGCCCTGGTGGCAAGTGGCCCTTTCGCTTACTTTGGTGATTGTTTCGGCGGTGTTCTTTGTCTGGTTGGCTGGACGGATTTATCGCGTGGGCATCCTGATGTACGGTAAGAAAGTGACGATGAAAGAGATGTGGAAGTGGATGTTTTACAAGGGCTAGGCACCCATTAACCTTTTATCCTTCTTTACCCTTTTTGCATAATGCTTGATGGTTCCATGGGGCTGTTTGGGCTGACCTTTGTGTCGTTCCCCAGAGGAATTTCACAAACATTCAATTCGGACACATGAAAATTGCTGTACCTACTCAAACTAAAAATTTCAACTTTATGCAACAGCAAGGCATTAAAATCGACAATCCCATTGACCCAAGCGTCTTCTTCCAATATCTCCTGGCCAAAAACGGCCCCGATCGTTCGGACTATGCCAAATTCGACCGTTTTATCCAGACAGTGCCCGTAGAAGCAGTAGCGGAGTTCAAAAGCGCGCTCAGCGAGCAATATATGGATGAATCCATACAAGGCCATGTGCTCCGCAAACCCTTTGGCTATGCGGGCGATTTCTTGATCATTGACAAAATTTACACGCAGCAGTGTTCCGACAACTTCGGGAAATGGGACCAATACTTCCACCGCCAGGCAGCACCCAAAGCCGTGCGCAATCGCAAAGATTATTTTAAACAAAACATGGCCCGCGTCCTCCGAGAGCGGAAAGGCCAGCCCACTTCGCTGCTCAATATCGCCAGCGGCCCTGCCCGCGATTTGGCCGAACTCTACCAGCGCATTGACCCGAAAACGCTCAAAACCACCTGTGTGGATTTGGATAAAAACGCCATCGAATACGCCACGCGCCTCAACGAACCCTGGCTAAACCAAATAGCGTTTATCCACCGCAACATTTTCAAATTTCAGCCCGAAAACAAATTCGACGTGATCTGGTCTGCCGGGCTGTTCGATTATTTCGATGATGCAACGTTCGTGGCCATTCTCAACCGGATACGCACATGGGGAAACCCAGGCACCGAAATCATCATCGGCAACTTTTCGGAAGAAAACCCCAGCCGCCACTACATGGAAACTTTTGGCGAATGGTTCTTGCACCACCGCAGCCCTGCCCGCATGATCGCGCTTGCGATGCAAGCTGGGTTCCCACGCTCTAAGGTGCAGGTCGCCAAGGAATCGGAAGGGGTTAATTTGTTCATGCATTTGCAGGTTTGAACCAGATTCAACAGGGTGTCTTACAAGTATATTCTGGACAGGATTTGCTTGGTTTACAGGATGCTTTTGGACTTTAATATTGTCAAAATCCTGTTAATCCTGTAAATCCTGTCTGATAAAAGCACTTGTGAGACAGCCTTCTCAAACCTGCGCCTGAAATCCCAAATTCCGGGCTATTTTTGCCCCATGATCCCTCCCAAGCAAGTCCAAGAAATCCTCGACGCCACGCGAATCGAGGAGGTTGTGGAAGATTTCGTGACGCTGAAGCGCCGCGGTGTCAACCTGATTGGGCTTTGCCCTTTCCATGGGGAGCGCACACCTTCGTTCAACGTGAACCCGGCACGCAACATTTTCAAGTGTTTTGGCTGCGGGAAAGCGGGCGATTCGATCACTTTTTTGAAGGAACACGAGAACCTCACTTACCCCGAAGCCCTGCGTTGGCTGGCCCGGAAATACAACATCGAAATTCAGGAAGTAGAGCGCTCGCCAGAACAAATGGCGGAAGCCCAACTGGCTGATTCCCTTTACATTGTAAACGATTTCGGGCTTCAGCATTTTCAAAAACAACTGTTTGAAACCGATGAGGGAAAGTCTGTGGCGCTTTCCTATTTCCGCAAACGAGGACTGCGCGAAGAAACCATTCGCGCTTTCGGCCTCGGCTATGCGCCTGATGAGCGAGACCTGCTGTTGCGAAAAGCCAAAAGCGCAGGGCATAACCTGGATTTGCTGAAAAAAGTAGGTTTGTGCAGTCAGGACGGTTCGCGCGATTTTTTCCGGGCACGGGTCATGTTTGCCATTCACAACCTTTCGGGGAAAGTGGCGGCGTTTGCGGGGAGAACCATGCACTCCTCCCCTCCAGGGGGGGCTGGGGGGGTGACGGTACCGAAGTACATCAACAGTCCGGAGACCGAGATATATGTCAAAAATAAAATCCTGTACGGCGCTTTTCAGGCCAAAAAAGCCATCCGTCAACAGGACGAATGCCTGCTTGTGGAAGGATATATGGACGTGATTTCCTTGTACCAGGCGGGTATCGAAAACGTAGTGGCTTCGAGTGGAACCTCGCTCACGGAAGGGCAATTGCAGCTCATTCGCCGCAATACCACCAACCTCAAAATCCTCTACGATGGCGACCCGGCGGGCATCAAAGCCGCCTTGCGTGGGCTTGACCTGGCACTGGAACAAGACCTGAACGTGAAAATATGCCTGCTGCCCGATGGCCATGATCCCGATTCGTACGTACAGGAATTTGGCGGCGAACAGTTCCTAAAATACACGACCGAAAACGCCAAGGATTTCATTTTTTTCAAGACTGACTTGCTATTGGAAGAAACGAAAGGCGACCCGATCAAACGGGCCGGTTTGGTAAAAGACATCGTGGGCAGTATTGCCAAAATACCCGACACGATCAAGCGCAGCGTGTACCTGCGGGAATGTTCCGCACTACTGCAAGTGCCCGAACAAGCCTTGTATAGTGAGGCCAACAAACTCATTGCCAATACTTTAAAAAAACGGGAAGAAAAAGCAGCCCGACAGCCAGGCGCGGCCTCCGATGTGCCCCCCGCTGCCCCTACGATGCGGAGTGGAGATGAGTTTTTTCCTTCGGATATGGGTGGATATTTCCCACCCAGCGAGGCTGGAGAACTTCCGCCTGATTGGGAAACGCCCCTATCATCTGCTCCTTCCGTCGAGCGCAATGCTGGGGCCGAGTTTCAGGAGCGCGACATTGTGCGCTTGCTGATTTTGTATGGCCAGCATGTTTTGCCGGAAGAAAACATCACGGTCGGGGAGTATTTGTTGACCGATATTGAAGAGTCCTTGGGCGATTTTGACAACCCTTTGTATGGCAAAATTGCTTCAGAATGCCACACGATGCTGGCGGAGGGCAAGGTTTTTGACCAGCACTATTTCATCCAGCACGAATCAGGCGATGTGGCGAATTTGGCCATTGACCTGCTCGCCGAGCCTTGGGAATTTTCGCCCAATTGGGAAGCGATGTGGAACTACCCGCTCCAAAACCAGCCCATGCCGGAGCGCAATTTTACGCTTGATATGCGGCAGGCACTCGACCGTTTCAAACTCAAAAAAGTGCAGAAAATGTGTGCGTTGAACCTTACCCGTGTTCAGACCGCTTCCAAATCCGGCGATCACGAGGCGATGATGCGTTTTATGAAAATCCAGCAGAAACTGAATGAAACGAGGAATGAGATTGCATTGCGGGCGGGCACGGTGGTGCTGGTGAAGTAGATTTTGGAACTTTTTGGAAGGGTAATTTGTAAGATTTTACCCGATGCCGGTTTGAAATATTACTTTCTATGGCCAAACTCAATATCCTGTTCGTTTGTAGTGTAAACCGGATGCGAAGTCTTACGGCAGATCAAATCTACTCAGGGGACGAACGATTTAATGTGGACTCGGCGGGTACAGAACTTTCGGCCAATGTTCGCATAGAAGAATATCACCTCGAATGGGCTGATTATATCATTGTTATGGAGCGGGAACATCGGAATAAAATCAAAAAACGATTTCCTGAATACTACAAAATGAAGCCAATCATTTGCCTTTACATTCGTGATGAATACGATTACATGGAGCAAACGCTGATTGATTTGCTGACTGTAAAATTTGAACAAGTTTATAGAACTGAAATAGCACCATTGTTCTAAGGTGTTTGAAGCTCCATACCATGCAACTCACCATCCTCGGCAATTCCTCCGGCGGCCCCTTCCACGGTCGCCACTACACAGCGCAGGTCTTACGCGTAGACAATCAGGTATTTTTAATTGATTGCGGCGAGGGCACACAGATGCAGATTTTCCACTACCGGGTCAAGGTGGAATCCTGTAAACAGATATTTATCAGCCATTTGCATGGCGATCATGTATTTGGCCTGATCGGGCTGATTACCAATTGGAGCCACAAAAAGCGCAGCGAAACCCTGCATATTTTTTCGCCGCCTGGCCTGCAGGAATTGATCGAAACGACCATCCGGGTGTGCGGGGTCAGGCTTAGTTTCGTGATCGAATTTCACGTAGTAGATGCTACCATTTCGGCAAAGGTTTTTGAAACCCCGAGGCTGGAAGTCTGGACGATTCCGTTGCATCACCGCAGTCCCACCTCCGGCTGGCTTTTCCGTGAAAAGCCCAAATCCCGCAATATTCGTCCCGAGAAAATAGAAGAATACGGTATTCCTTTCAACGCAATTCCGGCCATCAAAGCGGGCGGGGATTTTGAATTGCCCGATGGTCGTCGGGTCTCGAATGCCGAATTGACGCTTGACCCTCCCTCGCCCGTTTCTTATGCTTTCTGCAGCGACACTGCTTTTTCAGAGCCAATAGCCGAGATCGTTAGGGGTGTGGATTTGCTTTACCACGAGGCCACTTTTACCAACGAAAACGCGCAGGAAGCGGAGACTTTCTTCCACGCTACAGCCGCCCAGGCAGCCGAAATTGCGCGGCGAGCGGGTGTGAAGCGGCTGATTTTGGGACATATTTCTGGGCGCTATGCTAATACTGAGCAACATCTGGCAGAGGCCAAGGCGGTATTTGAAAATGTGGAGATTGCGGAAGAAGGGGGGAGATGGGAAGTGGGGATGCTATCTGGTTTACCAATGTAAAACAAGGAGACTTTACCATTTTTTTGGTAAAGTCTCCTCTAAGTACCTATGAAATAACGTGTTTAAACAGATAAAGTTAACTCGAAAGGGTTTGAAATGGTTTTTTTACCAAATCTTTCGAGTAGTGCTGCAAGGTCATTCTTATCAATTTGCTCACGCTCAATAATAGCTTGGACATCCGGTTGTTTCAACCCTGGGATACGTCCGGCGAAGAATGGCCATAAGATTTCGGACTCATAGTTTTTTTCAACATCCGGAAATCCAAATAGCGGACCAGGGAGCGAAGCTCTCTTTTGTTCGCCAGATTTTGATTTGTGGAAACCCTTTTTGAAAAAGGTTGAGTATGAAAAAGACCATTTACCGTTCTCCAGTTCAAGTGTGCCAACATGCTTTTCGTTGTGCATCACTAAGAAGGTCATTTTTTTGTCAGGGGGAGTACTCACATTCTCCAGCCCCTGCGACTTAAAAATCAAGTCTTTCAAGTCTTTCAATTTTTGTAACATGGCTGAAAATGGTTTAGTGAAAGAATGGGTTTGGGAATTGAAAACGCAAAACGGCGCACAAAGATTTCAAATTCAAATTAATAACTTGCTAAATTTATGATGTCGAATTTCAAGGCATTTGCAAATAAGGTTTACACGGTTTCTGCTCAACAATTGTCTGAATTCTCTACGAATCATCCTTTGTACTCGATTCAAACCCTCATCTGTGAAAATTTTACTACAGACTTAAGGGGTAAAAACTCGTCACATAAAAAAACCTCTGCTAAGTCAAAATGGTTGATCTTTTGCCTTTCCCTTAAGGTAAATTGGGGAACGGAATTTTTTATCTGATTTTCTGCTTGTTGTTCAAATTGCTTGGCTTTTGCCCATTCTGATATCTTGTTTTCTGTTTGATTCCAAAAAAGACCCCGTGCTGAATCATATATAGGTGAAAAATAAGGAGGCTTTTCCCCATAAATATCCCGAACTACTCCCCAGTTTTGAAAATGGCGATCCTGAACCCCTACCCAAGCGTCGAAGCAAAGCATGATAAAAAAAGATTCAAGTATAGTAGTACTTTGAGATGGAAAGACTTGTTCGATTGCAGCAACTGTGTCCTCAAGGGTAAAGAAGTCTCGTTCTTTTTTCTTGACTGCGATCTCTTCCACAAACGCGCGATCGTCGACGTAAGCAGCCAGGATGTCTATCCCATGAACCAACTCTTGACCTTGTTCTGGGTTCAAAAAATACTTACTCAAAATTTTACTTGTCCTGATGCTTTAGCTAAGCGAGATTTGGCCATATTCAAGCCAAGCTCTGCCCCGACTCGGGCAATCAGATGCTCAGTGATTGACTCAATAGGGTACCATTTGTGACCGGTTTTGGCAAGATACAAAGTCCAAGTGTTGGGATTGCCCATATTAGTGGACAATTTCAGTTTGTTCTCCGCCCTATAAAATTTTGTAGAATGTAGGGGTCTTGATTTTTGAGGAGACTTAGTGGCAGCAATTTTCCATTGGTTTTGTGTTCCTCCTTCGTAGACCCGAATAAAAGCCTTCGGTGCTTCGCCCATGATGGAGTAACCTTCCACTACGCAATAGTGTTCATGTTTCAGCACTTGAATTTTTGCACTTCTTGGAAGAACAAAATCCGAATACTTTTCCTTTCGGATTTCTGTAGGATGAAGGTGCTGCATTGAAAGAATGTATATGTGCCATGCAAAAATAAAACAAAAAACTTCTCTATGAACCTCATCATCATGACACTAAACAGTGGGTCATGAAATCAAAGAACTAAAGGTATTGCTTAGCATGGTCATTCACGAAAGTCACTTTTGGATATAAGTGCAAAACGCAATGAAGAGAATATCACTTGGAGTGGAAATCCGAAAAGAACTAACTCGTTTTGAAAAACGCAATTAACCCTTTGCTCAAAATGACATTCGGTTTGCAGTGCCGATTTTTCAACTTTTCAGAATAAACAACTGTCCCTTCCGCAAGAACGCGTAAATGCGTACCTTTGCGCCCCGTTATGCTATCTCTCTCCAACATATACATTCAATACGGCGACCGCATCCTGCTGGATCGCGTGAATTTTGTGCTCAAACCAGGGGAGCGCGTGGGTCTTGTTGGCCGCAATGGCGCGGGAAAATCCACGCTGCTCAAAATCATCGCCCAGGAAATGTCGCCTCAGGAAGGCGATGTAGTGGTGCCCGGCCACTTCACGCTCGGATACCTACACCAGGATATGCTGATGCCGAAAGGCAAGACGGTGATTGATGAGACCATGACCGCGTTTTCCGAAATCCTCGAACTCGAAAGTGAACTCCACCGCGTAAGCGACGAACTCGGGGTGCGGGAGGACTACGAATCAGACGAGTACCACAAACTCATCGAAAAGATGAGCGATATCACCGAACATCTGCACCACATGGGCGGCGCCACGAGCGAAGCCGATGCCGAAAAAGTGCTGGGAGGTCTTGGCTTTCAGGCCTCAGATATGAAGCGCTTGACCGACGAATTCAGTGGCGGCTGGCAAATGCGCATAGAACTTGCCAAAATGCTGCTTCGTCGCCCGGATCTGATGCTGCTGGACGAACCGACCAACCACCTGGATATTGAGAGCATACTCTGGCTCGAAACCTGGTTGTTCAATTACCCCGGTATGGTTATCGTGATCAGTCACGACCGCCGGTTCCTCGACAACGTGACCAATCGTACAGCGGAAATTGTGCTTGGAAAAATCCACGACTACAAAGTACCCTACTCCAGATATGTAGAACTCAGCGCCGACCGCCGCGAACTGGCGCAAAATGCCTACGAAAACCAGCAGCGCCTTATTACCGACCGTGAGCGCACCATTACCCGATTCATGGCGAAAGCCACGAAGACCAAAATGGCGCAGTCCATGCAAAAACAGCTGGACAAAATGGAGCGCATCGAGATAGACGACATGGACACGTCTACGATGAAATTGCGATTTCCCGACGCGCCACGAAGCGGTGAAATAACCGCAAAAGTAGAGCATCTGACCAAGCGCTACGGTGCGGTTAAAGTGTTGGAAAACGTTGATTTTCAAATGCTTCGGGGCGAGCGTGTTGCCTTTGTCGGCCAAAACGGTCAGGGCAAAACGACCCTGGCCAAAATCCTCGTCGGACAAGAAACGGCCACTTCGGGCAAAGCCACCCTTGGCCACAATGTAAGCGTGGGCTATTACGCCCAAAATCAGGCCGAGACCTTAAACCCAAAAATTACGCTCCTCCAAACACTGGAGCAAGACTGCCCGGAAGAGATGCGCACCAGAGTACGGAGTATCCTCGGCGCCTTCCTTTTTAGCGGCAAAGACGTGGACAAAAAAGTGGCGGCCCTCAGCGGTGGCGAACGTGCGCGCCTGGCACTGGCCAGTATGTTGCTTCGCCCTTTCAATTTGCTCCTGCTTGACGAGCCGACCAACCACTTGGACATGCTTTCCAAAGACGTGCTTAAACAAGCCCTCTCAGAATATAACGGCACGCTTCTCATCGTCAGCCACGACCGGGAATTTTTGTCGGGATTGACCGACCGCACCATCGAGTTCCGTGATGGGCATTTGAAAGAATACCTGGGCGACGTGAATTATTTCCTCGAAAAGCGACAATTGGACAATATGCGCGAGGTAGAAAAACGGACAGCTGCCAACAATCAACAACCTGCACCAAATGGAACAATTGCCAGAACTGACGTTCTTCAAAAAAGTGTCTCTTCTATTTCACCCGAAGAAAAAAAACAAATAGAGCGCGCTGTTCAGAAACAAGAGAAACGCATAGCCGAATTGGAAGGAGAGATTGGCAAGTGGGAGCAAAAACTGGCGGAAACGGATTTTTATAGCAAGCCAGGCGCCAATGCCGATTTGAAGAAATACGGCGATCTCAAAACAGAATTAGCCAAGGTATATGGTGAATGGGAAGCGGCAGTGGAAAGATTGGGTTGATGCTTGTCAAAACAGTTTTTTGTGATAGCCATAAAGTTGGTTTGGTGTTTAATTTTTTGTATTTTTATACAATCACTAAACGCTGCAACCAATGGAAATCCAAATTATCCAATCTAAAATCCAGACCCTTCGTGGCCAGCGTGTAATGCTGGACTTTGACCTCGCTACTCTATATGAGGTAGGATAACAAGCGACTCAAAGAAGCAGTACGGCGAAACCTCACACGCTTTCCAGAAGATTTCATGTTTGAGCTGTCTACAGACGAGTTCAAAAACTTGAGGACGCAAATTGCGTCCTCCAGTTGGGGTGGGACACGCTATCCACCCTTTGCTTTTACAGAACATGGTGTGGCAATGCTGTCAAGTATTTTGAATACCGAGCGCTCTATTCAAGTGAACATCGCAATCGTACGAGCATTCATTGCCTTGCGGCAATACGCTCATTCGTTTTCGGAATTAGCATCAAAAGTGGGCGAGCTGGAGAACGAACTGGCCGATGTGAACGAAGTACTGCACTGGCTTGGCCAAGAAAACCAGGCTCGAACCGACGAAATTGCGGGACTTAAAATAGCGCCCAACGAATGGGAATCCCGAAGACCTATTGGATTCCAAAAAGAATAATCCACACTCAAGGCCGCGCCACCTTTTCCCCCTTCTTATTCTTTAATTTTTCGTTCAAAAACTTCGTCATGAGCGTGTAGAGGTGGATTTTAGCATTGTCTCCACTGATGCCGTGGTTGCGGTTGGGATAGATCATGGTATCGAACTGTTTGTTCTTGGCAATGAGTTCATTGGCCATTTCTGCGGTGTTTTGGAAATGCACGTTGTCGTCGGCGAGGCCGTGTATTAGCAGGTAGCTGCCGTCCAGTTTTTCTGCAAAATTAGTCGGCGAATTTTCCTCGTACCCCAGCTCATTTTCCTCATGCGTTTGCATGTAGCGTTCGGTGTACACCGAGTCGTACCATTTCCAGTTCGTCACCGGCGCCACGGCAATGGCAGATTCAAAAACCTCGCTGCCCTTCAAGATGCAATTGGTGCTCATGTAGCCCCCATAACTCCAGCCAAAAATGCCAATGCGCTCCGCATCTACAAAATCCATTGTGCCAAGATGTTTCGCTGCTTCTATCTGGTCTATTACCTCGTAATGACCTAACTGCTTGTAAGTCATTTTTTTAAACTCCTCGCCGCGCGCTCCTGTCCCGCGGTTGTCCACACAGGCTATAACATAACCTTGTTGTGCGAGCATCTGGAACCACCAGTAATTGGAGCCTTTCCAGGCATCAGTCACTTGCTGGCTGCCTGGGCCACCATACACAAACATGAGCACTGGCAGTTTCTGGTCCTGGAATTCGGGTGCGGCTGGTTTGATCATCCAGCCATTGAGTTCCACATTGTCGGAGGTTTTGAAATCGAAGAACGCTACGGGTAGGGTGCCGTATTCCGTTTGTTTGCCGCGGAGATTGGAGTTCTGTTCTAAAGCGCGCAGTACTTTCCCTTTTCGGTCGCAGACGGCGTATTGTGGTGGAGTGTTGGCCGTGGAAAAAGAGTGTACAAAATAATCGAACGTGCTGCTCCATTGAGCACCGTTTGTGCCCTCAGGCTTGTTGATTTTTTTTTGCTTTTTACCTTTCAAATTGCTTTCAAAAAGTTCGCGGGCCATGGGGTTTTTGCTCGCCGCCTGAAAATATGCCTTGCCGTTTTTTTCGTCAATACCATAAAAAGCCGTCACATCAAAATTGCCCTTCGTCAATGCGGCCACTTCTTTTCCCGTCATGTCAAATTTGTAAAGATGGTTGAACCCACTTTTTTCGCTTTGCATCACAAACCCTGAACCATCGGAAAGGAAAATCACATCGTGCAGGTCGAGGTAATACTTACTTTTTTCTTCTTGCAAAACAGTGCAAGCCCCGGTAGTCGGTTCGGCCAATAGCAACCGCTGAATGCTTTGGTGGCGGTTCATCCAGGTCAGGCAGAGTTTGCCAGAGGGCGTCCAGGCGATGCGGGGCAGGTAGTCGTCGAGGCGGCCATCCTTGCGCTCGCGGTCGGGGATATTGACTTCTACGGTTTTGCTGCTGGAGAGATCGTAAATATGCGCCGTCACAAGCGCGTTTTTCTCGCCGACTTTTGGGTATTTGAACGTGATTGGTTCTGGGTATGGCTCGCCGCGGAACATGTCCATCGTCATCTCAGGTACTTCGCGTTCATCGAAACGCAGGAAAGCCAAATATTGCCCGTTGGGACTCCATTGGAAAGCGCGGACGAGTTCAAATTCTTCCTCGTACACCCAATCTGAGGCGCCATTAATGATTGCATTTTGCTTGCCGTCGGCAGTTATGCGGGTGAGGTTTTCGGAGGATAAGTCTTTGATATACAGATTGTTTCGCAAAACAAAACCCACTTTTGAGCCGTCGGGCGAAAAGGTGGCGTAGCGTTGTTTGTTAAGGCGGCGCGTCTTATCGAGGTACTCGACATTGTCCATGTAGAGTTGCGAAAGTTTTTTCGTTTTTTGATCGAAAACGAAAAAATCGGCTTCCGTGCTCCAACGGAAAATCGGGGTCGAATTGGTGGTCAGTAGAATTTTGGATTCGTCGCCACTAAACGAATAACCATCGAAAGCACCTTTCCAAGCGGGTATATCCGTCTTTAAAGTAGCAGCGTCGAAGATGGTTCCTGAGTGCTCGCCTGTACGGAGATCGTACTGGGTGATGGCCGTTCCTTCCAGACGGGTGAAGTGCGCACCGTCTTTCTGGAAGTTGAAACCAGGAATTCCCTTGGACGTAAAGGTGCCTTTCTGCCAGATGTCTTCGAGGGTGATAGGCTTGTAGGCAGAACCCGCCTGCGCTAAAGCTACGGCGGGTGAAAGTGCGAAGAGAAAAAGCGATAGGGCGAGAAGTATGGAACGGTGCATGAAAACAGGTTTTGTCGACCCAAAAATAGGGCATTGCCGGGGCTTCTTGTTGGATGCCGACCAAGGAGGATAAAAAGTGCTTCAATAACGGCATTCTGGTACCCCGTAGATATACCTGATTTTTGGAACCGCGTATTTATACGCTTAAACACTGTGAAGTTCATACTACCTTTGAACCATCCTTTGTATGTCTTTCTGCTGTCATTGCAATGGATAACACCTTTTTCACTATTTTTTCAAACTTTAAAATTTAAAAGTATCATGAAAAAAGCAAATCAATTTTGCCTTGTTCTTACGGCGGCCTTTTTTTTCGCGCTGTTAGCAACACCAATGTCAGCTCAGGTCGCTACCAAACAGGCTACCCTCAAACCAACTTCAACCACCACCACAACCACCACAACAACAACACCAACATCAGTTGATGTGGTTGCGGATGAAATGAAAATGCTGCTCGACAAATGGGAAAAGTCCTACAACACAGAAAAGAGCGCGGAACTTGGCAAACTTGTTGCCGCACAGATTACCATATTGGCGCCTGATGGAGCTACTAAGGTTATGTCCAAAAATGAATTTGTGGGCAATCTTGAAAATGATTTTGTTGTGGATGGCACTACAGAAATTGACCTCGCCATTACGAGTGTAGTCATTCAACCTGACGGTAAAGCAATGGTTGTTGGCACTTACACCGAACGCGAACTGGACGCAAAAGGGAATGTGGTCGCAAGAAGGTCTGGCGATTTCATTGATGTAGTTGCAAAAGAAGCTGGTGCATGGAAACTCGAAGCAATCACCGTAGTCCCCAATTAAAAGTAATCCCTTGCATATTAGGCGTTTAGAAATACGCCCAGGAACGGTGTCAAAATGACTTTCCAATTTCAGGCCAATTATTTTGGCGTTAGCAAACTATCTTTTGAGGCGAATAGTGGGGCTATTTAACGAAAAAGATAGGATGGATGGCGGCAAAAGAATGGC
>Ga0163147_10003612_pt1 | contig 20466 bp, 9 predicted proteins | sample OliLakLV19MP6G1_FD_148597 | JGI IMG/M metagenome (GOLD analysis project Ga0163147, IMG submission 148597) | Freshwater microbial mat bacterial communities from Lake Vanda, McMurdo Dry Valleys, Antarctica- Oligotrophic Lake LV.19.MP6.G1 | ecosystem: Environmental > Aquatic > Freshwater > Lake >...
GGATGCGGTACCGTCATTTCCGAACCTTGGGGCTCTTTGTCGGATCCGGTGTCATCGAGGCGGGTTGCAAGACCATCGCCGGGAGCAGGCTCAAGCAGTCCGGCATGCAATGGACCGTCCGCGGCGCCAACGCCATCATCGCCCTCCGCTGTTGCGCCGTGAGCGGTCGCTGGGAGCAGTACTGGGAGCGTCGGGCCGCTTGACCCTACCCACATTCATGTCGCACACCCCAGTAGAAGGACCGGAGGCGACCACCGCTGTTCGTCGGGGTATGCTCCCGGCACACGGTGATTCTGCGGCGCTCGCTCCTCAATGAGGCCGCCCCATCCGAGGAGAGAGTTCGAATGAAGATCAAGGGTCTGCTTGTGCTCGCGGCTGCGGCCTCGACTGCTGCTTCGGCGATGCTCGGAACCCCGATTCCAAGTCTCGATGCCATGCCGCCCGAGGCCTGCTTCGCGCCGGGCACGCCTCATGACGTCCTACGCATGCATGCGCGCCGCCGACAGGCCCGTATCTCGAGTCTGCAGTCGCAGCCGGGATTTCAATTCAGCGACGGCTCCCGCTGGACCACCACGGCCACCAACGGCGGCGGTCTCACCCAGGGTCAGGTGACGACGATCACCTGGCGCATCGTGCCCGACGGTACGCCCATCGCCGGCTTCAACGGCGAGCCGGCCGTCAACAGCAATCTGAGGGCCTTTCTCGACGGGATCTATGGCTCCGAGGCGGTCTGGATCCTTCATTTCCAGAGCACCTTCAACCGATGGAGCGAACTCACCGGAGTGAACTACGTGATGGAGGCCGCGGACGACAGCGCCGACCTGGGCAGTGTGAATCCCGGTGTGCTCGGGGTTCGCGCCGACGTGCGCATTGGCGGGCATTTCATCGACGGCAACTCCGGCGTTCTCGCCTATAACTTCTTCCCCAACACCGGGGACATGGTGATCGACACCGCCGACAACTTCTACAGCAACAACCTCGCCAACAACTCGCTTGCCCTCCGCAACGTGCTGGCCCACGAACATGGCCACGGCCTGGGCTTCAGCCATTCCTGCCCGGTCGAGCAGACGAAACTCATGGAGCCTTTCATTTCCGTGGCCTTCGAGCATGCCCAGCTCGACGACAAACTCGCGGGCTGGCGCGGGTATGGCGATGACAAGGAGAACAACGAGACCTCGGGCACGGCCAGCGACCTCGGCGCGATCAGCAGCGGCACGACCACGCTCGGCGATGTCTCCGCGGACGACGACGCGGATGTCGACTTCTACAAGTTCACGGTGCCCGCGGGGAAGCGGGCCGCGGTCACCCTGACCCCGATCGGCACGACCTATCTCGCCGGCCCCCAGGTCAGCGGCTCGTGCACCGCGGGGGCGCCGTTCAATGCGCTCGCGGTGAACGATATCGGCGTCGAGCTTCGCTCCACCGACGGGACCACCATCCTCGCCTCCTCGAACACCGGCGGCCCGGGGGTCCCCGAATTGATCGGCGGCACCGCGCTGCCCGGCGCCGGCACTTTCTTCGTTCGCGTCTTTGCGGGAGCCGTGAACAACGTCCAGGGCTATCAGCTCGCGGTGACCATCACCGACAACAGCGGTTCCTTCATCGGCATCGACGACGTGAGTCTGGCCGAGGGCAACGCCGGCACGACCAACGCCGTCTTCACCCTGACCCGCAGCGGCACCACCACCGGAACGTCGTCGGTCACCGCCCAGACCGCCAACAGCACCGCGGTCGCCCCCGGCGACTACACCGCGACCGGACCGACCATGGTCACCTTCAACCCGGGAGACACCACGAAGACGTTCAGCGTGCCGGTGGTGGGCGACGCGGTCAACGAGGCCAGCGAGACGTTCCTCGTGAACCTGACGTCCCCGGTGAACGCCACGATCGAAGACCTGCAGGGCGTCGGCACGATCACCAATGATGACGCCCAACCGTCGCTGTCGATCAACGACGTCTCGATCGCCGAAGGGAACAGCGGGGCCGCGAATGCCCAGTTCACGGTCACCCTCTCCGCGGCCAGCGGGCAGACGGTGACGGTGAACCACGCCACCGCCGACGGCACCGCCACGGGGTCGCTGCTGCAGAGCAACCCCGCGGCCATCACGATTTCCACCGGCGCCGCGGGCAGCGCCAGCCCCTTCCCATCCTCCATCACCGTAGCGGGAGCGAGCGGCACGGTGACCAAGGCCACGGTCACCCTGAACGGGCTGTCGCACACCTTTGGGCGGGACATGGATCTGCTGCTCGTCGGGCCGGGCGGACAGAAGATCGTCCTCATGTCGGATGCGGGCGGCACCTCCGACGTCACCAACGCCACCGTGGTCTTCGACGATGCCGCGGCCTCGAACCTCACGAGCGCCCCTATTGTCTCGGGGACCTTCAAGCCGACGAACATCGCGGACGGTGAAGGTCCAGACACCTGGCTCTCCCCCGCGCCCGCCGGACCCTACGGATCCGCGCTCTCCGAGTTCATCGGGACCGCTCCGAACGGGGTCTGGAGTCTTTTCGTTTCCGACGACTTCGCCGGTGATGGCGGCAGTCTGGCGGGCGGCTGGACGCTCGTCCTCGCCACGACCACCGCGGACTACACGGCGGTCGCGGGGACGCTGACCTTCGCCCCGGGCGACCTGACCAAGACCATCAACGTCCCGGTGCTCGGCGATGTCGATACGGAGCCCAATGAGACTTTCGTGGTGAACCTCACCGGAGCGACGAACGCGACGATCTCGGACAATCAGGGTACGGGCACGATCACCAACGACGACGGCGCGGTGCTCCCGACGCTCTCGATCAACGACGTCTCGTTGGCCGAAGGCAACGCGGGGACCACGAACGCGGTGTTCACGGTGACTCTCTCGGCGGCGAGCGCCAGCACCGTTACCGTGTCGGGACAAACCGCGAACAACACCGCGATCTCATCGGGGGATTACACCGCGACCGGACCCACGGTGCTCACCTTCAACCCGGGCGACCTCACTGAGACCTTCTCCGTTCCGGTGGTTGGGGACGCGCTCGATGAGGCGAACGAGACGTTCTTCGTGAATCTCAGTTCGCCTTCGAATGCAACGATTGCGGACGGCCAGGGCACCGGCACTATCACCGACGACGACGGCGCTCCCACCGTTTCGATCAATGACGTCACCGTGACCGAGGGCAACTCGGGCACGATCGACGCGGTGTTCACCGCCACTCTCTCGACGGCAAGCGGCCAGACGGTCACGGTTTCGGCTCAGACCTCGAACGTCACCGCCACCGCGGGGTCCGACTACACCGCGACCGGTCCCACGGTGCTCTCCTTCGCCCCCGGCGACCTCACGAAGACCTTCACCGTTCCGGTGACCGGCGACGTTGCGGTTGAGGGACACGAGACGTTCCAGGTGACTCTGTCGTCGCCTGCAAACGCGACCATCGCCGATGGCACGGGCATCGGCGAGATTCTGGACAACGACCTCGCGGCACGCGCGTTCGTGTCCGAGGGCGGCAGCGATGCCAACGACTGCACGATCCAGGCCACGCCATGCCGCACGATTTCGTCGGCCATCGGACGGGTCTTCGTCGATGGGGAGGTCATCGTCTTGACGCCGGGCGAGTACGAAACCGCGCCGCTGACCATCACCCACGGGGTGAAGATCACGTCACCTTCCGGTACCGTCGCCTTCATCCGCCAGCCGATCACGATCAACGCGCCCGGCTATCGGGTGGCGCTGCGGGGCCTGACCTTGAAGGGGAACGGGACCGGGAACGGCGTCACCATCACCGCCGCGGATTCGGTCTCGATCGAAGAGACCACCATCGACGCCTGGGTTTCGGGGGTGAGCTTGAACAACGCCAGCCCGGTTCGCGTATTCGTTTTGAACTCGGCGCTCAGGAATACCGTCTCGGGTCTGGAGGACGCCGGTGCGGTCGGCTCGAGCGCGATCTCGATAAGCGACAGCCGGTTCGAGCGGAACGACTTCGGTCTCGCCATCGAGGCCGCTCGCCTCCAGGTGAGGGATTCAACGTTCGTGGGCAACTCGGCGAGCGCGATCATCGTGGGCGAGACCGGCGTGGTCGATGTGCACCGGTCGGAGTTCACCTTGAACGGCGCCGCCGTGACCACGGTCTCGGGCGGGATGGCACGGGTGGGCCGGTCGCATGTCTTCGGAAATGACACGGGCTTCCTGGCGGTCGGCGGCACGTTCCAGACGTACGGGACGAACGTACTCCGCAGGAACGGAGTCGACACCGCAGGCACGATCACGACGATCCCGGAGCAGTAGGTGTTCTCTACCCGCGGGCCCGCCAGAGGCCCGCGGCTTCGTCCGAACCGCGTTTTTTGACCGTGGTAGGCTTCTCTCCCCAATCCGTTCGCGACTGCGAACTTTGTTCTTCGGGTCCCCATCACCAGGAGCAAAAATGAAGCTCACCACTTTTTCGGCGTGCTTTGCCGCGACGATGTCGTTTTTGACCGCGGGTTCGGTCGTTCCCCTGAGCAGCGGGACGAGCGCGGCATCGCCGGCCACGCCAGCAGGCCGGTCGGCGCCCTTGCCCGCGCCGCGCCTTAAGACCGCCGCATCGTTGCCGGAGCCTGAGGTCTGCTTCGCTCCCGGTACCTCGGCCGAGGTGGTTCGACGGTACGCCGCGGCGAGACGGACCGCCCGGCAGCGAACCGGACTCCAGACGGAGTCCTTCCAATACAACAGCGGCGCCAACTGGTGGGGGACCGCGACCGACGGTTTCGTGAACAATCGCCCGGACGGCAGCCCGGTTACCCTCACATGGAGCATCGTCCCCGATGGCACTCCCAGCGGTGCCTTCGGGGGCATCCCGGGCGAGTCGAATGCCGGCAGTAACCTCCGTGCCTTCCTGAACGGTATCTACCCAGGAGGCGAGGCAGAATGGCTGCCGATCTTCCAGGATGTCTTTGATCGGTGGGGCGGGCTCACCGGAATCACCTACGTTTTTGTCGACGATGACGGGGCCCCGATGCTCGGCGGCAATGCTCCAGGCGGCCTATTCCCTTATGCCCCCGGCGTCCTTGGGGCTCGGGGCGACGTGCGGATCACCGGCCATGCCCTCGACGGTCCTTCGGGCGTGCTTGCCTACAACTTCTTCCCCGACGTCGGCGACATGTTCATCGACACCGCCGACACCTTCTACAACAACAAGGACAATTTCTCGAGGAGGCTCAAGAATGTCCTCGCCCACGAGCATGGCCATGGCGTGGGCCTCAAGCACTCCTGCCCGATAGCGGAGACGAAACTGATGGAACCCTTCGCCTCGACTGCGTTTGACCACGCTCAGGAGGACGACATCCTCGGCGGCCAGCGCGCCAACGGCGATGACAAGGAAGACAACGACACGTCGGGCGCGGCCACGAACCTCGGTTCGATCGGCAATGGCGCGACCGCGGTCAACGGGCTCTCCCTCGATGACGACGGCGACGTGGACTTCTACAAGTTCACGGTTCCCGCCAACAAGAAGGTCGCGGTCACGGTGACACCCACCGGCACCACGTATCTGGCCGGACCGCAGAACGACAACGGTTCGTGCAGCGGGGGGAGCCCCTTCATCGCCCTGGCGGTGAACAACCTGGCGGTCGAACTGCGCGGCACCGACGGCACATCCATTCTGAACTCCGCGAACGCAACCGGAGCCGGTGCCCCCGAAAACATCGCGGCCACCACGCTGCCCACGGCCGGTACCTTCTTCGTCCGTGTGTCCTCGGTCTCCTCAACCGACAGCGTGCAGGCCTACCAGCTTTCGATCACCATTTCCGACGCTTTCACGAACTTCCTCTCGATCAACGATGCGGCGGTCGTAGAGGGCGACGCCGGGTCTGCGAACGCGGTTTTCACGGTAACGCTGTCGCCGGCGAGCGCCTCTACGGTCACCGTTTCCGCGGTCACGAGCAACATCACCGCCTCCGCGGGCAGCGACTACACCGCCACCGGTCCCACGACCCTCACCTTCCTCCCGGGCGACACCAGTGAGACCTTCAGCGTTCCGGTGATCGGCGACACGAACATCGAACCCCATGAGACCTTCCAGGTGACCCTGTCAAACGCGGTCAACGCGGGCATCGCGGACGGTATCGGCGTCGGCACCATCACCAACGACGATCTTCCTGCGCGCACCTTCGTGTCCGCGTCCGGAAGCGACGCCGGCGATTGCTCGCTTCAGACCACGCCTTGCCGGAACATCGCGGCCGCCCTGCCCCAGACCGCCGCCGACGGGGAAGTCATCATCCTGAGTCCGGGCGAATACGAAACCGCCACCCTCACCATCACCAAGGGCATCAAGATCACGTCACCTTCGGGCACGGTGGCGTTCATCCGGCAGCCCATCACCATCAACGCAGGGGGAGCGAAGGTCGTGCTGCGCGGCCTGACCCTCAAGGGCACGGGCGCTGGAAATGGCGTGACCCTCACCGCCGCGGATTCGCTCTCGATCGAGGACTCGACGATCGACCGGTGGGCAGCCGGCCTGCGGCTCAACAACGCGTCGGCGTCCCGCGTCTCCGTGCTCAACACCATCGTCCGGAACAACACCGCGGGCCTGCTCGATACCGGCGCTTCGGCCTCGAACCGCGTGGCCATCAGCGACAGCCGGTTCGAGCGCAACGGGAACGGCCTCGAGATCCTGGCCGGAACGTTCCAGGTGAAGGACTCGACGTTCTCGGGGAACACGGCGAGCGGGATCGTGGCCGGCCCCGGCGTGGCGGACATCCAGCGTTCAGCGTTCAGCCTGAACGCGGTCGGTCTATCAACGCTGTCGGGGGGAACCGCGCGCATTGGCAGGTCGCACGTCTTCGGGAACACGACGGGACTGTCCGCGGCCGGGGGCAGCACCCTCGCGTCGTTCGGAACGAACATCATCCGCCGCAACGGAACCAACACCACGGGCACGATTTCAGCGGTCGCCGAGCAGTAGGGTTAGGCTCACCCTTCGTTCGGGGCCTCCCAGGGGCTCGCGGACTTTTCCCAAGGAGCCATTCTGAAGGTCACCAGGCGTCTTTTCGCATGGATCGCGGCCGTATCGATCCTGACCCCCGCATCGGTGATGCTGCGAGGCGGGACCGGAGCGATCGCCGTGGCTTCCCCGGGTCAAGGGGCGGCGTCCGCCCTGCGGCCCATAGCACCTCCCGAAGTCTGCTTTGCGCCTGGTACCTCGCCCGAGGTGATTCGACGCCACGCGGCGCGACGGAACGCGCTCATCTCGAGCCTCCAGGGCCAGGGCTTCCAGTTCCCGGACTCCTCGCGTTGGACCGCAACCGCGACGGATGGCGGTGGCCTGACCCAGGGTCAGGTCATGACGCTCACATGGAACGTCGTTCCCGACGGAACGCCCATCGGAGGCTCCAACGGCGAGCCGGCCGCGCCGAGCAACCTGCGGTCGTTTCTCAACGGGATCTATGGGTCGGAGAACACCTGGATCCAGCATTTCGAGACGGTTTTCAACCGGTGGGGAGCCCTCACCGGCGTCACCTACGTGAAGGCGACGAACGACGACAGCGCACCGCTTTCCACGGCAGTGGTCGGCCAGCTCGGAGTCCGCGCCGATGTGCGCATCGGCGGACACTTCATCGACGGCGATCTCAACGTTCTCGCCTACAACTTCTTCGCAAGCAGCGGCGGCGACATGGTGATCGATACCGGAGACGTGTATTACAGCCACCCTGGCGGGGGCCTCGCCAACGATTCGCTGGGATTCAGGAACATACTCGCTCATGAACACGGGCACGGCCTCGGCATCAGCCACTCCTGCCCCATCAACAACACAAAGTTGATGGAGCCCACGCTGTCGACTGCCTTCACCCACGCCCAGCTCGACGACAAACTGGCGGGCTGGCGGGGCTATGGCGACGACAAGGAGAACAACGAAACGTCGGGCACGGCCTCGAACCTCGGCAATCCCGGCAACGGCACCACGAACGTCACCGAGCTTTCGATCGACGACGACGCGGATGTGGACTTCTACAAGTTCACGGTTCCCACGGAAAAGAAGGCGGCCGTGACGTTGACCCCGGTCGGATCGACCTATCTCGCCGGCCCGCAGGTCGGCGGCTCGTGCACCGCGGGAACGAACTTCAACGCCCTGACCGTTCAGGACCTGGGCCTCGAGCTTCGCAACACCGATGGAGCCTCGATCCTGGCATCGGCCACGGGCGCCGGGGCGGGAGCGGCCGAGAGCATCGCGGCGACATCCCTGACCGGCGGCGGAACCTTCTTCGTTCGAGCTTTCGCGACCACTTCAGTGAACAACGTGCAGGGGTACCAGCTCTCGATCACCATCAGCGATGACGCCGCGAGCATGAGCATCAACGACGTTTCGATCACGGAGGGCAACGCGGGCCCGGCGGTCCTGAACTTCACGGTGTCCCTCTCGCTCCCGGCTCCGGGTGCGGTGAGCGCCAACTTCACCACCGCGAATGGAACCGCCACTACTGAAGACGCCGACTACGTCGCGAACGCCGGCGTCCTTTCCTTCACCGCCGGCCAGCAATTCAAGCAGATCGCCGTCACCATCAACGGCGATCTGAAGAACGAGGCGAACGAGACCTTTGCGGTCAACCTGAGCAACATTTCGGGCGTGCTCATGGGAGACGCTCAGGGCATGGGCACGATCAACAACGACGACCCCCTGCCCACGCTCTCCGTGAACGATGCCACGGTGAACGAGGGAGACGCCGGCACCGTCGTGGCGAACTTCACGGTCACTCTCTCGGCGGTGAGCGGCCAGACCGTCACCGTCACCGCACAGACCGTGAGCGTCACCGCCGGACCGCCTTCCGACTACACTCATGTGAGCACCGCTTTGACCTTCACTCCGGGTCAGACCACGAAGCCCTTCCCGGTCACCGTGATCGGTGAGACCGCGGTCGAGCCCGATGAGATCTTCCACGTCCTGCTCTCGGCGAACGCGAACTCGACCATCCTGGACGGCACGGGAGTGGGCACGATCCTCTCCGAGGAGAAGCCATCGCGCAGCTTCATCTCGGCCTCCGGATCCGATGCCAACGACTGCTCCCTCCAGATCCTGCCCTGCCGCCATATCGCGAAGGCGATGACCCAGACCGCGCCCGATGGCGAAGTCATCGTCCTCACCCCGGGCGAATACGAAACCGCTCCGCTAACTATCACCCAGGGAGTCAAGATCACCTCGCCCTCGGGCACCGTCGCTTTCGTGCGTCAGCCGATCACCATCAACGCGCCCGGCGGCCGGGTGGTCCTGCGGGGCCTAACCCTCAAGGGGACGGGGGCGGGGAACGCGATCACCCTCACCGCGGCTGACTCGGTTTCGATCGAGGACTCGACCATCGACCGTTGGGCGAACGGCCTGCGGCTCAACAACGTCGGCGCGTCCCGCGTTTTGATGCTCAACACCATTGTGCGGAACAATTCGTCCGGCGTTCTCGACAACGGAGCCTCGGCGCTGAACCGGGTGACGATCAGCGAGAGCCGGTTCGAGGGGAATGCGAAAGGCCTCGAAATCCTGACCGGGGCGTTCCATGTGAAGGATTCGACCTTCTCCTTCAACACCACGAGCGGGATCGCGGTCGGCCCCGGCAGCGTGGACATCCGGCACTCCGTGTTCAGCCTGAACGGCGTGGGTCTGGAGGCGCTTTCGGGCGGGACGGCGCGCATCGGGCGGTCGCATTTGTTCGGGAATACGACCGGCCTTTCGGCCGCGGGCGGCAGCACCCTCGCGTCCTTCGGGACGAACGTCGTCCGCGGCAACGGAACCAACACCACAGGTACGATCTCGGCGGTCGTCGAGCAATAGCGGGCCGGAGGCCTCATGAACAGATCCACTCGCCATGCCCTGGCTGCCCTCGTCGCGGGCGGCGTCCTTCTCAATCCCGCCCCCGCGCCTGCCCAGGAACCTCGGCCGGCGGGCCCCGGACTGTTGAGCGTCCTGCCCGAAGCGAGCCGTCCCGCTCTTCCCGACCTGGGCGTCTTCGATCCGGGGGGTGCGTAGGGTCAACTACGCCGGTTTGCGCTTCGACCAGCTTCACCAGAACGCGGCCGCCCGGGCCACCGAGCAGATCAACCTCGCCCAGACCCGCCCGTCGCTGCTCCTGAATCTGTTCGAGGACGTCACTCTCACCGCTCTTATCGACAGAGTGGAGCGCACGCCGGATGGGCAGTCCATCATCTGGCATGGCGAGATCGCGGGGGAGTGGCTCAGCTCGTTCACCCTCGCGGTGACGGGCGACGTGGCGTCGGGCAACATCCGCACGATCGACGGCCGCTTCTACCAGCTGCGCTATGTCTCGCCCGGTGTCTTCGCGGTGCGCGACGTGGGTTCCTCCCGACTTCCCGAAGGCGCCGAGCCGAAGATTGCGCGGCCCGCGAGTCTCAGCGCTCCGCAGGCGAACGCCGCCAACGCGGCATCCGCCGCTTCGGCGGGCGGGGTTGTTGCCGCGGACGACGGTTCGATCATCGATGTAATGGTGGTCTTCACTCCGGCGGCCAGGACCGTCGCGGGCGGCCTCTCTGCCATCAACAACCTCATCGTGCTCGGCATGTCCGAGACGAACCAGGGCTACGTCAACAGCGGCGTGATCCAGCGGGTCCGCCTCGTCCACACCGCCGAAGTCGCGTATACCGAAAACACCTCTGGCCCGGGCGCCTTCGACAACGCGCTCACCGCGGTGACGAACGGAAGCATCGCGAACGTGCACACCCTGAGAAACACCCACCGCGCTGACCTGGTCAGCCTGTGGATCGAGGACACCCAGTACTGCGGTCTGGCCTGGCTGATGACCTTCGAGTCCCCGGCCTTCGAGAGCCTCGGCTACAGCATCGTGGCGCGGGCCTGCGGCACGGGCGCGCTTTCTTTCGCCCACGAGATGGGGCACAACCAGGGTTCCCATCACGACCGCTTCGTGACCGGCGCACAGCAGGGCGTGAAGCCGTACTCGTTCGGGTTTGTCCAGAAGTCCTCGGCGCCCATGTTCCGCACGGTGATGGCGTATTCGAACGACTGCGGCGGCTGTGCCCGCATCAACTACTGGTCGAACCCGGCCGTCCTGTTCAACGGTTTCGTGACCGGCATCGCCGATCCCGCGGCAAACTCCGCCCACAATCAGCGTTCGCTGAACGAGACCCGCAATACCGTGGCCAACTGGCGGAGCGCGGTGACGTCCCTGCCGAGCTTCTCGATCAATGACGTCGCGGTCCCCGAGGGCAACGCGGGAGCCACGAACGCGAACTTCACCGTGACCCTTTCGGCCGCGGCCCTGGGCGAGGCCTCGGTCCAGTACGCCATCGCGAACGGCACGGCTATGGGGAGTACCACGACCACCGGCTTCTCCAACAACACTTTCATTGACATTCCCGCGACCGGCGCGGGCGCCAATCCAACTTCGGCTTTGCCCTATCCCTCGACGATCAACGTGGCCGGAGTGGGCACGGTCTCGAAGGCGACGGTCACCCTCAACGGATTTGCCCACGAGTACACCCGCGACGTGGACATCCTGCTCGTGGGCCCCTCCGGTCAAAAGATCGTCCTGATGTCGGATATTGGCGGCACCGGGACGACCCCTACCGCGAACCTCACCTTCGACGATACTGCAGCCGCCAATCTCGGCACCACACCGCCGGCCTCCGGAACCTACCGTCCGACGAACATCGCGGACGGCGACGGCAGCGAAACGTATCCGGGCCCCGCCCCCGCCGGCCCCTACGGCTCCGCTCTCTCGGACTTCGCCGGCCAGAACGCCAACGGCACATGGAGCCTCTACGTGGTCGACGACTTCGGCGCCGATGGAGGCTCGATCGCGAACGGATGGACCCTCAACATCACGTCCGCCATGACGGGCAGCGACTTCGCGCCGGTCTCGGGAACGCTCGTTTTCGCGGCCGGAGACACCTCGAAGCAGATCAGCGTGCCGGTGATGGGCGATACCCTCGGCGAGGCCAATGAGACGTTCTTTGTGAACCTCTCGAATCCGAACTTCCTGGCCGCCATTTCCGACAGCCAGGGCCAGGGAACGATCAACAACGATGACCCGGTCAACCTGATCTCGATCAACGATGTGGCGGTCGTAGAGGGCAATGCCGGCACGACGAATGCGGTTTTCACCGTGACCCTCTCGCCCGCGAGCGCTTCGACGGTGACGGTTTCCGCGATCACGAGCAACCTCACCGCCACCGCCGGTTCCGACTACACCCTGGCCGGGCCCACGACCATCACGTTCACCCCGGGGACACCAGCGAGACCTTCACCGTCCCCGTGCTCGGCGACACCGCCATTGAGAGCACCGAGACCTTCCAGGTGACGCTCTCGAATGCGGTGAACGGCGTGGTCGGCGACGGCACGGGCATCGGGACGATCACCAACGACGACTTTCCGTCCCGCACCTTCGTCGCCGCGTCCGGGAGCGATACCCTGGACTGCTCGAACCAGTTGACGCCATGCCGGAATATCGCCGCCGCGATCCTGCAGACCGCGATCGACGGAGAGATCATCATTTTGAGCCCCGGTGAGTACGAAACCGCGCCCCTCAACATCACCAAGGGCATCAAGGTGACATCCCCGTCGGGCACCGTCGCCTTCATCCGTCAGCCCGTCACGATCAATGCCGCGGGTGGCCGCGTGATCCTGCGCGGCCTGACCCTCAAGGGCACGGGATCCGGGAACGGCGTGACCCTCACCGCCGCGGATTCGCTCTCGATCGAGGACTCGACGATCGATCGGTGGGCGGCCGGCCTGCGGCTCAACAACGCCGCCGCGTCCCGCGTCTCGATGCTCAACACCATCGTGCGGAACAACGCGGCTGGGATTCTCGACCCTGGCGCTTCAACGTCGAACCGCGTGGCGATCAGCGACAGCCGGTTCGAACGGAACGAAAAGGGCCTCGAGATCCTGGCGGGCACATTCCAGGTGAAGGACTCGACATTCTCCGGCAATACTGCGAGCGGGATCGTGGTGGGTCCGGGCGTGGTCGACATCCAGCGGTCCGAGTTCAGTCTGAACGGCGTGGGGCTGGAGACGCTCGCGGGCGGCACCGCGCGTATCGGAAGGTCGCACGTGTTCGGCAACACCACGGGCCTCTCCGCGGCGGGTGGCAGCACCCTTGCGTCCTTTGGAACAAACGTCATCCGCCGCAACGGAACCAACACCACAGGCACGATCTCGGCGGTCGCGGAGCAGTAGTACCGTGGTCATGGTCCGGATCGCGCCGCGGTCATGGGCCGAGGTGACCTTCGGCACTCCTGCGTCCCCCGCGGTTTGCTAACGTGCCTCGTACTTGGCGCCCGGACTTCGCGCCGCGAGGGGGCATGTGAGCGGGAACAGAAAATCGACACACCGTCTGCTGGCCTGGCCGGCGCTGGTCTGCTTCATCGCCGCCATCAGTGCGGCCCTGCCTCCTTCGCCGGTTTCGGCGGGCGGGGTGCCCCAGCCCCAGCCTGTGGCCACTCGCGGTGGCCCGCTCCCTTCGCCGCTTCCGCTGTTTCCGTCGGACAACTGGTGGAATGTGGATATCTCCGATGCGCCCGTCGCCGCGAATTCGGCCGGGTTCATCACCTTCATCAATAACGGCGGCAACCGCAGGCTCCACCCCGACTTCGGGGGCTTCAACGAAGACGAGCCGCCGCACGGCATCTACGGGATTCCGTATGTGGTGGTCGACGGGACCCAGCCCAAGGTCGCGGTGCAGTTCGACTACTCGGATGAGAGCGATGGCGTCGATCACAACACCGACACCAGTTTCCCCTTCTATCCGATTCCGCCGGAGGCCATCACTCAGGGGCAGTGGATCGAGAGCGGACAGCCGGGAAACCAGGATGTGGGCGGCGACCGGCACATGCTGATCGTGGACAAGGACAACAAGCACCTCTACGAGCTTTACGCGCTTCACCACAACGGTTCGGGCTGGGTGGCAGGCTCGGGCGCCTTCTTCGACCTGAATACCAACGACCGACGGCCCGAGGGATGGACGTCCGCGGATGCGGCCGGCCTTGCCATCCTCCCCGGTCTGGTTCGGTACGAGGAGGTTTACGGCCCGGACGAGATCAACCACGCGTTCAGGGTCACGCTCAGAGCCGCGAATGGCCACGTCTTCCCTGCGTCGCACACCGCCGGGACCAACCCCTCGGCGCTCCCCATGGGGGCGCGTCTCCGCATGAAGGCGAGCACGAACATCTCGGGCTTCCCGCCGGAGATGCAGAAGATCTTCCGCGCGATGAAGAAGTTTGGCTTGATCATGGCCGACAACGGCTCGGACATGTACATCAGCGGCGCCTTCAACGCCTCGTGGGACAACGGGATCCTGAATCCGGCCTTCCACGCCCTTTACGCAAACGACTTCGAGGTCATCCAGCTCGGCTACATCCCCTCTTATCCGAACGTCTCGATCGGCAACGCGATCGTCACCGAGGGCAACGCGGGAACGGTGAACGCCAATTTCGCGGTCACGATCTCCGAAGCCAGCAGCGACGCCACGAGTGTGGTCTACACCACCGCGAATGGAACCTCGAACGGCGCGGTTTCGCCCGCCGACTACACCTTCGCCACCGGGACCGTGAACTTCGCGCCGGGGGAGTTGAGCAAGCAGGTGAGCATCTCCGTCAAGGGCGATACCATCGACGAGTTCGACGAGACTTTCTTCGTCAACCTGAGCAGCCCGGTCAAGCTCATCGTGTCCGACGGTCTGGGTCTCGGCACCATCACGGACGACGACCTGCCCCCGACACTTTCGATCAACGACACCGCCCTCACCGAGGGGAACAGCGGAACCTCAGCCGCCACCTTCACGGTCAGCCTCTCCGCCCTGAGCGGCAAGGCGGTCGGAGTTTCTTACGCCACCGCTGACGGGACGGCACTGGCGGGCCGGGACTACGTGGCGAAATCGGGCTCCCTCAACATCCCCGCGGGTTCCCCCAGCCAGACCCTCACCGTGTTGGTGAACGGCGACCTGGGGGTCGAGATCGATGAGACCTTCCTGGTGAATCTCTCCTCGCCCACCAATGCGACCATTCTGGACGGACAGGGCGTGGGGACGATCAACGACAACGACGTCCCCGGGGCGCGCACCTTCGCCTCGAGCAGCGGAAACGACGCCAACGACTGCACGCTGCTCACCACTCCCTGCCGGTCGATCGGCCAGGCCATCTTCCAGGTCGCCGCCTCGGGCGAAGTGATCGTCATCTCGCCAGGCGAATACGAGGCCGCGGCGCTCACCATCACGAAGAGCGTGAAGGTCACGTCGCCCTCGGGCACGGTGGCCTTCGTGCGCCAGCCGATCACCATCAACGCGCCGGGTCACCGCGTCGCGCTGCGCGGCCTTACGCTGAAGGGCACGGGGGCCGGCAACAGCATCACCCTCACTGCCGCCGATTCTTTGTCGATCGAAGAATGCGCGATCGACCGCTGGGCCGCCGGGCTCGATATCGGCGCGGGCTCGGGATCGCAGGTCAGTCTCTTGAACTCGGTGTTCATGGCGAACACCTCCGGCGTTGTCGTAGCCGCGGGAGGAACGAACGCCATTGCGGTCGAGGGCAGCAGGTTCGAAAGGAATGGGACCGGCATTCTCGCCCACTCCGGCTCCCTCTCCGTGCGCGAGTCTTCCTTCATCGGGCACTCCGCGGCCGGCCTCATGGTGGATGGCGGATCGGTGGACATCCAGCGCTCGGAGTTCACGCTCAACAACATCGGCGTGAACGCGCTCGCCGGCGGGACGGTGAGGATCGGCCGGTCGCGCGTGTTCGGCAATACGACGGGTCTTTCGGCGGCGGGCGGAAGCACGTTTGAGTCTTCGGGCACGAACGTCGTAAGACGGAACACCACCAACACCACCGGTACGATCACCGCGGTTCCGGAGCAGTAGGCCTCAAAGGCCCGTGGTAGCGTGCGCGCTGACGGCGGGGGGCGACGGATGACACAACAACTATGCGGGGGCGAACCTCGACCGTTCGGTTTCTTCAGCCGCGGGGCCTCGCTTGCGCTACTCCTGGCCCTCGTGACGATTTGGCCGGGAACGCCCGCGGTGGCGCAGCCAGCGCCGGCGCAGATGGCGATCTACGCCGGCAACAACCAGACCGCCGCGGCAGGTGGGTGGACGCCGGTTGCGCCGTCCGTGATCGTTCGTGACGCAGCGAACCTCCCCGTCGAGGGCGTCGCAGTCAACTTCTGGGTGGGGGCCGGCGGGAGAATCGTCGGGCCTGATCAGACCACGAACGCCCAAGGCGTCGCGACGGTGGGTGGGTGGTTGCTGGGACCAGCGGGCGGCCTCAACAGGCTCTATGCGAACACGCCCTTTATCCAGCAGGATGTGTTGGTCATCAGCGCGAACGCGATCGCGCCGGAATCTGAGCCAGTGGCAACACAGGTCTTCGCGGGAAAGCGCTTTGCCTGCGCGTTGGACTCCTCCGGCGGAGTGAAATGTTGGGGCGACAACTACTTCGGCCAAGTGGGCTATGGATATTACTCGTGGGAGCAGAACCTCCCAGCAGGAGTCCTCGGTTTGCCCGAGGGCGTCGTCCAGATCGCGGGTGGCCTGGAGCACGCATGCGCCTTGACGATCGGCGGCGGGGTGAAATGTTGGGGTCGAAACCATATGGGTCAGCTGGGGGATGGAAGCACCGCCTCTAAGTACAGTCCTGTTGACGTGCAGGGGCTGGGCAGCGGGGTGGCCTCGATTGCCGCGGGTGGGGAGCAGACCTGCGCCGTGATGACAACGGGCGCAGTCAAATGCTGGGGCTCGAATGCCAACGGTCAGCTCGGCGACACGACCACAACCAGCCGGACGTCGCCCGCGGACGTCACCGGACTGGCCGGCGGGGTCCTCTCCATCTCGGTAGGGGACAGCCACACCTGCGCTCGTCTGAGCGCTGGAGGGGTGAAGTGTTGGGGGGCCAACGGGATGGGCCAACTGGGGGACGGCACGACGGACCAGCGCAATGCCCCCGTGGATGTCATGGGCCTGGCCAATGCCTGCGCGATCGCCGCGGGTGGGCAACATACCTGCGCCCGCGACGCTTCTGGCGGGCTTGCGTGCTGGGGCGGGAATGGCAGCGGTCAACTCGGCGACGGCACAACCTCGAGCCGAAGCACGCCCATGATTGTGAACGCTTTGGGCGATGCTTCGACCGCCCTCTCGGCGGGCGCGGCCCACACCTGCGCGACGACCGCATCCGGCGGTGTTCGTTGCTGGGGCGCGAACGCAGATGGAAGGCTGGGCGACGGGACCGTGACGCAGCGGTTGGAGCCAGTCGATGTTCTTGGCCTGTCGGGCCCAGCAACCGGCGTTTCCGCGGGGAGCGTTAACACTTGCGCCGTGACCCGGACGGGCGGCGCGCAATGCTGGGGCGACGATCAGCGCCACCAGTTAGGACGCTTCCAGACTGGCGACCGCACGCGCGCCCTCGATGTGGTCGGCCTTACCAGCGGCTGGAGCGAAGTGGACGGAGGGCTCTATCACACGTGCTCGCTGGGAACCGGCGGCGCGGTCAAGTGTTGGGGCAACAATCTGGACGGACAACTGGGAATTGGGAATCGAATCACCCAGCTTTCCCCAGTTGGTTCGAACCGGTCGACACATGAGACCTCAGTGTCGGCCGGCGGCTATCACACATGCGTCGCCGGGGGTGCGGGCGGGATGGCGTGGTGCGCCGGCTACAACGGCCTCGGTGCGTTGGGAGACGGAACCACGGTCTCGCGGGAGTTTGGAGCCCACGTTTCCGGAATGAGCATGGGCGTGACCAGGATAACTGCGGGTCTCTACCATTCGTGCGGCCTCACTTCCGAGGGGGGGGTGAAATGCTGGGGAAACAATGGAAACGGACAACTGGGAGACGGAACCACGAACACCTGACTGGGTCTCGGGCCTGACTTCGGATGTGGTCTCGATCTCGGCGGGGGACTTCCACACCTGTGCCGTGACCGCGGCTGGAGGCGCGCTGTGTTGGGGCAGCAACTTCAACGGAAAGCTGGGTGACGGCACCGTGTCCCAGCGCACACGGCCGGTAGATGTGCTCGGCTTAAAAAGCGGCGTGGTCAGCGTGGTGAGCGGGCCTCAGCACACATGTGCGGTGACGACGGCCGGAAGCCTCAAATGCTGGGGCGCAAACCTGATGGGTCAACTGGGCGACGGGACTCAGTTGACGTCGCTTACGCCGAAAGAAGTTGCGGGCCTGGGCGCGGGTGTGGTCCGCGTGGCCGTGGGAGGGGATCGCACCTGCGCCTCGACGATCGCCGGTGTGGCGAAATGCTGGGGTGACAACTTCAGTGGCTCGCTCGGCGATGGGACCGAGACCAACCGGCTCACGCCCGCGGACGTCGTGAGCTTGGGTGGGGGAGTCACCGACATCACCACCGGTGAGATCCACAGCTGCGCGATTGTTCGTGGCGGGGTCCAGTGCTGGGGCTACAACGGCTATGGCGCGCTTGGAACGGGCACGACCGCCAGCTCCCTCGTACCACTGACGGTTCTGCGGGCGAGACAGTCCATCGATTTCCCCCCTCCCGCAGGCCTTGTCGTAGGGATTCCCGCGCAGCTGACGGCGACCTCGTCGTCCGCCCTTCCAGTAGCCTTCCAAACTTGGACGCCATCGACCTGTGTCGTCTCCGGCAACAGCGTGACCGTGATTGCTCTGGGCCTGTGCGGAATTCGCGCGTCGCAGCCCGGCGACTCGGTCACGACGCCATCACCGAGCCAATCCCACTTGGCGACTACAGCACCTGGTCCCCCGAAGGTGGTGTCGCCGACCAAGTCCTCGATCTCGATGGCGAAGGCGACGCTCGGCGGCACGGTGTCGCTCGACGGCGGGTCTCCGATCCTCGACCGGGGCGTCGTGGTGTCGATGACGAGCGTCAACGCCAATCCCCTCATCGGCGGGTCCGGTGTCATGCAGTACTCGACTCCCGGGACCACGGGCGTCTTCACGCTGATCGCTGCCGGGCTCAATCCGTCCACCGCATACTCGTTCAAGGCGTACGCGATCAACGCCCTTGGCACGAGCTACACCTCGGTGTCGACGTTCACCACACCCGCGCCGCCTTCGCGCGTTTTCGTCTCAAGCAGCGGCAACGATGCGAACCTGTGTTCGGACCAGCTCGCCCCCTGCCGGACTCTTTCCGAGGCCATCGCGCAGGTCATGACCGACGGCGAAGTCATCGTACTGAAGCCGGGAGAGTACGAGACGGCGCCGCTGGTCATCACCAAGGGGGTGAAAGTGACCTCTCCTTCCGGCACCGTCGCCTTCGTGCGCCAGCCGATCACCATCAATGCGCCGGGCGGGCGGGTGGCGCTGCGCGGACTGACCCTTAAAGGCAATGGCACAGGCGATGGGATCACCCTCGCCGCGGCGAGTTCACTCTCGGTCGAAGAAACCACGTTCGATCGCTGGGCCACCGGCCTGCGGCTCGGAACCGGGTCCTTATCGTTCGTGGGCGTCACGAACTCGGTGTTCACCGCGAACATGTCCGGCGTTCAGCTCGGCGGGGGCGGGACGAATGGCGTCTCCATCGAAGGAACCCGTTTTGAACGCAACGGGACGGGATTGTCGATCTCCGGTGGATCGTTCTTCGTGCGCGAGTCGTCGTTTGTCGGCAACACGGTTGCAGGGGCCACGATCGACGGAGGCTCGGCGGAGATCGGCCGCTCTGAGTTCATGCTCAACGACATCGGCGTGAACGCGCTTTCGGGCGGGACCGTGCGGCTTGGCCGGTCGGTTGTCTTCGGGAACACCACGGGTCTCTTCGCGGCGGGCGGAAGCACGGTCGAATCCTCGGGGACGAATGTGATTCGGGGAAACGGGACGGACACCTCCGGCACGATCACGGTCACGCCCGAAGGCTGATCGCGATATCGGTGCCCCCGCAGTTTTCCTGCACCTCGGCCTCTCGCCGGTTTTCTTTCACCACGCGACGATCGAGCCCTTCGACTATCCAAAGTCATTGCTGCTTCAGCTGGTCGCAGCGATTGTGCTCGGGGCGGCGATCGCGGGGGCGAGGAGAGGCCCGGCCGCCGTGGAAGGTGGAGCCCGCATCTGGCGGTCGTACATCTTCGGGAACGTGCTGGGCCTGGACGCCACCGGCGGAGGATCGCTTTCGTCCTCAGGAAGGAACGTGGAACCAACACCCTGGGAACCATCAGCCTGCTCCCGGAACAATAAGCGTCACCCTTCCAAGGCCACACCGGCCGAGCCACCCGACCCCCGTTGCCGACGGCGGACCGCCGCTATAGCAGCCCGTGGTGAAAGTCCCTCCGCGTCGAAAGCGGATCTTTTCCGCAGAGCTCCGCGTTGCCAAACCTTGAAATACTCCCGGTATTCCTGCGGTTCGGCGCCTTGATCTGACGAAAAATCTCTCACTTTCGCTCGCGGTCGACTTTCACCACGGACTGCTAGCCCGCATTATTCATGAGAGTCGGTGGTTGTGCAGGAGATCGCTGTTTTGGGCCGGATAGTAGAAGTCGGCGATGTTCCCGGGCCGAGACGAGGCGACGGAGCCACCGGAGACGCGGGATGACGC
>Ga0163147_10003616_pt1 | contig 20452 bp, 10 predicted proteins | sample OliLakLV19MP6G1_FD_148597 | JGI IMG/M metagenome (GOLD analysis project Ga0163147, IMG submission 148597) | Freshwater microbial mat bacterial communities from Lake Vanda, McMurdo Dry Valleys, Antarctica- Oligotrophic Lake LV.19.MP6.G1 | ecosystem: Environmental > Aquatic > Freshwater > Lake >...
AATGCCGCCGTGCGCCGCGCGCTCTCATCGGCGGTCTGCTGCGCGACGAATGCCGCCGTGCGCCGCACGCTCTCCTCGGCGGTCTGCTGCGCGACGAATGCCGCCGTGCGCCGCGTGCTCTCCTCGGCGGTCTGCTGCGCGATGAATGCCGCCGTGCGCCGCGTGCTCTCGTCGGCGGTCTGCTGCGCGATGAATGTCGCCGTGCGCCGCATGCTCTCGTCGGCGGTCTGCTGCGCGATGAATGTCGCTGTGATGCCGGCGATCACGATGCCACTGGTCTGCACCGCGCGCTGATTGACAGTCGCGGCGGCGTCGGCAGCCTCGGTCTGGCGGATGCGGGCTTCCCCTGTCTGGACGAAAAGCGCGGTCAGCGTCAGCGGCGGCTGCCCGCCTGGAACGCCTGGTATTGCCGCGGCTGTCGCGGTCAGCGTGGCGGACGGACGGCGGGTCGGCGTCGGTGTCGGTGTCGGGGCACAGCCGGGCACGGCGGCGCCGGGATCGCCCGGCTCGGTCGGGCACAGGTCGTCGCGGTCGATCACCCCATCGCTGTCGGCATCAATCAGCGGCAGCAGGCAGGCGAGCGCTTCGGGATTGCGATCGGTCTGCACCACCCGGTCATAATGCGCGGTCGTCAGCAGCGGATCGATCGGCGCGATCGTGCCGCGCGTCGCCTGGTCGTCGATATTCATGTCCCAGCTCATCTGGCTGCCGGGCGGGATGGTCTGCCCGCCGACCGCACAGATGCGCCCCTCGGCATTGTCATAGCAGGTGATCACCAGCCTGCGCGTCTCGACCGTGTCGATGGCAAAGCAGGCTGCCTCGGATCGTACCTCGCTGTCGTCGGGGTCGTCGTTGATGCGCACCTCGACGCGGGCATAGCCCTGCTGCACTGCCAGCACCCCACTGGGTGCCGATGCGCCGCGCGGCATCTCGAAGGCGACCAGACCGCTGGCATTGTCGATCGAGTCCAGCGTCAGGCGTGCGCTCTGGCTGAAGTAGAGCAGCGCCGGATCGGGGCGCGACTCGCCGCCGTCGAGCTGCGCGCTGGCGGTGTCTGGCGCGATGAAGACCGTACCGGGCACGATCGGCTGCGGCGCATTGTTGATGATCGCGACCGAGCCGACGTTGTTTGCCACCCCTTCAAACACCGGGCGCGCGGTCGGCACCAGCGTCGGGCTGGGCGTGAAGGTCGGTGTCAGCGTGATCGTCGGCGTCGGCGTATACGACTCGATGGCGCTCTGCGTGCTGCGCGCATCGGTGGCGACGGCGAATTCCGCGCCGCGCGTCTGTGTCGCGACGACGGCGACCGCCGTCGAGGTGCGCTCCAGCGCGTTGACCTGGCTGCCGCTGCGGCTGATGACGATCGCGGCGATCGCCGCAATCACCAGAATCAGCGCCGCGCCGCCGATCAGCACACCGCGCGGCAGGCGCGACTGCACATAATTGCCCCGGCGCAGCTTCTTCGACGGGATGAAGATGACCGACATCGAGACGTTGTCGGTCGTCTCGCGCGCCACCGGATACGACAACAGCGACTTGACGGTCTGCATCACGTCTACGTCGAGCGCGTGCCGGATGATCTTCTCGTCGGTCAGATACGGCTGCCCGTCGGGATGTAAATCGCGCACGCCGTCGGAGCAGGCGAATACCATGTCGCCTTCCTGCAGCTTCAGCCCTTTGTGCCCGCGATCCTCCGCGACCTCGGTCGGGATGATCTTCTTCTCGCTCTCGCCGCGATAAAAGCCGATGTCCACCTCGATGCGCCTGCGCAGACCCAGCGCGCGCGTGATGTCGCTCGGTGCCGAGTCACCCGCCTCGGAGTCGGTCATCTCGCCGCGTCGCACATCGGTCTCGACATTGTGATCGCGGTTCAGCCGATCGATCACCGTCTGCCGGGTGCGGGGGTCGGTGCGGGCGATGTAGATCAGGCTGTCGCCGACACAGGCGATGAACAGCCGCCCAAACGGGGCGCTCGGATCGTTGAGGTGGATCGCCAGCAGCGCGACGGTGGTATTGCCCTGGCGGCTGGGGATCAGCGTCAGCAGCTCGCGGTTGGCAGCCTGCACTGCCTCGGTCAGCAGCGCCGGGATGTCCGTCTCGCTGCTGGTGCGGATCGACTCGAAGATGACGTCGGTCGCCTTGGTCGAGGCGATCACGCCCCAGTCGCTGCTGCCCACGCCGTCGCACACGATCCCAAGCTGGAGATCCAGCCCGCCGGGGGTGGTGACGCGGGCATCGCGCGCGTGATCCTCGATGCGCTGGCGCTGCAGGCTGCCGATGAGCTGATCGGAAAAAGCGGTCGGCTGAATGGTAGTCATGCGCTGCGTCCCCTTCGATGATGTGCTGCTGCAAAAACAGACGGTGGCGCGGCGTCAGAAACGCGGTGAGACCACGCTGGAGACCGACTCCAGCGCGTGCAGAAATCCGTTGCTGGTCAGGCGATCGCCATCTTCTTTTTGCAGCAGCGAGCGCACCAGATTTTGCAGCGCCGGCGGCACATCGTCGTTCATCCGCTCTGGCTCCTCACGCAGGATGCGCTGCTCCAGCAGCGTCGCCTGATCGTCGGCTCGCCCAAAGGCATAGCGCACGTTGAGCAGCTGATAGGCGACCATGCCGAGCGACCACATGTCGAACGCCGACGGGTCGGGCTGCACGGCGGTGGCATTGCGCCCCTGCTGGCGCGCCCGGATCCAGGCGGGCGAGGCATAGGCGATCGTCGCGGCGCGCACCTGCTTCCTGGTGTTCGATTCCTCGCGCAGCTCGGTCTTCTGCGTCAAGCCGAAGTCGATCAGCACCGGCTGCGGCACCATCAACGGCTCTGGACGGGTGCGAAACATGATGTTTTCCGGCTTCAGGTCACGGTGCGCCATGCGGCGCATATGCAGATAATCGAGCGTCTGCGCCAGCTGGTACAGCAGCTCGACACGCCACTCCAGCATGTAATTTTTCAGGTCGCGGATCGGCAGCGCGAGAAATTGTGCCAGCGATCCGCCGCTCAACAGCTCCATAGCGAAATAATAATCGTGCGGTGGTGCCTCACCCTTGCCATACCAGTGCTGCTGCGGCACGCGCCCGCCGATCGAGATCGGGCAGATGCGGACGATCCCCGGATGGCGCAGCTGAATCAGGTGGTTGGTCTCACGACGCAGCAGCGTCTCATAGATATCGGCATGTCCATCGACACGCGCCACCTTGAGCGCTACTTTTTTGCCGTTCATCACCGGGTGCCTGTCGTCGGTCACCTCAGCCTCATAGACCATCGCCATGCCGCCCCCGTCAGACAATGGGCGCACCACGCTGAACGGACCAAACCGCTGTCCCTTTTTATAGACTACAGCCATCACATTCCCCTTTTGTGCGCTCATTCTTCATTGAACCATTCGTCGTCATCTACAACCGAGGCATTCTGCGCCGGGCGGCGCTTGGTCGGCTTCGGCGCGGGATCGTCTTCACCGTCATCGAGGTCGGGCAGGCGTCGGCGCGGCGTCACTGTGGGAGCGGCATCATCGTCGGGCGCGCCCGCGCCGCGCGATCCGCGTGCAGCAGTCTCGTCGTCGCCCTCATAGAGCTGGGATCGCACCGGGCGGGCATAGCGCGAGACCGCGCTGTCGCCAAACCGACTTTCGGCATCGTCTTCGTCATCGTCGAAGCTGCGAGAGTGTGGCATCTCGTGCGTCACCCGATCCGGGTCGGTCGGGCGCTCGGTCGGGTGGCGCGGCGGATCGGCGGCGGCGGCAGCGTCGTCGAAGGTGTTGGTCATGCCCGGCGCAGGCACATACGCCTTTGTCTTGCTGATCGCGCTCTGCTCGACGCGGAAGACGTATTTCATCTCCGGTCCGATGCTGATGCGCGTGCCGTCTGCCACCAGACGCGAGCCGTTTTCGGGCAGGCGTGTACCGTCCACGAATGTCCCGTTGCGTGATGCCTGGTCAGACACCATGAAGCCCTTGTTGGTCTGCTGGATCAGGACGTGCCTCTTGCTGACATAGTTGTTGCTCAGCACCGCGTCGGCATACTCGTTGGATGCGCCGACGAAAAATTCTTCCTTGTCGATCACGATCGTGCCATAGCCCGACGTGCCCGGCTCTGGCTCCAGCCGCGCCAGCGTCGCCGTCTTGCGCCCGGTCGTCTGACGCGCGCGCGGCTGCTCTGGCTCGTCGTCATCCCCGCCAAAGACCGCCGTCTTGACGGCAAAGACCGCCGTCGTGGTCGCCTTCTGCACCGCGCCGACCACGCGCTGCCCGGCTTTCGTCCGCGACAGCACAAACAGCGCGATCGACAGCACGACGATAGTGATCAGCGCGACGCCCGTCGTGCCGACCAGCGCGATCACCTGGGCGAATGCGTTTCCGCTCATAGGAGTGTCTGGCGCATCCGGGTCGGCGGCTTGCGTCAGTACCAGCGAGATGATGTCGGTGATTGGCGTCACCGTCGGCTGCGGCGTGTAGGTCGGCGCGGTGGTGAAGGTTGGCTGCGGGGTGGGGGTCGGCAGCGGCGTCGGCGTCGGCGGCACCGGGGCGACATTGATCGCGCCCTCAGCGCTGGCACGCCCGGTCAGCCCGGTCTGGCTGGACAGGACATCGCTGACGGTGATGGCGATCGACACCGGGATGACCTGCCCGCGCAGCGTGTAATTGGTGAGATCCCAGTCCAGCAGATAGGCGCCATTGGCGTCGCGCTGCAGGGCAGCCGGATCCAGGCTGGCATTGACCGCCGCGACGCCGGGCAGCGACGACGTGATCTCCAGCTCGATGCGCGAGACCGGGCGCGTCACCGTGTCGGGAAAGGTCACCTCGACGCCGATCTGCGTGCGCGGGTTGTCGAGATTACCCGCGTCAATGGATCCGCGCTCCTGATTCGGGTTGAAATTGACCAGGGCGACGGCGGGTGCCTGATAGCGTGGGCGATAGCTGGTGGCGATCTCGGCGGTGGCACCATCGATCACGCTGGCACGCAGCGTGATCGCCCGTTCTACCGCCAGGTCGGTGCTGCGTGTGGTGTAGCTCAGGCGATAGCTGACGCGCCCGGTGTCGATCAGATCGTACAGCGCGGCGAGCTCGCCAGTCGCGCTGAAGCTGGTGCCATTGGCGACCGTCAGGCGACCATTACGATTATCGACATAGCGCCCGCCGCCGGCATTGCTGGCAGAGCGTGCCAGGTCGGTCTGCGTCTGCGGGCGATCGATGTGCGCGGTCACGCTGTGCAGGGGAATATCGGCGGTCGCGTAGGACGCGGCATTGACATCGACACGCGAATACAGATACGACGCGACCAGCAGCACAGCCTGGCTGCCATTGGGGTTGCTCGTCGTGCGCTCCGCGACGGCATAGGCGAGCGCGGCATTGAGCGCGTCGTCCATACTGTACTGGCGCAGCGGGCTGAGGCGCAGTGCGCCGATCGCGCGCAGGATGTCGGCTTTCCCGGTGAAGGTCTGCGTGAGGATATCTTCGTTGTCGGGGCTGACGGTGAAGAAGGCGATGCGGTCACCGGTGCGAAAGTAGCTGTCGAACCAGGCGATCAGTGTGCTGCGCACCAGCTCCAGATTGGTGCCGGGGTTGAGATCGATGGCCACACCGATTGACAGCGACTGGGTGCGCTGCTCGATGACGGTGATCGCGTCGCTGACCTCGCTGGTGCTGAAATTGGCGCTGGTCAGCCCCGCGACAGCGGCATGGTCGTCGGTGACGCGCACGTCGAAGCTTAGACGGGGGAATTCGTCGGTATTCTGCGCCAGAATGGTGATCGTCGAGCTGGCGCGTGGGTCAGCCTGTGCCGACACCAGGCGCACCCCGATCGACACTGTGCTTAAGATAAGCACTAAAATTACAGCGCGAAGCTTCATAACTTCCCCCTCCCCAGATCGAGCGCACAGGCAAAACGACAGCAGAGTGATCGAGCATGACAGCGGCGACAGCCGTTTGGACTGCTAACTCATGAGAAAGTGTAACGCACTTATCCGTTAATGCTACACAGACTTTAACTGTTGTATATTACAGAAATTAAACGAATTAACTCTGTTTTCCTGTTGCGCTTAATGGGTTGACGGAGGTGCAGAGTCGCCTGTGACTGTCTAAGACAGCGCGCGCTGAGTCGGGATCATGATGATCATGGCGATCGCGGCTGGCAGCGCGACCGCCCGGTGAAAATCGATTCGAGCGCCGATGGACGGCGCACTGCCGATGACACAGCCGATCCATCAGCAGCACACGCACGCCACTACTTCGTCATCCGCCGTACCTGGCGAATCGTCTGCCGTGCCGACTGCGTGATGAACTGAATCAGATGCAGCTCGTATTCACCCATCACCCGTGCAAACAGATACAGCAGCGCCGCGCTATACACCAGTGCGACGATCATGCCGACGCCACTGTTCAGCAGCAGCCACAACAGGATGGAGGGGATCAGCAGCGCCACCGTGCTGATAACTGTCATCACCCCTGTCAGCGTCAGCAGCACACGCGGCTCGTGGATACGCGCCAACGCTCCCTCGCGGATTGGCGACCAGACCAGCGTGACCAGGAAGCTCAGCGCGGTGTTGATCAGTGGCACACCCCGCAGGCGACGATACAGCGCGCTCGACAGCGTAAAGGCGCGCCACTGGGTTGTAACCGGCTGCATGACCACGAACCAGGCGTTGACCAGCACCTGAGTAAATAAAAAGCCAAAGAAGAACGGAAGTGTTTCTGCGAACGTACCCGACCACCACCCGGAATTGATATAATCGAAGATCGTCCCCAGATGCAGCCAGTAAACGACAGCAAATATAGCGATAGCGATAAACAGCAGCGCGTTGAAGCTGTTGAAAACCACCTCGATCGCCTGGCGTCCATGCAGCGGCACGATGACTCGGCGCTGCAAAGGCGTAATCGGGCTGGCGGCGACGGCGACAGTCATTTCCATGCCCGGTGACAGATCGATCGTGGAGCCAGGCTGCCGCAGCGTATTGTGATAGATTGGCGAGGCATAATCCATCGCCAGCCACGGGCGTCCGATCGCCCGCTGAAGTGTCACTGGCGCAGCAGTGTTGTTGCGGATGAAGAAACGTCCGGTCGGCGGCGTCTCCAGACCAAGCGAGCTGACCGAAATACCAATTGGCGTATCGGTAATCAGGTTGGTCGGGCTGCCCTCGCCAACGATTGGAATGCGGACGACGACAGGCAACGCCAGGGCAGGTGGCAGATTCAGCAGCTCTGCCGTGCTGCTCTCCAGCTCTGGGTGCGCTGCCAGGCAGTCGGCGTGATAGGCACGTTCACCGACCTGCACCAGTGCGCGCTTCTGGACGTTGGTATCGTTACTGTTCAGCACCGTAAAGCAGAAATCGCACAGTCGCCGCGTCTGCTCTACCGGGATGACCATCAGATCGTGCGACTCGCGCACCTGGATCGCCCCTATGTCAGGGTCATAGTCGTCCGACAAGGGCTTGACGATGACCACAGGTGCGCGATCCTCGGCGCGCGAACGGCGAGACACACTGTCGGTCACATATTTGATCCGTCGTATGGTATAGCGGATCAGGATGCGGCTGTCGATGACGATGACATCGTTCGCGTCCAGCCGAATCAGCTCGCCGACCGTCATGTCTACCTCGTTGATCGTCACCAGCCCAGCTGTAGATGTGCGCCGCGCTCCGTACCCGTCGGGAAGGCGCTGAAACGACAGCACGGCACGGGTCTCGAAAAAGATCTCGTCGTGCTCCTGACCACCCGCGTTGTAGCGCGTCCGGGTCAGCGGCATCTCGTAGGGCGCGTCGGTATCGATCGTGATCGTGAGCAGATATTGCACATTGTCAAATGCGTCGGATGCAGACATGGTTATTGGCTCTGGCTCTGAAATTCGAGCGCCCAGAAGAAGGGGTCAAGCACGCGACGCGGATTGATACGAAACTGACCCACATTCCCACCGTCGATGTCACGCCCGCTCGCGGTTATCATGCTGTAGCGCGCCTCGATATTGTGCGACCGGATCAGCCCCAGGAATGCCGCGCCACCCGGCGTCACGCGATTGTTGGTGCCGAGCCAGCGCTCGATCTCCTTACTGACTCTGCCCATACGCTCGATGTATTCCGGCGTCGGCACCACCTCGGCATTCGCACCATTGTCACCATCGATCCGATCCCAGAATTCGTCATAGGACACATAGTTTTGCAGGCTGGCAGGCAGTCCTCTGATCTTGTCGGCTTTGGTAAAGACGACGACCAGCTTGCGCCGTTCTTTGTCAAATTTCACACCCATCTCACGCAGGGCGTTGATGTAGATTTGCAGCAGCTGATCCATCTGCTCGCCAGTATTGTTTGCCATCAGATCAGGCAGGCTGATCAGCATGACGGTGGTCGGCGTCGCTTTGAGAAAGGGGACTTCTTCACTGGGAAAATCTCCAAATTCCTGGAAGCGCTCCCCCGCGTGATCCATCATGATCAGATGACGATTACTCCAACGATCCATGTTGGACAGCTTCATGATGTAGACCTCGTTCTGATCGCGCGAGCGTGCCTGGGTCGAGTTTGGCGGTTGCCCATTGCTGCGCTGGCTGCGCAGCATCGACTGATGATCGAAATCGATTTTGCCGACAGGGAAAAAGCCATACCCCTGGGAATGCCACACCAGACCCAGATCATAGAGATGCAGGCGCAGCACATCCAGGAACATCGTCTTGCCGACCTGACGCCAGCCGAAGATGGAGATGAAAATCGGCTTGAAATCGTTGTAATCCTGGACATACTGCACTGGGATGGCAAAGCCACACTCCGAGCATGTCCGTCCCTCATCTCTGACCCTGACCTCAGCGACGCAGCGCGGGCACACGATAAACTTTCGGTTGAACAGATTTTTGAACATGGATCAGCATCCTTTCAGCGGCTATGACACAGACGGATAGGCATTGAGTGCAGCGAGAAAATCGGGATGGGCAGGGCGTGCCTCGGCGAGCCTGGCGATCTCGGTGCGGGTACGCGCGTCCAGGCGATCCACCAGCGGGGCGAGCGGTGCCAGCTGGTCGCCCCTGTCCACGAGCAGCACAGCTTTCAGCAGCGCCGCCAGCCCATCGGCATCGATCTGCCGCTCGGCAGCGCCACTCTGAGCGGCGATCCCGATGATGGTGGCAGCGGTGTCCGTGCTCACCAGATCGCCATAGCCGACGCCCGTTTGTACGAGGTCCTGCACTGCGCGGCGAAATTCGTCCGCTGGCAGGCTGTACAGCAGATCAATCAGCTCGATCCGGGTGCGATCGACCGCATTGCCGGGAATAAGCCGGATGAACCGCGTGACGATCCCCTGGCTGTGCATGGCTGCCAGCAGCCGCAGTGTGACCAGCCCTGCGGCATCGCCCAGCTTTGCCAGCGGCGTCCACGACCGAATCGTGGGCTGTGCCGTCACCAGCCACTGATAGATCGCTGCCCCCAGCGGGGGCGCATCGATCGCGCGGGTCGCGGCACTGGTCAGGCGCTGCTGCGGGGACAGATAACGGTCGATGACGGGCATAAATGCCTCGGTCAGCGGCTTGTCGAGATGCGGATCGAGCGCCCTGTGCAGGCGCTCGGTCACATCGGCGTGATTGGCAGCCAGCATCGCATCGATCACGCGATCATCGATAGGGTGGGCATCTGGCGGAAGCGGCTTTCCGCCTGTCAGCGTATCCGCAGCGATCAGCGCTGCATCGACTTTGCTCACTACGTCAGCGATATTTCGCGAGTCGTTCCACGAATGCCGCAACCAGGCTGCGTAGTGCGTCACTTTTGGGGCGGGAAGAGCATCACTGTATTCCAGCCTGTATGTGTCAAATCGCACCGGGATAAAGCCTGGAGTGGTCGCACGCTTCATCCCGATGGTCGCCCAATAGCTGCCGACGATGGGCGCACAGCCATCGATGAACGTATCGAATGTACACTGCGCCCGCACCTCTTTATCCGAGGTGGCGATCAGCAGCCGCAGCAGATTGACCATGTTTTCGTGATCGTCGTCGCCATACAGCATCAGTGATTTGCGCCTGGCAGTCAGCGCCGCCGCCTGCTGTGTCAGCTCCCACAAACGGGACATCTCTTCCTGGCTCCATGCCTCATCCACCACTGGCTTTGGCGGGAAATAAGTAAACTCGACCGTTTCCGGCAGCGGATCGGTCGCCAGCGTCGGCACGCGCGCGACGAAGGCTGCTTCGTCGGCGAGCGCAAACAGTGACGCATCGTCCAGATAGGCGAACGGATTAAAGCGCGCCTCGCGCAGTTCGCGCGGCGTCATCACCAGCGCGTGTGTGATGAAAGCACCGGGGCGCTGATACTGGTCGATCACAATCGGATCAGGCTCGGTGATGGGCACAGTGCGCGCCAGCACGACGCTGCCCGCCGCCGTGTAGAAAAATTGCAGGCGCTCGATGTCGGTCGAGGAATACTGAAAGCACTGTACGCGCTTCTCGATCTCGCCTGCCTCTGCCTCCAGCCCTGGCGACTGATATACGATCTGATAGCCACCTCGCAGCCTGGGAGAATAATTCGGCTCGATACGGCTGTATATCAGGTGCCTGACCGGGATATCAAAGGGACCGGGATTTTCCATCAAAAATCGTCCCGCCGCTTGATCAGACGAAATCCATACTGCTTGTTGCGCGCGCCTTCAGCACGATTGCGATCGGTGAAGCGGTTTGCCCCTTTGCGGGGAGGGTTGATCGTGTCTTTCGCCTGCCCGATACCTGCGAAGGTATCGCGCTGATCGCTCTCATAGACATACTCGTACACGCCATGACGCATCACCATCTGATCGACGACCTTTCGATCTCTGCCAGCATCGTTGGTCAGGGTCTTTTCCAGCATTCGCAGCAGACGGTCGGTGCGCTCTCTGATCCCGGTCGTCTGGCAAATATGGTCGATGGCGGCGGGCACAGCAGCGATCCGCTCCAGCACTTTGTAGGCATTGAGCCATTCATCCTCAGTCGGCAGGTCAAAGCCCTGCCCACACCAACGGCTGTAGCGCTGTGCCTCAGCAGGCAGGATGCCCGTGACGAAGAGGTCGATGTACGAGTTGACCCGGATAGCACGGGGGGAAATACGCGGGGTGCCCTTGCTCAGGATCTCGTTGTACCACTCTTCGTTGTACTTGGCGTCATAGACTGCACTCAGGAAATACTCGATCTGGATTTTGGTGACAGGCAGCCAGTGGATCGAAAACTGGAGACCAGGCAGCACGATCATCGGAAAGCCAGCTGTGTCCAGCTCGATTGTGAGGTCAGCCAGGCTGCTTAGGTTCGACGCGGCGCGCTGTGCGCTGCCCAGGGGCGCTGAAAAGTCGTCGTCATCGTCTTGAAGGCGTCGATTGCTCATGGCACAGTATCCTTGGATGCAGATTGCGGTCGGTCGGATAAAAGGGGCTGGCGGCACTCAGCTTTGCAGATACTCGGTCAGGGCGTCGGTCAGGTCGAGGTCGTCATCCCACACGATGCGCCTGTCCCAGTAATCGGCGACCGTGCCATCCAGCGCAATAAGTATCAGCCGCTTGTTCCAGCCGCTGAATTCATAGTCACGCAGATCGTATGGTTCGGTTTTCGTGATCAGGATCACCCGCTCACCGTCGCTCAGCCTGTCGAGAATCGGCCCGATGGTGTTCAGCCTCCTGGCAACAGGCTTCATCTCGTCAGACCCTTTGAGGGTAACCGGGCGGCTGTACCCTGTAAAATAGATGTTGACGGCGATTCCCAGGCGGCGCAGCGCATCGATCACCGCCTGATCGACCTCGGTGTCAAACACGTCTGCGCTCTGCGTACCACTCTCGATGATCAGCGTCGAGTCGGCTTTGGCGACCGGCTCACCGCCGTTGTGCAGCGTCCACAGCAGCGGATCGAGGACGCGCACGCGGTATATCTCGCCCATCGCGCTCTCGCTGGCGTCCGCCATTGGCAGCGCTGAAGTGATCGAGAAAGCGAGAGGCCTGATGTCGGCTTTCTTCACCCGACCGACAAAATCCGATCCGCCTGACACCACATCGATCGTGTATTCTCGCAGCGATTCAGAGATTTCGGCGAGATTATCCATATAACTGTCCATCGTGAAGGGGTACTCGCGCCTCAGATCGCGGGCGGGTGCGGATTTCAGATACGAGTAGGGATCCTCGGCGATGTAGCTATTGACCTTGGGGGGCAGCAGGCGCGTCAGGCGGTCGGCTTTGGTATAGATGACCAACATGCTGCGCCCGACGACCGGGGCATTGAGCCGCTTCATCGTCTTCTGATAATTCATGAACAGGGTGCTGAGCGTGCGCCCTTCACCATCGGCGCGCAGGTCATCCAGGCTGACGATGAACCAGACCGTCTGGGCATAGCGGATCGCGGCTGCATATTCGACGGCATCCGCCACATCGTCCGCCAGCTCGCCTGGCAGGTCATAAATAATGAGCGTCTGCTCGCGATCGGCGATGATGTTATTCACCTTGATCAGCAGCGGGCGGCGTCCTTTCTGGGTGCTTTCCAGCCGGATCAGCCCCTCTTTATCGTTGATGCGCATCAGGCGCACCTGCTCCTGCGTATAATCGTCGAGATAGTCGCAGCTCGCTTCCTCGATGATTTTGCCGATGGTCTCGATCCACAGCGCCATGCTGTCCACAGTGGCGGTCTTACCATGCTGGGTGGTGCCATACATCGTCAGCCAGATCGGGGGCGTGCGGCGCACGCTCTCGACATATTCTTCAGGAATGATGCCGACCTTGCAGTCGGCATTCTGGCACTGCGAGATTTTGCGTCCGGTCTGGGGTGTCAGGCAGTAAGGGCAGACGATCTGAGCCATTGTCCATTTATCCTGTCTGTAGGGTTAATCTGAGCATGTCATCGATCACAGTCTGGTGCGGGCGATCCTGTTTGGCGGACAGCGCGACCTGGCGTTCCTCGGTCGGGTTCCATTGCATGAAGCGCTCATCACGCTGTTTATGCGGCAGGCTGCATATCCAGAATTTGCCCTGCCAGCCCGGCTCATCCGCCCAATCGTCAAAGTCGAGGACGGGGGCAGCGGTGATGATCAGCACAAAAGCGATCCTATCGGGATCATCGTAGTGACGCGCCAGTGCCGGACCGATCAACCGTGAAAAGCGGACTGCACGATGACTTTGCTGCCTGAGGTCACTTTCCTTGAGCTTTAGCCCCCCTCTTCCCTGATGCGCGCCGACGATCCCAACACGCCCCAGGCGGTGCAGCACCAGTGCGATCTGCTGTCCGCGCCCCTGTAACTTTGTGCGGTGAAACACCTGCATGAAGCGGTAGGCAATGCTGCCGGGCAGCGCACGCTCGTCCGCCTTCAGACTGAGATCGGCAAACAGGGAGGCATCGTAGAAGATTAAGCCGTAGTCCTCCTCGGACGCCAGCCGAGGCAGCCTGCCCTCAATCCGACTCTGGGCAATCTGGGTGAGCTGCGCCAGCACATTCGCCTGATTTTTGAACGCGCTCATGAAGACATCGCCCGGCTGCGGCTTTGCCGTCAGGCTTTGCTGTCGGCGTCGTATCTGCTGTGCGATCCAATTGCGTTCGTTCTCTTCGAGCGATTCAAACCAGAGCAGATCGCGTGCCAGCTCGGTGCTCATTCCATCTGGAGGCACCGGGGCAGACGGCAGGCTCGGCTTTCGTCCCCGCCGCGCACTGGTTTTCAAGGCAGCGACAAGCTGTTCGTGCTGCGCGACTGCCTTATTCCACTGCTGCGCCCGTCCTGCCTGCTCAAAAAACTCGATTGCATTAGGGCGTCCGACCATTAAAAACAGCTCGACGGCGTGGCTGAAATTTTCGTGCCGCTCGACCAGTTCTGACAGCCACCTCACATCCTGCTTGCTGCGCACTAACCGCAGCGCGGTGATCAGCTCGCTCGGCTGGATCGTCCCGGTCGCGTCATCATGGCGCTGCACCAGCCGCCGCGACCAGCGGACATCTTCCGCCCAGCCGAGGATAATGTCCAAAATCGCGCTGTATTCCCCATAGCCCCGCCGCAGCGCCAGCATCGGTGGCAGCAGCTGCAGCAGCACGGTGTGGGTCTCAGGCTGTGCGGCCGGGCTTGTGCCATCGACACCATACCCGGCGTAAAAGTTGAACAACAGCCGCGTGGCAGCACTGCCCATCTGCTGGTAGAGCTGCGCGCGCTCACGCTCCTCGTCTGGCGCGCTCGCCAGGTCAATATCGGTGCCCTTATGCAACCATGACACCACCAGCTCGACCACGCGCGGCAGCCCGCCGGGGCGCTGCGCCATCCCCAGCAGGCTCCACGAGATCGTCAGGGTGACATCCTTCGGGTGTTGAGCTTTCTCGACCTGGTTGAGATGTGTCACCCACTGCTCAAGCTGCTCGATCACCCGCTCGGTATCCTCCGGATCGCGGATCAGATCGGCATCATAGCCTGTCAGGTCGTCCCACCACTGCTGCGCCGTTAGCGTGCGCAGACGCGAGGCAATCTGCTCGCGCAGGCGCGCCTCGATAATCTCGATCAGCTCTTTACTGTAGCCTTCGCGTGGTTTGAGCGTGATCGTGCCAGATTGCTGGAGCGCATCCAGCATGATCTGATCATAGGCAGGATGGGCGCGACGTGTATCAGCATGGACAGGCAGCAGCCAGTTGTAAAATGGCGCGAAAAAGATCCGCTCGCGCCACGTCCATTGATGGGCTGTGAGCAGCGCTGCCTGGTCGCGCTCACGCTGCCCCTGCTCTTCCCGCATCAGCTGACGCTTGATCGGGCTGAGACGGGTGAGATCCTCAGCCTGCACGATGCCGATCTCGGTCGGTGCCACCGTCTCCAGAAAATCTGCCATGTCGAGGATGGGCGAGACATTCATCACCGCGATGAAATAGATCTGCTCTGGATGCTGAAGGACATCGGGCGCATGTTCCAGCACCGGCAGCAGCAGCGACGGGCGTGTGCCCGCCAGCCGCATATCCTGTGTGGTCAGCAGGGTGGCGCTGGACTGCCCACTCTGCCGGGCGTCGGCAGCAGTGCCGAGATGATGTACCCGGATCGGTGCCAGTGCCGACAGGCGCTGCACCATGATAAAGACGGAGTCGATATAGGAGCGAATGTTCTCCGCTTGTCGGCTGGCGTCCAGCACGATGATGCCATAGCGTGATCGGGCTGGGGGGTCGCCCGCTCGCACCAGGCGCGGCGGCAGGTCCATCACCGAACCGTCCATGATGTGCGATCGGGCGATCAGCATGAAGGCGATCTTACGCAGTGGGGCATGGGCACTATCGGCCCATTTCTGCGCCAGCGCCTGACGCAGCAGCGCGCGCTCACGCTGATCAGCATGGTTGACGGTGTGCAGCAGCTCCGGATAGACCGCATCTTCCCAGAGTTTCTGGGGGGTATCAACCGGGGGGGGCAGCGTACCGGCAGGAGGCGTCACGTTGACTGCGGCGGTCTGTGGGACTGCCTCGTCATCGTCATCTTCATAATCCTGGCTCTCGCGCTCGTCCTTCTGCGTTGTGGGCTGCACTGTACGTTTGCCGATCGCCGTCTCGTACCACTGCGTCAGAGCGTCGAGCGCGGCGTCGATCGGCTCGGTCATCGTCGCAGATGCCAGCGACGACTGATTGGGGTCTGATTGTCCCGTCAGCGCACCGGTCAGTGCTGCAAAGACTTCTTTGACAGCGCCCATCGTCATCTGGCGCGTGGTCGGCAGCAGCGTGACGGGCAGCAGCTTCAACAGAGGAAAGCAGCGCTGACTCAGCAGCAGCGCATCGGTCTTGTGCGACTCATTGAAGACCTGCACCAGCGCGTTGCGCCCCATCTGCCACACGGCTGACTCGCCATCTGTCTGCAGCCACTCGCGCAGCAGGCTGACGATATGCGCCGGGCTGCTCTCGGCGATGCGCGCCAGCGTGATCAGGATGGCTTTACGTGTCTGATTGCGATAGCGCTGCTTGATGCTGTCAATCTCTTTGGCGACTTCCGCGCGAACTGTCTGTTGGCTAGCCTGTTTGTCGGCATCGGACAGTGCCTGAAACGCCTCGCTGCGCTGTAAGGCTTCGTTGATCTCTCGGAAAATCGAGTCCGACAGATCGCTGATGCGGTCTGTCTGTATCTCATGGTAATGTTCACACAATGTGACCAGAATTGCCCAGGTGCGCTGTAGTGACCGCGTGAGCTGAGGCTGTGACCGAATATTCTGCGCACTGACGGCACTGGCACCACCACCGAGCACGAGCGCGTTGTGAAGGCGCCATACTCCGGCGGCACAAGCCCAGGTGAGATCGGGGTCTTTAGACTGCGCCCACTGATCGAGCAGCGCAAGGATAAACTCATCCTCGTCGCGCTGCTCGGCGATGAAGCCCAGTGTGAACGCGACCGAAACGGCGACATAGCCCTGATCACTGTGCGCGATGTCGTCGAGATACGCGCGCAGTCGATCCCAGTGAAAGATACCGATCTGGGCGACGGCGCGCTCCAGAATGCGCCGCTCCTGATGCGCGCCATCTGGCGCGTGTTTGATAAAATTACCAAACCAGGCAGACAATGACCAGAGCAGGCGATGATAATTCTCGATCTGAGCGGCAGCCTCTGCCTGATAATCGGAATTTTCAAATTGCAGGGTGTCGCCTTCACGTTTCAGCCCAATGCGAAAGCGCATGTCGCTGCTGCTGATGCGGCGCGGATCGATCAGCTGTGACGGACCATCCATACCTGCCTGGCGCAGCTGATCGACGGATTGCTCGTAAACATATTCCAGCACATAGATGCTGATGTCCTTGCACAGCACGACGAGCAGTGCATACAGCTTATAGTTGAGAGGCAGCTTCTCAAACCATTCACGCGCCACTTTTTGCAGCACATCGTCGGATTTATAAGGCTCACGTTCCCATCCCTGCCGCCCTCTCAGGCTCTCCAGATATTTCTTGATGCGAAACGGACGAAAGCCGTGTCCGCGATCCTGTGCCTGTATATCCCTCAGCACATCAGCGCGCCGCTGGCGCAGCTCGTCACGCTGTGCCTGATACATGTCAGAAGGTGTCTTTTTGAAAAATTCATCAACATAGCGATCATACAATGCCGATGGATCGATATCCTGTGTAGAGAAGCACAGCTCCACTGGCAGATCGAGGTCACCAGCGCGGCTGGTCGTCGTCAGGATGATCCGAGTGTTCTTCTGGAGCAGCGCGTTGCGGTAGGACTGCAGAAAGCTCGACGATACCTCGCTCTCCTGGATGCCGCGTTCGCTGAAGACCTGCTGCACGATGATCACCGCATCACGCGGCATGGCGTTATCGTTGACGATATCGAGCAGCGATTTGCCGCGCCCGTTATACAGATAGACAGTGGCAATCCTGTCCTCATCGACCCAGCGTGCCAGCAGCAGCGTGGCAAAATGCTTGGCGAGAAATGTCTTACCGCTGCCGTCTTCCCCCTCGATCACAAACAACACATTGTCGCTGTTATCGAGCGCACGGTTTGCCGAGCCACCCATCCACGAGCGACTGTCTTCGTCCCAGGTTGCATAACCAGCAGGAGGGATAAACAGGCGCTCTGCCTCTTTCAGCTCATCGTCAGTGAGTCGACGAAAGTCAATGCGATCGACATCGATTGAGTGATTTTTCGCCTCATTTCCTATTTCCCCTCTCACGACCTTCGCAGTCGTGTCCATTACGTCTGTGACGCTCATCTGATCGTCGTCGCTGCCGGCGGTCGGGCTCAGCACCATCGACGGCTGATCCGGGTCGGGATCAGTCGCCTCAGCCTGCACACCATCGCCGCCAGACGCCTCAGCCTCAGGAGGTGCACCGTTCGCATCCTGAGGGGATGGCTCGTCCGGCGTCTCATCGTTCTGAGGGGATGGCTCGTCCGGTGTCTCATCGTTCTGAGGGGATGGCTCGTCCGGCGTCTCATCGTTCTGAGGCAATGGCAAATCAGGCAGCGGATCGGGATCTGAGGCGGTCGGCGGGTCGAGTGCTGGCATTAGCTCGTTAGGCACCAGATCGGGTTCCAGCGTTGGCTCATCGGGTTCCAGCGTTGGCTCAGCGGGCGGCAGCAAGTCGTCGTTCATCAACTCCCCCTTCAAATCAGGCTTAGTCAGAGCTACGCATTACAGGTTTGCGGGCAGCCTGGCGCTGCTCTTCGCTCAGGCTGGCACGCAGCTCGTCCAGCGAGACGAGCGGAGTCAGCCGCATGCGTACCACATGCGTATCGCTGGTGCTGCGGTCCGCACCCATTTGCACGACATGCAGATCGATCCCGCCATTGACCCCTCGCTCCACCTGCACGCCAATCTCGATCTCGATGTCCGTAATGGCAAACAACGGATCGGGTGTCTCGTGTCGTGCACTGCTCAGCAGATCGTGGCGCACCCGATTGATGAACTCGGACAGACCTATCGACTTTGACATAGCGGCGTTTTCCTGGCGATACCTGTCATCGGATAAATGATGTCAATCATGGATCGCGTGTGTGAAAACCAGCATGTCGAGTGCCGCTGGATTGGCACTCAGGATCAACGGCGTAGTTTTCTCATCGCCCAGCCCTGCCATGCCCAGATTGGCTTTCGCCTGCCTGAATGCCGAAGCGAGGCTGCTACCACCGCATAACGCCTGATACAAACCACGGGAAAACTCGATCGCAGCACGGTCGCTGACCGGCTTGACCATACCAATCACACACGGGATGTGCTGACTAATCTGCTCGGCATGGGTCGCAGACCAGCAGGCATTCAACACGACCAACCGGATATCAGCGGCATATTCCGCCAGCAGCGCGCTTAGTGACGCGGCATCGACGGCGATCTTATTACCCGACTTATCTTCCAGATACAGCTCGCCCGTCCTGTTGCCATGCCCGGAGAAATGCACGATCGCGGGCTTGTAAAACTGGAGATGACGCTGCACGTCCGAATAGCGTGTTGCGAGCTGCTTTTCGTGCTTAATGGTATTGGTGTGGTGATAGATCGTATCCCGGACAGCATCATCGATCTCTCGCAGCTCTTCATCGAAACGCAGACGGTCGGTGTCAAAAGGGTTGGCAGCGAGAGACAGTATCACGGAGGTGCGCATGGAATCAGCCTTACGCTGCGATGGCGCAGGTTCAAACGACAAGATCGACGGCATGACCGTGTCCGACAGCAATCGGTCAGGACTCCCTCCATCACTGCGCTCTATCCAGTCGTGAGCGTCCACGCTGGTGTGTGCCGCCGCAAATGCAGCAGCGATCCCGTCGCTGATCAGCGCGCTGAACAGCAGACGCAGACAGTACTCAAGCTGAGGTGCGCCGGCTGAGACGATCGCGAGTGCGGGCACATGCCACTGCGTGATCTGGGCATCGCTCCGTGCACCGCCTGTTTTGACCCAGATGAAGAGACGCAGTGACGGCTGAGCAGAGAAAAGTTCGTTAAGCGCTTCCGATGGCACAGACACGTCAAATTGCAGCGCAGTCGCCGTCTCGCTTGGTGTCGCCGCACCAATATGCAGCCAAACATGGATGCTTTGCCCGCTTCGCCTCAGCTCATGGGTGAGCGTATTAAAGCTGGTGTTCATCTTTTCTGACAGTGTGACGCGACTATCCTGCTGTCTAGCAGCGCGAGCTGCTCTGCGTGCCGCGCTGAGTGTGCTTTCGCTGGAGTCGGATTGCGATGTAAAGAGTATGCACAGCTTATCGTCGGCGGACATAAGTTATCTGCTGGCTGTGGATTGAACGGTTCATATAAATAATAACGTGAGTTAAAACAATACCTTCGCCAGTTTTACAGTGAGCGAATGCAACATCATTCACTCAAACACATCTGTCTAGCAAAACGAGACAGAAACTAAATCAACAGGCGGAGCGCACACTCATGATTTAGTTTCTAAACGGTCAAAACCTATCAATCAGGGCTTCGCTCAATCTTATCCCTAGACTTAAAGAATTTTGGCGAAGGTATTGTTAAAACAATTGCAAAAACCTGTTCTTGACTAAAAATAATAACAAGGTAAGTATTAACTAAATTTGCAGCGGTCACTACTTGGGGTGTAGCAGGGTTAAAAGAGAAGCGCGATCCGGATGGCTTGAGGCTCCGAGAAGCCGACAAACTGCGCCGCTATCTGCCCGCCTTCACAGCGGCGTTCATCCGGTGGATCGCCGGGCGCACCGATGCGGAAACGCTCATGTACGAACTTGCCGAACGCTACGAGAGCAACGCGCAGGGTTACGGGGACAAACTGCACGCCAAACCGGTCGGCACGCGAACACCGGGTGCCTGGTCAATAATCGGGCAGTGCTGGTCATGGTGCACCAATTGTTGCGCGAGTTTCTCGCTGAACATGACTGCGACGACGCACTTCCCATGTGACAGGATGCCATCGTTGAAACCGTGCAGGCAGTTCAGCAGGAACGCGCTGGACGAATGTTTCTCGTAACTGCTCAGGGGGTATAGGTCAGGAGCGCCTATGCCGCCTACAGCCAGTGTGGTCACGCCCTGTGCGGCGCGCATCTGCTGCGCGAACTGACCTTCCTGCACGAGCAGTACCAGCAAACGTGGGCACAACCCATGAA
>Ga0163147_10003622_pt1 | contig 20433 bp, 17 predicted proteins | sample OliLakLV19MP6G1_FD_148597 | JGI IMG/M metagenome (GOLD analysis project Ga0163147, IMG submission 148597) | Freshwater microbial mat bacterial communities from Lake Vanda, McMurdo Dry Valleys, Antarctica- Oligotrophic Lake LV.19.MP6.G1 | ecosystem: Environmental > Aquatic > Freshwater > Lake >...
GTTACGGCCTGGAGGAGGGCGGCGTCCACTTCACTGCCCCCGTAGTCAGCGACTAAACACTGGCGTTCTCGGTCCACCGCGTGCTTCAAAATTTCTTCGCGAATCCGCTCGGCTGCTAACTTGAACTCTTCGGCGTCAACCGTCCGGTGCTGCTCGGCGATTCGGGCCATGCGGTCCGCGGCGGCCCAACACATGAGCGAACTGAAAGTTTGGGGTCGCCAATCCGATCGAAACTCCCAAATCCCCGCGTCGGGCTTGCCCGCAACCGAAATGGCTTTGCGCGCGAGGCGCGCTACGAGAGCCAGCAGCTGCGGCGTCACGTGCTCCCGAAAGCGAGCGTCAAGAAACAGCGGCGCCAAGGCCAGCACCATTTCGCCGAAAACGTCGTACTGCTTATGGAGCGCGGCCTGGTTGCCCACGCGCACAGGCTTTTCACCCATGTAGCCGGCCCAATCCACCTCAATGCGCTCGGTGAGATCCGTCTTGCCGTCGATGCGATAAAGTGGCGCCAGATCGAGATCCGGCGTTGCCGTAGCTATGTTGAGCAAGAAGTGAAGAAATTGCTCGCGCTCCTCGAAGTGCCCAAGCAGACGAAAAGCACCGAGCGTGTAGTAGGCGTCGCGCAACCAGCAATAACGATAGTCCCAATTTCGCCCCGAGCCGGGCGCTTCGGGCAGCGAGGTCGTGAGCGCAGCAACGATCGCACCTGTATCCTCAAAACAATGGAGCTTCAGCGCCAACGCGGAACGGATCACCTCCGTTTGGTAGACCGGCGGAATGCTGCAGCGTTTCACCCAGAGTTCCCAATATTTCACGGTTTCGCTTAGAAAGCGCTCGCACAGTGGAGCTAACGGCTCCTCGACAGGCGCACCCCATGCCAAGACGAAATGCTTACGCTCGGACAGCGCGAAGGTGTCTCCCTCCAAATAGGATAGGGGCGCGTCTGTGGTCAGTCGCAGCTCGGTTTCGTAGCCAGCGAAGGCGATGTGGTGCGAGCCGTGCTCACGCTTGGGTCGTTGGCGCGACCAGCCGAGGATTGGATCGCAGCTAACTCGAATTCGCGGGGTGCCGGAGAGCGGCTCGACAATGCGAATCAGCTTCGTCGGTCGAAAGCTGCGTTCGTACTGCAAGAACCGCGGTGCAAAGTCCAGTACGCGAAAAGCCCCGTCGTCGCTCTCAAACTTGGTTTCGAGGACGTTGGTGTTCGTGAGGTAGCGTTGGACCCCCATGCGGCCATCGGGCGGGCCGATTGAGAAAGCTCCTCCATGCTCTTCGTCGAGCAAAGCGCCGAAAATCGGCGGCGAGTCAAAGCGCGGCAGGCAACACCAGACGATCGCCCCGTCGCGTCGGACGTGCGCGGAAAGTTGGCAGTTACCGATCAAGCCTAGGTCGGAGAGGGACATAGATGCGCTCTAGCAGCAAATGCTTGGGTATCCAAGTATTATATGGTACGCGACGCTGATGCGCCGTGCGAGTCGATTCTTGGGGGTTCTGCTGGTGGGCCTGAGCCTGCTGGCGGTGGGTGGGTACCTCGTGCTCACGCAGACCATGCGCAGTTGGTTTGAGGCTGATCACGCACTTCGCTCCCGGCTTGCCGTGGGCTCTGCGCGGCAAAGCCTTGCGGACAACTGGCACACGAGTCGCAGTCGTCTGACCGAAACATTGGCGGACATCACGCGGGACGAGCGGATCATGGGAGCTGCTGCGTGCAGCGAAGACGGGCAGTTGCTGGCCGCCACCGAGTCGTACCCCGTTGAATTCTCCTGCAGGTCGGTTCTGGAGCGGATGAGGAGTGAAGCCAGAAAAGGAGCTACCTCTTGGACAATGTCCCCGGAGCTTCCGTCCGGGCGGCTCCATCTCAGCGTCACGCTATTCGAGCAGGGTTCAGAGGCCAAAGGAGCAATCGTGCTGGTGCATGATCTCAGCTACGTCGGTCGACGAGAGTTGACGACCCGGAACATCCTCCTGGCCACATTTTTCATCATGGCGCTGGGGGCTGCAGCGGTGACGTTGATCGCGTTGCGCTTTGCGTGGAAGGACTGGACCCGCGAACTTCGACGTGCCTTGAGCGGAGAAGCCACCGATGAATTCCAGCCGCTCGTCAGCGATGTACGCTCCCTGGCTCAGCGTCTTGCCAACGAGCGCGTGCACGAGGCGAGCGGTGGGCGCTGGAGCCCGGCCCGCCTGCGTTCCGCTTTGACCCAGTATTTGGAGGGGGAGCGAGTCGTGATCCTTGCGAACCGAGAGCCTTACATTCACGAGAAAACGCCTGAAGGTGTCCGTGCCGTGCATCCTGCAAGCGGGTTGGTGACCGCGCTTGAGCCGGTGATGCGCAGTTGCTCAGGTGTGTGGGTTGCACACGGAAGCGGTAGCGCAGACCGCGAAACGGTCGATCGTCATGATCGAATCCTGGTGCCGCCTGGCGAAGAGTCCTATCAGGTACGGCGTGTCTGGCTGACCGAGGCGGAGGAGAACGGCTACTACTACGGCTTCTCCAACGAGGGCCTGTGGCCGCTCTGCCATGTAGCGCACACGCGACCCTTGTTTCGTGCTGAAGACTATGAATACTACGTGCGTGTCAACCAGCGCTTTGCGGAAGCCGTCTGCGAAGAAGTCGATTCCGACGATCCCATTGTGTTAGTGCAGGACTATCACTTCGCTTTGGCCCCGAAAATGATTCGGGAACGCTTGCCCCGAGCCACCATCATCACCTTTTGGCACATCCCGTGGCCCAACGCAGAACGCTTTGGCATTTGCCCCTGGCGTGAGGAGCTGATTTCGGGGTTGCTCGGCTCGAGCATCTTGGGCTTTCACACCCAGCTTCACTGCAATAACTTCATAGATTCCGTGGACGCCTTCATGGAGAGTCGCATCGACCGCGAGGAACACGCAGTGATCCAGGGAGTGCGCAGGACTCTCGTGAAGCCCTATCCGATCTCCATCGAATGGCCCGTGCATTGGCTCAATGATGTTCCCAACGTGGTGGACTGCCAGCTCCAGGTGCGACGCGAATTGGGTCTCCCCGACGACGCCCTAGTGGGCGTGGGCGTCGATCGCTTGGACTACACCAAGGGCATCGAAGAGCGACTGTTGGCCGTGGATAGCCTGCTGACGCGGTATCCGGAGTTTCGCGGCAAGTTTACCTTCGTACAGATCGCGGCGCCGAGCCGAACCAAGATCCCCCGCTACCGCGAGCTCAATGAGCGCGTCGAGGCGATTGCTGACGAAGTTAATAAAAAGTGGTCTTCGGGGACCTACAAGCCCATCGTGCTTCTGCGCACCCACCACGAGCCAGCCAGCGTCTTCCGCTTCTATCGCGCGGCTCAGCTCTGCTACGTCAGCAGTTTGCACGATGGGATGAACCTGGTAGCCAAGGAATTCGTGGCGGCGCGGGACGACGAACAAGGGGTGTTGATACTGAGTCAGTTCACGGGAGCAGCTCGAGATCTCACCGAGGCCCTGATCGTGAATCCCTACGACCTTCAGCAGGCCGGTGACGCCATGGCGGGGGCCCTCAGAATGCCGAAAAGCGAGCAGCGGGAGCGCTTGCATTCGATGCGTCGTTTGGTGTCCGAATTCAACGTGTACCGCTGGGCTGGGCGGATGCTCGTCGACGCCGCAGAGCTCCGACGCAAAGAACGCATGACGGGACGATTTGCAACCGCTCAGCCTTCCACACCGACAGAACCTTATGAAGAACCTCCTGTTGCGTGAAAATCGCGAAGTTCTCGCCCAGCTGGCCGGCTCCAGGGTGCTGCTTGGGTTCGATTTCGACGGCACCTTGGCCCCGATCGTCGAAGACCGAGAGTGCGCCTCGATGCGAACGCGCACCGCTGAGCTCCTCGGCAGGCTATGTCGACTGTATCCTTGTGCCGTCATTTCGGGACGAAGCAAATCCGACGTCGAGGGCCGTTTGGGCACGGCTGAGCTCAAATACGTGGTTGGAAACCATGGGCTTGAGCCGGGGAGCGGCCTATTGGAGTTTGAGCGGGAAGTTGCAGAGGCGTACGTGCTTCTCAAGGAAGCTTTAGCCCAGTGCGCTGGCGTCGACATCGAAAACAAACGCTACACCTTGGCGCTCCACTACCGGCGTTCCCGCCAGAAGCGACAAGCCAGACAAGCGATTGACCGAGCGGTGGGCGCTCTTCCCTCGCCGATGCGCTCGGTCCTTGGCAAAATGGTAGTGAACTTGGTGCCTGAGCGTGCTCCCAACAAAGGCACGGCTCTGCTTGAGCTGAGGGCGATGGCAGGCGCTGATACCGCACTCTACGTGGGCGACGACGTGACCGATGAAGACGTCTTCGAACTCGATCAGCCGGGGCGACTCTTGAGCCTGCGTGTAGGAGAATCGCAGGCGTCCTCGGCGGGGTACTTCCTGCGTGATCAGAGGGCGATCGATGATCTACTCCAAACACTTATTTTACTCCGCAGCAACGCAGCTGGTTAACCGATGAAGCCGGAGCCGCAACAGAGCTTCCCGCTGGGCCCCGCGCTGGGTTTTTTGGATCAACTTTGGCAGCTGAATCACGCGCTTTTGCAGCTCTCAGGGCACATGGACAAGCGCCTTGGGGTCACGGCGCAACAGCGTTTGATTGTGCGTTGCTTGGGCAAGTACCCAGGGATGACCGCCGGCCAGTTGGCAGCGCTCCTTCATTTGGACGCTGGAACCATTTCCGCGTCCCTCCGCCGGCTGGAGGAAAAGCGCGTGATTCAGCGGCGCCGGGACCCGCGAGACAAGCGGCGCGCGTCGCTTGGCCTCACTGAAAAAGGACGCGCTCTCGACCGCTCGGCGAAGGGGACCGTTGAACATGCGGTTGAACAGCTACTTTTGAACGGGGACCAACAGGGGTTGGCGACGACGGCCCGGATGCTGGGTCAGCTCACAGCGCTATTGATTCAAGAGTCTGAGCCCGGCTCGAAGGGGAAGGCTGACCGGCCGTCGCTTGTCGTTCGGAACGACCGATAGTGTCTGTCTTTCGTTGCGGGATCTGAAGCCCGGCGCGCCCTGCTTCGACAACCGCCACAACTCCTCGGTGGCGAATGCGGCGCTCGGTAGATACCGCGTAATAACTCTCACGCAACCCCTCACAGCGGCCAACTAACTGCACCGACGGGAGGTTGTCGATATCAGCCCGCATGGCAGCTCTCACAGGAAATACGCCGCGTCCGCCCAACCCCAGAGCGCGAATGAGCCCAGCGTCGTCCGCCTCTGCCTTGACGATCGGGTGCACTCCGTTGGCGACGAACCACGCGTCCAGCCTGCGCCTAAGTGGCGCACCAGTGGGAGGAAGGACGAACGGGACACTCGACAAACTTTGGGGAAAACGTAGCTTGGCACGTCGTGCCAGGGCGGTCGTGGCGTAAAGAAGAATGTCGGTTTCGCCGAGGAGACGCGAATGAATGCGCGTTCCCTGCGGCGCGACAGGGATCTCATTTTGGATCGTTAACTGAAGCCGCCCAGCCACCAAGGCTTCGAGCAAAGCGGGGCCCTTGTCCTGCACGAGGAGAAGCTGCACGCCGTCCTGATCCAACGCAGGGCCCAATAACTGATGCGCAAGCGCTTTGGGGATCCCGGGAACGACCCCGATCCGAAGCACGTCGCGTCCCGACCCCGTGCGACCCTTCGCCACGTCTGTCAGCTCTCGACCGAGACGAAAAATATCGGACGCGTAGCCCAGGGCATCGAGTCCAAACGCCGTTAACACTAAGCGTCTGCCGCGGCGTTCAAACAGCGGAGCCCCAAAGTTGCGCTCAAGAGCGCCGAGCTGCGCGCTCAATGTCGAATGCGTCAGTCGAAGCTTGCGGGCCGCGGGGGCGACGCCGCCCTCCTCGGCGATCACCGAGAAGTAGTATAAATGGTGGTAATTGAGCCATTCCATGAATGGGATGGTCGCCTATATCGACAGGATCAGTCAATCTTTCGTTCTGTTAAACATACTCGGTTGGGCTCATGATGCAATCAACCCAAAGGAGAACATCATGGCAATGCCCTTGAAGGATCTGAAGAGTGAACCTACCCCTCGTGTTTTAGTTGCGCTGCGGGAAAGCGGATCACCGAGTTCGTGCGTCTTGCGGGCTCGGGCTCTAGCGCTGGTGATGGGGGCTGAGCTGGAAGTTGTGCTCGTTTTGCCGGAGCAGACACGCCTGAATACGCTTTTCCCTCAACACAATCTACTGGACGCCATGCAGAGCGCAGAGCTTGCGCTGCAATCGAGTCAGACCACAAGAACGTGGCTACGGGGTTTGTTGGGTGGGGATGAATCTGCGGTGCGGTTTGCCCTTGTGCACGGAAACTTCGTCGCGGAAGCTGCTCGCTACGCGCAGGACATCGGTGCGCAGTTGATCGTTGTGCCGGAATGCGAGGACTCTTGCGGCAGTGTCGCAACCGCGCTCGCCCGTGCGGCGCAAATTCCTGTCCTCGTGGCTCGTTCCGGAAGTGGGCGTGAAGCCATCGTAGCCGCAACGGATTTGGAAACTGAGGGCTATCCGGTGCTGCGTTGGGCTGCCGATCTTGGCCGACGCTTGGAGGCCCCGGTGGTGGTCGTGCACAACGTTAATCCAGAAGCCACTAACGAGGAAAAAGCGCGACCGCTCCAGGTCTTCCGAAACGACACCCGAGGAGTAGCACTCCTACATCTCCTGGAAACGCCTGCCGAAGATCGGTCCGTCGATGGTCTGCCCTCAGTGCTTCGCGCCGACACGGACCCCGTTAGCGCTATCTTGTCGGAGGCGAAGGCCTTTGACGCGGACATGATAGTCGTGGGCACGCGCGAGCACGGTTTCCTCGGGCGGTTGTTTGGAGTTAGCGTCCCTGCTCAAGTGGTGGACGAATCTTCTTGTTCAGTGTTCGTGCTACCCATCGATTAGGGGTTGTCCCCGCGGGTTGTGTCGTGGGCCTGTTTGGCTACAGGCTCGCGAGGGGCTGTGGGCGTTTCGAATTCGGCCACTGCAACCTTGAGCAAGAAGCCCGGCACCAGCGTGTTGACGATCGCAAAAATGATGAGCGCGCCAAATAAATAGGGAGGAAGGGCGAACTGTTCTTGCAAGATTTCGGCAATAACAATCGTGAACACGAGGGTAGGGATGACGGCCGTGCCAATTCTGGCCCCGGTTTTCCAGGACTCACCCATGACTAACGTCCGATGCAGCGCGACCCGCAGGACGCGTATGGGCAGCACCAGCAGGAGCAACGAAATGCTAACGATGAACGCAGTCGAAGTGAAGTTTTCGGCTCGCAGGTGTAGCCCAGCCTTGAGGAAGTAGAAGGGAACGAAAAAAGAGGCAAATAGTTCAACCCCCCCGAGCAGCTTTTCGGAGCTCAGCTCCGGCAGATCCTTGCGCAAGCGTACCGCCGTGAGTCCCACCACGAAGGCGCCGACCAAATAATAGACGCCAAGCTCTCGCGTGATGAAAGCGCAGACCAGCGCAACGAGAATAAGAAAAGTGAATTCGGTCTTCGGTGCAAAGGGCGCGATGACGCGCGCGAACACGCGAAAAAGAGGTGGAAGCAGGAGCACCATTCCCAAAAGTGCGGCGGCGGAAAGGGCCAACGCACCCAGGTCGGAACTCTGAATCGTTAAGAAGAGAACACCGAGGGCGACGAGCTCCGACGCTATTGCTTTGGATTTGACCCAGAAGCGTTCTTCCACGGTCAATCCGAACCCGTCCAATGAGTCGAGAATAAATCCGGTCGAAGGAGTGAAAAGCGCGAGCGCAAAGAGTACGGCCGCTCGCGCGTCCAGCCCATAAGCAAAGTAGAGTGCCAGGGCGCCCAAGACGAGTAGAGCCAGCTGAACCCCGATGTGCTGCAACAATACCCTTCGACCCCGCTTCAACTCGGCAAAGTCCACTTCGAGCCCGGCAAAGAGAAACATCGACACAATGCCCAATGTGGACAGGAGCTTGATCGTGTGATCATCGTGGAAAAGGTGAAATCCAATGCCCAGGATCCCACCGATACCCATGCAGGTGACCGCGCTGGGAAGCCTAAAACGTTGGAGCGCTCGGGGCACGATGAAAAGCCCAAAAACTAAGAGCATGTACTGAATTTCGAGCGAGAGCTTGAGGGGCATGAATGCGGTCCCTGGACTAGCACGAATCGCAGGGGAGGCGGACCCCTCGGTGGGGCGGAGTCACGCGCGGCTCACCGTTGCGTCACCCAGCTCGCACATTTTTTTACGAGAGCTCGTGAACCAAACTGCACGAGTCCGTCGGGCGCGAATGCGGCGAGGCAGTCGCGCACCGCGCGCTGCGCGCTCACAGTGCTTGGGAATGCGACGTAAACTGGTGTCCATTCGCAAGGTTTTAATTTAGCTCTGAAGGCTTCGAGCCCAGCGAAATTGTACAGGCCCGAACTCAAGCGCCTCACCCAGCTCAACCATGGGGTTTGCGCTCCTGCCAAGGGCACCAGGCCCAGCGTCACGTACGAGCTTTCAAGGGCGCAGGCGTCCTTCATGGCGGCATCAATCAGAAGTTCACAAGTGCCATTGGGGGCCTTCGGGTCACGGATCAGCTCCTGGAGACACCAACCGTGACGCGCGTAGATGGGTGTCATGCTGGCAAACGCCACGGGCTCATCCCCCACGAAGGCTACAAAAATACGCCTCTCTTTCGCGTGCGCGAACGGGTGCGTAGCGACGACAAACTTCATAGGAGGCATGGGGTGATTGCGCTGCCACCGCCACAGCATCTCGTCCAACCTCCGGCGCAGCGGAGTGCCAGGCGCGCCCTCGTCGGCAGCTACGCGATGCACCAAGACCTGCTTGGCCCGCCCGCGCCGGAGTTGCGCGCGAAGCCCACTATCTCGCTCGGCAGTCTCCTGCCAGGCACGCGGATCCCAGCAAGGTTGCTGCCCGATCAAAAATCGTTCGAAGGGCACTGCGGAAACGAAGCGCCGCTCGGCTCCGAAGAAGACTGCCCGACGTTTTGCCAGTTGCGCGGCATGCACAAACGCTTCTGCTGCTGACCTCATCACCTCTGGAACTCCGACGGGCACACCGGCTGCAACCCAGGCGCCTCCCGTGTCGACATAGCCGACACACGCAGATGTTCCGTAGAACCAATACGAGAAACCTGGTGCCAAGATCTGAAACGACATCGCGTTCCATCCAAACGAGTTCACCAAACAGCAAGCCATGCTTGCCTCCCACGCATCACGTTCCTTTGCTGGATAAAGGTGCTCAGCGTTTATAGAGCTTACCATTGGCATCAAGGAGGACCTCGCGCCGCCTATTTTCAAGCTTCATTTGGAGCCTGAAGAGGGGGAGTTCTGCTTTTCCAATGATCGTTACCTTCTCGATCTTGAGCAGGACGGCCCTGGCATAACGGCCTGCCAGCGCCTTCTTGACTCCGTCCGGAAGAGCCTGTCGTGCTATCAAGCGTTCTTCGAACAACACGTAGCCATTTTTTGCGAAGGTGACATCCACTTTGCTCCCGCCTGTGCTGAGCTTCACTTCGTACACCGTCTTACCGCGGTCGTCTTCTTGTGCGTAGGCGTTGGTGATTGCCCCGGGATATTTGTTTGCAACGGCCTGCAAGACAAGCATAGGCACCTGCGCCTTCGTGATCGGACGTTCGCGCGCCAGCCCTAACCCCGTTAAGGTCAACGCGAGGAGGAATGGAGCGAAAAACCTAGGTGCCATGCCAGAAATTCGTGGGGCCGATGAGGACGGTAGCACACCGTGAGAACCGGCTGCCAGGCTCGGATGCGATGCACTAAATCCTTGGCTAATAAGAAGCCACGTGCCGAGCTAACCAGTTCGAGAATTGCATGGAAGGCAGCAGGCCCTCTTGTCGTGCTGCTTCCAAACCGTTCTTGAACAGCACAAACGCTGGGATCCCTTGGATGCGGAACTCCGAGGAGAGCTCGGGAGTTTCGTCCGTGTTCACTTTCAGCACGGTCACCTTGCCGGCGTTTTGCCCGGCGATCTGATCAAGGACGGGGGCTGCCAGGCGACACGGACCGCACCACGGTGCCCAAAAGTCTACGAGGATGGGCACGGGCGAGGCGTCAAGCGCTGCACGAAACGCCGCAGCCTGCACGGATTGCGGGGCACCGCTAGTTTCCAGGCGCTGCTTGCAGCGACCGCACACCGGAGTTCCAGTGTGCCTCATTGGAACTCTATTGAAGGCCCCGCACGCGCTGCAGCGGTATGTCGACATCCGCGCAACCTAAGCATCCGCCGTTCCGTTTCAAGCGGGGGAGTTAGCGGTCCTTGCCCGGACGAGGCTTGTTCGGTCGCTTTCCGCGCACCACTTTGTTGCCGTAGGCAGGCGGCGGGGCGACGATCTCCCCGGGCTCTGGCGCGGTATCTTCTGACGAGTCCTCAGTCCCCGCTGCGGGCGCGGCACTCAACGCCTCCTCGGTGCCAACGGGTGGCTTCGGCTCGGGCGGCGGAGCCGCGGCACCGCCGCACCCTGCCGTCAGTAGCGTCAGCAAGACCAAGGCAGTGATCGGAGCGCGAGCCATCAATATCATCGAGCTCTCGTACCACGAAATAACGCCGGTTGGCGCTCGGGCAGTCACGGGTATGGCATAGTGCGCCCATGTTCGACTGGTGGCGCCGCCTGAGCCGCGCTGAGGTGATTGCTCAGCCCTTCTCCGCAGAGTTCCGTCAGCTCGTGCGCGCGCGCGTGCCGCTCGCCAGCTATCTGACCGAGAGCGAACACGCCAAGCTCGAGGCCTTGGTGCGCATCCTGCTATCGGAGAAAACCTTCGAAGGCGCGGGCGGACTGGTGTTGACCGACGAGATGCAGCTCGCCATCGCCGCGCGCGCCTGTTTGTTGGTGCTGCACCGCGTGGAACTCGACGCGCCACTCTATCCAGAGCTCGAAACTATCGTCGTGTATCCGTCCACCTATCGGGCCCCCCATCGACAGCAGGAAGGCTACGTGGTGATTGAAGGCGTGGAGACCCGGCTCGGTGAGTCGTGGTCGCACGGTTTGGTGGTGCTGTCCTGGAATGCGGTGCAGGCAGGCAGTGCTGACTTGACGGACGGCCATGACGTCGTGCTTCACGAATTCGCTCACCAACTCGACGCCGAGGGCGGCACGATGGATGGCACGCCGCAGCTCGATTGGGAGCACTACTCGATTTGGTCGAGGGTTGCTGGCCTCGAGTACGCGGCGCTGTGCAAAGCCGTGGAGGAAGAGCAACCCACCAACATCGACCCCTACGGGGCCAGCAACGCCCCCGAGTTCTTTGCTGTGGTTGTCGAGCAGTTTTTCGAGCAGCCCCGGGCGCTTCGCCTAGAGCACCCGGCGCTCTACACCGAACTGTGCGGTTTCTTCCGCTGGGATCCGGCTGCGCGAATCGACGAGCGCGGTGCCCTGAAGCTCTAGAGCAGCTGCCGTAGGACATACGGCAAGATGCCTCCGTGGCGATAGTAGTCGAGCTCCACCAGGGTATCGATTCTGCAGATAACCTGAAAGTTGATTCTCTCGCCGGTCTGAGTGGTTGCCGTCACATCGAGTGCTTTCGATAGCGTGAGGTCGTTGGCGATGCCGTGGATCTCGAATTGTTCCTCGCCCGAGAGATCGAGACTCGTCGCGGTTTGGTTGGGGAGAAATTGGAGCGGCAAGACGCCCATGCCGATCAGATTGCTGCGGTGAATGCGTTCGAAGGATTCTGCGAGCACCGCTCTTACTCCGAGCAGGAGTGTGCCCTTGGCGGCCCAGTCGCGCGACGAGCCGGCGCCGTAATTCTTTCCCGCCAAGATCAGAAGCGGCGTGCCCTCGGTGCCATAGTGGACCGCTGCGTCGAAGATGGAGCTCAACTCGGACCCGGGGAGGTGGCGGGTGACTCCACCTTCGACGCCATTCGCGAGCCTATTTTTGAGGCGGACGTTGGCGAACGTGCCGCGAACCATCACCTCGTGGTTGCCGCGCCGAGCGCCATAGGAATTAAAGTCCAGCGCTTGGACACCGTGTTGAATCAGATATTCCGCGGCGGGCGATCGTTTCGCGATATTGCCAGCTGGCGAGATGTGATCCGTGGTCACCGAGTCCGCCAGTTGGGCGAGCACCCGAGCCCCAAGGATGTCTGTGAGCGGGGTTGGGGTGCGCGGGATGTCTTCCAGAAAGCTGGGGCGGCGAACGTAGGTACTGAGCTCATCCCAGGCGAACTTCTTGTCGGCGGGAACTGAGAGATTCTGCCAGGTGGCGTCCCCCGTGAGCACGTGTGCATATTCTTCCCGGAAGAGCTCCGCCGTGACGTGCTCTTTCACGGCTAGTTGGACCTCCGTGGGCGAAGGCCAAATATCGGTCAAGAAAACGTCGTGCCCCTCTTGATCGGTGCCAAGGGGTTCACGCGTAAGATCAATGTCCATGCGCCCAGCCAATGCGTACGCCACAACGAGCGGTGGGCTTGCGAGAAAATTGGCTCGCACATCCGGGTTGATGCGTCCTTCGAAGTTGCGGTTGCCGGAGAGCACGCTCGTAACCACCAGATCTTGGGCTGAAATTGCCTCGGAAATGGCTGGATCGAGTGGGCCGCTGTTGCCGATGCAGGTGGTGCAGCCGTAGCCCACGAGGTTGAAATGCAAGGCTTCCAAATCAGCCAACACTCCCGCCGCTTCTAGGTAACGTGTTACTACCTTGGAGCCCGGGGCCAGGCTGGTCTTCACCCACGGCTTCACTTGCAGCCCGCGCTCGCGTGCGCGTCGCGCCAAGAGCCCAGCTGCGAGCATGACGGACGGATTTGACGTGTTGGTGCACGAGGTGATGGCGGCGATCACGACGGAGCCATGCTGAAGCTCGAAAGTGTGGCCCAATGCTTGGACACTCGCTACTTTGGAAACGTCACCGTGCAGGGGGCGCAGCATGGACTCAAGCTCGTGCGCCCAAACTCCCTTCACATCCACGAGCGCGATCTTTTCCTCGGGCCGTCGAGGTCCCGCTATGCTTGGCACCACGCTCGAGAGATCGAGTTCGACGATCTCGCTATACGTTGGGTTCGGCGTCTCCTTAGTTCGGAAGAGGCCCTGTGCTTGCGCATAAGCGGCGATCAGAGCGATCTGTTCAGGGCTTCTGCCCGTGAGGCGAAGGTAATTGAGGGTTTGTTCGTCGATCGGAAAAATCGCGCACGTTGAGCCAAATTCAGGGCTCATATTGCTGATCGTGGCTCTATCCGCGAGCGGCAGATCGTCCAAGCCATCGCCGAAAAACTCGACAAACTTTTCGACCACTCCGCGCGCTCGCAAGATCTGAGTGATCGTGAGCACGAGGTCCGTCGCGGTGGCGCCGACCGGCAGTTGACCGCGCAAATGAAACCCCACGACTTCGGGCACGAGCAAGCTGATCGGTTGCCCCAACATCGCCGCTTCTGCTTCAATGCCGCCCACCCCCCAACCGAGCACACCGAGTCCATTCACCATCGTGGTGTGGCTGTCGGTTCCCACCAGCGTGTCCGGATAGACAAGGCCATCCGCGTCAAACACGACGCGAGCCAAATGCTCCAGATTGACCTGATGAACAATCCCCGTCTGCGGCGGCACCACCACAAGATTCTTAAACGCGCTTTGAGCCCAACGAAACAGTGTGTAGCGCTCTGTGTTGCGCTCGTATTCTTTGCGCGCGTTGATCAGCAGAGAATCGACGCTCCCGTAGGAATCCACCTGAACTGAATGGTCAATCACCAGCTCCAAAGGGAAGAGCGGATTGATCTTCGCGGGATCTCCGCCCATGCGCTCCATGGCGTCGCGAAGGGCCGCCAAATCCACAATGACCGGCACCCCCGTGAAATCCTGAAGCAGTACGCGCGCCGGATGAAATGCGATTTCGGGCGGCGCACTCTGGTGTGGCGTCCAAGCGCCCAACGCCAAGATGTCGTCTCGTGTGACGGCCTTTCCGTCTTCACGCCGCAGCAGATTCTCTAGCAGAATGCGGAGGCAGAAAGGCAGACGGGTGAGATCGAGGTTCGAATGTTTCGCGAAGGCGGGTAAGCTGAAGTAGCTCCTCGTTCCGCTGGGGAGTGCTAACTCGCGCTTGACGGAAAAGGAGTCGTGGGACGCTTCGGGTGTCATTAACTACGCGACCGGCTGAACCGGCGGCGGATCTTCGTACTGCGGGAAGGGCTTGGGGTCCGGGGGCGTGTGGTCCGGAAGGGGATCGGGTTCTGGATTCGGTCCGCCGGGGTGGGGGTAGGGATCTGGAACATTCGGCCCGTAGTTCTTCTGCATATTCATCGCGGAAGGCGATTGCAAGGAATGAACCAATTCGTTTCATTTCTCGCGCGTAGCTGCAGCTGAGCCTGCGCCGCGCGCGTTTGCTTCGTTAAGAGCATGAACGCCACGTGCATCTTGAATCAAGTGTGACTGCTTTGCGCAACGCCCTGGCCAAAGGAGACGCTGAATGAGCTCAGGCGAGTGGCGCGAAAGTTGCGAGGCGGTGCCGAACCACAGGTTTAAGACATGCCCCTGCAAGCAGCTAAACGTCCCGGCTCGGTGGAGCCCCCCAAGCCCCAACAAGAGCCGCCGGTCGCGGACTGGGAGGGGGAAGGCGGCCAAATCCCGAGTGTTCCCACCACTGTTGCGGACGGAAACAACCCGCGTGGTTCACTTGGAAAGAAGCCTAAACGGCGCTGGGGGCAAATCCTCCGACAATGGGTGAAGCGTCTGACCCGTTGAAGCCGCGCACTCGGGCAACCACGCCTTGGCACACGCGTTGCTCTGCTGACCTCGTCAGGATCCCTGGCTGTACCTCAAGGAACGGAGTCTAGCAATGTTAACTCGTATTTATCTATCGTCTTTATTGGTCGCGCTTTGTGTAGGGTGCGGTGGCTCAAATAAAGAAGCCGAGGAGCCCGAAGGGCCCATGGAAGAGGCCGGCGAGAGCATTGACAATTCCGCTGAGAAAGCGGGCTCCAAAACCGATGAGGCCGTTGAGGATGTCGGGGAGGCAGTTGAAGAGGCCGGGGACGACATCCAGGAGGCGCCTAAGGATTGAGCGTAGATCGGGCCATCTCGACGAGGGCAGTGGGGTCGCGAGGCTCCGACGCCCCGCCCGAGGGGCGAGGCAAGCTGCCCCGTTGAGGCGCCCTGCGACACGCGCCACCTCGCAAGCAGCACGACGCCCAGCCACACGCTCAGGCCAGCTTCGGGCGCGGCACGACCTTCGCAAGGAGCGGTACAATGTTGGAGCTGGTCAATCGACGGCGCGTGCGAGCCTGGGGTAAGCAGATCTACCAAATTCTCGATGAAACCTGGGACGAATACGTCAAGGACCGGGCGGAAATGGTGGCTGCGGGCTTGGCGTTCTTCACGCTGCTGTCCATCGCGCCGCTCATCATCATCGCCGTTGCCATCGCCGGTGCCGTGTTGGGTCACAGCGCGGCGTTGGGGGAAGCCTTGCTCGTGGTTCAAGATGCGATGGGCGATGATGCCGCCAAGGCCGTGGAGAACTGGGTCACTCAAGCCGCTGACTCGGGCATGGCCGCGTCGCTCGTGGGGTTCGCACTAGCGCTGTACACAGCGTCGCGCCTGGCCGCCCAGCTGCGCGTTGGGCTCAATCAAGTGTGGAACGTCGACGAGCGTCAGGCGGAAGGCTTCAAAGCCAGCGTGACCGGCTACGTGAGGCGGCGCTTATTCGCGTTCCTGCTGGTGTTGGCGTCGGGACCCCTCCTGCTCGTGGTGTTCGCTTCGCGAACCCTGATCTCCTGGGTACAACGGGCCATATTCCCTGATGCACCGTGGACGGCGCCGCTGGTGGAGCTGAGCCAGATCGCGTTTTCATTGGCGTCAGTCGCGATCGTATCAGCGGTGGTGTTCAAGGTAGTGCCCGACACCCGCGTGGGGTGGCGAGCGGCGACGCGCGGAGCGCTACTGACGTCTTTATTGTTCAACATCGGCAATTGGCTGGTGGGGCTGTACCTCTCGCACGCGGCGGTGGCACAAGCCTACGGCGCGGCTGGTTCGGTCATCGTGGTCTTGGTCTGGCTGTACTTCTCCGCTCAGATGTTTCTGTTCGGCGCGGAGCTGACCCAGGTGTATTCCCGTCACTTCGGCCGCGGTTTGACGCCCGCTGAAGCGAAGGAAGTCGCGCAAGCTGGGCAAGTGGTCGAAGGCGCGCGCGCCGCGTTGAGCGCTGATGGGGGATGAAGGCGTGGCACTTGCAGGGCGACACTCCATGACCCAGCCGCCCCCTCCGATGGAAGACCCGAGGCCAGAGCGTTCGCCCCTAGGCGATCCGCCCCCTGAGGAGCCGATCAGGCGCGACCCGCCCTCTCCTTCGCCTGAACCGGGCGAGCCACCGCGCGTGATCGAAGATCCTCCGGCGCCGGGTTCACCGCCCAAAGATCCCGGTGTGATCGCGAGAGGCGCCATCCCCACGCCTCCCATCCCGTTTCCCATACCGACGCCAGGGCCAGGACCAGAACCCATGCCGAGGCCAAATCCGCCTCCAGGTCCGATTCCGCGCCAGCGGCCCGGAGGAGGCGGGGGAGCGAGGCCAAGCTTGGCGCGGTCCCTAGACGTCATGGAATGGTAAGCGGGATACTGGACACACGTGGACTCTCTCGCCGTCCTTAACAGCTTGGCAGACGCCATCGTGGTGGGCGGCGTTGACGACCGAATCGTCCACCTGAATCCCGCGGCAGAACGTCTCCTGGGTTGGGCCAGCGCGGACGCGAAGGGCCAGCCATTGACAGTGCTCATGCCCGAGCGAATGCGCGAGGAACACGAGCGGGGATTCACGCGCTTCATCAGCACAGGGAAGTCTCAAATCATGGGGCGAGCGGTGCGGGTTCCTGCGCTTCGCAAGGATGGGACGGAGATCGAAATCGAGCTAGCCCTCTCGTCGTTCGCCTTTGGTGACGGGCAGCCCTGCATCGTCGCCACCATCCGCGACCTCGTGGATCGCGTCGAAATCGAACGGCAGCTACGCATCAGCAAATACCTGAAGGCGGCCAATCGGGCGGCGGCAGGTCTCGCAGAAAAGCTCGACGTAGCCCACGTGGTCCAGACCGCCGCCGAGGGTCTTGTCGAGGGTTTCGACGCAGCCCTCGGACGGGTATGGCTGTTCGACAGGGCGCAGAACCGGCTCGTTCACATCGCTAGCGCAGGCGCGTCCATCAGTGTTGAGGCCGGCTCAGGCGAGATCATCGACAGCGCTTCATTCCCACCCGAAGTGGCCTCGGTAGCGAAGAACCTCGCCCCTCTCGTCACGAACAACCTCTCCGCCGAAACCGAGTTCGATCCAGCGTGGGTCCAGAAGGAGAGGCTCAAGTCGGTCGCAGTGTTGCCCCTCACGGTCGGCGGAGAACTCCGGGGCGTGTTGGCAGCGTTCTTCCGCTTTTCGCTCCCGGAGGAGGTCGTCGAGGCCCTCGTCACGTACTCGACGTTGGTCGCCTCGGCGTTGAATGACAGCTTGCTGCACGAAGCGGAGAGAGCTTCCCGTCAACGCTTCGAGGACTTCGTCAACGGGATCGACCACGGCATGGTGTGGGAGGCCGATGCCGTTACGCTGCGCATCACGTTCATCAGCGCCACGGCTGAGCGACTCCTCGGGTACCCTCTCAGCGAATGGTACTCGCAATCCAAATCGTGGCTCGATCGTGTTCACCCCGAGGACCGTGAGCCTGTGCGTGTGCGCCTTCGTGAAGCTGTCGAGGGCAACAAGGACATCGCGCTTGAGCACCGGCTGCTGAAGTCGGATGGCGGCGTCATGTGGGTCCACACCGGGGCTCGGCTCGCGCAAATCGGTCCTGGTGCCGGGATGAAGATCCATGGGCTATCGGCCGACGTGACGCATATGAAGGCAGCACAGGAACGTGCTGCGACGACCACCCGTCAGCTCGACACGATCCTTCGCGGCATCTCGGAAGGGATCACGGCCCAAGGCGCCGACGGAAGGCTTCTTTACGCAAACGACGCAGCAGCTCGAATTTCGGGCTTCTCGTCGGCAGCAGAAATGCTCGCCGCGGGGCCGGCTGACATCCTCCGTCGCTTCGAACTTCTCGACGATGAGGGTTCTCCCGTTGGGTTCGATCGGCTTCCTGGTCGTCTTGCGCTTGCCGGGAAAGCCCCCGAAGAACTCGTCGTTTGTTTTCGCGATCTTGAGACCGGACAACGACGGTGGAGCGTCGTCACGGCAAGTCCCGTTGTCAACGCAAACCAAGAAGTCGAGATGGTCATCAACGTCTTCCGGGACGTAACGGCGGCCAAGCAAACCGAAAAGACTCTGCGGTTCCTCGCCAAAGCCAGCGGTCTGCTCGGGTCCTCGCTCGACTACGAGGAGACGCTACGAAGTCTCGCGCAGCTCGCGGTCCCAAGGATGGCGGACTGGTGCTCGATCCATCTCGCCCCGTTGGCAGGAGAGCTGCCGTCACTGCCCTTCGTGGTCGCTCACGCCGACCCGGCCAAGATCGAATGGGCACGAGAGCTCAGCACGAAGTATCCGCCGGATCCGAAAGCACCCCGCGGACTGGCTCAGGTCCTTCGGAGCGGGAAGGCGGAGCTGTACGCGGAGATCCCTGACGCCCTCCTCGAAGCAGGAGCGCAAGACGCCGAGCACCTCCGCCTCCTTCGGATGCTTGGCATGAAGTCGGTAATGATGGTTCCGATGGCCATACGCGGGAGAGTCATAGGCGTCATCACGTTCATCGCGGCAGAGTCGGGGCGACGCTACACGGAGGATGACCTCAGTCTTGCCGGGTCGCTTGCTGAGCGGGCGGCATATGCCGTGGAGAACGCGAAGCTCTACGCAGGAGAGAAAACGGCCCGAGAACATCTCGAACTCCTTGCCCGAACGGGCGAAGCGTTTGCGGCTGCGTTCGACTACGAAGAAACTCTCCGAAGGGTGGTGCACATCGCACTCCCCATGCTCGGCGACTTTGCTTTCTTCGACGTCGTCGAGGGAGCCGACGTTCGTCGCATCACCGCGGCGCACGAGGACGCCGAAGTGGAGGCGTTGATCAAGGAGACCAAGTGGGTGCGCTCCGAGCGCACTGACAAGAACCTCTGCGCCCTCTCAAGCGGAGCGACCGGGTTCCATCCGCAAATTGATGACGCCTGGTTGGTGGACGTGGCGGGAAGTCCTCAGCATCTCGACCTCCTTCGCCGCCTTCAGCTCGGGTCAATGGTCAGCGTACCGGTGCGGGCCCGAGGGGACGTTCTCGGTTCGTTGACCCTTTGTTTCGGCAAGTCGGGGCGCAACTACACGGCTGCCGACGTCAATCTCGCCGAGGAGCTGGCGCGACGAGCAGGGGTCGCACTCATTCAGGCTCGGCTCTACGAGGAAGCGCAGTCTGCTGCGCGCAGGGCGGAGGCGGCGGCTGTGCGTGCGGAGGAAGCAAGTCGTCTCAAAGACGAGTTCCTCACGACCGTATCCCACGAGCTTCGGACCCCGTTGTCGTCCATCCTCGGATGGGCGGCGATGCTCTCTGGGGACCGCCATCTAGACCTCGCCTCTGTCGAGAAAGGGGTCCGCGTCATCGAAAGGAACGCTCGCTCGCAGCTCTGCATCATCGAAGACATCCTCGACGTGTCGCGCATCATACGTGGCCAACTCCGAGTTGACCCGCAGCCGATCGACCTCCAGGTCATCGCGAGGGAGGCGCTGGAGTCGGTGAAGCCCGCTGCCGAGGCCAAGGGGATCGTCATCGAATTTCGTGAATGCGACGGTCCTTGTCGGCTCGTGGCCGATCCCGAACGCCTTCGCCAAGTGCTCTGGAACCTGCTCTCAAACGCCGTCAAGTTCACCCCCAGGATGGGAACGGTGATCCTGAGCGTGCGTCAGGTGTCGGGCAATCTCGTTGTGGAGGTTGAGGACACGGGCACCGGGATCGCACCTTCTTTCCTGCCGTACGTGTTCGACAGGTTTCGGCAAGCAGATGGGAGCGAGCGCCGCATTACCGGCGGTCTCGGGCTGGGTCTCGCTATCGTTCGCCATCTCGTCGACCTGCATGGCGGGACCGTTAACGCACGCAGCGAGGGGGTCGGGAGCGGGAGCACCTTCACCGTGACACTCCCCGTGAAACCGTTCACGACTCCCGTGTCGAGTCCGCCGCCGAGCTCTACGCCCGAGCTCGCTGCTCCGTCTCGTGGGAAGCCGCTCGCCGGCGTCCGCCTGCTCGTCGTCGAAGATGATCCCGACTCGCGCGAGCTCATCGAAGTGCTCTTCGCTTCTGAAGGAGCAGACGTTCACTTGTCCGCATCTGCAATCGAGGCGCTCGACGCATTGACTGCGTTTCAGCCCGATGTGCTCATTAGTGACATCGGCATGCCTACCCACGACGGCTACTGGCTCATCGAGCAGGTGCGGAGGAGTCATCCACGACTCCCAGCCGTCGCCCTCACGGCCTTTACGCGCCGCGAGGATGCAAATCGTGCTCGATCGGCAGGGTTCGACGAACACGTAGGGAAGCCGGTCGATCCCAACGTTCTGATCCAGGCGGTTGTGGCCTTACGCCAGTCCTAGCCGGACGGCGAATCGGGGGAG
>Ga0163147_10003642_pt1 | contig 20364 bp, 15 predicted proteins | sample OliLakLV19MP6G1_FD_148597 | JGI IMG/M metagenome (GOLD analysis project Ga0163147, IMG submission 148597) | Freshwater microbial mat bacterial communities from Lake Vanda, McMurdo Dry Valleys, Antarctica- Oligotrophic Lake LV.19.MP6.G1 | ecosystem: Environmental > Aquatic > Freshwater > Lake >...
GAGGCGAAGGTGGGAGGGGCGGCCCCTTTTGTCGAGCTGAGCTGAGCTCGCGGCGTCCAAAACTACCCACAGATTCTGCGGACGACCCAGAAACAAACTGTCCCAGCCGCAGAGATGACGTCGCGGATCGCAAAAAAAACCGCTGGATCCCCAGGAATCCAGCGGTCTTATTGTGCATTGATCTGATCAATGTGGGCGGACTCTACTTGTCCTTGCCTACGCTGGTCATCAGCTTCTTTGCTTGAACAAGGTGCTTTTCGGTGTTCGTTCGGCCTTCACTGAAGATCTGCGCCAACTCCCCGTCGACTGCGCCTTCATAGACGCTCAGCTTTGCGATCATTCCGAGGTGTGCACCAATTTCACATCCCAGAAATGCTTCATCGAAATTGCCCGCTTCCTTTGCTTCGGTGAGTTCTTTCATTTTCAATGACAGGCATTCTTCCGCGACCTGACGTTCAATGGAAATGAGGCGATCCTCGTTCGGGTTGCCGCGATGGGCCGTCGTTACCGTCTCACGCGCGGCTGCAGTCGTGACGTCGTTTTTCCTGGAATCAGTGGTCTGGTCGGCGTCCCGCTGCGGTTTTGCGTCGTCCTTACCGGAGGTCTGTTGGATCTTGCTTTCCGCAGGCGAACTCGTGCGACGATTCTTAGCCGAACCATCGAACTTCATGCTCGCTGCTTCCGGAGCGAACTGTGCCAGCTTTTTTGCGCACTGCGTGTGCTCTTCAATCAGCATCTCAGTGAACTGCTTGACCTCGGGATTCTGAATGTGGTCCAGCGCAAACCGGCACATGGCAAGCTCATGCTGATTGCCCATGGCAATGCATGTCGCCAGCATCCGCGAGACATTCTCATCGGCGTCGCCCGTCTGTTTCCCGGCGTTGCTCTGCTCCGTCCTGTCTTTTTCAGTTGGGACCGGTTTCGAGTCCTGATCTTTCTTCGTCTGTTGCGCCGATGCGGCGGACACAACGCTCGCTGCCACCAATGCAGCCAGACAACATTTCGAAAACATCAACTTCGACATCTGCAAATACTCCCTGAAAACGGACGTTCCTCCTACAGCCGCTGAAGATATCAGCACGCTGAACTGACCGGCCCGGCGTTGAACGACAACTCGGATCGAAATCTGCTGCTCTGCGACTCGCGGCCCTGCTTTTTCAGAAGTTCACGATTTTACGAACGCGAGTGCAGATACTTGGGTCCCCAGCACGTCCGATGCCGCTTCATGCGATCTTCGCCGCATGAGGGCGATCGCTACGGTGGAGACACTTTTCGGGTATCCGTTGTTAGTACTGGCCAGCGGGTCCATCCTATTTCTCCCACTCTCTCGTCTCAGCAGGCGTCCATTCGGACGAGCAGAAGCACGTTTGCGGCTTGCCAGCGACCGGATCGGACGATTTTCAACCAGCATTCTGCCGCGACAGAAAGGAAAGGAGCGGTATGACCTGGAGCGACGCTGAACGAGACCGACCCACCCGTTTGGAACAGGAGTTCGCTGGCGTGAGTATCCAGCGTCTGGCCATTCACATCAGTTTGGGGATTCCCATTCAGCTGTTTCCAGTTTTTGCAAGACTGCATCCGGCTGAACGTCTTGCTTCAGGTCCTGAAGGTCGGCGATTTCGGTCGTATCGACTCCAAGACGATGCGCGATCGCATCGGTCAATCGGAGCAGCCGAGTGATTTCGTGCTCGGCCAGCAAATTGATCTGCACATCGAGATCAGCGCGTTGATCAGCGATCCGGGCGTCGCGATTCTGGGACATGAGGACGAATGCTGACAGAAATATGGCCTCCAGCGAGACGATTGTGGTCAGCGTTCCGAAGGGAAACGGATCGAATGCATTCCCGCTTGAGAGCGACACATTCCAGAGGATCCAACCGCCGAACCAAATGACGTGCAGAGCAAGGAACGCAGGGCGTCCGGCGAATCCTGTAATCGCATTCGCCACGCGAGCTACGATTCCCCGTGCGCGCTCCACTTCCTGCCGTGCCGCAACCATTGCCGAAATATTGCGTTCGATGGCAGGCGCAACCGAGCGAGCTGAGTCCGGTTTTGGAGTTCGACTTCGAGAGGACATCACATCGGGCTTCATGAAAGAGAATAGACTGAACTTCAGCTTGCCGACCACTCCTAATCCCGCGGCCCGGACTGTTTGACAAGTTCTCGCCTGGTCATCGGGACCGCCTGCTCAGTGGCGACGATCGGGCCTCGAGTGAAGTATCGGGTCTGAGCCCGGATCAGCTCTGCCCCGAAAAACAGGATCTGTGATGAGTAATAGGTCCAGACAAGCACGACCACCAGCGATCCGGCCGCCCCATAAACCGAAGCAATCCCTGCACTGCCGATATACGCGCCAATCAGAGACTTGCCGATCATGAACAAGACTGAAGTCGTCACCGAACCAATCCACACGTCTCTCCAGCTGAGAGATACATCCGGCAGCAACTTGAAGATGAGCGCGAACAAGAACGTGATGACCACAAACGAGACGATCAGATCCAGAAGAAAAGCTGACCAGACTGTGACTGGCATCCATCGGCCCAGCCACTGAGTCAATGCAGTCAGCATCGCCGTCAACAGCAGGGAAACCATCAACAAGAAGCCGGTTCCGACAACGACTGCGAATGATAACAAGCGAGTCTTTAGCGCAATCCAGAGCCCGATGCCTGGCTTGACCTTCACTTCCCAGATTGTGTCCAGCGAATCCTTCAGTTCAGCGAAGACGCCAGTTGCAGCGAACACGAACAGGCCAATGCTGAGCATCGCGGCAATCCGGCTGTGCTGGGGAGCGCTGGCCTTCTGAATCAGAGATTCAATCGCGATGGCCCCGTCCTTGCCAACCAGATATCGAATCTGATCGACGATTCCTCCTCGAGCTGCTTCTTCGCCGAAAACATACCCGGCCACCGCAATGGCGATGATCGTCAATGGTGCCAGCGCCAACGTGGTGTGGAATGCCAGAGCTGCCCCCAGTCGCTGCCCCCGATGCGAGGTCCAGCCGCGTGCCGCCTCCTTCAGTACTAAACCAATGATGCCGATGCTCTTCATGAAAAGCCCTTTGCCCGCGTTGATTCCCGGCACCTTCGCCCCTGCCTCCCGACATTGGCGACTCGCTGCGTTTCACACGACCATTCACTGAACTCACAGGGATTCAAGCCCCAGAGATGATCGCTTGCCGCGCTGATGATGCAGCTGCCACATCACTGAAAATGGCGACAGCAGCAGATTCGACAGAGGCTCCACTTCTTCGCGGAATTCTGCGAGCAGCAACGACTCCTCAAACCGCGGCACAAGGAGGTCGTAAGGGCGTGACTTGAGCTCTTGAACGAGGGCGGACAGATACCCCGCCGGATTCTGCGAAACAGACGGTGTTCGCAGCCACTTCGTCTGCGCAATCGCCTTGCCAACTGACCACCAGTGATGATCAGCTGCCGTGACACTCACGCCGCGCGAGGTAAAGCCCTGAATGAGTCGCGCCGTGAAGAACATCGAGGTTCCGGTAACGAGAACTCGCATGTTGCCATCCTCGGTGTCAGGACAAACAGCAGAACGCAGAATTTTCCTTGAGGACTGTCAGTCCTCCAGCACACCAGAGAAACCTGAAGGCAGCGTGAAAATCGGTTTTCCTGAACCAGTGGCAAGCAAGTTGCATTCCAGTGAACGCAAAAGACAAGGCCACAGTCCGGGATTGCCATCAGCTAACCTGCCGAATGTCCCAGAGATCCTGAGGACCTTAGATGCGGCCGGAAAGCGTTCGAAGCGATTGTTGGACGACCGCGCTCGGACCCAAACCGCTTACGACGCCCCTCGAAGAATTCGTTTTCCGTGCCTGCTTCGTAATCGTGGTGAGCGGGGTGGAAAGTTCGTGAAACGGACACACTTCACATGCATCGACACAACAACTTATCGCGGCTGCTCAACGTACTCGGACGCTCGTGCCTGCTGCCATACTATCGGCGAAAGCTGCGGCATTTCGAGCACAGTTTGCAGCACGCCCGGCATGAGCAGGACTCAGTTCGAACCCGGATCCTGAACTATGGAACGAAGACTGCTTTCGGACGCGATTTCAACCTCAAGCAGATTCAGACTCGGGAGGATTTTCGCCGACAGATTCCGATTGCGGAGTTTGATCAATTCGCTCCGTACATCGAACGTGTCGCGGCGGGCGAAACGACCGCCCTCTTTCCCCCCGGTGAAACTCTGCTGACGTTCGTGGAAACAAGCGCCACATCCGGCCACGCCAAGATTCTTCCGGTGAGCAGGACCTGGTTTCGGCATTATTCACGAGACTGGGACGTTTGGGGCGTGAAGGCCTATTCCGATCATCCCGAAATGATGGGTTCAGCCATTTTGCAACTCTCCGGCCCCTGGAATCTCGCCACCACTTCAGGAGGCTTCAATATCGCATCAATCAGCGCCATGATCGAGCGCTATCAGTCGCGTGTAGTCAAACTGACGTACGCCGTCCCGCCGGAAGTCAAACACATCAAGGATCTCGATGCGCGGGGATATTGCATGATCCGTGTTGCTGCTGCGCAATCGATTGGAATGATCAGTTCTGTGACACCCTCATCTGTACTACAGATCGCCGAATGGGTGGCTCAGTTTGGCCCGCGTCTGGTGCGCGATCTTGCTGAGGGGACCCTTGACAGGAATTTTGACATTCCAAGTGGCATCCGCGATCAAATTGCGGCGCGAGTGAGTCGCCGACAACCCCTGCTCGCACGCAAGCTCGACCAGGCGATCGAGCTTAATGGGGTACTGCGTCCCAAGGACATCTGGCGGCCATCCATGATCTCATGCTGGCTGGGTGGCACAGTCGGATACTCATCAAAACGTATTCCAGAACACTTCGGTGACAGTCCGGTTCGCGACCAGGGACTGTTGTCCTCCGAAGGGCGGCATACTGTCCCGCTGGCAGACGGTATTCCCTACGGACCCCTGGCCGTTGGCAGCAATTATTACGAATTCATCCCGGTCGAAGAAACCGTGAACTCGACTCAAAATGTGCTCGAAGCTCACGAACTGGAGGAAGACAAACTCTACCGAATTATTATGACGACTTTTGGCGGCATGTATCGCTATGACATTGGCGATATTGTGAAATGTGTTGGCTATATGGGTGAAGCTCCCTTGATTGAATTCATTCAGAAGGACGGCAGCTACTGCGATCTTGAGGGAGAAAAGCTGTCTGCGTTCACAGTATGCCAGGCGGCAAGCAAAGCCGAGGCTGCGGCAGGACTGGCAATTTCGTGCTTTACAGTTGCCCCGCGCCTGATCCCAGGCCAGACGCCGCGTTACTGTATTATCGTGGAAACTCAGGAAGCCGACAATCATCGGCAAGCGAGCGAGTTTCTGCGTGCTTTCGACTCGGACCTCTGCGAAAGAGTCCATGTTTATGGAGTGTTGCGCCGCAATCGCTTACTCGAGATGCCACTCTTCGCCCGGATCCCCACCGGTGCATGGCGTCAGTTCATTGCGAGGGAAGTGGCCAGTCGCGGGCGCGGCGACAGTCAATACAAGCATAAGCCGCTCGTGGCCGACCCCCAATTCCTCAGCCGCCTCAGGGTCATCGATACTCTGGAACTCGAAAAAGATGGCCAGGTTCGATGTGCCGTCAGCTCCTGACCGCTCTCGGCCAGCAGAAATTCAGATCCCTGCACCAAGTCGCTCTTATGCCGAAAAGGAAACCACCGATCGCGGAACCTTCATCACTTCGAGCAGGGAATCCATGCGGATCGGTTTTGAGAACCAGCCATCCACGGGCAGTGTCGAACTGAACTCGTCACGGGTCGAACCGCTGACGCCGAAGACTCGCAGGTTGTGCAGCCTGATGTCGTCACGGATCAACTTCATAAAGGAAGGGCCGTCCAGTTCCGGCATGTGCATGTCGAGCAGTACCAAGTCGGGGATTTCGTGGTCATGCAAGTAGTCGAATGCTTCACGACCGTCGCCCGCGGTTGTGACTCGAACTCCAGAAAGTCGCAAACAATCGGCAAGCAATTCTCGCTCGTTTGCCTGGTCTTCTACGATTAGCACTTGCAGAGAGTTCAAGGGCAGCCGCTGGTCGGGAGTCATCCGTTCCAGATCGTTGAGTTCAGACAACACAGTGGTCAACCGGCCGTCAGAGTCGGTCGCGCGGCCCAGTTCAAGTTGCCGCTGCAGTAACTGCAGTTTCAGAGTGAGTTCGTTGAGCTTGTTCTTCAATTCGTGCTGTCGAACCCGTTCCCCGGGTGTCATGGCGATCGTCGAGCTGTCATTCTCCAACGCCGGAGTTCGGTCCAGCACTTCTTCACGCATGATTTGCACGTCTACCGGTGCTTCAATCCCCAGTTTGGTCACCGAACCATGTGACCGCAAAACTTCAACCGAAATGCCAAGCCCTGGAAAGACAATTTTCTGGCCGGGCCGTCGAGAAAGTACAAGCATGACACTCACCTCCATGAACCATGTCTTCAGCCACCGACGATGACTCCTGCCATTCAAGATTCGGTGAACAATCCTTCGCGGTGTGCATCATGCAACCACTATACCAATCCGGGGTGAGTTCCATCCCAACCATGGGAAAGGTTACCCGCCTAAGGTGCGTCTGCAAGTAGAAAACAGGTCGAATCTCACTCGAGTTCAGAAAAGGGACTTTTTCCTCGGCGGGCCCGCGAAGTCGTTGTTGCCTCTGCGGTGGAAACGACTCCAAGGGTCATCGTCTCCGTTTCCCCGCCTGTAATCAGCTTCCACATACAACTGCCGCTTCCGAAGGGATTTCCTGGCGTCGGCGGAAATTACCCTGCTTGCCCACACCGCGGACATTTTGTGGGTCATCCTGCCGTGACATCCGTATGAGATGGGCGAACCTTGTGTTGATCACTCATGAACCGGTCGCAACGTTGGCTGTCAAACGCGAGGCTGCGGAATTGTTTTGGCCTCGGGACACAATTGCTATCGAGCTCTCGGGCAGCATCAGTGGAAACCGAGACTCGAGCAACTGACAGGTTTCCATCAGCGTGGTCGTTACGAAACTGGCCCCGGCCTGTTCGAGACGCTCCCGGTCGAGCTTGCTGTTACGCCGCGGGCTCCATCGTCCCACGATGATCTGGAGCTCTGGAGAGGCCGCTCGCAGCCGCTTACATAAGTATCGGGCATGGGCCAGTCCGCCCGGAGGCAGCGACGCAATGCAGAGGAAGGCAGGAGGATCCTCGGCAATACGAGCCACAAGCTCCGACGTCAGTGTCTCCACCGCAGTCACTTCCAGGACCCAGCGAGTCGGGTCGAGGAGCTGCCGAAGCATTTCCAGTCCGACGCAGTCCATGTCGTCCATAGCGGGGCAGCCGAGAATCTTCACGGGGTTCATTGCAGCCGGTGAGATGCTGCTCCCATCGTCGGGCGTTGGTTCCTTGTCATCCTCTTTGGCGGCAGCCGTCCGGAGGAATTCATCGGTCTGACGCAATGAGTCCCGCATGCGCTTGAGAACCAGACGGCGGTCATCGTCAGTCAAATACTCTCGCAGAACATCCCGCTTTGTATAGTTCAGAGCGGGCACCAGCATGTCATCAAACACCTCATCAGCGGGAGAATCCTTCATGCGCTGCAGGACCAGTCTGATGGCTTCGTGCTCATCCCCCTGCATCAGACGCAGGTAGATCCCGACATTCTCGCGGAACGCCGGTTCGTCGCCCAGGAGCAGATTGAGGAAGCTCAGCTGCGGAATATTCTTTCCCAGAACGACAAGGCAGACGGCGAACGGCGCCGACAGCACGAGGCCGATCGGCCCCCAGAGGAACAACCAGAATGCCGCTGAGATCAGCAGGGCCGTGGGCGAGACGCCGGTACTGCGGCCAAACACCAATGGCTCAATCACGTTGTTGCTGACCAGCTCCAGGACCGCGATGTATGCGAACACCGCTATTGGCTGACCCCAGCCGACGGAAATTGCCAGACTCATGACCATCGGGAATATAGCACCGACCCACGGGCCGATGTAGGGGATAAACCGCATCGCGGCTGCGATGAAGCCCCAGAGCAGAGCATAGGGCACTCCGCAAAAGTACAAGCCGGCCGTCAACATGATTCCATAGCCACCATTGACGATCGCGACCATGACAATGTAACGGCTGATCCGATCGGTGACATCTTCCAGGGCTTTGCTCGTGAGAGCCAGCCTTGCCTTGCCGGCCAGCAGCACAATCCGGTCCCTCAGGTCATCGCGCTCGATGAGAAACACCACGAGCAGTACCAGCGTAAACGCCAGTGTGGCGAGGACTTCAAACACAGATCCCAGATAACCGGTGAGACTCATCCACGGCGTTGACTCTGCTCGCACAATGACCGTTTCGGCGGGAGCTTCTGATGGCAGATCCTCGAGGGGGGATTCTGCGTTCACAGAATCCATCTCGCTGGGAGGCACGTCTGATGTTTCAGTGATCTCTTCGACCATCTGCCCGAACCGATTGGCAAACGGGGAGGCCGCCAGCTTCCGCAGCGTTTTGACCTTCTCCTTGATGTTAGCCGTGTTTCGCGGCAGCTCCGACATCATACCCGTCACCTGCCGGGTCACGATCCAGCCAAGGGACAACAGAATGATCGCTGCGACTGAAACCGCAATCATCACGGAAAAGAGTCGCCCGAGCCGCCGCCGCTCCAGAAATCTGACAATCGGATTGAGCAGAAAAGTCAGGAGAATGGCCATGGCGATGGGTATGAGAACCGGCCGCCCCGCGTGCAGACAGAAAACCGCCACACATGTGACAACCGTGCCCGCCAGGACGAACATGGCGCGTTGCCAGAGCGGAACCGGTAAGACTTTAGCCATGATCCTTCAAACTCCCAGGAGTGATCGCATTACTCATCTTAGATCGGTTCCAACGGTGATTCGGCCGGTCCGGCGATCACTTTTCCAGTCACATCGAAACGTGACCCGTGGCAGGGGCAATCCCAACTGGTCTCGGCTTCGTTCCAATGAACGATGCACCCGAGATGCGTGCAAACGGCCGACAATCGCTGGACTTCACCCTGCGCATCGCGATACGCGGCGACTCGGTCTCCGTCGAGTTTCAGAATTTTCCCCTGGCCGCGTTTCAGACTTTTCAGCGATTTGCCTTCGCTCGCGAGAAGGCGGTCCTTGATCATATAGTAAGGGTATTCAAGGTTCTCGGTGATGTAGTTCCACATTCCTCCGCGTACTTGCGTTCGCTGCGGGTCGAACAATTCCCGCCAGGGATTCTTCCGGCCCTTCACTGCGTCGCAGATCATCATGCCGGACAGCGTTCCGAAGGTGATACCGTTTCCCGAAAAGCCCGTAGCCACGTATTGCCGTTTGGCAGTCTCCCCGATGAGCGGAAGTCCGTCGTGGCTTTCAGTGACTTGACCTGACCAGCGTCGATCGATCTTTGCATCCGGCAGAAATCGGTGCAGAGTTGTTTCGAGCTCATCAAAAAGACCGTCGGTATGCTCGACCTGCCCCGTCTTGTGATCGAGTCCTCCGAAGACAATATATTGCCCTCGGCGCCGCCGATCAATGCGAAGGTAATAGTAGGGTTCGCTGGTGTCCCAGAATGACGCTTCCGGTGCGACCTTCCCAGGCAAAGTCGCGCCGATAACGTAACTGGTGTACGGGGTGAGCTTGCTCTGCAACGAGGCGGCACTGGCGGCATCGCTCAAGCCTGTCAACGGCACATCAGTGGCAATCACGACCGCATCGCAGGTGATGGTGTGTCGATTCGCCGTGACGCGCACGGGACCGTCGTCGCCCTCGGCGTCGAATTCGAGTGCTTCGGTGCGCTCAAAGACGTGACTGCCCTTGCCGGGAATCCGCGTCACCAGTTCGGCCAGGTACATGAAGGGATGGAATTTCGCCTGGTTGGCGAAACAGATCCCAGGACGCGCAAACACTGGCACGGAAGGCACGTACTCGGCCTGAATGCCCAGTTCGTCGGCAATTTTCACGTCCCGTTTCAGATCCTCCGTTTCGTCCTTTGCGCTGTTCAGGCGAGCGTGGACGTATCCGGGAATTCGGGTGAATTCACACGAAATATTCTCTGTTTTGATGATGTCGTGGATCTGGTCGATGGCGGCAAGTCCGGCATCCCAGACGGCTTGTGCATGGTCCCGGCCAAAGGTCTTCACGAGTTGATGCAAACGCAGATCCGTAACGCATGTGAGATGAGCCGTGGTGTTGCCCGTATTCCCGTATGCACAACGATCTCGCTCAACGAGCGCCACTTTTCTTCCCGCTTTCTTGAGCAGATATGCAGCCGTAATACCTGTCATGCCTCCGCCTACGACGAGCGCGTCCACTTTGAGCGATTTGCGCAGGGGTGCGAACCGAGGGATTCGAACCTTCTTCCAATGCGAGAGCGTCGCCATTCGCGATCTCCAGATGCGGGAACGTCTGAATCTCAGTAGTCGTCCCTGAAAAACTGGTCATACGAGGCGCAGCGGACTTGACATGAATAGTGAGTGACGTCCCAAAAACAAGTCTTAACTTCATCTCCACGGGCGGTGAACTTTAAGCCGCAACACATAAAACGATTCACGCTGCCGCAGTTCGCGACAGTGCTCGCTGTTTCAATGTCAGGCGGCATCTGGCAACGATCGATCGGGTGATCGTGCCGATGTCAGAGCACGAAATAAAAGAGTGCGAAAACTACGCGGAATCTCACTCCGCTCCTGATCTGACCGGAGTCTGCGAGCTGCGCATTGTGTCCATAGAATCAGCGCTCGACGACTTGGCAACTGTCAACACCACCAGCGGAGGCATTCGACATCGTTTGTTGCCATCGCTGCGGTTTCGAAAACTCGGCATCTTCAGATTGAGGCACAGCTTTTTTGCGAGTGAGATAGTCTGTCAGCTCGGGGACAACTTTGGCTGCGGCGTCCTGAAGGATGCCGATGACAGCAGCGGTGGCGGCACTGGTGAGCTGCTGCCACGGCGAATTCGTGCTGCCCGCCGGATGAGCGCTCGCCTCAGCAGTGGCAGCGAATCCTGCAGCGTTGCCGTTACCATATCCGGGATGACCGGTCGCGGACTGCGGACGAGAAGCCGGGTTCTGCCACGGACTCGATTTTGCCGAAGCTTCCAGCAGGTCGGCCGCCATATACCCCAGCACGACTGACCCGCCGAGGACAAGCCACGGATGAGTCTCGATGTGATGCTGCAGGTCGAACGCTTTTCCCACAGAATGCAGCGCATCCTGAACGGCTCCGGTCACCGTCTCCACAGTTTCCTGAACAGCGCCCACCGTCGCGGTCACTGCGGAGCCGGTGGATTGAACGGTTTCTGTCACCTGATGCTCCAGAGACTCCAGCTTGTTCGAGAGCTGCGACTTGGTCTCTTCCATCTGCTGACGAATCACTTCGGGTGAATCGGCCATGCAATTTACTCCTGCAGAAATTTTTGATCGGGATGATTTGGACCGTTACTGCTGCGGAGCCTGGCGCGCCCCGTGGACACCATCATGCCACCGACCACGGCAAATCCTGCCGCGACCGCAGCGTGGCAGGCCCACAGAGGAAACGAGGCCGGATCGGTTCCGGCCGGTGACATCGTCCAGTGCAGCAGATGAGACAATGCCAGACTCAGTGCGATCCCGGAGACGAGCAGCATCGCCGCGCCGAGGCCAAGGATGACCCCGGCCGCGGCACACTGTCGCAGTTCCACCTCGACCTCCCGCCGCGTCAGTGCAAGCTGCTGCTGCACGAGGTGATGGAGGTCACCGAGGATGCCACTCACCAGAGTGGCGGCCGTTCGTTCGGGTGGATCTTCGAGTTCGATGGACATGGCTCAGTTCCTCAGGTTACGAGCCAGCAGCCAGCCCAGGCCGATGGCAATGCAGACAGACGGAATCGGATTCTGACGGACCAGTTTGGCCAGATCTTTGGTCACGCCGCTGAACCCGGCTTCGCCCAGGTACTCTCCGCTCTCCCGGACCGTGCTGGAGATCGCATGAGAAGCGGTTCCCAGCATGTCCTCCGCCTTTTTACCCGCATCACAGGCCATGGCACCGACGGCGGAAGCGGCCTGGCTCGCCATGGAGCCGATGGAGGAACCCGCTTCACTCATCTTTTCGCCGACAGAGGACGCCGCCTCTTTGGCTTTGTCTGCGGTCTGGGACCAGTCTTCCCGCTTCATGCCTGCCATCTTTGCTGGAGTTGACATCGAAATATTTCCTTTTTGTTGTGTGAAGATCCACCTGAAACTTCCCAACGAACGCAACATACGTCCGTGAGACGCTGACCCGCCTGGATGGCGGGTCCGACGGTCTGACTGTGGCCACATGGGCGTGGCCACAGTCAGGCGGCCACAGCGGAGTGGCCGCAAATCCAGCGCCTCTAAGCGCTTTCCGCCGGTTCAACGGCCTCAACGTTAATCACGGATTCGGCCAGATCGGTCAGCTTTTTGTCAGCCGTTCCTTCCTCGTCCAGGGTCTCCTGCAACAGGTCGGCCGCATTGTCGAAGCCCAGCAGTCTGGCAAACGTCCGAACACAGCCGTATCCGGCCATTTCGTAGTGCTCGACCCGTTGGGCGGCGGAAATGAGTGCTGCGTCCATGACGGAAGGATCAGCGTCCTCCGCCATGACGTCCTTGCCTTCTTCCAGCAGCCCTTCCATGGCTTTGCACTTCTTTCCTTTCGGGCTGACTTCCAGCTCCGTGAAGATGGTTTCAAGCCGCTCGATCTGAATTTTCGTTTCCGCAAGGTGATCCGTGAACGCTTTCGCCAGCTCAGGAGAAGAAGCCGCTTTTGCCATCTTCGGCAGCGCCTTCAGCAACTGGTGCTCGGCGTTATACAGATCCTTCAGCTCGTTGACGTACAGGTCGTGCAGTGTTTTCAACGCCATGGAAATCTCCGTTGTGAATAGTTTGAAAGGGTTGAAGATGCGAGGCTCCGATTCCGCCGATTCTTCGGACACTCGTCTTGCAATAGTCCTCGCGAGCTCCTGCCTAAGCGAATCGAGTGCCGACGGACAAAGAAAGTGATCCGGCCCATTAAAATGCTCTGTCCCACTGGCGTTTGCCTGCCAGCGTTTATTTTCTCAGTCTTTCAAGAGGCGAGTACCGACATTCTGACTGACTGCCGAAAGATCAGAATGCGCTCTCAGAGCGCACGGCTCAGGAGTTTGTACGCTATATCTCGAACCGAACGTCGCTGCGATGCGGCAAGTGAGGCTAGCAGCGTTGCTTTGATAATTCGTGCTGGCACGGGACGTGCGTCCTGTTCCGGACTGTATTGCCGAGCAGAAGAAATGGTGTCGTGAATCCTCGGATCTCAATGCAGCCATTGAAAAGTAAATCTCCGACTCTCGGCAACCGTGAACTGTGAAGTGAATGTGAGAATCTTTCGCGCACGAGCCGTGGAACTGACACTTCACAATTCCCCATCGTCAAGGTTTTTGGAGCAAGATCATGGTGATTGGCTTTACCCTCCGGCCTGGCCGTTTCTTCGGCCGCCACATTCGCCTCGTGTTCAGAAATTGCTTCGCAGATCGCTTAGGCGTTCCGGGCAATCGCAGCGGAGCCAGATGCATGCCGAGGTCTGCGAAGACCGAGTACTGCTGTCCGGCCATTCGCTCATATTGTCGGGAATTGTCGGCAATGATGCGTTTGTGCTGGACTACTCGGTCGCCGGCGCTGTCACCGCCACGATTTCGGCCAATGGTGGACCGGCTACTCCACTCGGAACGTTTTCCACGGATGTCATTTTGGACGTGCAGGGAATGGCAGGGTCCGACTCTGTTCGTATTCTGGGAACCAGCGGCGCTGATGTGTTTACCGTACAGGGTACGGGGCTTACGACGAATGGGGCTGCAGTCGAGTTGAGCAGCGTTGAATCTGCGGCGATTGTCGGGGCGCGGGCAATGATCGGTATCAGTTCGACGCCGATGCCTCACTTGGAACCGTCACGCTGGAAGAAGAAGGGGGAGGCAGAGATACAATTGATTTGTCTCTTACTACCAGCCTTGGTGTTGACGTCAATCTTAATACTGCGACGACTCAAGTCGTTAATGCAAACCTGAGCCTGACGCTGTCGTCCGCCACTACCTTTGAAGACGTGATTGGCGGGTCCGGGAATGATACGTTGACAGGGAATGCGTCGATCAACTCCATCACAGGGGGTGGAGGTGACGATATTATGATTGGTGGAGCGCACCATGATAGCTATGTGTTCGGAGCAGCCACATCGGCAGAATCCGACAGCATCGTAGAATCACCCGTGGTCGGCACGGATACTCTCGACTTTTCTGCTCTGACGATTGCCGTAAACGTGAATCTTGGCTCGATCGTCAGCCAGACGGTACATACGAACAGGAGTCTGTCACTCAATTCTGCAACCAGCGTCGAGAACATCTATGGGGGTTCCGGGAATGACAGCTTGCGCGGGAATATTCTGGCCAATGCGATCGTTGGAGGCCGCGGTAGCGATACTCTGATTGGTGACGCAGGTGATGACAGCTATATCTTCGGTACGGCAGCGTCGGCCGAGGCGGACATAATTATCGAGTCAATTGGAATCGACACGCTGAACTTTTCAGCCCTGTCGACGGCCGTCACCCTGGACCTGGGAACGACAACGGCTCAGCCGGTGCATATCAATCGCACTTTGACACTCCTTACCCCAACTAGTATGGAGAACGTGCTTGGCGGGTCCGGAAATGACAGGCTCACCGGCAATTCCCTGAACAACAGCCTCTCTGGGCAGGCCGGTTTTGACAGACTCAAAGGCGGCTTTGGAAGTGATGTGCTGATCGGCGGTCTGGGCCATGATAGTTATGTGTTCGAAGCCGCTGCATCGGCAGAATCCGACAGTGTGATTGAGTTTGCCGGCGGAGGTGTTGATACACTGGACTTCTTTGCGCTCACGACGGCTGTGGAAGTGGATCTTGGCTCTACGGTCAATCAGACGGTGGATGCCAATCGGACTTTGTCGCTCAATTCCGCAACCACCTTCGAGAACATCTATGGGGGTTCCGGGAATGACATTCTGCGGGGCAATGCTGTAGGCAATGCTTTCGTTGGAGGGCGAGGCAGTGATTCGCTGATCGGCGAGGCCGCGGACGACATTTATATATTTGGTGCAGTCGCGTCTGCTGAGGCAGACGTCATTACCGAGCAAGTCGATAATGGAACAGACACCCTGAATTTCTCAGCTCTGACGACTGCTATCAGCTTGAATTTGGGAACAACGACGGTTCAGGCACTGCATCTCAATCGCACTTTAGACCTGAGTTCCTCGAGCGGCGTGGAAAACGTAATTGGCGGGTCCGGCAATGACTCGCTGACCGGGAACACTCTGTCAAATGTTATCACCGGCGGGGCAGGCAGTGATGGGATGGCCGGCGGTGGCGGCAACGACACCTGTGTGTTGAGAGCGGCAACGTCGGCAGAATTCGACAGTTTTGTCGAACTCGCCGGAGAAGGCACGGACACATTGGACTTTTCCGCTTTGACGATTGCCCTGAACGTGGATCTTGGTTCAACGTCTAATCAGACCATTCACACCAATCGCTCCGTAAATTTCAATTCCGCGACGAGTATTGAGAACGCGATCGGGGGGTTCGGGAATGACCAGCTCACGGGAAATGCTTCGTCCAACGTCCTCGTTGGAAACGCAGGGAACGACCAGTTGTTCGGACTTCTCGACCGTGACATTTTGGTCGGAGGATTTGGGGCGGATATGCTGCAGGGAGGCGTTAACGATGACATCCTCATTGCCGGAAGAACCACGAGCGATGTGAATGTTGCCAATTTGATTTCGTTGCAGACTGCGTGGATTTCCGCAACTTCCTACGCAATACGCGTGGCGACATTGAGGGCGGGCACTGGAACGCCCGTTGCTTCACTGAAAGCGCAAATTAATGTTCTGGACGACGCAGGCGCGGACGACACTCTGACGGGAAATGCCGGCGAAGACTGGTACTTCCGAGCGATCGATGACGTGATCACTGATCTGGGTGCCGGGGAAGATGTCGACATGTTGTGAAGACACCACGTCGATTCGATCTATCACGGAGGGGAGCCTCTGGTATGTGGGCTTCCCTCTTTTTTTGTTTAAAGTGTTTCGTCTACCACGTCTCTCGTGGCGGGTCCAAATTTGTTCGCCGGTGTCTTGCTGGTTGTGGCACGGTCGGCGTGCATCCGATCGCCGGGCCGATAACGAACTTGGTGCCAATCACACCTCTGCGTGACCAATCAGGATTGTTGCTGCCTGAGTTTGCTTGAGGAAGCGGAGAGACAGGGATTCGAACCCTGGGTACCCTTGCGGGTACTCCGGTTTTCAAGACCGGTGCGATAGGCCACTCTGCCATCTCTCCGGGGCGGATGCTAGGGCGAACCGATGACAGTGTCAACGAGTGCTGCGCGGACAGACGCACCGCCTGCGGCGAAGTTCAGCGACCAGCTATTAAGTGTGCGGCGGCTGCCGAAGTCGCGTGTCCTCGACGAGGCATCCGAAGTCCCGAGGCTCGACTCGGAGAGGCCATCTCATGGAAATCACCGACTCAAGTGAGTGATCGATCACGCCGCACGGCGCTGAATTGCCGGAGTGGTTTTCGGGAAGGCGAGTGTCGAATGGCGTCCCAGTGCGTGGCTGAGTCCTTCGACAACTCGTTCCAGGTGCGCTGTCGGCAGTTCCGTGTAGATCGGCAGTGAAAGCACTTCCGCGGCGGCTCGTTCGGCTTCCGGCAGATCACCCGGCTGGTAGCCGAGGCAGGCGAAGCACTTTTGCAGATGCAGCGGGATCGGGTAATAGACTGCACAGCCGATCTGCTGTTCCTTCAGAGACTGCATCACCGCTGCGCGTCGGCCTCCGGTGACACGGGTCGTGAACTGATTGAAGACATGTCGCCGATCGGACATCACTGCCGGGAGCTGAATGGCGTCCGACAGACCGCTCGCGGAAATCAGTTCCGCGTAGCGTGCCGCGTTGCGAGCCCGGCCTTCGGTCCATGCGTCCAGATGACGCAGCTTGACTCGCAACACTGTCGCCTGGAGAGCGTCCAGACGGCTGTTGAATCCGACTTCGACATGGTTGTATCCGCCAGCGTCACCGTGGACTCGCAGGCGTCGCAGGCGAGCCGCAAGCTCCGGATCATCCGTCGTCATGATGCCGCCGTCGCCCGCTCCGCCAAGATTTTTGGTCGGGAAGAAACTGAAGCAGCCGATGGTGCCGAGTACGCCCGTGCGGCGACCGCGGTACTCAGCGCCGATGGCCTGAGCGGAGTCTTCGATGATCGGAATATCGAAAGCCGCCGACAGTCGCCACAGAGGCTCCATTTCGGCGCACTGGCCGAAGATATGCACTGGCATAATCGCGGTCGTGCGGGATGTGATCGCGCGTTCGACATGTTCCGGGCAGAGATTAAAACTGTCCGGCTCAATGTCCACGAGCACGGGAACTGCACCGACCCTGTGAATAGCGCCGGCAGACGCAAAGAACGTGAACGGGCTGGTGATGACTTCATCGCCCGGTTTTACTCCCGCTGCAATCAGAGCGAGGATGAGTGCATCGGTTCCTGACGCACAGCCGATCGCGAACTGTGAATCACAGTAGGCCGCGATTTCCTGCTCCAGCAAAGCGACTTCCTCACCGAGGATAAAGCTCTGGGTTTCAAAACAGCGATCGACAGCGTCCCGGACTTCGTCGCGGATTGTCTGGTACTGTGCCACCAGGTCGATGAACGGAACGGGATGAGCGTTGTCCGCTGAGAGAGCTCGCGGGTGACTGCTGGACATGAGCGACTCCATTCGCTGCTGAATTCCCATCGTCCGGGAGGGCGCCCGGATTTGGCCCGGAAGGTACGACGTATTCCTCGGCACTGTCAAGACGAACGAACCGGCAGGGAATGCCGGTAACTGCTTGCCGAACTGCCACTTACAACCCGAAGGCCGGCTTCTGCCGTCTTTCCGTTATCGGACGAAGCCTGCGACAAGTTGGATGGATCACGGAGAATTGTCAGCGGCGGGAAAAACCAGGCCGTGGATCAATCGGGATTGCCCGTGTTGAATTTGCCGTTCCTGAAGAAGGTGCGAGTCACGGCCGCGCGACTGGTATGCAGCGAATCCGAGGATCCGCAGGCGAAGATCAGAAAGACGCAACATGGGACTTCCATAACGAATCACGCCGCTGTCGGCGGCCGAGTCCTTGAAGATCGAACGCGCGGCTGAACTTCGCCACGAGTACTTCAACGGTGAAATGTTTGCCATGTCCGGCAGATCGGCAAAGCACAGCATGATCAAAATGAGTGTTGGAGCGGGGGTTACGCACCCAGCTGAACGGGCAGCCCTCCACGGCCTTTGACAGTGACTTGCGGATTCAGATACCGCGTGACGTTTTAGAAACCAGACTCACTCCGGCCAGGCGCGATTCAGCCGAACGCATGATCCCTACCTTGCATTGACCGCCCTGTCTCCCGCACAATGACGTGACCTGCCTGAAATCTGATGTCCGGAGTCTGATCATGACGGGAACTGTTCTGGAGCGCAGCCTGTATTCTGTTGTCAGGCGGTTGCAGAAGGTACGAGTGCTCCGCAGGCAGACCGTCTGCTGGCTGCTGCTGCTGGTCCCGGCCATTGCGGTCACGTTATGGCTTCCGGCAAGACTGGGATTTCTGCCGCCGGAATTCCCGGTGGTCCTTGGTGCCACTCTGATCGGAATTCTTCTCGCCCGACTGTTTGCAAAGAACCCGACGTATAACGAAGCTGCGCGGCTGGTCGAGCAGACTCATCCGGAACTCAACGATGCTGTCATTACGGCAGTGCAGGTATCTCAGCGTCCCGGCAAGCGCCCGTCGGTGCTGGTGGCGATGGCGATTCATGACGCCGACCAGCTGGCGAGACAGAATGACTGGTCGTCGTCGGTTTCCGGCTGGCAGATCGGCAAGTGGACGCTTCTGAGTTTTCTGTCGTTTATGTTCATGGTTTCAAGTGTCATGGCCGCCAGTCGGTATGGACGTGACCTCATTCGTCCGTCGACTGCGAAAGAGACAACCGAGGAAAAGAAGGCCGCGGAACTCCTGACTGAGCTGGTCATCGAACCTGGCGACACAGAAATTGAACTGGGGTCGGCACTGACTGTCGTCGCAACGTTTCCCGGCGTCGTTCCGACGCACGCCGCGCTGGAGTTCACGGACACTCAGGGCGTACCGCGTCAGATGGCGATGACAGAAACCGTTGACGTCGGCGTCTTCGCGGCACGGATGGAAGAGATCTCGGGCGACGGAACTTACAAGGTGCTGTATGACGAGGGAGAAGATTCCGCGAGAGCTGCGCCCCAGGTTTCTTCGTCGTTCCGGGTCCGCACTTACATCCGGCCAAAGCTGGAACAAGTCGATGCCGAGGTGTCGCCGCCGGCCTGGTCAGGTCGTCCGCAGGAAACGATTGAAGACGTCATGCGTCTGACTGTAACGGAAGGCTCGACCGTTGTGTTGAAATTGCGACTGAACAAGCCCGTCGCGCTGGCGGAACTGCGTCCGAAAGACGGCGCGGCGGTTGTGCTCACGCCGACGGCGGAAGATGCGGCCGTCGTGCAGGCCTCGTTGGTGATGGCCGACAGCAAAGCCTGGACTGTCCACCTGCAGGATGTGGACGGACGCACTCCGACCGACGAAGAACAAATTTCGATCAAGGTGACCGGCAACGAACCGGCGAAGGTCAAAGCCACGTTCCCGGGCCGGGATACGAACGTCTCGCCGCTGCAGGAGTTTCTGATTGAGGCGCAGGCCACCGACGACTTTGGAATCGTGAACTGCGGTGTGCAGTACTCCGTGTCTGGTGGCGAGCAGAACGATTTTGTCGTGAAGGATGAAGCGGACTCGCAGGACGAAGCCGCATCGACCCTGAATGCTGCGGTTTCGCACCGGATCGAACTCGAATTGCTCAACGCGGCCCCGGACGATCTTGTGACGTATTCATTCTGGGCCAGCGACATCGCGGTCGACGGTACCGAACGTCGCAGCTACAGCGACATCATGTTTGCCGAAGTCCGCCGCTTCGAAGAAATCTTCCGCGAGGCTGAGCAGCAGGGTCAGCAGGAACAACAACAGCAAGGTCAGCAGCAACAGCAAGACAGTGCCGTCGATGGTGTCCTGCAGCTGCAGAAAGAGATCATCTCCGCGACCTGGAACACGATCCGAGCGGAAGCAGACAAGCGTAAAGACGGTTCGTTCACCCGGGATGTCGGAGTGATCGCCCAGTCTCAGGGGCAGGCGATCGAGCTGCTGAAGAAGTCTCTCGAAGAACTCGGTGACGATGCGAAGACCGCGGCACTGGCTCAGGTCGCTGAAGCACAAATGACCGATGCCAGAGACAAACTCAACGCCGCGAAAGATGGCATGGATGGTGCGAAACTGTCCGACGCGATGCCGCTTGAACAATCC